>Ga0335083_10002954_pt1 | contig 22235 bp, 16 predicted proteins | sample Lox_Sample_42_FD_206716 | JGI IMG/M metagenome (GOLD analysis project Ga0335083, IMG submission 206716) | Soil microbial communities from Loxahatchee National Wildlife Refuge, Florida, United States - Lox_Sample_4.2 | ecosystem: Environmental > Terrestrial > Soil > Wetlands | place: USA...
TGTTTTCCGACCCTGCCGAAGCGCGGGTCCACGGTCGGATCGTCCGTGGCCGACGCTTTGCAGTCCATCACTCCGCGCGGTCCGAACTTGGCACGGAAGGCCGGGTCTTTTGGATAGTCTGGCAATTCCGGCTCTTCCTCGGCGTTTAAGTGGTAGAGGTTGCCGTAGAACTCGTCAAACCCGTGGACAGTGGGCAGGTATTCGTTGCGGTCGCCGAGGTGATTTTTGCCGAATTGGCCGGTGGCATAGCCTTGCGCTTTCAACAACTCGGCGATCGTCGGGTCTTCCTTTTGCAACCCGAGCGTCGCGCCCGGCAGGCCGACCTTGGTCAGGCCGGTGCGCAACCCGGACTGCCCGGTGATAAACGACGCCCGGCCCGCAGTGCAGCTTTGCTCGGCATAATAGTCGGTAAAGATCATGCCTTCCCTGGCGACACGATCGATGTTGGGTGTATGAAAGCCCATCAGCCCCATCGAGTAGGCGCTGACATCGGTTATGCCGATGTCGTCGCCCCAGATGACGACAATGTTGGGTTTCTTCTCTTGAGCCTTGGCGGCCGGCGGTGCTGCCGCGCAGAAAAGTGTGGCCACTATCGCCACAACCAGGTTTGTTTTTCCAGACCATCTCATGGATTTCCTCCTCTGAACTTCTCTCTAAAGAACCAAATCGAGCGGCTTAGGCCGCGACTCTCCGGATGGCTTCGAGCACTTCTTTGCCGGAATCCGTCTTTCGAAAATAAGCCGCACAACCCAACTCTTCGGCCGCGCGGCGCGCTTCAGGATCGTCATGAGCAGTGATAAAGATGATGGGCGTTCGCCCGCCTGCGGCCACGAGCCGCTGAGCGAGTTCGATGCCGGACATGGCGCCGAGCTGGATGTCGAGCAGAAGGCAACTGAACTGGGGATGCTTCGTGTCCGCGAGAAACGATTCCGCTGAATCATAAGTAATCGGCTGAAGTCCCGCCGCACGCAATAGCCGGCCGAATGATCGGCAGATATTCTCGTCGTCATCAACCACTGCGACGTACGTCATGCTAAAGCCGCTCATCGGGATTCGATGAGTACTATGGAACGGAAGGGTAACGCCGTCTACTGCCCTTTGGGGAAGGTCCGGACGGACCCGGAGAAGATGCTCAGATTGCCGGTCTGGTCCTTAGTTGCAGAAGTTAGCGATTTTATTTGTCGGGGGAATGGAAGGGCGGAGCTCAAGCCTCGCCCTTCGAGAGCCGCGAGGACCGCCCCCCGCTTTATGTGGCGTGATCTTCCGGCGTAGGGCTACTTCAGAGAGCTTTGGCAAGCCTGCGAACGGCCAGCGACATCATGAGGCGAGTCGTACCGGTCATGATCAAGCTGATCCCAACTAGTGTCCCGATGAGCCAGACCGAGGTAGATGGCCAGCCCGTCCAAATCATCACACCGAGAATAAGGGTGATGATTCCGTCCAACAGCACCCACCCGGAGCCGTCCACCTTGGGCACCGAGAAATAGTGGACCACATCCGCCACGCCTTCGGCGAAGAAAACTATTCCCAACACCAGAGTGAGACTGGCAACACCCACGCCGGGGTGCGTGAGCAAAAACAGTCCTGCCCCAACGTAAACAAACGCGACCAGGAGCTTCCAAACGATGTGGCCGATGCCTTCCGACTGAAAAGCGTAAGCCAGTTGGGCGACACCCCCGAACAAGACCAGCCATGCAATTACAAGTATCACGCCCAGAGAAGCTGCCAGGGGCGAGCAGATGGCCAGAACCCCAAACACGATCAGTAGAATCGACCACACGATCGATAATCCGGAACTTTGCTTCGCAACTGCTACCGGTGTTGTTTCCATGTGTTCCTCCTTAGTTTCATCGTCATCCACAACCGCTATGCAGGTGAGTGTTAGGTTGGTCATGGCGATGCAATCAGAACTATAGGGATTGACAGGTAATGTGGTCTACTGCCCTTTGGGGAAGGTCCGGACGATCTCCGGGAAGATGCCCGCCTCTTCCGTGAGTCGGGTGAGTTCCGCTACGGACTGCACCTTCAATTTGGAGGTGATCGCGGTACGATGCAGCTTCACGGTCCGCTCGTGGATGCCCAGATCCCATGCAATCTGCTTGTTGAGCTGTCCCTGCACAACATGCGAAAGCACTTCGAGCTCGCGATCGGTGAGCACGTCGAAGCGCGCGCGTAACTCACGCTGCCGGTCTCGCTCCCCTCGCTCACGAGAATCGCGGGCGAGAGCGCGTGTCACTGCGTCAATCAACTTCTCTTTTGGAGCACGCTTTTCCAGGAAATCCTCGGCACCATCGCGCATCGCTCGGACGCTTGAGGGAATATCTCCATGCCCGGTCAAAAAGAGAATCGGCAGTGGATTGGGAGTCTGCGCCAGAGCAGATTGCAGATCGAGTCCGTTCATTTGCGGCATCCGCAAATCTGCCAGCACACAGCCTGGTGCATCGGCATCACGTTGCGCAAGAAATTCATGCGCCGACGCATAGGTCTTTACAGAGAATCCGTTCGCCCGAAGCAGCCGCGAGATCGCCGTAAGAAAAGATGCATCGTCGTCGACAACGTGCACGATGGGTACAATGACGCTCATGTCGTCGGGTCCTTCTCTGCGATCGGCAGCGTAAACCGAAACGCGGCCCCACCCTCATTCCTGTTTTCTGTCCAGAGCCGACCGTTGTGGGCCTCAACGATCGTGCGAGAGATCGGCAAACCCATGCCCATACCGTGGGCCTTGCTGGTGAAAAAGGGGTCGAAAATGTGCCTGAGTTTGTCGGCGGGAACACCCCGGCCCGAATCGCTCACGGCAATCTCGACCGTCCCGGGTCCGTCGAGCGCTGCGGTTACGCTGACACGCCGATCCCCCCGGTTCGCCTCGTCGAGCGCATCCATTCCATTGACGATCAGGTTCAGCAACACCTGCTGAAGATGCACGAGGTCGCCCAACACGGGCGGCAGATTGTTTGCCACGGCCAATTCCAGTTTTACGTGCCGTGTGGCGGCTTCGGAGCGTACGAGGGCAGCGACTTCGCCAACAAGCTCGTTCACATCCACGGGCCGCTTGTCCAGGTTCTGCCGCTTGAGCAGCCCGCGCATGCGGTCGATAACATTGCCCGCACGCTGGTCGTCCTTCCGGATGTCGGCGAGTATCGCGCGGACCTCTTCCAGGTCGGGCGATTTATCCTCCAGGAAAAGCTCCGCCGCCTCCGCGTTGCGCAGGATCGCGCCGAGCGGCTGATTAATCTCATGCGCCAGCGCCGAGGCCAACTGGCCCATCATCGAGACGCGGCCCACGTGCGCAATCTCCTGCCGCAAATTCTGGGTTTCCTGCTCCGCTTCCTTTCGCCCCGTAATGTCATGCGATACGCCGCGAGCCAGAATTGGTTTTCCGGCACCGTCGAACTCGACGCGGCCGCGAGACCCGATCCAGCGCAACGCGCCGCTCGGGAGCACGACTCGATACTCTGCTTCGTAACTGCCATCGCCCTCAGTCGCCTTCTCCAGCACTGCGTGGAACGCATCGCGATCGTCCGGGTGGAGCCGCTGCAAGATGTGGTCAAGTTCCAGCCGTTCGGTCTGTGGAAAGCCGAACAGCGCGCGCCATTTGTCTGTTGCCCAGATTTCGTTCCGCTTGAGATCCCGAATCCAAATACCGAAATCGGCGCCCTCGACGGCCAGCCGCATTCTTTCTTCGATTTCGTACAACCCGGCTTCGCTCTTCTGCAACTTGCGGCCGAGTTCGGACGCGCGGATCGTTTCACTGCTCAACTCGTAGCCCATCACTGCGACCAAGGCCATGAAGGATACGGTCGCCACATAGGGTACCCGGACGATTCCATAGAACGCCAACAGGGACTGGCCGGTAGAGACAAGTACGAAGAACACAATACTTCCGCCCACGGTAAGTGCACGATAGCGGTCGCCCCGCCGCCAGGTCGTGACGGTGGCGTCTCCGAGAAAGACGATGAGGATCACCAAATTTAGCTGGCCCAGCAGGATCAAGGGATTGGGCACACCTTCGGCGATCGCGACGGATTCACCGAGAAGCCTCATGTGCCGGAGGCGGGTGATCTCGAGGTAATTGAGATTTTGTCCCACCAGAAAGTTGAGAAGAAGTAGTAGCGTGCGTAGCCCGCAGACCGTCCACGCGAGCCATGGTCGCCCGGCCTTCAAGTAGAGCCGCACGAACCCGACGAGGGATAGAATCAACACCCATACCGCCACGTGCCCCCACTTCAGCACAGTCGCGAACTCTGCCGGGGTCCCCGCCCGCATCATCCACAATTCGCAAAATGCCCAAGCCGCCGTCCCCGTCGCCAACAGAGAAAAGAGCAGATTCGCCCAAGCCTTGCGATTCTGGAACCAGACCAGGAAGTTAATCCCCGCCAGCGTGAGGGACGCCGACGCACTCATGGACCAGATGATGGTAATCAGGCTCATTTGTTTTGCAGTGGAGAATTTCGATTCAGGCTCACAACAACAACGTTACGACACACTGCCCCCGACACAAATTCTCGTGGTTCCTGTCATCGTTCGTAACGGGATAGTGAATATCATATTAAGAATACTTGCGAAAGGTTCCGGCGGTCTCCGGAACCGCCTATTTTAACCGCACATCCCCCCATATAGCAGTAGTGCTCGAAGAACGCGGGCGCGACTGTCAAAACTAACAGGGCTGGAGTCTGGTTAACGCGAGGAAGGCTGGGTGGCGTGATTTCGTGACGAGCCGAACCGCCCGGTAGCAACGGAACGGTCAGGTCACAATTGACATCAGGAATTAACATGTAGGTCGAACCCGTGTATTTGGCGATCAACTGCTGGCCGAACGCCGTGCCTTGACGATGCGTTTTCAGAAACTTGTTGATGGTGGTCGAAAGCTTCGGCGAGTCCTTGCGCACAACCCAACCAAGGGTTCCCCCGGTGTTGACGTCGATGTCGGAGTGAGCTTGACGCAGAAGGCGGCATCCTCCCGGAAGCCCGTCCGGACCTTCCCCAAAGGGCAGTAGACAGCCCTTCTGTCTGTCTCTATAGTCATCATCGTACGAGACCTAAACAAAGGAGATGAACCCATGTACGGATTCAAGGCGTTCGTGTTCAACGGCAAGAAGACGGCCGGCAAGGCCCTCGACACAGTCGAGGACCACATGCCGACCTACACGTGGATTGAAGATGCCGCCGTGGTGTCACGGAGCAAGCTCGGCATCGTCCGAATCCACAGCACCTGGGCGCAGGACGACAGCGCGGTCGGCGTCGGTACCGGTTGGGGCGCCCTGACCGGTGGCCTGCTCGGGCTCCTGCTCGGACCGGGCGGCGCGCTGGCTGGAGCCGCGGTAGGCGGCTCAGTGGGCGCCCTGTTCGGCGTCAGCAACGAAGTCGCGTTCGACGACCCGCGGCTGGACGACTTCGCGGCGTCGCTCGATTACGACACGTCGGCGTTGGTTCTGGTGGGCGAGGAAGCCACTCTCGCGGACTTCGTGACGGCGGTCACCCCCTTCGGTGGGAAGATCATCGAAACCAACCTCAACGAGGCCGACGTCAAGGCCCTGAGGAAGGCCCTCAACCAGAAGAAAGCCCTCAAGCAGGCCAAGTGAGGAGTCATCACACCGACGGGAGGCGGTCTGGTCGAGCGGGCAACCCGCCGTCACAGACCTCACGGGATAGGTCACGGACCAGGCGGCGCTGAGGGCGCGCTCGATCAGCTATACGCCCTGCGGGTGACGCTGCTGAGCGTCTAGAGCCTGGGAGGAGACGTGGACGGGAGCGAGGACGGCGCAAGGGTGACGGACTCCCGCCCACCGTGACCTTCGCGCCGGTTTCACCGATGAGTGCACCTTCATTGCAAACCAGGCCCTGCCGGGGTCTTTAAATTGGCGGGTGCTTTCGACGCCCAGTTCTCCGAATATCGCCACCACATCGACAAGCTCTGGGACGGACCGGAATCGGTGGAGTTCGGCGGTCGCGTGCAATTCAAGATCGATGACGGCATGATCGTGGAGACGCCTTTTTTCAACAGGTTCTTCAACCCAGACGGACAGAACAAATCGTTAGGGCTTTGCCCTGGTCGACCTCGCGGCGCTTCCCGCGAAGTACTGGCAGCCCCTCTCCAGTTTGGCCAGATAGGTTTAAAGAGGCTGATGGCTGGTGGCCTACATCTAGGCTGATCCAATTGCAGCAGTTTCAAAACAAAGTCGTGCGACGAGACGTACTGATGGGTCGCTCGTAAACAACCGTGCCTTTGGTGAGTCGTCAGGTTGTAAAACGCACGGAACGCGATGATCGTCACTACGGATACGAAGAAAGCCTACGGCAGGAGTCCACTCTTCCCCAAGTGAGTAAGCTGAATGACCAGCCGCCTGACGTCAGGGTCAATGCGTTTTCTGCTTGGGGCCGCGTGCATCGTGATCATATCGTGGGGAATCAAGGCTGCATCCGATCTCCTCTCGCTCATTTTACTTGGCCTTCTTCTCGCCTACAGCGCTCTCCCATTTCTAAAGTGGCTGATGCACCAATTCCATCTGCGCAAGACCGTGGCTTTGGCACTTGCGGTCGGTCTGATGGGCACCTTGCAAGTCGTCTTGGTGGTTCTGTTGTACGAGAACGCCGTAAGCATGAAAGAGAAACTCCCGCTCTAATGAGGAGCACGCGCGTGACCTATACCAGCACGTCGCGGTTTTCTTGCAAACTCATAGCGTCGATATCATGAGCTTGTCGGCGACGAAGTTGTCCCCCAACGAAATTGTCAGGTTCGCGCAAGTGATCCTGCCGGAGGCGAGCAGCCTTTCCTCGGATGGACTGGTGGTCGTCCTGTTGGGAGGACTGTTTCTCTTGATGATAGCGGAAGATACCGAGAGAGTGAACGCTGGGTCGATCATGACCCAAATCCATAGTGACGTGGGGCATTACACCAGCATCTTTGCCCATACCGGAGTTCTGACGGCGCTGGCCAACCTGGTGCTTTTGGAGGTCCTTGGCGTCGATTTCGCGCGGGTTTGGTGCGTCCTGTATTACTTCTTGAACTTTATTCCTGGCATCGGCTTCATTCTCGCCCTGGTGCCGCCGAGTTGTGTGGCGCTCCTCATGCTGGGTTGGAGGAAGGCCTTGCTGGTCGCGGGCGGGTTAGTGCTCACCCAACTGGTATCGAGCTATGCAATCACTCCGATGTTGTTAAGAAAGAAGGGTGTAAAGGTCTCGTCCTTCGTTGAGCCAGTAGCCAGACCCGTTTTCATCCGCCAGCGCGCATAGCGGGAGAAGTGCGATCGTCAACACAATCGCAGGAGTGAAGGCGTTTCTTATCGACTTCCGGCCGGCGCGTATCACTGTGCGCCGGTGATCCGGATTTGAAAACAACGCGCAAAAAGATACGGGCTCGCCGGCCCTGGATTTGAAGAGGTCGAGTTGCGGAATCTCGTTAGGCTGCATGATTTGGCCCTCCAATCAGCTTTTCTCGTGAAACGGTCTCTACTATGAGAGAGGCTGAAATTGGCGTCTACAGCCCTTTAGGGAAGGTCTGCCTACTGCCCTCAGGGGAAGGTCCGCGCGGGCCAGGAAAGGGCCTCCTTCTGCGTCGGGCTCACTCCGACGTCGTCATCATCACCGGGGGAACCCTTTGGTTGTGCGCAAGAACGCGCCGAAGGTTACGCCACCATCAACGAGTTTCTCGAAACGCACCGTAGGCACGGCGTTCGGCGGTAGTTTCCTAATTTCGATGTGCCGCTCTCGGATCACGCATTCGCACGCGTGTCATCCTGAGCGTGAGCGAAGGATCTGCTTTTTATTCAACAGCAGATTCTTCCTTCGCGTTGCTCAGCGCCTCCGGCCCCTCAGAATGACGGTGCTGAGGGGCAGGCGAGACTCCCGAATTAGGACAGCACCGCTTCTAGGTTTCCACCGCCATCATGCGGTCGCTGGTTCAAATCCAGCCCAAGCAACAACCGTCGTTGAGACGCGAGTGCGCGGTGGATCGAGTACAGGATCGGTACAACTTGAGCCCTGCGAACGTGCTTTTCAGTGACTTGTTGCCATCCGTGCCGCAAAATCAGCGAGTTAGACCTACTGAGGTTGCTTCGTAGGCTAGCACTCCGGGAGGCCGAGCCTAGGGTTGGAACGGGTTACTCGGAGAGGTGCCCTACGTACGAGGGCCGGACCCGGCAGCGATCTCAGCGGAAGAGGTGTATTGGAGAATGACTTCCACGGCCAAACTCGGCCGTTCATCCTTTGAACCGGCCTCGTCAGCAGGGTTGTGAGTGTTCGACTTTGCGAATATCCTCGATCCCAGGAGTTTCGGAACAATCGTCACAGGCGTGAAATGGCCTGAGAGGGCCAAGCTGCCGAAAATGCTCGATCTGGCCAGCACACGAGCTAGCGCTCCTGGTACATCTGTGCCGACTCCGCTGGGGTCGGCTTCGCTGCGCCACCACCGGGCGAATACCGTCCGCAGCGCTTTACGGCTCACGCCTCAGTCGGTTCGGGCACGGAAGGGCGCCATACACGGAATCCTTCGGCGCTCGAACGGGCGCGAATTGGCGGACGGTTTTCCGAGTACGTCTCGTCCGACCACAAGCGCGCGTCTGGCAGAGCCAATCCTGGATACAGCCAGAGCCTGACTTGGCCCGCATCTCGCAGTACGGCCACTCGACTTGAGCGCACGGCGCTCCATCATGCTGGGCTTCAAGAACGCGCCCACCCCCTTGATGGACGGGCTCCGGAGTCAGGACCTGGAGCGCGACTGCATGGCCATGGCCACAAGCGCGCCAATGAAGATAGCAGGGAATAGTTGGCCGATCGTGGCTTCGGCGGCGGTGAGCGAGCGTGCGATCGGAGAGACAGGAGTCAACTCGGCGCCGACAGTGGTGAGGGTGCTAAAGCTGAAGTAAGTGAGCTTGGCAATCAGTTCGTCGAAGTTCCTCGGTGCCACAACGAAGTGAAAAGAGCCAGGTTGGAACTGTTCAAGAACCTGATAAGCGGAAGCCCACGCCATCCCAAGAAGCAAGTAGGCACTTACGCCCCCTTGGATGCGGCTCCAGCTCATCGGCCCTCCGCGAAACATGACGAGGAGAACAATGCGAACATAAAGAAGGAGCGTGATGGTGGAGAAAACGCTGCCGAGTTGGTGCAGAAGCGGCGTGGGATGGACGCGCCCTGCAGCCAAGAGGGCCGCAGTCGCGAGAACTAAAGAGATCACCAGAATGCTGGCGAAGCGGCTCTCGTCAACGGCCAGAGCTCCGAACACCATCAGAGCCAACACAACGAGATCGAGAACGAATCGGCCAGGAAGACCGGCCTCGCGAAGTGGAGTGATCACGAAAATGAGCACTACCAGGGAAATCGTAATCAGCGTGAGCCCGAGGTCGCCGGACCAGAACTCGGTCGTTTCCCGGTCAAAAAAGGTGTCCTGGGATTGGGCCGGATCCTTTGCCATGAGAAGTGTTACTCCGCAGGAAGCGGCCGACACGCAGACTGTAACTTGCCGGTCAGCGAGTCCGAATAAAGCGTGACAGTCCCTTTTGCTTCCCACCAGACATATTGCTGCGCGGCATAGCGCGCCCCGGAGGCCGAGATCACATTCGAAAAGACAAGCGGCTTGCCAGAGATGGGCACCACCACGAGGCTGTTTCCACCGCCGTTGATATACTCCGCCGAAAACGCCCCGGCTGGCACGCCGATCCTGGGGCCCTGAGCGTCACATTGGTACTGCACGATCTTGCGCGAAACAGAGGCGCCCGCCGGCAGATGGATGGTGATGTCTTCTGGCGATGCGGCGACCGCAAAGAATCCAACCGCTACGAGTGCCATCATGAAGGCCTTCAACATCTTTCCCGTTGAAAGTTGCATGGCCGTCTCCTTTGAACTTGGGATCCGGAGTGACGACATACACTTCAATCTAGTCGCCACCCGGCGCGCTACGCCTCCTCCGGCGAATTTGCCAAAAAAGCGCATCGACTATGGCTCAGCTCAAATCTTCAACGAGTCCCAACGCTCCGTTGGCAAGATCGAACACTCCGTCCGCCGCCACAAGTAGTCCGCAGGCGATAGCACCCTGAGGCTGGCCTTCGACTGTGATCAGGGGCTTGAGTGTCGTTGGAATCGGCGCGATGATGTTCTGGGCCCAATAGAAAGGGCCATAGGCTCTTTCAGGATCCAATGCCTGAACTACGCTCGTTGCGACGCCCGTGGCGAGCAGGAGCAGGCCGATCCCGCACGTCAAGGATATTCCACATTTGGCATTGAACTCCGCGATAGCTTTGTGGGATGAACCAATAGTGAACACAAGAGATGTCGCCACCGGGAGAAAGCATAAGCCCCAGTTCGCAAGTGTCATTTTCTCCGCTGCTGAGGACTGGCCGGGGAAGATACTGTAGTCCGCGGTAAGCCATTGAGATCCCATCGATGTGATGATGTTGAGCTGACTCAGGAAACTATCTACGGGGTCGGGAGGCAATGCCTCGGGAAAGGGAGTAATCTGCAGATTCTGGTAGGCCGTTACGTCGCACAACGCATCAGCAAGGGCATAGAAAACTGAAACCGCAGGTATGAGGAACTGGGCTCCCGGAAACGGGAAGCCGCCCAGCAGTTTGCTTGGCGCAGAGACAGTCTGATTGCTGGCAATGGCGGGCCACGGGAAGGTCGCCGGAGTGCTAAGCTGACTGACAATCGTCTGAGCGCTCGCGTCCGTGAACGGCGGATTGGCGTCGGGAAGGCCGAACGTCAGCTTATAGAGCAGGGTTGCCGGCACCGCCAGGACCAGGCAAAACAGATCCAGCATCGTCAACGGATGACCTGAAATCTCTGAGTAAAGCCAACCGATCACGGGGATATCGATCTGCTTGTTGAACAAAGCCTGGAATCCCGCCAGCGCGTTACCTGCAAGTGATATCAGCGCCTCAACAACGCTCTCAATCACATCCAGAAGAAACATGACAGCGTCTTGGATGGCGGCAATGACGTCATAGATCACCACGTCGGCGAAGGCCTTGGGATTCGAAAAGATTTCTTGGAGGTTGTTGATTGACTGCATCGAGGCGGACTTGTAGGGATCCTGATTTAAGTTTTGTTCAATGGTGTCAAAAAGCGTTTGGAGAATGCTATCTCCCGACGTGCCGTCCCCCATGGTTGTGGGCGGGAAGGTGCCGCCCTGTGACGTGTAATTCATCGTGTGGGTATGGACATAGTTCGTTTGCGTCCCGTTGTTAGCCTGCGCATCTGACACATTGGTCGGATGAAGCGCGTCATTACCCATAGGTGTGGCGCCACTTGGATAGGGAACGGTACTGGTACTGGTGGCGCTGCTGAAAGTCTTTCCCCCGAAAACCGATTCCGCATTCGTGAAAGCCTGTTTGACGCCATCCACCATACCGTCGAAGTAAGTCTGGAACAAAGTGCCCGCGTAAACGGGCGAGTTCGGGTTCAAGTTCTCGGCCAGTTTGGTCATCAGGCCGTTGAGGGCAGCCTCGATGACCATCTTGGTGTTGAGAATGTCGTGCCACCTAAAGAGCTCCTTGAGCCAGTGGATAACTTCGTCGATGCCCCGCTCGATGTAGCGAAATACTGCCTTGACGGCGGTCACAACGTCGCGTGCAGTGTTGATGACCAGTTGAAGCACCTGGCTCACGCCGTTGGCGAGCTCCATGGTGAATGAGACGACCTTATTAGCCACATCCACCGTCACCTTGGTAACTTTGAGCGCGGCCGTCTTGATTGCGTGTTCGATATCGTGACCGACTGAACACACATCGCTCCAGAAAGAGTCCCACGATTCGATCGCCCCCACGCCCGTCTGTGAGGGCGCCACCTGCCATTGGCCCGAAGTTCCGCTGCTGGTGGTGGGAATGGTGTAAATCTGGGTGATCGTCTGGGCGGCTGCTGGCGCATTGGCTTGATCCTGCGGTTGCACGAGCGCCGAAGTGGAGGATGCTACCCATTCCGGCTGGGTTTGCATCTGCGCGCCCAGCAGAGTTGTTCCCGCGGCATCAAAGTCCGGCCTGCCCGGGAGCGCGCCCGATTGCCCCGCGAGATAGTTGTTCACCGCCTGAGAGGGGCAGATCGTAGGCGGGGACGAGAGACCACCGGCGGTGAACGAGAACGTCGGCGTGTAGAGATCCGAGGCAAAGAAGCCGAAGGTTATCTTGCCCGTCTGGTCAGTCGTCAGTTGGACCGGCGTACTGGTGTTGATGTTATACAAGGTGTTCCCCACCCAGATCCCGATGGGTTCGTCGGCCGTAACGCCGAGGGAAAAATTGGATTGGGGAAGAGAATTCTCGTCTGTGATCGTTAATTCTGCGAGATAGCGCGTCACGTATTCGCAATCCATATTGGTTCCTGAGGGCTTCAGCATAACGAGATCGTTCCAGACCCCCGTGGTAAGGTCCTCGGAAAGAACATTGACCTCGTATCCCTCGTCCAGCATGAACAGATCGGTGGAAGGTACATTCGCCGGCCCATTGGCCAGGAATACGCAGTTGTTCCCCAGCGGGTGCCACTGGCTCCAGGTATATGGAGCCGTCGGATTCTCCGGGTCGACAGTCAAACGAATGATCCACAACGTATCGTTGGTATCGCGAGCAAAGATCCGGGATTCGGTGACGTAGTTGGGAAGCTGTGCGGAGCAAGCCCCGACGGCACTTAGCGCCGCGCCGATCGGCGAGCCGACGCCGGACCCTGAGAGTTGCGTGAATTCAGCCTGGCCGCTTGCAGGTCCCGTCAAGCCTGCGAACCAGATTTGGCCAGAAGTATCCAGGACCGCAGTATAAAGGCCGGCAAGAGTGAGGGAGATTACTGAAAAAGGTATTACGGTTTGAGGTTGAGTGGACATGCCGCATGGAACCAGAACGGTCGGGGGGGATGTCAGGACACCTTGCTGCTCGTATCCGTTGTATAGAGTGCCGTCCACGACACACCAGAGGCTCCACATTCCTAGCAGCGTCGCGCTAAGCTGGACTCTTGCTCCGACCAGGGACAGCGCCTTACCACCCGACGTAACGGGGAATTGTTTGGCCGTCCAGGTATTGTTCGTCGATTGGACGAGAAGAAAATCTCCGGTGCTGGTGACACCATAGACTACCAGCGAATTCGGCGACGGCGGCGCATAGGCGATTCCCAAGTTAGCGCAGCCTGAGAATAGCTCTGTGCCCTTTGTCCAAACACCGCCCGCGGATATGCTTCGGTCGAGCGTGGACCAGAACAATTCTCCATCCATCACATAGAACGCATATTGGTTCCCATCCGAATGCAGCCCGGTGACGACCTCGGTGACTGTGTTGGATGTCGTAAGGCCCGGTAAACCCGTGGGAATCATCTGCCGGATCCAATTCCCTGAGTCATTGCGCCACACGGTTCCGCTTGCATCAAGACACCAGAAAGAGCCGTCGGTGCCGATCGAAATGTTGGCCACGGGATATGGCGGGCTCGCAACGGTTGACCATGATCCGGCCGAGTAGCTTTGGATCTCACACGCGCTTCCCCGCTGCATCAGCACGTACAAAGTTTGAAGGTTGAGTACCTCGAAGTCGATAACTCCTTGAGGCGCCTGCGCGACTTTGTTCCACGACCGCGAAACTATATCGAAGAAATAGATTGCTCCCGAACCCGTGCAGATCACGAACACAGACCCGTCAGTGCCGACCGAGATAAGCGTGGGGGTATCGCCTGCGTCGAAGCCGCCCGTCACCGGTTCCCACTCACCGGCCTCGGTGCTTACCATGACCGTCTGGTTCGAGATGGACCATAACGACCCGGGGCTGCCCACCGGAGCTTGGATGGGCGGAACCACGCCCGTATCCTGGAAGCTGCCGCTCGCGGAATCGTATGTGAACAGATGGAAGTTCCCGTTCTCGTTCGTCACGGCGTAGACGGTCCCGTCTCGGCCAACCGAGATGCCGTACAGACCGCCTTCGCCCGGTACATTACCGATTAGATTCCAATGGCCGGCATTACTCTGCCAGATGCTTTCTTCGACGTCCGTGATCCAGACGTTTCCGCTATTCGCGGCGGCGACGGACTGGCCTGCAGCCCCGATACCAAAAATATTCCAGCCGGAGCTGCTGAGGGGTTCACGCTGGAGGTGGCACAGCTCACCGTCCGGCTGGATGACGAGGGCTTCCGACTGTCCGCTCACGTTCACAAACGTAGCCAGCGGGGTTGTTGCTGTGGGGGACGCCAGGATGGAATCCGAATGAATGAAATCTTCCGTCAGTTTACTGCTGTACGTGAGCGTATAGGTCGACATTGAATTCTCCTTTTTGCTTTTGCGTTCTCCGCAGATTAGTCAGTGCCGGATATGAAGTTGCATGTCGGCGCAAGCGGAACCCGACTCTTGAATTTCAGAAATACGACGGGGACCTCGTTCACAAGGAGCCCTCAGGAACAACTGCCTGAGGGCTTTCCCTTGGCCGCGCCGGCTCGGCATTCCATTCGATACGATAGGTGTACAACCGCGCTTCGATGCACCATCTTTAGAGGATGATGGCTATCGGTTAGGCTCCCGTGAAACCTGTTGGCTTGGAACCCGGCTACTCGACCGGGGACCAGTTCTCGTCGGGTTTGTATTGCTGAACGGAGGCTGCAAGCTTGGCTGTGTCGGGGCCCAGGTCCCTTTCGTAAACCAGTCCTTCGCGGTTGATCACGAAAGTCATGATTCCGGTTTCCGCGTACTTGACGGGCGCTGCGAGGATGGCGAATCCGCGAGTCATCTTTCCGCTGACGACGTAGCTCATTGCGCCACCCGGAGCATCTTCACCCTGGGCAGTTAGAATGCGCAGGCTGTAACCATCGATCACCAAAGGCTCGTCGGGAGTGTACGACACGAGCGAAGACTTCGGGAATTGCTCCAGGGGTCCGAGCGGGCTCGAAGCCTGCGTTTCGGACACAGGCCAATAGAGGCCGTCTTGCTTGCCCGGAGCGCTGATAATGCGCCGCGCGTATTGGGGGGAATCACCGCTGTTGATGAAATAAGCCTCCTCAGCGTTCGCGAGAGCGGCACAGGCGTCAATGGCCAGCAGCTCATTTCTGCCGATGTCGCGGGCTCGAATTTCCTCCGCTCCGGCAACACCGTCAAAGTACCACTGACCTGAGGCGTTCTCTGCCAGAGGCACGGGAAAGGCAAAGTTGTCCGTGCCGATGTAGAGAACGCGGCTGCCGTCGCTCATCTCCACCCAACGGTTCATCCGTTGGTACTTTGAGGCAAAATTGTCCAGCCCGGCCTTGTCTGCGTCTGTCTCTCCTGTCGTCAGGAGGGCTCTTGTCGCAACCCCGAGGATCCGTTGGAGGGCCGTTTCATCGCCCGCCTTCGCTGCCTTGGCCAGTGCTTCACCTGCGTCGGAGGGTGTTTGAAATGTGACTGGCGGGAGGGTCTTAGTGTTCACCTCCGGTTTGGATGACTGGACATTCCGGGCCTTCGCCACAATGGCGCCCACAGCCAGGACTCCGATGATTACCACCTGCTTCCAGTTCGTGTTCTTCTTGGTATTCGATGTCATTTTCGGTCTCCTCGTAAGATTCTGATCTACCTTTCCTTTCATATTGATCTCTCCTCGATTTCGGTTTTCGGGCCCTCTACCGGCGGCGGCCGCCTCCGGAGTAGTGGTGCTCAGCAGGCGCGTGCGGCCGCCCCATGTGTTCTTCAGGACGCCTTCCGGCCATACTGCCGCGGCCTCGATAGCTCTCGGCGCGACTTGCTCCCCCGTCGCCGCTCATCCGCGAGCTGCCTAGATTGCTGGCCATCAAGCGATTGTTGCTCGTAGCCCCCAGCTCGTGCGCGCCGCCATTCAAGCTGTTGTTGTGATAACCGCCATTGGGGGCAACGCCGGGACCGTTGAGGCCGGCATTCGAGTTCTGGACGCCGCCTTTGCCGCCGATCAGGCCGTGATTGCCGTTGTTTCCGCCGTTAGGCATGTTGTTCGGGCCTGTGCCGGGTTTGTCAGCGTGCCAGCCGCCGTTGGGACCGAAATACCCAGCCGGGTGATAGGCGCCGTTCGGCCCATAGTGAGTGTCCGCGCCCGGGTGGTAGTTACCGTCGGGGTGAAAGGTGCCGTTGCCGCTATACCAAGCATGGTTTTGCGATCCGGCCGCTCCCCCTGCCCATGGGTGATAGCCGTTGTAGTTGTTGGTATGCCAGGTGTTGTTCGTGATGTAGGTGTTGTGGTTGTAGATGATCGTGTTACCTCCGCCGCCTCCACCCCAATGCAAAGCCCAGGCGTGGAAGCCCCACCCGAACCCGCCCCCCGCGACAAAGCTGCCTCCGCCACCAAACACAGCGCCGATCGCGATTCCGGAACCGAACGACACGGTTGCGGCTGCGATGGTGACCGGCGGCGTATAGTAGGGAACCACCAGCGGTGCCGCTCCATACACGATTGTTGGGTTGTACTGGGGAACGTAGACCACCTGAGGATTTGCGGGTTGGATCACGATAATGCTGGGAGATGGCTGAGTAACCGTGATCTGTGATGTGGATTGAAGTGTTCCTGCAGCTTGCGCCTTGGCCCGCATCGCTTGAACTGCCGCCATCACATCAGCCTGCTGGTTGTGAAATGCCTGACCCAGGCTGGAGGTCCACGCCAGGTTCTTTGCCAGGTTATCTAGGACGGATGGGAACTGCGTTAGCGCCTTCACGCTCGGATCCCACGTTTGCTGGTCAACAGCCTGCGCGAGAGCCGCACCGGTGAGGCTGGAATTCTGGCTGAGCCAGTAGTCGGCAACCGCGACCTGGTCTGGGAAAGTCGAGGCCGCCAGAGCTTGTGCCACCAGCGCGTCGGGGTAAAGCGCGATGGGCGCAACCAAAGCATTAAGTTGGTCCGCCGATTGAGGTGCTGGGGTCGGACCGGCGTTGCTTTGCGCGACAGGTGTCGGTGCAAGGGCAGGCGCGGGCGGTGGCGCTGTCTGGGGCGCCGGTGCAGTCGGAACCAGCACAGGTTGGTACGGGTAGTAGCTCGCAGGTGCAGCAGGAAACGCGATCCCTACCCCGGTAGTGCGTACAGCTTGCCAGCCGGCATGCCGGCCGTGCAGTCCATACAGACCCGACATCATGTTTCCATTGATCATTCCGCGAAACGTGAGTACGTTGCGCGTCTTCGTACTGAACTTAACGCGATAGCCGTTGACCGATCCTTGAATCGGACCCGCCTGGTAGGGACCTTCGAAAAATCCGCTGAGACTGTTGCCGTATTGTGCGATCTGGACGTGCTTCACCTCCGTCGCACCGGTCGCGATGCTCGTTGAATAGATCGTCCAGTTGCCTGCAATGTTGGCCGGTGGGAATTGTGCCAGCGTACTCTTGCAGGAAATCAGTAACGCGAGAGCGAAGCCAGCCACCCTCAGCGTCGCGTGAATTCTCTTCATGACGTCCTCCTTTTGAATACGCGGCTGCTTAATGGCCACTTGCTATCTGCGTGCCGCGTTTCATGGTTGCTACTGTATTCGAGCAAAGCGGGGAGCACATCACGCGATAAGAGGTTTTTGGGATACCCCTAGCGGGCAACAGCGGGATACCACTATCGTGTAAGTCAGGAAGGATTAACTCGATCATTCTTGAATCTGCGCGCCAAGAGCCACCGAGGCCGCGTAGTCCAAGAAAGCTCGGCGGCCGGGTTAGCACGCGCGCATTGCGGGGAGGAAGTTCAGGCTTTCGGCAGACCAGAGGAGCGCGGGATGATGATTTTGCGGCGCCCGAACAGGCGGGCGTCGAGCGAAAACGCGCCTGGACCAAGAAAAGCACAAGCGATCGCCATGATGACCAGATCAGCGGTTAACGGACCGCTTTTCAAAAACACGTCGGCTGGCACCGGGAACCACGACAGCCCGATGCCCACGTGAACGAGAACAGCAAAGATGACCGCCGCCGGAGTGAGAAATCCGATTAGCAGAGAAGTGCCGCTCGCTAGCTCGAGCAGGCACCCGGCCCATGCTCCGACAGTCAAGCCCTGTGAATCAACCAAGGCGGACGCAGATTGAACAATAAGGGTGACGCCGAGTGCCGAGCGCAGCAGCAGCAGACCTAACCCCTGCCAACGGGCCGGGAATGTCGAATACGGGCTTCGCAAGCTTCGCCTCAGTGGGGTTCGATGATGGTTGACCCCAAGATCAAGACAATAGCGGTTGCGAGCGCCGGGCGAATCCCTAAGGATCGGAGTTTTTGTATACCACTTTCGTGGTATAAGCCGTCGGGCAGATCCAAGCCTTTAACTAAAGATGAATCATCCCGCGCCGTAGCGCGATGGCCACGGATTGAGTTCGGTCACTGGCCCCCAGCTTGTCCATGATGTGCTTGATGTGCACTTTGACGGTCTCTTCTGAGATGAATAGCTTTTCGGCGATGTCCCGATTGCGATTACCGCTCGCGATTTGCTGAAGCACTTCGATTTCGCGCGCGGTGAGATCTTCGTCACCATAGTGCTCCGCCAGATGTCTTGCGATTTGGGTCGGAATGCCTTTCTTCCCCGCATGGACCTGCCGGATTACGTTGAGAAGATCCTGAGGCGGCATGCTCTTCAGGATGTAGCCCCGTGCTCCGGCCTCAAGGGCTCGCCGGATCTCAGCGTCACCCTCCGATGTCGTTACCATGATGACGCGGGCATCAGGGAACTCTTCCCGAATCACAAGCATGGCGTCGATGCCGTCCCGATCTGGAAGTCTCACGTCCATGAGAGCAACGTCAGGGCGATGCTCACGAAATCGTTGAATGCCTTCCTGGGCCGTGGCCGCCTCAGCGACCACCAGCATGTCCGGCTGGCTGTTGATAAGTGTGGAGATTCCCTCTCTCAGTAGAGGATGGTCATCGACACTAAGAACCCGAATGCGCGTGTCATCGCTCATCTGGTCTACTCCTATCCGGGGGGTGAACGTCGGATCCTGATCTCATGGGAAACAATCTCAAAAGCCATGTCGAAAAGCGATTCGACGGCGTGGATTCGAAAGCTACTTTGCCCGGAATAGAAATTTCGACCTCGGTTCCGGCATCGGCGCGGCTTAGGACCTCAAAACGTGCGCCGATCTTTTCCGCCCGCTCTCGCATGGTCGCGAGTCCCCAGTGGCCTTCACGCCCGGTGCGCAGTGTCTGAGCGTCGATCCCGCAGCCATCGTCGCGAACCCGAAGCCGCAAGTCGCGGGCATATTCCACTTCAACTTCTATCCTCTTGCCGCCGGAATGCCGGAACGCGTTGAGCAGGGCCTCGCGGCCAATGCGGTAGACCTCATCTCGAATGATCGGGTGCAGTAATTGGGCCGCGCCCTCAGCCGTCACGCGGAAATCGATGTGCTCCTGCGTGTTCACCTCTTCCAGCACCCGAGAGAGAGCGTCTTCGAGAGCATCGGACTCGGGATGCGACGGACGCAGGCTTCTCAGGGCATTCCTGCCTTCCTCACTGACTTCGGTCATCAGCCGCACCACGCGCTGAACAAGGGGTTTCGCTGGCGAGTCCTCGGGCAAGCGCTGATCTGCGACGTAAAGCTGCATGGATGCGCTGTGGATGCCCTGCAACAGCGTATCGTGCAGATCGCGGGCGATCCTCTCCCGTTCTTCCAGGCGCTCCTCGAGTCTGGCCTGCAGGTGCGAAGCCACTTGGCGAAGGCGCATCGCGTAGAGCAGCCAAAGGATTCCGGCTGCGGCGAGAACGCACACTAACTCGAACCACCTGGTCTGGTAGAAGACGGGAAGAATTATAAAGCTCACCGTGGCCCCGGCCTTGTTCCAAACCCCGTCGCTGTTACGGGCGATCACGGTGAACACATATTGTCCCGGCGGCACATGCGAATAGTAAGCCGTTCGCTGCGGACCGGCATCGACCCAACTTGAATCCAGGCCCTCCAGCCTGTATTCGAACCTGATCTGCGGCGAGTCGATGAAGCTCAAAGCCGTATATTGAATCTCGAAGCTCGTCTTATCCGGTGTAATCCTAACTGGACGGTCGAAAGGCGTGGGCACATGATCCAGCAGGAGCGATTCGATCGCCACGGGCGGTGGCTGCGAATTCGTGGGCGCAGCCAACGGATCGATCACCGCCACGCCGTCTTGGGTGGGAAACCACAGCTTGCCGTCGCGCGCCTTAATGCCAGCAGGCCAATAGCCTCCATTACATTCGACATTAAACATGCCGTCGCTTCGCCCATAGTTAACCGAGGTGATCTCGGCTTGCTTGCTGGCGGCGAATTCACTAAGCTCTCGCTTGCTCACGCGGTAGATACCGCGGTTGCAGCTCATCCAGAGATTACCGCGGCCATCTTCAAGAATCTGGAAGACGCCGTTATTGAACAGCCCCTCGCGCGTTGTATAGCGGGTGAACTTTCCGTTTTGGAAGCGGCCCAAGCCGCCATCGTAGGTCCCGATCCAAACGATACCGTCGCTATCATAGTAAATCGCGCGAACGGTATTGCTCGGCAGTCCATCGCGCTCGGTCCAATGAGCGAAACTGCCATCCCGAAGCCGCGTGAGCCCACCGTAGCCTCCAATCCACATCTCGCCCTTACTTCCGTCAACGATCACCCTCACGTCGTCGGCCGCCAGCCCGTCTTTCGCCGTGAAAAGCTGCGACGCTCCGTCCTTGTAGCGCACCAATCCGCGCGACGTTCCGAACCAGAGCGCCCCCTTCCCGCCCTGATGAATGGCTTGTACGGTGGCGTGCTCCGGGATCATCAGTCCGGGCGCCGTGCGGAATTGTCCGTCCCGGAAAACTCTCGCGCCCCCATGTGTAGCCACCCAAAGTCGCCCGTCGCGGTCTTCTTCAAAGGCGGTGGGGAGATCGGAAGCAAGACCATCACGTTTCGTGTAGCCCGTAAACCGTCCGTCCTCGAAGCGGCTGATACCGCCATGCCAGACTCCGATCCACAGGGCGCCGTGGTGATCCTGAAACACGGGGTAAACATTTCGATCGATCAGGCCCTGTTGTTTCGAGATCACCGTTATGAACTGTTTGCGAACACGATAGAGGCCCTCGGCACCGGTCCCGAGCCAGAGATTGCCCTCCCGGTCTTCGGCCAGCGAGTTAAAGGAGATCTTGGAGATCTTCTTTTCATCGCCGTTCGCCGAGTAGCTCACGTATCGTACAAGCCGGTGGCCGATACCAATCTCCCAACGGGTTCCACGGCGGTCGCTATAGGTCGTGAGGACTTCCGCGGGCTCGCGTCGCACGTTTCCATCCACGATTCTGGCCCTTATTCCGCTGTTCGTTTCCAGCCAGATCGTTCCGTCCTGATCCCTTGTCACGAAACGAATCGAACGTCCCGGCAGCCAGCGCGGAAGCTCATAGGTGATGACGCGGCCCTCCACGAAGCAGTAGAGCCGGGTTTCGTCGGCGCCCCAGAATCCTCCTCCTTCCCACAAGAACGTGTCCAACGGGACTTTGAGACCCTTGGGAGTGACGTCGATAAAGCGGCCGACCGCTTCCTGCCATTGCGTGATGGTATCGTTCGCCAGCACCCACACGTTGCCCGACCCATCGCCGGTGACCGCTCGAACCGAATTGTAGAGTAAGCCGTCCTGTGTCGTGTACGTCGTGAAAGTTCCACCGTGATAGCGCGTGACGCCGCTGCCTTCCGTGGAGAGCCACAGGTCGCCATTTCGCTCATAAAGCGAAGTGAACCGGTTCGACTCGATTCCTGGAGAATTGTTCTTGTCGAATACCGTGAACCGCACGCCATCGAAGCGCGCCAAGCCGTCCAGCGTGGCCACCCAGAGGTACCCGTCAGGAGTTTGGCAGATTCCGACGATGATATTCTGTGGGAGACCGTTGTCCGCAGTCCATGCGTCCAGCCGGTACTGTGCTTTGGCTGGGGAAACGACCTGGAGCGCCGTCAGTAAGCACGCGGTGCGCAGGATTCCGAAGCGCGTCCTAGTCGTCGCCATACTCGCCAACCGATTGGGGGCTGCTCAGAGTCTAACGCATTCTCACCAAACAAAATGAGAGTAGTGGGTCGCTTCCCCGGCTCCACCTCCGCAATGAGTTCTCCCGTGAGCTGGAGATCTCGACCAAGGCGATAATCCGTCGAGGGGTGGCCCTGGGGGTCAAAACAGAGTATCAGGTACTGAAGGACCACAAGGACCACCGAGGCAGTTCCTTCAGGAGGGCTCCTATGATAGCCTCCGAGGATACGCCGTACCTTCCCGACATTCGGAACAATCGTCACAGGCGTGAACGCGCCGCTCAATGCCATATTCGAGCGCAGCGGGAAGCGAAGGGTGTGAGGAGGGAGCTTCGATCGGACTGGGCGGGCTCACATTCGTCTGGCTCGGCCGCATCGGCCTCCGTGATGCGTCCATT
>Ga0335083_10002955_pt1 | contig 22233 bp, 21 predicted proteins | sample Lox_Sample_42_FD_206716 | JGI IMG/M metagenome (GOLD analysis project Ga0335083, IMG submission 206716) | Soil microbial communities from Loxahatchee National Wildlife Refuge, Florida, United States - Lox_Sample_4.2 | ecosystem: Environmental > Terrestrial > Soil > Wetlands | place: USA...
CGCCGCCCTATGCCGGGCCAGATCGCTGCCGCGCATGCCACCCGACTGGGCTTGCTCGGGCCGTTGCCGGTAGACGACGAGGATCCTGCCGATATGCTGGACAGGAAGCGCCGACAGACGCGCGCAGATCGTCGCGAGCATGGCTTCACGGCGCTCGCGGTCCTCGCCCGCCACGCGGATCTTGATCAGCTCATGGCATTTCAGGTTGACGTCGACCTCGTGCAGCACGGCGTCGGTCAAGCCTTTTTCGCCGATCGCCACCACCGGGTGCAGTTTGTGCGCGCGGGCTTTGAGGGTCTTGCGCTGAAGCGCGGTCAGGGCGCGAGTCATCGGATGCTCTTCGAGGTCGGATTCTACTAGCCCGTGGCACGCAGCAGAACCAGCCGAGCCTGGATGCAGGAGCACGTGACCGACGCGTTCGTCCAGCGGGCGAAACGCGAGGGCTACCGTTCCCGTTCCGCCTACAAGCTGCTGGAGATCGCCCGGCGCGATCGGCTGCTCGCGCCCGGGATGACCGTGGTGGATCTGGGCGCTGCCCCGGGAGGCTGGTCGCAGGTGGCCGCGGAGCTGGTCGGTCCTCAAGGGCGGGTGATCGCAGTCGATGTGCTGGAGATGTCGCCGGTGACCGGTGTGACGTTCATCCAGGGGGACTTTCGCGAGGCGGACACGCTGAACAGGCTCGAATCGGCGCTCGGCGCACAGGCGGTGGACCTTGTGCTCTCCGATATGGCGCCCAATATCAGCGGCATCCGCATGGCCGATCAGGCGCGCGCCGCGGAGCTGGCCGAGCTGGCCCTGCAGTTCGCTGCCAAGTGGTTGAAACCGGGAGGGAATATGCTGCTCAAGACGTTTCAGGGAACGGCCTTCGGCGAAGTGCGGGAGCAGATGCGCAGGAACTTCCGGCAGCTGCTGACGCGCAAGCCGGAGGCGTCCCGCGACCGCAGCAGCGAGATCTATCTCCTCGGACGAGGGCGGTTGCGAAACACCCGAGCCGACGGTGCGGAATCGCCTTACAATTGAATCTAGAGTCGTGATACGCCCGAACTGGGCCAAGGAGCAGCATTGAATAACCTGATCAAGAACGTCGCCATCTGGCTGGTCATTGCGCTGGTGTTGATGACGGTGTTCCAACAATTCAGCGCTCGCCAGCCGTCGCAAAAGCCGATGGACTACTCCCAGTTCATCGAAGAGGTGCGGGCAGGCAACATCTCGAAGGTGACGATCGAAGGCAAGGTCATCAAGGGCGTGAAAAAGTCCGGTGACAAGTTCATCACCTACCCGGCGCCCGACCTGTGGATGGTGAGCGACCTGCTGAAAAACGGCGTGACCATCGATGTCAAGCCGGAGGAGGAGCAGGGCTTCCTGATGCAGGTGTTCATCTCCTGGTTCCCGATGCTGCTGCTGATCGGCGTGTGGATCTTCTTCATGCGGCAGATGCAGGGCGGCGGCCGTGGCGGGGCATTCTCTTTCGGCAAGAGCCGCGCTCGGATGCTCGACGAGAGCACCAACCAGGTGACGTTCGCCGACGTCGCCGGTTGCGAGGAGGCGAAGGAAGAGGTCAAGGAGCTGGTCGAATTCCTGCGCGACCCGGGCAAGTTCCAGAAGCTGGGTGGGCGCATCCCGCGCGGTGTGCTGATGGTAGGCAGCCCCGGCACCGGCAAGACGCTGCTCGCTAAGGCGATCGCGGGCGAGGCCAAGGTCCCCTTCTTCAGCATCTCAGGCTCCGACTTCGTCGAGATGTTCGTGGGCGTAGGCGCCGCGCGCGTGCGAGACATGTTCGACCAAGCCAAGAAGCATGCGCCTTGCATCGTCTTCATCGACGAGATCGATGCCGTGGGACGCCAGCGCGGCGCGGGCCTCGGGGGCGGCAACGACGAGCGAGAGCAAACGCTCAACCAGCTGCTGGTCGAGATGGACGGCTTCGAGGGCAACTCGGGCGTCATCGTGATCGCGGCCACCAACCGCCCGGACGTGCTCGATCCGGCGCTGCTGCGGCCGGGGCGGTTCGACCGTCAGGTCGTTGTGCCGCTGCCGGATATCCGCGGGCGCGAGCAGATCCTCAACGTGCACATGCGCAAGGTGCCGGTCGCGCCCGACGTGCGTGCCGACATCCTGGCGCGCGGAACGCCAGGGTTCTCCGGCGCCGACCTCGCCAACCTCGTAAACGAGGCTGCGCTGTTCGCGGCACGCGCGAACAAGCGCCTGGTGGAGATGGACGACTTCGAGCGCGCCAAGGACAAGATCGTCATGGGCGCCGAACGCCGCTCGATCGTGATGCCCGAGCACGAGCGCAAGAACACGGCCTACCACGAATCCGGCCATGCCATCGTCGCGAAGCTGCTGACCAAGACCGACCCGGTGCACAAGGTCACCATCATCCCGCGCGGCCGGGCGCTGGGCGTCACCATGCAGCTGCCCGAGCAGGACCGCTATAGCATGGACAGAGACCAGATCCTGCAAAGCATCTCCGTGCTGTTCGGCGGGCGCATCGCGGAAGAGCTGTTCATGGGGCAGATGACCACAGGAGCGTCGAACGACTTCGAGCGCGCCACCCAGCTCGCACGCCGCATGGTGACGGAATGGGGCATGAGCGAGGCGCTGGGGCCGATGGTCTATGGCGAGAACGACGGAGAGGTGTTCCTCGGCCGCTCGATCACTACGCATAAGAACGTGTCCGAAGCCACCATGCAGCAGGTCGACGCGGAGATCCGGCGCATCATCGACCAGCAATATGGCCTCGCTCGCCGTCTCCTGGAGGAGAACCGCGACAAGGTCGAGGTGATGGCCAAGGCGCTGCTGGAATGGGAGACGCTGGACGCCGATCAGATCAACGACATCATGGCCGGGCGGCCGCCCCGCCCGCCCAAGCCCACTCCCGTTGCCGGGCCGACTAGTCCCCCCGACAGCTCGGCGAGCGCAACCACGCCGACGATGCCGGCCGCGGAAGCGAAGTGACCCGTAGGTAGTTCTGCGGCTGTGAGTGTCCGGGCCGAAGCTGCTGGGGTAGGGTCGCCGGGCCGTTCCGTCATCCTCCCGCGCCCGGCCCCTGCACCCGCGCTGCGCTGCGGGCGTTTCGTGTTGCCGCTCCGCCGGCCGCTGATCATGGGAGTGATGAACGTCACGCCCGATTCCTTCTCCGACGGCGGGCGCCACCTCGATCCCGCCGCCGCGATCGAGCACGGCCAGCGCCTGGTGGAACAGGGTGCAGACCTGCTCGACATCGGCGGCGAATCCACGCGGCCGGGCGCACAGCCGCTTCCCTTGGAAGAGGAACTGTGCCGGGTGCTGCCAGTGGTGGAGGCGCTGTCCGATCTGGGCGTGCCGGTGTCCATCGATACCTACAAGCCGGCAACGATGCGGGCCGCACTCGCGGCCGGCGCCAGCATGATCAACGACGTGAATGCGCTCCAGGCTCCTGGCGCGCTGGATGTCGTGCGCAACTCCGACTGCGGCGTGTGCCTCATGCACATGCAGGGCAACCCGCAGACCATGCAGGTTGCGCCGGAGTATCGCGACGTGGTGGCCGAGGTGCGCGAGTTCCTGGCGCGGCGCGTCGCCGCGTGCGAGGCCGCCGGCATCGCTCGGGATCGCCTGGTCGTGGACCCGGGATTCGGGTTCGGCAAGAAGACGGCGCACAACCTCGAGTTGCTCCGTCATCTAGACGTCATTGCCGCGCTGGGGCTGCCGGTGCTGGTCGGACTGTCGCGGAAATCCACGTTGGGCAAGATCACCGGGAAGCCCGTGACTCAGCGCGTGAGCGAGAGCATCGCGGCCGCGCTGTTGGCGGTGCAGCGCGGGGCTTCGATCGTGCGCGTGCACGACGTGGATGAGACGCGCGATGCGCTGCTCGTTCTCGCCGCGATCGTCGATGACGCGGCGCGCTTCGATGCATAGAAACTATTTCGGCACCGACGGAGTGCGGGGCCGGGTCGGCGAAGCGCCCATCACCCCTGAGCTGGTGATGCATCTGGGCTATGCAGCCGGCAAAGTGCTGACCGGTGGTGCGCAGCAGGGCACCGCCGTGGACAACCCGGCGGTGCTGATCGGGAAGGACACCCGGATCTCCGGCTATATGCTGGAGTCGGCCCTGCAAGCAGGGCTATCGGCGGCCGGCGTCGACATCTACTTGAGCGGTCCGCTGCCCACCCCGGCGGTGGCCTACCTCACGCGGGCGCTGCGGTTGCAGGCAGGCATCGTGATCAGCGCATCGCACAATCCGTTCGAGGACAACGGCATCAAGTTTTTCTCCTCCACCGGAGACAAGCTGCCCGACGCACTGGAGCAGCAGATCGAGCAGCGGCTGGAGGATGCCATCGTCACGGCCCCATCGGCCGCGCTCGGGAAGGCGCGCCGCCTCAACGACGCCCCCGGTCGCTACATCGAGTTCTGCAAGAGCACCTTTCCCACCGACCTCGATCTGCGCGGGCTGAAGCTCGTAGTCGATTGCGCGCACGGAGCGAGCTACCATGTCGCGCCCCACGTGTTCCACGAGCTGGGGGCCGACGTCGTCGCGATCGGCAACCAGCCCGATGGGGTCAACATCAACCGCGACTGCGGTGCGACGCATCCGCAGGCGCTCGCCGAGACGGTGCGTGAAGCGCAGGCCGACCTCGGGATCGCGCTCGACGGAGACGGCGATCGGGTGATCATGGCCGATCGGGCGGGCACCGTGTACGACGGCGACCAGTTGCTGTACGTCATTGCCCGACATCGCCAGCGGACCGGCACTCTGCGCGGCGGGGTCATCGGCACGCTGATGACCAACTTCGGGCTGGAACGCGCGCTGGAGGACTGCGGGATTTCGTTCGCGCGTGCGCGAGTGGGCGACCGTTACGTGCTGGAAAAGCTCCATGAGGTCGGCTGGCAGCTCGGCGGGGAGAACTCCGGCCACATCATCTGCCTCGACAAGCACACCACGGGCGACGGGATCGTCTCCGCGCTCCAGGTCTTGCACGCCCTGCGCGCGAGCGCCAAGCCGCTCGCGCAGCTCACCGCGGACCTTGCTCTCTACCCGCAGGTTCTGGTCAACGTGAGAGTCGAGCGCGGTCAGGATCCGCGCCAGGAACCGCATGTCCAGGCATCGGTTCGCGAGGCCGAGGCGCGCCTGCAAGGGCGCGGTCGCGTGCTGTTGCGGCCCTCGGGAACGGAGCCGGTGATCCGCGTCATGGTCGAGGGCGAGTCGGTAGACCTGGTCAAGGAGCTAGCCGAGGAGATCGCCAGCACCATTCGGCGTCTGGCCCGGGCCGCCTGAGCGGGCGGCGCCATCGCGCCGCAGCGCGGCGGCCATGGCGAATCGACTGACCAACGTGAGTTCGGGCAGCGCGTAGAGATGCTGCCGCCCAACCGCCCTGGAGGCGCGTTGCGCGGACCGCGCGGGTGAGGCGTCCGTGTCGCACCTGTCGGCATGTCACAGATCGGTCATAGGCCCCCGCTAGACTTCGTCCTCGCTCTGACTGCATTCCACACAACAATTAGGAGCCCTGCCGGATGCCAAGCCTACTCGTTCGAATCGCTGCCGCTGGCAGCTTCGCGTTAGCCGGGATCGCGTCCGGGACCGATCTCACCGGCGCGGGTGCGACATTCCCCTATCCGATCTATGCCAAGTGGGCCGACGCGTACAAGACGCAGACCGGCGTCGGCCTGAATTACCAATCGATCGGTTCCGGTGGCGGGATCAAACAGATCCGGGCCAAGACGGTCGACTTCGGCACTTCGGACATGCCGCTGCAGCAGGAAGAGCTGGACAAGGACGGCTTGCTGCAGTTTCCGGCGATCATCGGCGGGGTCGTGCCGGTGGTCAACCTCGACGGGGTGAGTCCGGGGCAACTCAGGCTGACGGGTGGCGTGCTGGCTGACATCTACCTCGGCAAGATCACGAACTGGAACGATCCTGCGATCGCTTCCCTGAATCCCGATCTCAAGCTTCCCATGGCGGCGATCACGGTGGTGCGCCGCGCCGACGGGTCTGGTACTACGTTCCTCTTCACCAGCTACCTGTCTCACGTCAGCAGCGAGTGGCGCAGCAAGGTCGGTGAAAGCACGTCCGTTGCCTGGCCCACCGGCGTGGGCGGCAAAGGCAATGAGGGGGTGGCGGCCTACGTGCAACGCATCAAGGGTGCGATCGGCTATGTCGAGTATGCGTACGCCAAGAAGAACAAGATGGCGCACACGCAGCTGAAGAACCGCGATGGCCAATGGGTTCAGCCCGACGAGGACACTTTCGCGGCCGCGGCGGCCAATGCCAGATGGGAGACGGCGCCGGGGTTCTACCAGGTGCTCACCGAACAGCCGGGCGCGAAGAGCTGGCCGATCGCGGGAACGAGCTTCATCCTGATCTACAAGGTGCCGGCGGATGCCGCCAAGACGACCGAAGTCCTGAAGTTTTTCTCCTGGGCCTTCAAGAGCGGCGGCAGGATGGCGTCCGATCTCGATTACGTTCCCCTCCCGGCCCCAGTGGTGCGCCTGATCGAGAACAGCTGGCGCTCCCAGGTCAAGACCGCGTCCGGACAAGCGATCTGGAAGTGACCGGCGCCTGGGCGGCTTCGCCGGCTCGATGCGTTTCGTGCAGACCGCGCTGACCAGGGCGCGGTCTGCGTTTCGAGGGTGCCATGCAGACGCGAACTAAGGTAGAGTTGTCGCCTTGGGAGGAGGGATTGGCTTTACTCGATCGAGGAGCCGAGTCGCAGGCGCAATACAGAACGTCGCTGCGCCTCGCGCGCGAGGACAAGCTGTTCCAGTACGTCACACAGCTGTTCGCGCTTCTGGTATTGGCGTTCCTGACCGCGATCATCGTCTCGCTGGCCCTCGGGGCGGCGCCTGCGTTCCAAAAATTCGGCCTGGGTTTCATCTTCGACCGGGAGTGGAATCCGGTTACCGAGCAGTTCGGAGGCCTGGTACCGATCTATGGGACTGTGGCGACTTCGGCGATCGCACTGCTCATCGCGATTCCGCTGAGCTTCGGCATCGCGCTGTTCCTGACGGAGCTGTGCCCGGTCTCGCTCCGGACGCCTTTGGGGATCCTGGTCGAGTTGCTGGCCGCCGTCCCCAGCATCATCTACGGCATGTGGGGACTCTTCGTCTTCGCGCCCGCCTTCGCGCAATATGTGCAACCGGTGTTGCATCAAGTGCTGGGCCCGATTCCGTTGGTCGGTGCGCTGTTCCAAGGACCGCCGATGGGCATCGGCATCCTGACCGCGGGCATCATCCTCGCATTCATGGTCGTTCCTTTTATCGCTGCCGTGATGCGTGACGTCTTCTCGCTGGTGCCGGCGATCCTCAAGGAATCCGCCTACGCCCTGGGGAGCACGACGTGGGAGGTGGTCTGGCATGTGGTGCTGCCGTATACGAAGGCCGGCGTGGTGGGCGGCATCATGCTCGGCCTGGGCCGCGCCCTCGGGGAGACCATGGCGGTGACCTTTGTGATCGGCAACGCCTATCAGCTCAGCTGGTCGCTCTTCAGCCCGGGCAACAGCATCGCGTCCAGCCTCGCGAACGAGTTCGCGGAGGCGCACAGCGACATGCACACCTCGGCGTTGATCGCGCTGGGGCTTCTGCTGTTCGTGATCACGCTGATCGTCTTGACCGCGGCCAAGCTGCTGCTGCTGAAGGTGGCGAAAGCCGAAGGCGCCCGTACCTGATCGCAGGGGCCCAGATGCAGCTCTACCAGAAGCGAGTGCTCGTAAATCGGATCGGCCTGACCCTGGCGCTGCTCGCGATGGCGCTCGGACTCGCGGTGCTGGCGTGGATCCTCAGCGTGCTGCTCGTCAAGGGAATCGGTGCGCTGAAGCTCTCCGTGTTCACTCAGTTCACGCCCCCGCCGGGTGAGGCGGGGGGCCTGCTGAACGCCATCGCCGGGAGCGTCCTGATGGTCGGTGTGGGCACGCTCGTCGCCACTCCCACCGGCGTGCTCGCCGGAATCTACTTGGCCGAGTACGGACATCGCGGCTGGCTCGCGCCGGTTACGCGCTTCGTGAACGACATCCTGCTGTCGGCGCCCAGCATCATCCTGGGCCTGTTCGTCTACGCCGTATATGTGGCGCGCGTGAAGCACTTCTCGGGGTGGGCAGGGTCGCTCGCACTGGCGCTGATCGCGGTTCCCGTGGTGGTGCGGGCCACCGATACCATGCTCGCGCTGGTGCCGCACAGCCTGCGCGAGGCGGCCGCGGCGCTGGGAGCGCCGAAGTGGAAGATCATCTGGATGGTGACGCTGCGCGCTTCCCGCGCCGGTGTGATCACCGGGATTCTGCTGGCCGTCGCGCGCATCAGCGGTGAGACCGCGCCTCTGCTGTTCACCGCGCTCAACAACCAATTCTGGAGCTCGAACCTCAACGGTCCGATCGCCAATCTGCCGGTGGTGATCTTTCAGTTTGCCATGAGCCCGTATGCGGACTGGGAGCAGTTGGCCTGGGTGGGCGCGCTGCTCATCACGTTCAGCGTACTGATCCTGTCCATCGTCGCCCGCACGCTCGCACGGCAGAGGATGCTAAGCTGAGCTATTCTCGCTCCGGTCCCGCGATACCAATGGACATGCCAGAGCCGACTGCAACGAAAGCGGCTTACGCCGCACCCAAGATCCAGATCCGGGGGCTGAACTTCTTCTACGGCGAGTTCCAGGGCCTGAAGAACATCAGCCTCGAAATCCCGGAGAGGAAGGTCACCGCGTTCATCGGCCCGTCGGGGTGCGGCAAATCCACGCTGCTGCGCACATTCAATCGGATGTTCGACCTGTATCCCAGGCAGCGTGCCGAGGGCGAGATCCTGCTCAATGGCCAGAACATCCTGGACAGGTCCCAGGACGTGAATCTGCTGCGCGCCAAGGTCGGGATGGTGTTCCAGAAGCCGACGCCGTTCCCGATGTCCATCTACGACAACATCGCATTCGGCGTGCGGTTGTACGAGCGCTTGACGAAGGCGCAGATGGAGGACCGCGTCGAGTGGGCGTTGCGCAAGGCCGCGCTGTGGGAGGAGGTGCGGGACAAGCTTCCCCAGAGCGGGTTGAGCCTCTCGGGCGGGCAGCAGCAACGGCTGTGCATCGCCCGTGGCATCGCGGTCAAGCCCGAGGTGCTGCTGCTCGACGAACCGACCTCGGCGCTGGATCCGATCTCGACCGCGAAGGTCGAAGAGCTGGTGTCCGAGCTGGCCAAGGAATACACCATCGTCATCGTGACCCACAACATGCAGCAGGCGGCGCGCGTCTCCGACTTCACCGCCTACATGTACCTCGGCGAGATGATCGAGTTCGACAGCACCGACACGATCTTCATCAAGCCCAAGCAGAAGGCCACCGAAGACTACATTACCGGACGCTTCGGGTAGCGAAGCGGACGGTACTGTAGCGGCGCGTGTTCAGTGCGTCGAGCACGGCCGCAGCCATTCCATCACCGGGCGCCTCGGGTAGCGAAGGCGTCGGTGCTGTGGCGGGGCAGCCTAGCCCGCGATGCGCGCAAGTCGCGCCCGACGAGCGCCGCCTCCCCGGGCTCTATTCCCCTGCATCTTCATGACGCGGCCATCGTCTTTCCTCCGGCGCGGGCCCGGACCGATCCCGCGTTGGCGCCGCCGCGAAGCGGGCCGTCTCGCCTCCTTTCGTGAGGCGGTCGCCGGCAACGGCGTCGCAGACTGAACGCGGATGGTGCGCCGCCGGAAATTGACCCGACCGGGCGGGCAGAGTAACATTCGTCGGTTTTTTGCACAGGTCGCCGGCCAGACACGGCTCGGTCAGGCATCGAAATGCGGGCGAAGCTGGTCGCGGGGAACTGGAAGATGCACGGCGCTCTTTCAGACAACGCGAAGCTGTTGGCCGAGGTGATGCCTGGCGTCGCCGACCTCTCGCGATCCAAGCAGGCGGTTTGCGTAGCGTTTCCGTACCTGGCTCAGGTGCAGAGTATCCTCGCCGGCAGCCGGATCGCCTGGGGGGCGCAGAACCTCAGCCAGCATCCGAAGGGCGCGTTCACCGGGGAGGTTTCCGGTCCGATGCTGCGCGAGTTCGGCTGCAGTTACGTGATTGTCGGCCACTCCGAACGGCGCTCCCTCTATGGCGAGGACAGCGATACCGTCGCGCTCAAGTACAAGGCGGCGCTCGACGCGGGTCTCACGCCGATATTGTGCGTTGGCGAGACTTGGGCGCAGCGCACGGCCGGCGAAACCGAACGCGTTGTGGAGAGTCAGATCAATGCGGTGGTTGTGAAGTTCGGAGTAACAGCACTCGCGGGCGGGGTAATTGCATACGAGCCGGTCTGGGCCATCGGGACCGGACAGACCGCCACGCCGGCTCAGGCCCAAGCCGTCCACGCGTTCCTTCGCGGGAAGGTTGCTGCGCAGGATGCTGCCCTGGGGGCAGCACTGCCGATTCTTTATGGAGGCAGCGTAAAGATGTCGAACGCGGCGGAGCTCTTCGAGATGCCGGACATCGATGGCGGCTTGATCGGCGGTGCGTCGCTGATCGGTGGCGAGTTCGTTGCAATCTGCCGGGCGGCGGATCGGTGACCCCGGCGGAGGCAGGAAGGCTATGATTCAGATCCTCATCCTTTTGGTGCACGTGCTCGCGGCTATGGGCCTGGTCGGGCTGGTGCTGCTCCAGCATGGCAAGGGCGCGGACATGGGGGCGGCGTTCGGCAGCGGTGCGTCGGGAAGCCTGTTCGGTGCTTCGGGCTCCGCGAACTTCCTGAGTCGGACCACGGCCATCTTGGCCGCCGTGTTCTTCCTGACCAGCATGAGCCTGACCTATGTGGTCGGGCACCGGCCGCAGGCGGCCAGCGTGATGGAAGCGCCCAAGGTCGAGCAACCCGCGGCCCCGGCGCCGGCAGCTGCAGACAAGCCGGTCGCGCCGCCGGCGGACACCGGCTCGAAAGCCAAGGACATCCCCAAGTAGCCGGTGTGCGCCCGAGTCTGAGCCAGCGGGTAAGGCAACGGTTGCAAGGACGCCGATGTGGTGAAATTGGTAGACACGCCGTCTTGAGGGGGCGGTGGCGAAAGCCGTGTGAGTTCGAGTCTCACCATCGGCACCAGCGGATCGATCAAGATGCGTTCGGGTTGGACGAGCGCATCGCGGAGGGGACAGTGACGGCGCGCGCCCCGGGCGGGTGCGGCCGCCGCGCATCACGCATGAGGGCAGGTCCCTCTTGGGAGTGGGCCCCGGATCGACTATGTTAGGCGAATATTTTCCGATCCTGCTGTTCATCTGCGTCGGACTGGCGATCGGCGTTGCGCTCCCGCTGCTCGGTGAGGGTGCGAGCCGCCTGCTGGGCGTGCACCGCCCGGATCCCGAGAAGCTCTCTCCCTACGAATGCGGCTTCGAGGCGTTCGAAGACGCGCGCATGAAATTCGACGTACGCTACTACCTCGTCGCCATCCTGTTCATCCTGTTCGATCTGGAGATCGCGTTCCTCTTCCCGTGGGCCATCGTCCTGCGCGAGATCGGGCTGTTCGGGTTCGTCTCGATGTTGATCTTCCTCGGCATTCTGGTCGTGGGGTTCATCTACGAGTGGAAGAAAGGCGCGCTCGAATGGGAGTAGCGGTTGCGCTCGCGCGCCCCGTGCGAGCCGCGAGCGGGCAGGGCGGGATTCTGTCATGACCATCGAAGGCGTCGCGCAGAAGGGGTTCGTCACGACGACCCTGGACAACGTCATCAACTGGACCCGGACCGGTTCGCTGTGGCCGATGACTTTCGGGCTGGCGTGCTGCGCGGTCGAGATGATGCATGCGGGAGCGGCGCGTTACGACCTGGACCGCTTCGGCATCGTGTTCCGCCCCAGCCCGCGCCAGTCCGACGTCATGATCGTGGCCGGCACCCTGTGCAACAAGATGGCGCCCGCGCTGCGCAAGGTGTACGACCAGATGGCCGAACCGCGCTGGGTCATCTCCATGGGTTCCTGCGCCAACGGCGGTGGCTATTACCACTACTCGTATTCGGTCGTGCGCGGCTGCGACCGCATCGTTCCGGTCGATATCTACGTTCCCGGCTGCCCGCCGACTGCGGAGGCGCTTCTGTACGGAATCATCCAGCTGCAGAACAAGATCCGCCGCACCAACACGATCGCGCGCTGAGCCTCGATGACGACGCGCCTCGACGATCTTCACAGCACGCTGCAGGAATGCTTGGCCGGCCGCCTGGTCGACCTGACCCAAGCGTTGGGGGAGATCACGATCGCGGTGACGCCGGCCGACCTGCTCCGCGCCGCGCGCGACCTGCGCGACGCTCCGCAGCTGCGGTTCGAGCAGCTGAGCGACCTGTGCGGGGTGGACTACCTGCATTATCGGGAGGGAGCACGCCAAGGCCCCCGCTTCGCCGTCGTCTACCATCTTCTCTCGATCAGCTTCAACCGGCGCGTGCGGGTCCGGGTCTTTCCGCAAAGCGATGAGTTCCCGGTGTTGGACTCCGTGGTCGAGATCTGGCCTTCGGCCAACTGGTACGAGCGCGAGGCGTTCGATCTGTTCGGTATCGTGTTCGTCGGCCATCCCGATCTGCGGCGCATCCTCACCGACTATGGCTTTGTCGGGCACCCTTTCCGCAAGGACTTCCCCATCTCGGGCAACGTGGAGATGCGCTATGACCCCGACGAGCAGCGTGTCATCTACCAGCCGGTCACGATAGAGCCGCGTGAGATCGTGCCGCGCGTTGTCCGCGAGGAGCATTACGCGGACGTCGGGGAGAAACGCTGACCGCCGGCCAAGCGCGTAGTGACACCGATGCTCGAGACACGCAATTCCTCCCACGCCCTCGGCTGCGCCGGGCCGAAGTTGGCCTGCACCAAAGTTGCGCTGCGACGTGTGGCCCCGGGTTGGGCGAGTGGATGCGTGAGGCATTAGTCTCATGGCAGAAATTCGCAACTACACACTCAACTTTGGGCCACAGCACCCGGCGGCACATGGGGTGTTGCGACTCGTGCTGGAGCTGGACGGCGAGGTGATCCAGCGCGCCGACCCCCATATCGGACTGCTGCATCGGGCGACCGAGAAGCTGGCCGAGCACAGGACCTTCATCCAGGCGCTGCCCTACATGGACCGGCTCGACTACGTGTCCATGATGTGCAACGAGCACGCCTACTGCCTGGCGATCGAGCGGTTGCTCGGCGTCGACGTGCCGATCCGCGCCCGCTACATCCGCGTGATGTTCGACGAGATCACGCGGATCCTGAACCATCTGCTCTGGCTTGGCGCGCATGGCCTGGATATCGGTGCAATGACGGTGTTCTTGTATTGCTTCCGCGAGCGCGAGGACCTCATGGATTGCTATGAGGCGGTGTCGGGCGCGCGCTTGCATGCCGCCTACTATCGGCCGGGCGGCGTCTATCGCGATCTGCCGGAGCGCATGCCGCAGTACCAGGAGTCGCCACTGCGGAGCCCGGAAGAAGTGAAGCGGCTCAACGCGAACCGTCAGGGCAGCGTGCTGGACTTCATCGAGGACTTCACCAATCGCTTTCCTCGGCTGGTCGATGAGTACGAAACCTTGCTCACCGACAATCGGATCTGGAAGCAGCGCACCGTGGGCATCGGTGTCGTCGCACCCGAGCGGGCCGTGGCGCTCGGCATGACGGGCCCGATGCTGCGCGGCTCGGGCGTGGCCTGGGATCTGCGCAAGAAGCAGCCCTACGAGGTGTACGACCGGCTCGACTTCGATATCCCGGTGGGAGTCAACGGCGATTGTTACGACCGCTACCTGGTGCGGGTCGAGGAAATGCGCCAGAGCAACCGCATCGTCAAGCAGTGCGTGGAGTGGCTCCGGCGCAGCCCGGGACCGGTGATCACCGACAACCATAAGATCGCACCGCCTTCGCGCGCGGACATGAAGGCGAACATGGAAGAGCTGATCCACCATTTCAAACTGTTCACCGAAGGCATGCATGTGCCGGAAGGCGAGGCCTATGCCGCGGTCGAGCATCCGAAGGGCGAGTTCGGCATCTACCTCATCTCGGACGGCGCGAACAAGCCCTACCGGCTCAAGATCCGCGCGCCCGGATTTGTGCACCTGTCCGCCATCGATGAGATGGCCAAGGGCCATATGCTGGCGGACGTGGTGGCCATCATCGGCACCCAGGACATCGTCTTTGGCGAAGTCGATCGGTGAAAGGGTGAGACCGTGAGCAGCCCCGCACCGAGCATTCCGCTCGCCAAGTCCGACGCCGCTTCGCCTCGAGCGCTCGACGAGGCTGCCGGTTCCTCGCGGGAGCATTGAAGATGCTGAGTGCGGAATCGCTACGCAAGATCGACAGGGCGATCGCCAAATACCCCGCGGAGCAGCGGCGGTCCGCGGTCATGGCAGCGCTCACCATCGCGCAGGACGAGCTGGGCCACGTTCCGACCGAGGCCATGGATTTCGTTGCCGATTACCTCGGCATGCCCGCGATCGCGGTGTACGAAGTCGCGAGCTTCTATGCGATGTACGAGCTGGAGCCGGTGGGCAGACACAAGCTGTGCGTATGCACCAATCTGCCCTGTGCGCTATCCGGCGCCGCGGAAGCCGCCAACCACCTCAAGCAGCGCCTGGGCGTGGACTGGGGCGAGACCACGCCGGACGGCAGATTCACGCTCAAGCAGGGGGAGTGCTTCGGCGCCTGCGGCGATGCACCTGTGATGCTGCACAACGATAAGACCATGCTGATCGAGATGACGCCGGACAAGATCGACCGCCTGCTCGCGGAGCTGCCGAAGTGAGGACGTCCCATCCTCCGTTCTCGCCGGACAGCTATGGGCCCGACGCCATCATTCTCAAGGCGCTGGACGGGCTCAACTGGCGCCTGAAGGATTACGAGGCGCGCGGCGGGTACCGGGCGCTCAGAAAGCTGCTGGACGAGAAGATCCCGCCCGACCAGGTGATCGCCGAGGTCAAGAAGTCCGCGCTGCGCGGACGCGGCGGCGCCGGCTTCCCGACCGGGCTCAAGTGGAGCTTCATGCCGCGCGGCTATTCCGGCCAGAAGTACCTGGTATGCAATTCGGATGAAGGCGAGCCGGGAACGTTCAAGGATCGGGACATCCTGCGCTACAACCCGCACATCGTGATCGAGGGCATGGCGATCGCCGGCTATGCGACGGGCACCAGCGTCGGCTACAACTACATCCACGGCGAGATCTGGGACGTGTTCGAGCGCTTCGAGCAGGCGCTGGAGGAAGCCTACGCCGCGGGCTACCTGGGCAACAACGTCCTCGGCTCCCAGTTCAGCTTCGATCTGTACGCGCATCACGGCTGGGGCGCGTATATCTGCGGCGAGGAGACTGCGCTGCTCGAGTCGCTCGAGGGCAAGCGCGGCCAGCCGCGCTTCAAGCCGCCCTTCCCGGCGAGCTACGGGCTGTATGGCAAGCCCACCACGATCAACAACACCGAAACGTTCGCTGCTGCACCGTGGATCATCCTGAACGGCGGCGAGGCCTACCTCAACCTCGGCCGTCCGAACAACGGCGGCACCAAGATTTTCTCCGTCAGCGGCCATGTGGAGCGGCCCGGCAACTACGAGGTGCGGCTGGGAACGCCGTTCGCGAAGCTGCTCGAAATGGCGGGCGGGATGCGCGGCGGCCGACCGCTCAAAGCCTGCATCCCGGGCGGGTCGTCCATGCCCGTGCTGCCCGGTGAGCTGATGCTGCAGACCGACATGGATTACGATTCCATCGCCAAGGCGGGCTCCATGCTCGGCTCCGGAGCCGTCATCTGCATGGACGACACCACCTGCATGGTGCGGGCGTTGCGCCGGCTCGCGTACTTCTACTACGAGGAGTCCTGCGGGCAGTGCACGCCTTGTCGCGAGGGCACCGGCTGGCTGTACCGGATGGTGGATCGAATCGAGCACGGCAAGGGCACGCCGGAGGACCTAGACACATTGCTCTCCGTGAGCGACAACATCGCGGGGCGCACCATCTGCGCGCTGGGCGATGCCGCCGCCTTGCCGGTGAAGAGCTTCATCAAGCATTTCCGCCAAGAGTTCGAGTACCACATCGAGCACAAGCGCTGCTTGGTGGAGCAGCCCGCCTACGCCTGAGGCTCGCGCTACGCATATGACGACGGTGACCCTCGAGATCGACGGCAAGACCATCCAGGTGCCCGCGAACTCCACGATCATCGAGGCGGCGAGGCGCCTCGATATCTACGTGCCGCACTTCTGCTACCACAAGAAGCTGTCGGTCGCGGCCAACTGCCGGATGTGCTTGGTTCAGGTGGAGAAGGCGCCCAAGCCGCTGCCGGCCTGCGCCACTCCGGTGACCGAAGGCATGAAGGTCTACACCCACTCCGCCGCGGCGGTGCAGGCGCAGAAGGGGGTCATGGAGTTCTTGCTGATCAACCATCCGCTCGACTGTCCCATCTGCGACCAGGGCGGCGAGTGCCAGCTGCAGGATCTGGCCGTGGGCTACGGCGGCAGCGCCTCGCGCTACCACGAGGCGAAGCGCGTGGTGCCGAGCAAGGAACTCGGCCCGCTGGTGGCGGCCGAGGAGATGAACCGCTGCATCCACTGCACTCGCTGCGTGCGCTTCGGCCAGGAGATCGGGGGCGTGATGGAACTCGGCATGGCGGGGCGCAGCGAGCATGCCGAGATCCTGTCCTTCGTCAGCCGCGCCGTGGACTCCGAGCTGTCCGGAAACATGATCGACGTGTGTCCCGTGGGCGCGCTCACCTCCAAGCCGTTCCGCTTCACCGCCCGCGGCTGGGAGCTGACGCGGCGCAGGTCCGTGAGCCCGCACTGCGGGCTCGGATCCAATCTCGTCGTCCAGGTCATGCACGAGCGCGTCATGCGCGTGCTGCCGCTGGAGAACGACGAGATCAACGAATGCTGGCTTTCGGACAAGGATCGCTTCTCGTACGAGGGCCTGAACTCGCCCGAGCGCCTGACGCGGCCGATGGTGAAGCGCGAGGGCAAGTGGGAGGAGGTGGACTGGCCGGTCGCGCTGGAGCGGGTGGCCCAGGGGCTGAAAGCCGTGCGCGAGAAGCATGGACCGCAGTGGATCGGCGCGCTCGCCACGCCGCATTCGACCCTGGAGGAGTTGTACTTGCTGCAGCGCCTGCTGCGCGGGATCGGCAGCGGCAATGTGGATTTCCGGCTGCGTGCTGCCGACTTCTCGCTCGACGGCAAGCTCGCCGGGGTGCCCTGGCTGGGCATGAAGATCGCCGAGGTCGCTCAGCTCGACCGCGTGCTGGTCATCGGGAGTCAGCTGCGCAAAGATCATCCGCTGTTGGCTCAGCGTCTGCGTCAGGCCGCACGCAAGGGCACGCAGGTGAGCCTGCTGCATGCACTGGACGACGACCAGCTGATCAAGCTCTCGGGGAAGCTCATCGTCGCGCCGTCCCAAATGGCGGCCGTGCTCGCACAGGTCGTGAAAGCCGCGGCGCAGCTGAAAGGTGTCGCGGTTCCCGAGCCCGCCGCGGCGCTCTCGAGCGCGGCCGCGCTGCCGGAGGCCGAGCGCATCGCCCAAAGCCTGATCTCGGGCAGCCGTGTCGCGGTGCTGCTCGGCAACCTCAGCCAGCATCACCCGCAGGCTTCGGCGTTGCACCGGTTGAGCCAGGCGCTGGCGAGCGTCTGTGGTGCCACGCTCGGTTTCCTCGGGGAAGCGGCGAACAGCGTAGGCGGGTATCTGGCGCAGGCGGTGCCGTTTGCCGCGCCGGCGGGGCTGAACGCCGCGCAGATGGTGGTGCAACCGCTGCGCGCCTATCTGCTGCTCAACGCCGAGGTGGAGCTGGACACACACGATCCGAAGCGTGCGCTCGCCGCGATGAACGGCGCCGACTTCGTCGTGGCGCTGACCAGCTTCCGCCAGCGCGCGGTGGAGTATGCCGACGTCCTGATGCCGATCGCTCCGTTCACCGAGACCGCCGGGACCTTCGTCAGCACGGAGGGGCGTGTGCAGAGCTTCAACGCCGTGGTGCGCCCGCTGGGTGAAGCACGGCCTGCGTGGAAGGTGTTGCGCGTGATCGGCAACCTGCTCGGCGTCCCCGGGTTCGACTACACGGCCGCCGAAGAGGTCCGAGCCGAGGCGCTGCAGGGCGTGGAGGTGCAAGCGCGCCTGTCCAATGCCGTGATCGAAGCTCCGCTGCCGTCCAGCTCCGAGGCGACGAGGGGGATCCAGCGCATCGCGGATGTGCCGATCTACTCCGCCGACGCCTTGGTGCGCCATGCTCGCTCCCTGCAGCAGACGCATGATGCGCGCGCGCCGGTCGCGGCGATGCCCGGTGCGCTCATCGAGCGCCTGGGACTCACCGAGGGCGAGCGTGTCAGAGTGGCGCAAGGCGAGGGAGAGGCCACGCTCGAGATCGTTCGCGACGATCGCATCCTGGCGGATTGCGTGCGCATCCCGGCGGGCCATCGCTTGACCTCGGGACTGGGTGCCATGTTCGGCGAAGTACACCTCACCCGGGTGCCGACGCAGCAGAAGGTGACGCTCTGATGGGCGAGTTCCTCGAGCACCTCCTCGGCCCCGCGGGCTACGCTTTGTGGACGCTCATCAAGATCCTGCTGATCGCCGTGCCGCTCATCCTCAGCGTGGCGTATCTGACGCTCGCCGAGCGCAAGGTGATCGGATACATGCAGGTACGCATCGGGCCCAACCGCGTGGGTCCGAAAGGCCTGCTTCAGCCCTTCGCCGACGTGCTCAAGCTGCTGGTCAAGGAGATCGTGGTGCCGTCGGGCGCGAACCGGTTCTTGTTCGTGCTGGCCCCAATCCTGGCGCTTACGCCCGCGCTGGCGGCCTGGGCCGTGATCCCCTTCAGCCCGGAGCTCGTGCTGGCCAACATCGACGCGGGGCTGCTTTACCTGCTCGCCATGACATCGGTGGGCGTGTATGGCGTGATCATCGCCGGCTGGGCCTCCAATTCGAAGTATTCGTTCCTCGGCAGCCTGCGCTCCGCGGCGCAGATCGTCGCCTACGAGCTCGCCATGGGCTTCGCGCTGGTCGGCGTGCTGCTGGCCGCTCACAGCATGAACCTCGGCCAGATCGTGCGCGGGCAGCAGAGTGCGTATGGTCTGCTGTCCTGGTATTTCATCCCACTGTTTCCGCTGTTCCTCGTGTACCTCATTTCGGGCGTGGCGGAGACCAACCGCGCGCCCTTCGACGTGGCCGAGGGCGAGTCGGAGATCGTCGCCGGCTTCCACGTCGAATACTCGGGCATGACCTTCGCGCTGTTCTTCCTGTCCGAGTACATGAACATGATCCTGATCTCCGCGCTGTGCTCGACCCTGTTCCTCGGCGGGTGGCTCTCGCCCGTGCCCTTTCTGCCCGACGGGTTTCCCTGGCTCGCCCTGAAGGTCGCGGCGGTGCTGTTCCTGTTCCTGTGGTTCCGCGCGACGTTCCCGCGCTACCGTTACGACCAGATCATGCGCTTGGGATGGAAGGTGCTCATTCCCGTGACTCTGGTTTGGCTGGTGGTGGTCGCCGCCTGGCTGCAGACGCCGTGGTGGGTGTGGGGCTAACCATGTTCCAGCGCATCCGCGAGCTGTTCCGCACGTTCCTGCTCTACGAGCTGCTCCAGGGCATGGTCCTCACCGGGCGCCATCTGTTCGCGCGCAAGATCACGGTCCAGTTCCCGGAGGAGAAAACGCCGATGTCGCCGCGCTTCCGGGGGCTGCACGCGCTGCGCCGCTATCCCAACGGCGAGGAGCGTTGCATCGCCTGCAAGCTATGCGAGGCGGTGTGCCCGGCGCTGGCGATCACGATCGAGTCCGAGCAGCGCGCGGACGGCACGCGCCGCACCACACGCTACGACATCGACCTCACCAAGTGCATCTTCTGCGGCTTCTGCGAGGAGTCCTGCCCGGTGGATTCGATCGTGGAGACGCGCATCCTCGAGTACCACGGCGAAAAGCGCGGCGACCTGCTCTACACCAAGGAGATGCTGCTGGCCGTGGGCGACCGCTACGAAGAGCAGATCGCGCGGGACCGGGCGGAAGATGCGCGCTACCGATAAAGGCCGTGACTCGTGACTGGTGATTCGTGATTCGTAACTCCCCATCATCGGTAATTGCGGTCGAATCCCGTCGGTCCATGCGTAGGCTGCCCTCTGCCACGAGTCACGAGTCGCCAGTCACGAATCACGAGTCACGAGTCACGTACCAGACATGACGTTTCAAGCGTTCGTCTTTTACGTCTTCACCGCGATCCTGCTGTTCGCGGCCCTGCGCGTCATCACCGCGCGGAATCCTGTACACGCGACGCTGTTCCTCGTCCTCGCCTTCGGGACGGCCGCCGGGCTGTGGATGCTGCTGGAGGCGGAGTTCCTGGCCATCGCGCTGGTCCTGGTGTACGTAGGCGCCGTGATGGTCCTGTTCCTGTTCGTCGTGATGATGTTGGACATCAACCTCGACCGTCTGCGCGAGGGTTACTGGGACTATCTGGTGCCGGGTCTCACCGTAGCGGGGATCATGGTGGCGGAGATGACGGTTGTCCTGGTCGGCCGCCAAGCTGGACTGCTGGCGCTCGCCGCACCCGCACCTCGGGCTGCGGGTTACAGCAACACCAAAGAGCTGGGACGGTTGATCTACACCGACTACGTGTTCCCGTTCGAGATCGCGGCGGCGATCCTGCTGGTGGCGATCGTGTCGGCGATTGCGCTGACTCTGCGTGCGCGCAAGGACTCCCGGTACCAAGACCCGGCGCGCCAGATCCGGGTGCGGCGCGCGGAGCGGGTGCGGCTGGTGTCGATGCCGTCGGAGAAGAGCGGTGAACCGTGAAGGGTGAATAGTGAATGGTGAATAGTGAATGGTGAATAGTGAATGGCGAGTCGTGAGCGGCGTACCTCAGCGAGCGGTGCGGGATTCTCGCGCTCTCCGCGTGACCCGTGGATGGAACGGGGTCAAGGGTTACGTATTCGCGATTCACGAGTCACCGCCTGGCCATTCACCATTCACGAGTCACCATTCACCACTCACGGAATCTAAGCCTTGATCACTCTCTCGCATTACCTCGTCCTGGGCGCGGTCCTGTTCGCCATCAGCGTGGTGGGGATCTTCCTCAACCGCAAGAACGTGATCATCCTGCTGATGGCGATCGAGCTGAACCTGCTGGCGGTGAACACGAACTTCATCGCCTTCTCGCATTATCTGCAGGACGTGGCGGGGCAGGTCTTCGTGTTCTTCATCCTCACCGTCGCCGCCGCAGAGTCCGCCATCGGGCTGGCGATCCTCGTTTGTCTGTTCCGCACCCGGCACACGATCAACGTGGACGACCTGGGCAGCTTGCGGGGCTAGCGGCCGAAGAACGCTGACAAGGGACGAGGCACGGATGGCAAGACACCCGAGGTGGTCGACGCGCGCGCCAACTCCCGCGGCTCGCGCCCGCATCGATCGCGGCGCGCGCGCATGAATCCGCTCTATCTGATCGTCCCTTTGGCGCCGCTGGTCGGCTCCATCATCGCCGGCCTGTGCGGGCGTTGGATCGGCCGTCGCGGCGCGCATCGAGTCACCATCCTGGGAATGGTGATCTGTTGTGCCGCCTCGTTTCTGGTGTTCCAGGACGTGCGGGCGGGGCATCTGTTCAATGGCCCGGTGTACACCTGGGCGAGTGTCGGCGGCATCCATTTCGAGATCGGCTTTCTGATCGATCCGCTATCCGCGCTGATGATGCTGGTCGTGAGCTTCGTCTCGCTCATGGTGCATGTCTACACGATCGGCTACATGGCCGAGGATCCGGGCTATGCCCGCTTCTTCAGCTACATCTCGCTCTTCAGCTTCTCGATGCTGATGTTGGTGATGTCCAACAACTTTCTCCAGCTCTTCTTCGGCTGGGAAGCGGTCGGGTTGCTCTCGTATCTGCTGATCGGCTTCTGGTATACGCGGCCCTCGGCGATCTCCGCCAATCTGAAGGCCTTCCTGGTCAACCGGGTGGGCGACTTCGGTTTTCTGCTGGGCACCGCTCTGATCCTCACCTACGCCGGCAGCTTCGACTACGCGCAGGTCTTCGGCAAGGCCGCGGAGCTGGCGCACCAGAGCATCCAGATCTTCCCCGGCGTGCAGTGGACGCTGGTGAGCGTCATCTGCATCCTGCTGTTCGTGGGCGCCATGGGCAAGTCCGCGCAGTTCCCGTTGCACGTCTGGCTGCCCGATTCGATGGAAGGTCCGACCCCGATTTCCGCGCTGATCCATGCCGCGACCATGGTGACCGCCGGCATCTTCATGGTGGCGCGCATGTCGCCGCTGTACGAGCTGTCCACCGCAGCGCTGTCGTTTGTCCTGGTGATCGGGGCGATCACCGCTTTCTTCATGGGGCTGGTGGCCGTGGTGCAGAACGACATCAAGCGCGTGGTGGCCTACTCCACGCTTTCCCAGC
>Ga0335083_10002956_pt1 | contig 22233 bp, 16 predicted proteins | sample Lox_Sample_42_FD_206716 | JGI IMG/M metagenome (GOLD analysis project Ga0335083, IMG submission 206716) | Soil microbial communities from Loxahatchee National Wildlife Refuge, Florida, United States - Lox_Sample_4.2 | ecosystem: Environmental > Terrestrial > Soil > Wetlands | place: USA...
AAGCGCTCGCGTACATGCGTCAGACGCTGGACTACACGCCGCATGCCGACGCCGAGCTGACGGCGCTGGCGACCGAGCGCGCTGAGATCGCAGTCGACGGAGGCGCATTCGCGCTCGGATCGCCGCCGGACGATGGCTTCGTGTTCGACAACGAAAAGTGGGCGCATCCGGTGGCGATTGCACCGTTCCGCATCGACCGGCAATGCGTCGGCAACGCTGCCTTCGCGGAATTTGTCGAGGCGGGTGGCTATCGCGACGAGCGATGGTGGTCGGACGCGGGCCGCGAGTGGCTGAGGGCCAGCCGGCTCGAGCAGCCAGTGCGCTGGCGTCGGGATGCCGGCAGGTGGGAACAACGCTGGTTCGGTTCGTGGCGGCCGCTCGCGGCGGACCGCCCGGTCTGCCACGTCAACGCATTCGAAGCCGAAGCGTATTGCCGCTGGGCCGGAAAGCGGCTGCCGACCGAGCCCGAATGGGAGTTCGCCGCAGTGAACGGCCTCATCGCGTGGGGCGGCGCAGTATGGGAATGGCTCGCCGATCCGTTCGTGCCGTATCCCGGCTTTGCCGCAGACCGCTATCTCGAGTACTCGGCGCCGTGGTTTCACACGCATCGCTGCGTGCGCGGCGGATCCGTCGTCACGCGCGCGCGCATGCACCATCCGCGCTACCGCAATTTCTATCTCCCGCACCGGAACGACATCTTCGTCGGGTTCAGGACGTGCGCTGTTTGAACCGATGACGATCCCCATCGAAGGCTACGCGCTGATCGGCAACACGCGCACTGCGGCGCTGGTCGGCCGCGACGGCTCGATCGACTGGCTGTGCGCCCCGCGCTTCGATTCGCCAGCGTGCTTCGCCGCGCTGCTCGGCAACCGCGAGCACGGGCGCTGGTTGCTGGCGCCGGCGGGGAAAGCTCGCACCGTGCGCCGAAGGTATCGCAGCGACACGCTCGTGCTGGAGACCGAGTTCGAGACCGCTCGCGGCAGGGTTCGGCTGATCGATTGCATGCCGCCGTGGCCGGATCGAACCGATGTCGTGCGCGTCGTCGAAGGCGTGAGCGGTCGGGTACCGATGCGCATGGAGCTCATCATCCGCGGCGGCTACGGCGTCTTCGTGCCATGGGTGCGCCGCGTCGAGAGCGCGCTGCTCGCGACCGCAGGCCCGGATTCGCTGGAATTACGCTCGACGGTCGAGACGAGAGGCAAGGGCTTCACCACTGTCGCAGAGTTCACGGTACGGCGCGGCGAGCGCGTTCCGTTCGTCATCAGCCATTTTCCATCGCATCAGCCGCGCCCGCTGCCGATCGACGCCGACGCGGCGATCGCCGAGACCGAGCTTGTTTGGCGCAAGTGGTGCGCACGCTGCACTTATGACGGGCGCTGGGGCGACGCGGTCAAACGATCGCTCGTCACTTTGAAGGCGCTTACCTACGCTCCGACCGGAGGCATCGTCGCGGCGGCGACGACCTCGCTGCCGGAAAGTCGGGGCAGTGTGCGCAACTGGGACTATCGATTCTGCTGGCCGCGCGACGCGACGTACACGCTGTACGCGCTCCTGCTCGCCGGCTATCACGACGAAGCGCGAGCGTGGCGCGAATGGCTGCTGCGCGCTGCGGCTGGCAGGCCGCAGGACATGCAGACAGTCTATGGCGTCGCCGGCGAACGTCAATTGACCGAGCTCGAGCTGCCGTGGCTTCCGGGCTACGCCCGCTCCACGCCCGTGCGCGTCGGCAATGCCGCGGCCGCACAATGTCAGCTCGACGTCTACGGCGAGGTGATCGACGCATTGCACCTGGCGCGCACGGCAGGTCTCGATCCCGACGCTAGCGCCTGGAACTTCCAGCGCACGCTGCTCGAGTTTCTCGAGTCGCACTGGAGCAAGCCGGACAACGGCATCTGGGAAGTGCGCGGCGAGCGGCGGCATTTCACGCATTCGAAGGTCATGGCATGGGTCGCGTTCGACCGTGCGATCAAGGCAGTCGAGAACCACGGTGTCGACGGGCCGGCCAAGCGCTGGCGACGGCTGCGCGCGCGCATCCACGCCGACGTTTGCCGCAGGGGCTTCAGCGTGAAGCGCGGCACGTTCGTTCAGCATTACGGCTCGGACAGCCTCGATGCAAGTCTGTTGTTGATCCCGTTGGTCGGGTTCCTACCGCCAGAGGATCCGCGCGTGCGTGCGACGGTGGAAGCGATCGAGCGCGAGCTGACGTTCGACGGTCTGGTCATCCGCTATCGAACGGCCCGGCGGGTCGACGGGCTGCCGCCCGGAGAGGGCATCTTTCTGCCGTGCTCGTTCTGGCTCGCCGACAACATGGTGCTGCAGGGGCGCACCGACGACGCCGAAGCCCTGTTCGAGCGCCTGCTTTCATTGCGCAACGACGTCGGACTGCTGTCGGAAGAATACGATCCCCGTTCCCGCCATCAACTCGGCAACTTCCCGCAGGCGCTGTCACACGTCGCGCTGGTCAACACCGCATGCAACCTGTCGCATCGCGGCGGCCCGAGCGATCACCGCAGCGGCGGCATGGAGAAGGCGCCTCCGGGCGTTGCGAAAAAGGCGGCGTCTCGCCGCCGGTAGAACTTGTGCCCCTCGGGGGCGGTCCCACGGATGGCTCGCGACGGTTCGTGCGCAACGCGAGCCGCATATCGCCGCGGGCAACGTCAACGAGGAACGACCATGAACCCGACGCGGAAGCTGCATGACATCGGTCAGAGTCTCTGGCTCGACACCATCACGCGTGAACTGCTCGAAAGCGGCACCCTCAAACGCTACAGCGACGAATTCTCGATTACCGGGCTTACTTCCGATCCGACGATCTTCGATCAAGCTATCGCCAAGAGCGACGCTTACGATCAGTCCATCCGGAAGCTCTCCGCTCGTGGCAGAGTCGGAGAGGCGCTGCTCTTCGATCTCGCTTTGGAAGATCTCACGCGAGCCGCCGACTTGTTTTCTTCCATTCACCAGAAAACCGACGGCGTCGACGGCTGGGTATCGCTGGAGGTGGCGCCGCAGCTCGCCTACGATGCGGCGCGCAGCGTCGCACAGGCGAAGGAGCTTCACGCCAAGGCGAAGAAGCCGAATCTCTTCATCAAGATTCCCGGGACGGCACCCGGTCTTTCCGCCATCGAGGAGGCGACCTTTGCCGGCGTTCCGATCAACGTGACGCTGCTGTTCTCGCGCGAGCACTATCTCGCTGCGGCGGATGCGTACCTGCGCGGCCTGGAGCGGCGTCGGGCGGCGGGGCTCGATTTGAGCGTGGCGTCGGTCGCGTCGCTCTTCGTCAGCCGCTGGGACCAAGCCGTCACGGACAAGGCGCCGGCCGCCTTGCGTAATCGTCTCGGCATCGCGATCGCGCAGCGAACCTATCGCGCGTACCGCGACCTGCTCGAGTCCGATCGATGGCGCCGGCTCGCCGCGGCGGGGGCGCGGCCGCAGCGATTGCTCTTTGGCAGCACCGGCACTAAGGACCCGCAGGCTTCCGACGTGCTCTACGTGCAGGCGCTCGCGGCGCCCGATACGATCAACACCATGCCGGAGAAAACGCTGCTGGCTTTTGCCCGGCACGGCACGGTTGCAGAGCTGCTGCCCCGCGATGGCGGCGACGCCGGGCAGGTATTGGCAGAATTCGCGCGCGCGGGCGTCGATGCCGATCGCCTTGGCGCGAAGCTCCAGAGCGACGGCGCCAAGGCTTTTGAAAAATCCTGGAACGATCTCATGCGCTCCGTGGCAACGAAGAGCGATACATTGCGGCAATCGACGCCGAGGGCGATGACGTCGTGAGCCGGGTCACGCGGTCTCCCGTCTGGCAGGCGTGGCGGGGCGCGCGAAGTCCTGCTAAGCCGCGTTCACGGCGATCGCACGGTCCGTCCCGTGAGCGTTGCCGGCAGCGGCTTGACGCGTCGGCAGGCGGACGGTGAATCGGGTGCCTCGTCCCAACTCGCTGTCGACTTCGATCTGGCCGCCGTGCTTGCGCACGATGGAGTAGGAAACCGAAAGGCCGAGGCCGGTCCCCTGGCCGACCGGCTTCGTCGTGAAGAAAGGCTCGAAGATCCGGTGCAGATGTTCCTTGCTTATTCCGCAGCCATTGTCTTCGAAGCGGAACCAGACTTCTCGTCCGTCGATTCCGGAAGAAATCGTAATCGTTCCGCTGGCGTCGATCGCCTGGCTCGCGTTGACCAGCAGGTTGAGGAAGACCTGATTGATCCTGGACGGCAGGCATTCGACCTGCGGCAGATCGCCGTAGCGAGTTTCGATGCGCGCCTTGTATTTGACTTCGTTGCGGATCATGTTGAGCGTGCTTTCGAGCACCTTGTGCAAGTCGGCGCTCTCCCAGGTTTCGTCGGCGCCGCCTCGTGAAAAATCCTTCAGATCCTCGACGATTCGCTTGACGCGAAGCAGCCCTTCTCGCGATTCGTGGAGCAGGGCAACTCCATCCTCGCGCATGAAATCGACGTCGAGACCTGCCTGCGCCGAGCCCGGAGCGGGTGAACCTCGCGCCTCCACCGGCTGTTCGAGGAGCCTGAACAACCCCGAAAGATAAGTTTCGAGCGTATACAGGTTGGAAAGCACGAACGCCACCGGATTGTTGATTTCGTGGGCGACGCCCGCGGCGATCTGGCCGATCGAAGCCAGTCTCTCGGAATGGATGATCTGATCCTGCGCATCCTCGAGCAAGGCGTTGATGCGCTGCATCTCGGCGTTCAGTTGGGAGAGCTCGGAGATCCTGTTTTCCCGGTCGACGTGCATGCGGTGGTTGGCCATGACGAGCGCAAGCAGGCTGGTAACGATCTGCCCGCGGTCGAGGTCCGCGACGGTGTATCTCGGAGCGCCGGCGGCGCGGTTGACCGCGAGCGTGCCGATGATCCGATCGTCGACACGCAGCGGCCAGCACATCGCGGAATCGGTGCTGCGTTCCCGGCGCTGGTTCAGCCGCAGCGGCAGGCGAGTCTCGGCAACATCGCCGTTGATAAGCAGAGGTTGGCCGGTCGCGAGCACGTGTCCGAACACGCCGACTCCGGGCGGCAGGCGGCTGCCCACCGCGCCCGGCGGAAGGTCGGTGCCTGCAACGATCTCGAGGACGTCCGCAGTGCCTTCGACAAGGAGCGCAATGGATCCGCTCTCGGCGTCGAGCCCCGAGACGATGTGGTCGAGGATGTCCTGCTGGACCCTTCGCGGATCGATGCCGGTGGCCACCTTCTGGCCGAGTTCGTACAGCGCGTAGACCCACGCAAAGTCGTTGTGCTTGCTGGTGCCGAACCCTGACGTGGACTCAGCCATGCGAAGCGTTTCAGTCCTCCAGCAGCACGCCGCCGTCTTCGCTCCAGCGCACGCGCGTGATCCCCGGTGACTCGGCTTCCAGCTTTTCGAGGTCCGCTTGCTGGCGCGAAATGATCCCGCGCTGCACGCGAACCTCGTTGGCGAGCTTCCGGTTTTCGAGCAGGAGCGCGCGGTGCTCGAGAACCTGGACGATGGAGACCCTGAGATCCACATCCGACCAGGGCTTGCTTACGAAACGGAAAATTCCAGCGTCGTTGATGGCGCGGACGATGCCGTCCATATCGGTGTACGCGCTCAGGATCATGCGAGCGGTATCCGGTTGCAGTTGCTTGAGCCGGGTGAGGAATGTCGTGCCGTCCATCTCGGGCATGCGATAGTCGGAAATCACCAGGTCGACTGGGTGATCGCGCACGTAGCCGAGTGCCTGCAGCGGCGAAGTGAACGTTGTCACATGGGGGTCCGGGACCGCCGGCGTAATCATCGAGTTGAGGCACATGCGCCGCAACGCATTGAGAACACCCTGCTCGTCATCGACGATAAGTATTCTGGCCATTCCGACCTCTCCTCCACGCGGGTGCCAGCCCTCCACATGCTCAGCGGCAAAGGAGGGCGCCGGCCACGTCTCCGAGCCGAGCCGCTGATGGCTGCTCAGCAAGAGTCGTGCCATGCATTCACCGCTTGGAAAACAGCGCAATCCGCCTCGTCTTACAGCGGAGCGCGGCAGTTGCTGACGAAGGAAGTCGCTGGTCGTCGGTTCCGTCAGAGCTCGTAGAACACTTCGCCCTTGCTCCCCATCGCCTTCAATCCGGGCGGCGGCACGAAGCGCGGGCCGGCGCGCTCGGCGAGACGCTCGCAAGACGCCACAAATTCGGGGATACCTATCGTGTGAATCCAGCCGATCGGACCGCCGCGCAGGGCAGGATAACCCCAACCGAGCACGGCACCGATGTCGGCATCCTGCGCGCGACGCACGACGCCTTCCTCCATGCAGCGCGCGGTTTCGACGGACTGAATCAGGAGCAGCCGTTCGACGGCGTCCTCCACCGTGAGCCCATCGCACCGGACCGGAAATACTTCGGGGAGTCCGGCCCAAAGGCGCTTCTGGCCGCCGGCCGGATAGTCATAAAATCCCTTGCCGGCTTTGCGACCAGGTCGCCCGAGTCTCTCCACCATGAGCGCCGCGACTCGGTCGAGCGCGCTCTCGCGGTAAGCCGGGCCGAGGTCCGCTTTGTCCTGCCTTGCGAATTTCACCATGAGATCGAGCGACACGTCGTCGAGCAAGGCCAGCGGTCCGATCGGCATGCCGGCGATCAAGCTCGCGTTCTCGATCATTTCCGCCGCAACGCCTTCCTCCAGGAGTGACATCGCCTCCGATAGATAGGCGCGCAACACGCGGCTCGTGTAGAAGCCGCGCCCGTCGTGAACAACGACCGGCGTCTTGCCCAACGCCTTGACGAAGTCCATGGCCTGCGCGAGCGTGGTATCCAGGGTGCGCTCGCCCCGGATCACTTCCACCAGCGGCATGCGCTCGGCGGGCGAGAAGAAGTGGAGACCGATGAAGTTCTCGGGACGGCGGCTCGCGCGAGCAAGCCCGCTGATCGGCAGCGTCGAAGTGTTGGAAGCGAGGATGGTGTCGGGACTCAGGACTGCTTCCGCCTTGCGCGTCACCTCGGCCTTGACCGCACGATCCTCGAACACGGCTTCGATGACCAGCTCGCAATCCGCCAATGTGTTGAAATCGTCGCCAGGAGTGATTCGCGAGAGAACTGCCGACGCGTTCTCCTGCGACATGCGTCCCTTCTCCACGAGTCTCGCCAGCAGTTTGCGCGAGTAATCCTTGCCGCGCTCCGCGGCGCCACGGTCGACGTCGAGCAGCAGGACTTCGATCCCCGCGCTCGCGGCCGCATAGGCAATGCCCGAACCCATCATGCCGGCGCCGAGCAAGCCGATGCGGCGGAACTTCCGCGGAGGGATGCCCCTGGGCCGCGCGCCGAGCGCGTTGGCTTCGTTCATCGCAAAGTGCAGCGTGCGCACCATGTTCTTCGCTTCTCTCGAGACGACGAGGCTCGCGAAGTGTCGCGCCTCGATCTCGAGCGCGCTCGCAAGGTCGGTACGTGCGCCTTCCTCCAGGCAGACGAGAATCCGATGCGCGGCCGTGTGCGGAGGATGCGTGTCGCGTCCGAGGATGGCGTTGTCTCCGCCGGGAACACGAAAGCCGTGCCGGTCCCACGGCTGCCGGGCGGCTCTTTGCCCCTGGTCGAGGAGCCAGGTGCGGGCAGCGGTGCGCTCTTCACCCACTGGAACGACGGCGTCGATCAATCCCACCTGAAGCGCCTCGCGCGCTTTCAATGGCTTGCCTTCAGTCAGCATCGGCTTCGCCAAGTCGAGGCCGATGAGACGCGGCAGCCGCTGCGTTCCGCCGCCCCCGGGAAGCAGACCGAGGGTCACCTCGGGAAAGCCGAATCCGGCTTTGGGATCGTCCGCAGCGACGCGGTAATGGCATGCCAGCGCGACTTCGAGCCCGCCGCCCAGTGCGGTGCCATTAAGCGCCGCGGCGACCGGCTTGCCGGCCGTTTCCATGTGCCGCAGCAGCTTGTGCCACTCCAGCATGCGGCTGTAGACGTGATCCGCGTCCGAGGCCTTGAGCACTCCCTCGAGATCCGCGCCCGCGATGAAGGCTTTCTTGGCCGAGGCGATCAGCACCCCTTTCACGCCCGGATCGGCGAGTGCACGGTTCACGGCGGCGCCGAACGCCTCGACCGATTGGTCGTTGAGAATGTTCTCGGCGTGCTGGCGCATGTCCCACTCGATGGTGGCGATGCCTTCCGCGTCGATGCGGTAGTCGATCATGGCGTTCCCCTTGACGATATCCCTTGCGGCGATCGAATAAAGTAGTCGAGCCGTATGCTATTGTCAATTATCTTGACGATTGGCACTCCGATGCGGGTATGATTCCGCGATCGGCGAACGAGAACAGCGATGAAGGAAAAGCCCGACGAGGTCTCTTCCCGCAGCCTGCGCCAGCTCCTGCTCCAGCGCTCGGAATGGTTCGAGGATCGGGTGCTGAAAGCCGCGCCGCGTTACGGCTACCGCTTCGTGACGCCGGCGATGCACCGGCTCTTCGCCCATATGTCGAGCAAGCCGGTCAACATCTCCGAGCTCGCCCGCCGTCTCGCCGTCAGCCGCCAGGCTGTGCACCAGACCGTGGCGGCGGCTCGTCGCCGCGGCATCGTCGAGCTCGTCGACGATCCGCTCGATGCGCGCGCCCGCAAGGTTCGCTTCACCGCGAAGGGTATGAAGATGGCGAGGAGCGCTTCGCAGGTCGTGCGGACCATCGAGAGCGAGCTCGAGCGCCGATTGGGGCGCCGCGAGCTCGCGGCGTTGCGCCGGATTCTCGCCAAAGCTTGGTAATTGTCAAAAAGCATTGCGGTAGTTCGTCAAGTACATTGACAAACGGCAGAGGGGGAACGTAGATTCGAGATCGGCGCACGGCGGGCTCGGAAGGCCGTGCCCGCTCCTTGCACTCCACAGCGGGGCAGCATATAGAATGGAGGAGGAATGCGTTCGACGATGATGCGACTCCCGCTCTCGGTGAATCACCTGCTGGAGCGAGGCAGGCAGCTCTTCGGAAACCGCGAGATCGTCTCCCGCCTGCCGGACGGATCGCTCCGCCGCACCGACTTCGCGAGCCTCCACCGCCGTGCGCGCCAGCTCGCGGCAGCGCTCGTCCGCGCCGGCGTGCGACCCGGCGAGCCGGTGGCCACGCTGATGTGGAACCACGCCGGGCATCTGGAGGCTTACTTCGGCATCCCGGCGGCGGGCGCCGTGCTGCACACGGTGAACCTGCGTCTTGCGCCGGACGACATCGCCTACATCATCCGGGACGCCGGCGACCGAGTCGTCATCGTCGACGACATCCTGCTGCCGCTGCTAGGAGAGGTGCTGAAGCGCGTCCGGCTGGAACGGGTCATCGTCGTATCGCTCACCGGCGCGCCGGTCGCTGCGCCGTGCGAAGACTATGAGAGCTTCATCGCCGGGGACGCGAGCGATTACCGCTACCCCGAGCTCGACGAGAATGCCGCCTGCGGGATGTGCTACACGTCCGGCACCACGGGCCGCCCCAAAGGGGTGGTGCATTCGCACCGGTCGACGGTGCTGCACGCGCTCTCCATCTCGACGCCCGACTGCCTCGGCCTTTCGTGCCACGACTCGGTGCTCGCGGTGACGCCGATGTTCCACGTTAACGCCTGGGGCGTGCCGTTCGCGGCGGCAATGACCGGTGCGAAGCTCGTCTTCCCCGGCCCTCGTTTGGGCGCCGAAGACGTCCTGGACCTTATGCAACGCGAGGAGATCACCCTCGCGCTGGGCGTGCCGACCGTCTGGATGGCGATCCAGCAGGCGCTCGATCGCGAACCGACGCGCTGGAAGCTTCGCCGCGGCATGCGGATGATGGTCGGCGGGTCCGCGGCGCCGCCGTCGTTGATTGCGGCGTTCGAAAAGCACGGTTTGAAAATCATCCACGGCTGGGGCATGACCGAGCTCTGTCCGGTGGGGACGCTTTCGTGGCTCAAGCCGGAACACAGCGAGCTTCCGCCCGAGCGCCAATTCGAAATCCGGGCCCGTCAGGGGTTGCCGATTCCGCTCATGGAGTTGCGCATCCAGGCCGAGAGCGGTGTGCAGCCGTGGGACGGCTGTTCGGCGGGCGAGCTGCAGGTGCGCGGTCCGATCGTGACGGCCGGCTACCACAATCTTCCCGCCGATCCGGAGAAGATCACCGAGGACGGCTGGTTCCGGACCGGTGACGTCGCGGCGATCGACCCCGAGGGATACATGCGAATCTCGGATCGAACCAAGGACCTGATCAAGTCCGGCGGCGAATGGATCAGCTCGGTCGATCTGGAAAACGCGATCATGGGGCATCCTGCGGTCGCCGAGGCGGCAGTGGTGGCGATCAGGCACCCCAAGTGGGACGAGCGTCCGCTCGCGGTCGTGGTGAAACGTCCGGGCCGCGAGGTGACACCCGAGGAGCTGCGTGCGTTCATCGCGCCGCGCTTCGCCAAGTGGCAGATTCCCGACGACTTCGAATTCGTCGATGCGCTGCCGCGCACGTCGACGGGCAAGTTCCTCAAGACGAAACTGCGCGAGACCTACCGCCATTGCATCTCGCGAACGCCCGCGTAGCGAGTCCTCATTTCATCCGCGTCGCACACCATCCACGGAGAAGCCATGCCGATTGCCGGCTATTCGATGAGTACCCTGCGAGAGTTCGTGGGCCGCGAGCTGGGCGTTTCCGGCTGGCTGACGATCGGCCAGGACCGCATCGACGCGTTCGCCAACTGCACCGACGATCGTCAGTGGATCCACGTCGACGTCGAACGCGCAAAGCGGGAGAGCCCGTTCGGCGGCACCATCGCCCACGGTTATCTGACGCTCGCCATGCTGGCGCCGATGCAGATCGAGATTGGAGTCATTCCGCCCGATGCGAAGCAGGCGATCAACATGGGGCTCGACAAGCTTCGCTTCCTCTCGCCCGTGAAGGCGGGCGCGCGCATCCGCATGCACGCCATGCTGCTCGAGGTCGAGGACCGCGGTAAGGGAAGACTGGTGCTGCGCACGCAGAACACGGTCGATATCGACGGCGAGGAGAAGCCCGCCCTCACCATGGAGTCGCTCGCGCTCGTCTCCTGACGCGCCGAGCGAGTCGCCCCTTGCGCGCCGGTTGATCTGGCTCAATACGACCGGGGTTGTTGCAGCGCATCCTTCTTATGTTGCGGCCGTGAGGCGTCCCGTGGTCCAGAGCACCAACGCGCCGCAGCTTGCGGAGCGCGTTCGCGCCGCTGCGGGGGCGGTTGAGGCAACGGAGGAAGCGATGGAAAACGCACCGGGCAATCAGGTCCTGGACGCATTACGTGCCAATGAAGCCCAGGTAAAGCGGATCCTCGAAGGCGTCATGGCGTTCCAGCGGCCCGATGCGGCGCTCGCGAGCATCAACCGTTTCTGGAGCGAGCAGTTCCGCGTGCTCATGGGCACTTCCGACATCGAGCCGGCCAAAGACGATCATCGCTTCGAAGATCCCGCGTGGCACGAGAACGGCTATTACAAGCTCGCCATGCAGAGCCACCTTCTGCTCAAGCAGGGGCTGGACGAGTGGGTCGATGGGTTGCCGGTCGAGCACAAGGAGGCCGAGCGCATCCGCTTCATGCTGTCGCTCTATACCGAGGCTCTGGCGCCGAGCAACTGGCCGACCAATCCGGCGGCGCTGAGGCGCTATTTCGAGACCGGAGGCATGAGCGCGCTTCTCGGGCTGCAGCACATGGTCGAAGACGCCGTGCGCAACGGGGGCATGCCGTCGACGGTCAAGCGTGACGCGCTTCAGGTTGGCCGCGACCTGGCGACCACGCCCGGAAAGGTCGTGTATCGCAGCGACGTGTTCGAGCTGATCCAGTACGCGCCCTCGACCAAGCAGGTGCACGCACGGCCGTTCCTCATGGTCCCCCCGCAGATCAACCGCTACTACTTCTATGACCTTTCGGAAAAGAAGAGCCTCATCCGCTACGCGGTCGAGTCAGGGCTGCAGACGTTCGCCATCAGTTGGCGCAATCCAGGTTCCGAGCACCGCGACTGGAACTTCGACACCTACATCACCGCGATCGAAGAGGCCATCGACGTCGTCCGCGACATCACCGGGGCTCGCGACGTGAATCTGGAGGGTGGTTGCATCGCGGGGATGGAAGTCGCGGCGCTGCTGGCTGACCTCGCAGGTCGCCGCGAGCGCAAGGTTCATTCGGCGACGCTCATGGTGACGATGTTCGACACGAGCGTCGAGACGCCGCTCGGCGTTCTCGCGACGCCGGACTCGCTGGAAATGGCGAAGACCGTGTCGAAGATGAAGGGGCTCATGCAGGGCTCCGAGATGGGACGCATCTTCGCGTACCTGCGGCCGAACGATCTCATCTGGAACTACTGGGTCAACAATTATCTGCTCGGTAACGAGCCCCCGGCGTTCGACGTGCTGGGATGGAACGCGGACACCACGCGCATGACGGCGGGCTTCCATGCCGATCTGCTCGATCTGGTGCAGCACAATCCGCTGGTGCGCGGCGAGTTCAAAGTGTGCGGGCGGCCAATACGGCTCGACGCGATCGAGTGCGACCAGTTCTGGCTTTCGGGTCTGGCCGACCACATCACGCCCTGGCGCGCCTGCTACGCATCGGCGCAACTGCTCGGTGGCAAGCGCGAGTTCGTGGTCAGCGACGGCGGCCACATCCAGAGCATGATTTCGTCGCCGAACAATCCGAAGGCGAAGTATTTCGTCAACCCGGCTTTGCCGGGGACGCCCGACGCCTGGCTCGAAGGCGCGAAGGAACATGCGGGAAGCTGGTGGGTGCGCTGGCGCGGTTGGATCAAGGCGCGGTCCGGCAAGCTGCAGAAGGCGTCAAAAACGCTCGGAAGTCGAAAACATCGGCCGCTCGCCGATGCCCCTGGAACCTACGTTTTTGAATGAGGATGCGCGGGAATGCCCATAGCAAGAAAGAAGAAGCGCCTCAACCGCGCTTTGACCGTCTCGTCCGTCAAAGTCAATGGGACGGAGCTTCGCACCGCGACGCGACCCGGTTCCGGGAAGCGTCCGCCGCTCGTCCTCCTGAACGGCATCGGCGCCCAGCTCGAAGCCCTGGAAGGCTTCACCAAGGTGCTCAATCCAGAGATCGGCTTGATCCTGTTCGACATGCCGGGCGTCGGTGGAACACGGCGACCGTCGATGCCGTTTCGCCTGAGCGATCTCGCCGCGATCATGGCGGAGCTTATCGAGCAGCTTGGCCATGAGCAGGCCGATGTATTCGGCGTCTCGTGGGGCGGAGCGCTCGCCCAGGAATTCGCGCACACCTGCTCCGAGCATTGCCGGCGGCTGATCCTCGGCAGCACCGCGGCAGGCGTGATGACCATGATCCCCGGCAATCCGATGTCGATGATGACGGTGATGAATCCGATGCGATTCATGCAGAAGGACTACGTCGCCAAGAACGCCATGCGCATGTACGGCGGCCGATTGCGCGACGACCCGGAGGCCCTTGGCGATCTCTCGAAACATCTGATGGGTGGTAATGGCGGACCGGGCGGCGGCATGGGCGGCGCGATGTACCAGATGATGGCGCTGATGGGCTGGTCGAGTCTCCCCTGGCTGCATCTCCTGCAACAGCCCACGCTCGTGATCGCCGGCCAGGACGATCCGATCGTGCCGCCGATCAACGGCCAACTTATCGCGAGCCGGATCCCGAACGCGCGCTTCGAGCTCGTCGCCTGCGGGCACCTCTTCGTCCTGACGCTCGCTGCCGAGATCGCGAAGATGGTCGACCAGTTCCTGGGGGAACCATGACCAGCGCTGCGACTACGGCGGTCGAAACGCGTCGCGTTCGCGTAGGCGATGTCGAGCTCCATTGCGAAATTGCGGGCTCGGGCGAGCCGCTCCTCTTCATCCATGGTCTCGGTTCGTGCGCCGAGGATTGGCAATCGCAGATCGAATACTTCCGCGACCGCTATCGGACCATTGCCTGCGATCTGCGCGGTCACGGCCGCTCATCGAAGCCCCGCGGTCCATACAGCATCAAGGTTTTTGCGCGCGACCTGGCGTCGCTGCTGCGCGAGCTCGAGACCGGACCGACCCACGTGGTGGGCATTTCGCTGGGCGGCATGGTGGCGTTCGAGCTCGCGGTCGATTCGCCGGAGCGCGTGCGCAGCCTTGTGATCGTCAACAGCGGACCCGCCGTGCCGGCGGAAACATTCAAGCAACGCCTTCCGCTCCATGTCCGGCTTCTCTATGCGCGGGTCCTGGGTCTGCGCGGCATGGCGGAGATGATCGCGAAGCGCTTGTTCCCGAAGCCCGAGCAGATCGCGCTGCAACGCGCCTTCATCGCCCGCCTCGCCGCCAACGATCGGCACTGCTATCTCGCGTCGTTGCGCGCCATCTTCGCCGGGTGGAGCGTGGCCGATCGGCTGCCCGACATCCGGTGTCCGGTGCTCGTGCTCGCCTCGGATCATGACTACACGCCCGTCGCGCTGAAGCAGGCGTACGCGGAACGCCTGCCGAACGCCAAAGTCGTCGTCGTTCCGGATTCGCGTCACGCGCTGCCGATGGAAAAGCCGGGCGAATTCAACGCGGCCGTCGCAGCTTTTCTGGCCGGATTGCCATCGGGCGAGATCGGTCGCCCGCTCGTGCAAGCGGCCCTTTAGGAGAAACACGTGATCAAGATCGGCAGTATCGCCCTCGAACACCCGGTGTTCCTGTCCGCGGGCTCGGCCAAGTATCCGAGCGACGCGCCCAAGATCATCGCCTCGCCCGCCGCAGCGCTCGTGGTGGGCAGCATCACCACGCGTCCATACGGCGAGGAAGCGGGCGATCAGCTGTGGTGCGACGGCGCTCGCTCCGTGACCGGCTTCGGGTTCCCGAATCCGGGCATGGACGTGTGGGAGCCTGAGCTGGCGAAGCTGACGACCGTGGCACGCGCGGCGGGCAAGCCCGTCGTCGTGAACGTCGCCGGCGAAGACGTCGCAGATTACGTGCAGCTCGCGGAGCGCGCATTCGCTGCGGGCGCAAGCGCAGTGGAGCTGAATCTCGCGTGGCCATGCCTGAAGAGCCGGGACGGACAGCAGAAGTACGCGTACGCGGACGAGCCCGCGGCTGTGGCCGATCTGCTGCGCCTCGCCGCGGAGCGTTTCAAAGGCGAGCAGCGCGATCTGTGGCTCAAGTTTCCGCCGCTGCAGCCCACCATTCTGAACGCGATGACCTGGCTGATTCGCGAGGCTGCGGGTTCGACGGTGACGGCGGTCGTCTGCTGCGCTCCGTATCCGAGAACGCTCTTCCTCGATGTGGACAACGTGTCGGTCATCGGCACGGACGCGTTCGGCCACTCATTCGGGCAGACGGGCGGCGAGTTCCTTCGTCCCATCTCGCTCGGACAGGTGAGGCAGTTCCGCGCCCTGCTGCCGAAGGAAATCGCGGTGATCGGCGTCGGCGGCGTGTCGATTCGCGCTCACGTCGACCAGTACCTGGCGATGGGGGCGGCCGCGGTCGGGCTCACCACGGCATACCGGATCGGCGGGACCGACATCTTTTCTTATCTCTGCCCAGCGATGGCAGCGGCATAAGGCGACAAGTACCAAGGAGGACACGATGGACATGTCCATCAGAGATCAACGAGGCGCGGAGCTCGAGCGATCGAGCGCGCCGGTCGCGACGAAATCGCCGCCCTGCAGCTCAAGCGACTTAAGTGGACGCTCAAGCACTGCTACGACAACGTGCCGCATTACCGCAAGACGTTCGATGCGGCAGGCGCGCATCCGGACGATGTGAAGCAGCTCTCGGATCTCGTGCAATTCCCCTTCTCCTCGAAGAAGGATCTGCGCGACAACTACCCGTTCGGGCTGTTCGCGGTGCCGCGGGATCAGGTCGTGCGCGTGCACGCTTCGTCGGGAACGACCGGCAAGCCGATCGTCGTCGGCTACACCGCCCAGGACATCGATACCTGGGCCAACCTCGTCGCGCGGTCGATCCGTGCGTCCGGCGGACGGCCCGGCGACACCGTGCAGGTGACTTACGGCTACGGCCTGTTCACCGGGGGCCTGGGCGCGCACTACGGCGCCGAGCGCCTCGGCTGCACCGTGATTCCCATGTCGGGTGGCAACACCGAGAAGCAGGTCCAGATCATCCAGGACTTCAAGCCCGACATCATCATGGTCACGCCGTCCTACATGCTGGTGATCGCCGAGGAATTCATCCGCCAGGGGCTCGATCCGGCGGCCTGTTCGCTCAGGATCGGCATCTTCGGCGCCGAGCCGTGGACGAACGAGATGCGCAAGGAGATCGAGCGGAAGATGGGACTCGACGCGATCGACATCTACGGGCTGTCGGAAGTGATCGGCCCCGGGGTCGCGAACGAGTGCATCGAGACCAAGGACGGCCCGGTGATCTGGGAGGACCACTTCTATCCCGAGATCATCGATCCCGAAACGGGCGAAGTGCTGCCCGACGGCGAGGAGGGCGAGCTGGTGTTCACCTCGCTCACCAAGGAAGCATTCCCCGTCGTGCGCTATCGCACGCGCGACCTGACGCGGCTGCTGCCGCCCACGGCGCGGTCGTTCCGGCGGATGGCGAAGATCGTCGGGCGCTCCGATGACATGTTGATCATCCGCGGCGTCAATGTCTTTCCGACCCAGATCGAGGAGCTGATCCTCAAGGATGGGCGCCTCTCGGGCCAGTACCAGCTTGTCGTCACGCGCGAGGGACTGCTCGACGAGCTGGAGGTGAAATGCGAGCTGCAGCCGTCGATCGCCAAGTCGATATCCCCGAGCGACAGCGACGGAATCGGCAATCACCTGCAGCAGCAGATCAAGGCGCTCATCGGCGTGACCAGCAGGGTCTCGGTCCTCCCGCCCGACGCGATCCCGCGCACGCTGGTCGGCAAGGCGCAACGCGTGATCGACAAGCGCCGGCGCTAGCGGCGCACGAATTCGAAGGAGACAGCCATGTTGATGCAAGCCGTCACAACCCTACCCAGGGACCGCGGGGAGACGCCCCGGTCGCCTAATTTCTACATCCGCCGAGTCGCAGTGCTCGGAACGGGCGTCATGGGCCTGCGCATTGCCGCGCATCTCGCCAACGCCGATGTGCCCGTGGTGCTGTTCGGACGCGGCGGCGAGGGCGCGAATCCGAAGGAACGCGTGCGCAATGCCATCGACGGCCTTCGCAAGGCCGACGCGGGCGCGTTCGTCAGCCGCGACCGCAACGCTTACGTCGATGTCGCGACGTACGAGCAGGACTTGCGCGAGCTCGAGTCGTGCGACCTCGTGATCGAGGCGATCGCCGAGGACTGGGAGACCAAGCGTGCGTTCTATCAGAAGATCGCGCCGTTTCTTTCGCCGAACACGATCGTCGCGTCGAACACGTCGGGACTGTCGATCGACCGCCTCGCGCAACTGATTCCCGCTGCGTCGCGCAGGAACTTCTGCGGCATGCACATCTTCAATCCGCCGCGGTACATGCAACTGGTCGAATTGATCCCGAACCGAGAGACCGATGCGGCCATGCTCGATCACCTCGAGACCTGGCTGGTCACACGGCTCGGGAAAGGCGTAGTGCGGGCGAAGGACACGCAGAGCTTCGTCGCCAACCGCATCGGGCTCTTCTCGATCCTCGCGGTCATGCATCAGGCGGAGAAATTCGGGATCGGCTTTGCCGACGCCGATGCACTGACGGGTAAGGTGATCCAGCATCCGACGACGGGAACGTTCCGCACGGCGGACATGATCGGACTCGACACGCTGGCCTACGTCATGGACCTGCAGCACGAGACGCTGCCGAACGATCCGTGGCGCGAGTACTACAAGGCGCCGGCGTGGTTCGCGGCGTTGATCGCCAAGGGCGCGCTGGGCTTGAAGACCAAGGGTGGCATCTATCGCAAGGTCGGCAAGGACATCCAGGCGCTCGATCTCGCCACCGGCGAATACATACCGTCGGTGCAGAAGGTGTCGCCGGAAGTGAGCGAGATCTTCCGCATCAAGAACCCGGCGGAGCGGTTCGCGAAGCTGCGCGCCAGCAAGGATAAGCAGGCGCAGTTCCTGTGGGCGTGCACGCGCGACATCTTCCACTATTGCGCCTATCACCTGGCCGACATCGCCGACAACGCGCGCGACGTCGACTGCGCGATGCGATGGGGCTGGGGCTGGTCGGTCGGCCCGTTCGAGATCTGGCAGGCTGCGGGATGGAGACCGTTGGCCAATGCGATCCAGGACGACATCGCCGCCGGCATGGCGATGGTCAAGACGCCGTTGCCACCGTGGGTTCTCCACCACGATCGCGTCTACGAGGATCATAGCGCGTACTCACCGGGCGAGAACAAATTCAAGCCGCGCTCCGAGCTTCCGGTCTATCGCACGCAGCTCCTTCAGGACGTGCTGTACGGCGAGAAGCGCGATTACGGCGAGACCGTGGCGGAAAGCGAGCACGTTCGGCTGTGGCTCATACCGGGCGTCGACAAGCGGATTCCGATCCTCTCGTTCAAGAGCAAGATGCATTCGCTAGGCAAGGGCATCGTGGACGGCATCCGTGAGGCGGTGGCGATGGCCGAAGAGGACTTCGACGGGCTCGTCATCTGGCATCCCGCGCCGTTCGGCGTGGGCGCCGACCTTTCGGAGCTGATCGCTCTGACGAAGGAAGGCAAGTGGGACGAAGTCGAGCGGCTGGTTGCGCATTTTCAGAACGCGACCAAGGCGTTGCGGCATGCGCAGGTTCCGGTCGTGGCCGCGGTCGAAGGCATGGCCTTCGGCGGAGGCGCGGAGGTCGCGATGCACTGCGCGCATCGGGTGCTCGCATTGGAATCGCAGATCGGGCTGGTCGAGGCCGGCGTCGGTCTGATCCCGGCGGGCGGCGGATGCAAGGAAGTGGTTCGCCGCGCGGCGGAAGCCGTCGCACCGCTGGTGCTCAAGGATCCGTGGGAGTACATCCAGAGAGCGTTCCGCAACATCATCCGCGGCGTCGCCTCGCGCGGCGCGTATCACGCCCGCGAGATCGGCTACGCCCGCACGGGGGATGCCATCGTCTTCAATCAGCACGAAGTGCTCTACGGCGCGCTTCGCGATGCACGCGCGCTCCACGACGCCGGCTATCACCCGCCGGTGCCCACGCGCCAGATCAAGGTCGTCGGAGCGCCCGGCCGCGCGACCCTGCGCATGGACCTCGTGAACTTGCGCGAAGGTGGCTTCATGTCGGCCCACGACTACGTGGTTTCCGACGCTGCGGCGCTGGTGCTCTGCGGGGGCGACGTCGATCCGGGCACGCTGGTCAACGAGGATTGGCTGCTCGCGCTCGAGCGGCAACAGTTCGTCGCGCTGGCCAAGACGCCGGAAACGCAAGCTCGCATGGCGCACATGCTCGAAACGGGCAAACCGCTGCGCAACTGAATAGAGGAGAAAGTCATGAGCAAGCAAATCCAGGATGCCTACATCGTCGCGGCTACGCGCCTGCCGATCGGCAAGCGCAACGGTTACTTCAAGACCACGCGGCCCGACAGCATGCTGGCGCATTGCCTGAAGGCGGTGCTCGCTCAGGCACCGCAGCTCGATCCGGCGCTGATCGACGACATCGTCGGCGGTTGCGCGCTTCCCGAAGCCGAGCAGGGCCTCAACGTGGCACGCATGGCGGCAATGATCGCGGGGCTGCCCAGGAGCGTTCCGGGAGTCCAGGTCAACCGCTTCTGCTCTTCCGGCCTGCAGGCCGTGGCAATGGCGGCGGACCGGATCCGCGTCGGCGATGCCGACGTGATGATCGGCTGCGGCACGGAAACCATGAGTATGGTGACGATGCTCGGCAACAAGATCGTGCTCAATCCCGTCGTGTACGACGATCCGAAAAATCTCGGCATCGCGATGGGCATGGGCATCACGGCGGAGAAGGTGGCCGAGCAGTGGAACGTGTCGCGCGAGGACCAGGACGTGTTCGCGCTCGCTTCGCACAGGAAGGCGCTCGCTGCGATCAAGGGCGGGAAATTCGTGGCGGAGACCACGAGCTACCCGGTCCAGTCGCACGTGCCGGATTTCGCGACAGGTCAAGTGACCGTCATCGAGCGTACGGTCACCGATGACGAGGGCGTGCGCGACGATCTCGACATGGAGAAGCTCGGCAAGCTCAAGCCGGTGTTTGCGGCCAACGGCACGGTTACGGCCGGCAACGCGTCGCAGATGTCGGACAGCGCCGGGGCGATCCTGCTCGTCTCGGAGAAGATTCTCAAGGATTACAAGCTCACGCCGCTCGCCCGCTTCGTGAGCTTCGCGGTCAAGGGTGTGGCGCCCGAGATCATGGGCATCGGCCCTGTCGAGGCGATTCCCGTTGCGCTGAAGCGCGCCGGACTCAAGCAGGACGACATCGGCTGGATCGAGCTCAACGAGGCGTTCGCGGCGCAATCGCTGGCGGTGATCCGCTCATGCAAGCTCGATCCCGAGAAAGTGAACCCGCTCGGCGGCGCGATCGCCACCGGCCATCCTCTCGGCGCGACCGGAGCGATCAAGACCGCGACGCTGGTGCACGCGCTCAAGCGCGAGAAGCTGCGCTACGGGATGGTCACCATGTGCATCGGCCACGGCATGGGCGCCGCGGGAATCTTCGAAGCGGTGTGAGAAGGAATTGTTCAATGTACTCAAAAGGAGGATAGAGATGTCGACCGGAGCCTATGAGCAGATTCGCAGCAACAAGAAGTACCCGGTCATGGTGGCACGGCATCGCCGCCTCGCCGGAACTCTGACGGCCGTCGTGCTGGGATTGTTCTTTGCGTTCATCCTGATCGTCGCGTTTGCGCCCAAGCTGCTGGCCGTTCCTCTGACTGCCGGAGGGGTGACCACGGTAGCGGTGCCGCTGGGCCTCGCGATGGTCGTGGTCTTCTGGCTGCTTACCGGCCTCTACGTTCGGCGAGCAAAGCGCGACTTCGACGAGATCAGAGACGAGATATTGAAGGAGGTGACGCCATGATCCGCCGAATCCTGCAAACGTTGGCGAGGTTCGCCGTCACGGCCGTCCCATCGCTGGCCTTCGCGGCCGGTGAGGCGCCGAAACAGACCGCGAACGTCCCGGCTATCGTGATGTTCGTGCTGTTCGTGCTGCTCACGCTGGGCATCACCTATTGGGCGGCCAAGCGCACGAAAACCGCCAGCCAATACTATGCGGCAGCCAATGCCATCACAGGCACCCAGAACGGGTTTGCCATCGCCGGCGATATCCTGTCGGCGGCCACGCTGCTCGGCATCAGCAGCCTGATCTACGGCAAGGGCTACGACGGCTTCCTGTATTGCCTTGCTCTCTTGGTCGGCTTTCCGGTGATCCTGTTCCTGATGGCGGAGCGACTGCGCAACCTCGGGAAATTCACCTTCGCCGACGTGACCTCCTACCGTCTCGACGCGCGTCCAGTACGGACAGCGGCAGCGATCAGCGCGCTGATCGTGGTGGTCATGTACCTCATCGCCCAGATGGTCGGCGCGGGCCAGCTCATCAGGCTGCTCTTCGGCATCGACTACTGGATCGCGGTGACGCTCGTGGGCGTGCTGATGGTGATTTACGTCACGTTCGGCGGCATGATCGCGACGACCTGGGTGCAGATCATCAAGGCGGTGTTGCTGATCGCCGGTGGAACAATCGTCGCGTTCCTCGCGTTCGCGCAGTTCGGATTCAGCTTCGAGACGCTCGCGGCCAAGGCCTCGGCAGTGCACAAGGACGGCGTGAAGATACTCTCGCCGGGCAACCTCTTCGCCGATCCCATATCGGCGGTGTCGTTCGCTCTTGGGATGGTGTTCGGCACCTGCGGCCTGCCGCATATCCTGATGCGCTTCTTCACCGTAAAGGACGCCAATCAGGCACGCAAGAGCGTCTTCGTGGCGACCGGATGCATGGCGTGGTTCTTCGTCATGATCGGCATCATGGGTCTCGCCGCGGTGGTTCTCGTCGGGACCGATCCGCAGTACTTCGAAGGCGCCAAGGTCGGAGGTAAGCTCCTCGGCGGCGGCAACATGCCGGCGCTGCATCTTGCGCACGCGGTCGGGGGCAACGTGATGCTCGGATTCATGGCGGCGGTCGCGTTCGCGACGATCCTCGCCGTGGTCGCCGGGCTCGCGCTCGCCGGAGCGGCTGCGGTGTCGCACGATCTCTACGCGAACGTATTCAAACGCGGCAAGGCGTCCGAGGTGGACGAGGTTCGCGTATCGAAGATCGCTTCGCTGTTCCTGGGCGTAGTGGCGGTGGCGCTGGGCATCATGTTCGAGAAGCACAACCTCGCCTTCCTCACCGGGCTCACGCTCGGGATCGCGGCGGCGGCCAACTTTCCGGTGCTGCTGCTGGCCATGTACTGGAAGGGCTTGACGACGCGCGGCGCGGTCGCGGGCATCCTCGTGGGGCTCGTCTCCGCGGTGTTGTTCGTGCTCTTC
>Ga0335083_10002957_pt1 | contig 22231 bp, 16 predicted proteins | sample Lox_Sample_42_FD_206716 | JGI IMG/M metagenome (GOLD analysis project Ga0335083, IMG submission 206716) | Soil microbial communities from Loxahatchee National Wildlife Refuge, Florida, United States - Lox_Sample_4.2 | ecosystem: Environmental > Terrestrial > Soil > Wetlands | place: USA...
CCCTCGAAGGCGCAACCCCGCAGGAGGTCCTGCGCTGGGCGTTCGACCGCTTCGGCCAGCGATTCGTCGTCGCGACCTCGATGGGCGACGGCGTCCTGTCGCATCTCGCCGCGTCGGTGCATCCCGGCGTACGGGTGTTGTTCCTCGACACCGGCTACCACTTCGCGGAGACGCTCGGCACAGCCGACGCGGTCGAGTCGACGGTCCCGATCGAACTTCTTCGGGTGCGACCGCACCTCTCGGTTGAGGAGCAGGACGCCGCCTTCGGCAAGGACCTGTTCGCCCGTGATCCCGACCTGTGCTGCGCGATGCGCAAGGTGGCGCCGCTCGCGAAGGCGTTGACGCCTTACGTCGCCTGGGCGTCGGGTATTCGCCGGGACGAGAGCAGCGATCGGGCGAAGGTCGGCGTCGTCGAATGGGACGATCGCCACCAGATGGTGAAGGTCAACCCGATGGCATCCTGGACCGCCGATGACGTCGAGCGCTACATCGCGGACAACGAGATCCTCGTGAATCCGCTGCACGCCGAGGGTTACGGCTCGATCGGTTGCGCACCGTGCACCCGCCCGGGCGCCGGGCGCGACGGTCGGTGGCTAGGGATGGCGAAGGTGGAGTGCGGCCTGCACGGGTAATGCCACCGTGCGTCCTCGCCGCTCACGGAAGCACCGATCCGGGGTACGCCGAGATCGTCGCGCGGCTCGCCGTTCGGGTCGCGCAGGCGCTTCCCGACGTTGATGTCCGCATCGGCTTTCTCGACCACGGCCCCCCGTTCGTCCGCGAGGTCGCCGACCCCGGCTCGGTCGTCGTCCCGCTGCTGTTGGCGGGAGGCTTCCACGCCCGCACCGACCTGCCCGAGCAGGCTCAGGGCTGCCTGATCACCCCCCCGATCGGGCCGGACGCGGGCCTCGCGCAAGTGCTGAGCGACCGGCTGGCCGAAGCGGGCTGGAACGGAACGCAGTCGGTTCTGCTGGCCGCAGCGAGCTCGACCGACCCGCAATCAGCGGACGACGTCGGGCGGATGGCCCGCTGGCTGGGCGAATCGGTCGGGCAGGCGGTCGAGGTCGCGCTGATCGACGCGGCCGGCATCCCCGTCGGCGAGCGAGGCCCCGAAGCGGTCGCGACCTACGTGCTTGGCCCGGGCCGGTTCGCCTCGTCAATCATGACCTGCGGAGCGGCGGTTATCGCCGCTCCGTTGGGCGATCATCCGCTGATCGCGGAGATCATCGTCACCCGCTACGGGCGAACCGCGCCGATGTAGTCCGAACGGAACGCCGGGTCCTTGCGGACGTCCACCCCGGTGTAGGGCGCGTCGATCATCTCGCCGCCGCCGATGTAAATCCCGACGTGGTGGATGGTCGACGGGTCGGAGGTGTTGTAGGCGAAGAAGACCAGGTCGCCGGGTTCGAGCTGCGACCGGTCGACGTGGGTCCCTTCATGCCACTGCGCGCCGGTGTAATGCTGCAGATACACGCCGGCCTTGCCCCACACGTACTGCGCGAGGCCGGAACAGTCGAAGGAATTCGGGCCGGCAGCGCCCCAGACGTAGGGCTTGCCGATCTCGCGATAGGCCCACGCGACCGCGGTCGCGGCGCCGCCCGAACCCGACACCTGCGGCGAATGGTGCGGCGGCGACGCGGGCGCGGGTACGGGCACTGGTTGGGTGACGGTTTGCTTCTGGACGGCTCGGGCCGCCGCCGCAGCGGCCGCACGTTTCGCGGCGAGAGCCGCCGCAGCGCGGCGTGCAGCGATCCGAGCGGCTCGGGCTTTCGCCGCTCGGATGAGCTCCGCCTCCTTCGTCTGGAGACCTTTGAGGATCTGCTGCTCCTTGCCCGCGGCCGCCAAGACTCGAGTCCGTTGTGCGGCCATGGCAGTCGTCGCACGGCGCTGCTGTGCCAGTGCAGCTGTGGCGTCGACCTGGGCCTGCTCCTCGGCACGCTTGGCAGCCGCGATCCGGACAAGGGCGGCGGACTGCGTGGTTGAGATCGCCTCGAGGGTGTCGTCGCGAGCCAGCAGCGTCCGGGTGGAGCCCGCGATGACCGCGGTGAGGGAGTTGTTGGCGTCACCGGTGTAGGCGGCGACCGCGAACGAGGCGGCCGCCCGTTGCGCACGGGCGACCTGGGCCTGGGTCGAGGCGAGTCGCTTGGACGCGGCGGCCGCACGCAGCTGAGCAGCGCCCAACGCAATCCGGGCGGCGTCGTAGCGCTCGCTGGCCGTCTCGGCCTGGTTGTTGAGCTTGCGCAGCTGGGCTCGCGTCGAGGCGATCTGGGCCTTGATCTGTCTGATGCTCTGCGCGGATGCGGAGGGCGTGGCGAGAAGGACGAGTCCACCCGCGACGATCGATGCTCCGGAAACGGCGGCGACCACCCGGGTCCGGAGGCTGACTCGTCGCGCCATCGGCGTGCGGGGGCCCTTTCTTCCGCGTCCCGCCTACCGGGTGAGCTGTCGGGCTCGGGCTCGGAAGCTGCCCTACGGTGCTAGGGGTAGCACCGATTCGCCCCAGGGAAGTGGTTCCCCGGCTCTGACTCGGACCAGGCTGGCCTGATCGTCATCGGATTCGGCGGCACCGAACCGCCGCTGGGCCGGGGCAGCCTGGCAAGTCACGCTTCGGTAACGGCCAACCTATCCACAGACCAAGATCGACTCAACTTCCCCCGCGGGCCAACCGTGAACACGAAGGTGGCCAGGAGGTGACAGATCGGTGAAAGGTCCCGTTCATCCGTCGTTCCGCGCTCGATTTCCTTCTAGCGTGTGTGAGCGGATCCGGTTGCGGGCAGATCCGTCCAGCGGGCGAGACCGCACTGTCACACGACCAGCGATACGAGGGAAACCGCGTTGGCACCACGCGCACGGCACCGTCGACCTCCGGCCGCCCTCCGCTACGGACCGCCGGTTGTCATGGCCGCCGCCACGTTGACGGCCGCCGCCGGCGAGACCCCGAGCCCGGCCCAGGCGGCCCACCCGAGCGCATCGAGTGAGGTCGTTCCCGCCCAGCATCGCTACACCGACATCAACACCTCTCCCAGGATCTACAGTCTCGACCCCACGACCAGGGCCATGCACCCGGATGGAATCTCGGTGCACCAAGACACCCAGCGCGCGAGCCCCCAGACCTACCGCAGGCCGACGCACCTCAATGTCACCGCGTCCTCGATTCCCCGCCGGGTCCTGGCCGCCTACGTCAACGCCGCCCGCCTCGCCGACCGGAACGACCAGGCCTGCGACCTGCAGTGGCAGACGATCGCCGGAATCGGGTTCATCGAATCCGACCACGCGCGTTCCGGGGGATCCGAGCAGCCACACTGGGACGGCGTCGCGAATCCGCCGATCTACGGGCCTGCGCTCGACGGCGCGCATGGCTGGGCGCGCATCCCGAACACCGACCCCTCGATCGACGGTCCCGGCCGCTGGGAGCGCGCCGTCGGACCGATGCAGTTCATTCCATCGACGTGGAACGCCTACGCCGCCGACGGCAACCATGACGGTGTCGAAAACCCGCAGGACATCGACGACGCCACCCTCGCCGCCGCCGACTACCTCTGCGCCACGGGAAGCCACCTCGACCGACCCGCTGCGCTGATCCGGGCCGTTCACGCCTACAACCACTCCTATACCTACGTCCGCGAGGTCCTGACCGTCGCAGCGCACTACGAGGGCATCAACCCGGCCAAGCTCGGCGTGAACGGGTTGCCGGGCACCGCGAAGCGCCGTGAACTTCGGCTCCGGATCACGATGCCGCCGGCCGACGCCACACCGACCCCGCCCGGACACCGGGGTTCAGGTTCATCGGCGCCGGACCCGACGCCCACCTCGTCTCCGACCCATAGCCCGAAGCCGACGCCCTCCCAGCCACGACCGTCGGCGCCGACCTCGCCGACGACATCGCCATCCCCGACGGCGACCACGCTGCCCGGCCACGTGCCGGGCCACTAGTCCTAGCCGAAGCGCCCGTGGACGTAGTCGGCGGTGCGCGCGTCCTTCGGGTTGTTGAAGATGTCCGTGGTGAAACCGGATTCGACGATCGCGCCGGGAGTGCCCATCTCCGCGAGGAAGAACGCGCATTGCTGGGACACCCGCGCCGCCTGCTGCATGTTGTGGGTGACGATCACGATCGTGACGTCATGATGCAGATCCGCGATCGTCTCCTCCACCCGCCGGGTCGAGGTCGGATCGAGCGCCGAACACGGCTCGTCCATCAGCAGCACCTCCGGGCGCACCGCAAGGGCTCGGGCGATGCACAACCGCTGCTGCTGGCCTCCGGACAACGCCCCCCCGGCGTCTCCGAGGCGGTCCTTGACCTCACCCCAGAGACTGGCGCGGCTCAGGCATTCTTCGATCAAGTCTGCGCGTTCGGACTTCGACGGCGACGTGCCGGTCAACTTCAGGCCGGCCAGAACGTTGTCGCCGATCGACATCGTCGGGAACGGGTTCGGCTTTTGGAAGACCATGCCGATCTTGCGACGGGTCTCGGTGATCCGCTGACCAGGCGCATAGATGTCCACCCCGTCGAGAAGGACCTCGCCGGCTAGCTGCGCACTCGGTACCGATTCGTGCATCCGGTTGAGGATCCGCAAGAACGTCGACTTACCGCAACCCGAGGGACCGATCAGCGCGGTCACCGTCTTACCCGGCATCGCGAGGGACACCCGTTCGAGCACCTTGTTCGACCCGAACCAGGCGGAGATTCGCACCGCCTCGATCCCGCTGCCCTGGTTGGATTCGATGCGGAGCCCGGTGGCGGTCTCGTCAATCACCGACACTGCGACGTCCCCTTCGTGTGAGCCTCGCTGTTGCGACCGCCGAGTGTGACCACAGCCTCGCGCCGGCTCTTCGATCGTAGAGTCGGAACGGCCCTGTGATGTCGGTTCAAGGCAGGCTGACGCCGACAGGTCATCCAGCGTTCATCTCCCGGTCGCTTTGTGGTTGACCAACGCCGCGACCGTGGAGGATCCGACAACCACCAAAAGGATCGAGCGTGTCGCGAGACCAGGTGCGTCGCGGCGCCACGCTGGTCGCCATCCTCGCCGCCGCCGCAGGAATGTCGCTGACCTCGACGGCAACGGCCGCAATCGCCGCGCCGAAGGCGAAGTGCGACCTCGCAGTCACGACGCCGTACTCGGCGGATCGACCGCTTCGCCTGCCCCTCGTTCTCGACTCGACCGGCAACGCCTACTCGGGGAGCGCGGTATTTCGCTCGATCACCGTGTCGGACACCAGACGTTCGAACAAGCGCTGGACGCTCAAGGCGCTCGCCGGCCCGTTGAGCTTGACGCCGGCGCAAGGCACCGCCGTGGGCGGCACGGGTGACGGCCAGATCAACTCCCAGAACGTCGGCATCTCGGAGCTGACCACCCTGCGCGCATGGCATGGCTTTTCTCTCGCCCATCACAACCTCACCCTGATCAACCGGACCGCGGCCTCCCCACCTGCGCCGGCGGCGGCGAGAGGAGGCCTCGGACTGGGTGGCTCGAAGGCGCACCCGATCGCGACCGCGCTCCATGGCCGTGGCTCCGTGCGCATCGGTGGCGTGCTCACGCTCGACGCGCCGACCTCGACAGCGGCCGGAAGCTTCGTCGGCGAGGTGACCTTCACCGTTGGCTGTGGGCGGGTGGTGGTTCCCGTCAAGCCGCCCAAGCACCATCACCATCACCATCACCATCACCACCACCACCCGCATTCGCCCAGGCCGACGCCGACCCCCTCATCGACGGTGAAAGCCACCGGGGTGCCACGCGGGACCACCAACGGAGGCGGCAACGGCGGCTCGGGAGGCGTGATGCCGTTCACCGGCTTCGACCTCGCTGGATTCGTCGTCGCTGCGATCATCGCCTTGGCGCTCGGAGCGCTGTTGGTGGTGGCCGGTCGACGGCGTTGGTCGCAGCCGTCAGGTCCTGGGACCTGACGCCGCGGACCTCCGCCGCCAGAGATAGGCACCGCCAACCCCGACGAGAACGACCGCAACGATCACGCCCGCAATCGCGCCGGCATCCGAGCCGCCGCCGGACGAGGACGCGTTGTCCTGCGACGCCGCGCCGCTCGTCGTGTCCGGGCCGGGAGAGGTCGTGCCTGAACCCGAGGCTTGGCTCGACGCTCCGCTCGACGGCTGGGAGGACGGGGTGGACGTGGAGGCACCGAGCGCGGCCGCGCGGGCGGCGATGTTCGCGGCACGACCGATCGGAGCGCCGACCGACTTGGCTGCCACAGGTGAGAGCAGCTGTGGTCGGCCACGTCCCTGCTTGTTCCACTTCGGCAGCGCGGACTCCGGTGACACGGCCCGACCGGCGGTGCAGTTCACCCGCACGTTTGTGACGCTGTGCCATGTCGTTCCCGTGACGTCGATGAACGAAGCCGCGTAATTCGTCGAGTAACCGGTGTCGACGCTGCTGTAGAGCACACGCAGCTCGATGTAGTGGCCCGCCATCGCCGGGTAGTCGTTGAGAAAGTCCGACAGAGCGAGGTCGCGGGAGGTCGCCTGTGCCATCGGCACGGAAGCGTTGGTGTAAACGCTCGCTGCGGTCAGCGTGTCACCGCTCCATTGGGCCGCGTCGATCCCGGGTCGAGGCTGGAAGGCGTAGAGCGTTGCCTTGCGCCCCTTTCCATTGAACGGCTGCGGCGCGGCAGCGGTGCTCACTGCGCGCCAGACGAACGGCTTGTCGTACACGCTGCCGTGCGTGATCTGCTGACCGTGGCTGTTGCAGAATCCCACGTGCCCCTGGGCGTAGGGGTCGCTCGGTACCGGTGCCGAGGCGCGAGCCGGCACGGCCGCGACGGCGAGGGATCCGGCCGCAATCAGCGCGGCGGCTGTCAGAGTCGAGGTTCGGATCAAGCGCATGCGGTGTGCCTACCCTTTTCAGGTTGTTCCTGCCGAAGCCGGTCCGGTCGTGACCCGGGTCCCCCGCCGGACATTGCGCCTCCGTCGCACCGCAAAGACGGCGGCAGCAACGACGACGAGGATGAGCGCGAGCAGGATCCAGGGGATCGCGAGAAACGTTGCGCTCGCGGACGCCGGCTCGGCGCCAGGGTCGACATCGCCCTCAGGGATGAGCGGAGTGAGAACGACGTGCGAGTGGTCGAAGATCGCGGGAGTGACGTCCTGCGCGTGCACGGTGATCGACGCGGAATTGCCGGGCAGGAGCGCCGGGACGTTGCTGGCCGCAACCTTGACCGTCGAGCCGATCCAGCTGCTGACCGTCACCAGCTGGCGCGCACCCAGGTTGACGTTGCCGGTGTTAACCACCCGGTAACTGATCGTGGCGCTCCCTTTCCCGATCGGGTCGAGTGTTGCCGAATACGAGGTGTGCAGGCCTTCGACCTGAAGTTGTGGGTGCACCGGCCCGGACACCCGGATAGCGACCGGGACGGCCACCCGCTGCTCGAGCTTCGGGTTGACCTTCAGTCCTTTCCGGGTCTTCACCGCGGCGCTCAGCGAGGAGATGATCCCTGCCGTGTGGTCGCCCGGCGTCGCGTGGCGCGGGACATGCACCTGGACCGCCACGATCGCGCGGGATCGCGCCGGCACCCGAAGCACATGTCCGTGGTGCGGAAGACCGAGCGTGATCCATGCCCCCGCGTCGCGCGGGGTAGCCGCCTGCGGCTGAAGCCCGAGCTGTCCGTTCGCAGCGTTCGTCGCATCCCGTGCGTACAGCGCGAGCGTCAGAGGTTTCTTGGAAAAGTTCTCGATCCCGACATGGTCGTGAACGACCGCTCCAGGACTCACGAACCACTTGAAGTCCGGCCGCCCGTCGATCTTGTGCGCGTTGGCTGGCCCGATGCCCCACGCCAAACTCTTCGGCGACGGCGCGTTGTGGGTCGGCTCGTTGGCCGCGGGAACCGTGGCCGAGCCTCGGTCGAGCCAGTGCGACGGGCCGACGGTCGTGGCGATGGCGATGGCGAGGACGAGGACAAGCGCGCGGCAGATCCGATTCGCGGCCCTGCGGGCGAAGCGGTCGCGCGGGGTGGCCACACCGCTAGCCAAGCCCGGGCGAGTGAACGCCCGTAAATCCGAGGATGAACAAGAAGCAAAGAGGTCCGGGCGGGCGCTCCACGCGCCCGCCCGGACCCTTGATCCTTCACGAACCTCCAGGGCCGGTTAGACCAGGCTTCCCACGAGGGTGAAGGTGATGGTGCCGGTGAACAAACCCGCCTCGGTGGAGCTCGGGGCGTTGAGGGTCAGCAGACCGGTCAGACCGATCGAACCAATCCCCTGCTGGGCCTGCGCGATGTCGTGCGCGCCGTTGCCCAGACCCGCAGTGCCGAGGTCCGTCGGCGCGACGGCCGGGTAGGCAGCCGGGTTGGCGAACGTCGTGAAGTTCGACGCGAGCCCGTTGAACCCGTTGCCACTGACCGGAACCTCGGTCAACCCGGTGAGACCGACGTCCTCACCACTGATCTGCGAACCGGCGTTGGACCCACCGTCACTCAGCGTCGACGCCGCCGCCTGGGCGGTCCAGGGCAGGTCACCGGCTCGGGTGTCGGTGACGTAGATGTCCTGCGTCGGGTCCGTCGCGCTTCCGCCGAAGGTAGCGCTCGCCGAATACACCGTGCCCGTGCTGTCCAGGTGCATGGTGCCCAGGTTCAGCGGGTTCTGGTTGGAGTACGGCGTGGTGATGCTCAGCACACCCTGCGGGATCGTGGCCTCGATGTTCTGCACGTCGGTGCACTGTGAACCGGTCGAGGCGCACGGACCGTTCGGGTTCGCCGACTGGCTGAACGTCGACGCCGCCGAGGTGGACGTTGCGCAAACCGTCGCGTCGGACGGGCTGAACACCGCGGTGATCGAGTGCGAGCCCGGCGAGTTGAACGTGTTGGTCGCGTCGAACTCGTTCGGCGTGCCCGGCTTCGGGCTAATCGGTCCTGCAACCTTCGTGGTGTCGTCGTAGAAGTTGACGGTACCGGTGCAGGCCGAAGCCGACCCGTAGTCCACCGTTGCCACGTAGCTGTTCTGGTCGCCGGCGTACTGACCCGGTGTCACCGACAGGTCGGTGCTCGTGGCCGGCGCCGGAGGCGCAACCGAGAACGGCACTGTTGCCGAGGTGGATGTCGTCAGGCTGGTGCCGATGTAGGGAGCGAACTGTGCCGTGAAGCTGTGCGTCGACGGGTTCGCAACGCTGTCAGTCACGCTCGCCGTGTACGGGCCGGACCCGGACACGAGCTGGGTGGTCCCCACCTGGGTGGCGCCGTCGAAGAACGTCACCGTCCCGATCGGCCCGGTGTAGCTGCTCGGGACCGCGCTCGCGGCACTCACCGACGCGTTCAGCGTGACGCTCTCCGGGTTGTTCGAGGAGGTGTCCGGGCTGGTCGGCGAGGTGTGCAGCGTCGTGGTGGTCGTGTCCGTGGCGTCGGGGTAGGTGCCCGAAGCCGGGTACACGACCTGCCAGGTGTCCGCGCTCGGGTTGACCTGGATGTCGAGCGTGTCGTACTGCGTGGTGTCCGGCGGCTGGCCGGTTCCCGAGGTGTAGATCCGCAGCTGGTAGAGGTTCTGGTAGCCGCTGGTGCTCAGGTTGTTCGGGTACTCCCCGATGTAGTCGTTCATCGACAGGTCGGTCGACCCGCCGGTGACGAAAGGCAGCCCCGGAGTGCTGACGGCACTCGGCGTTCCGCTCGGAACCGGGCTGTAGGTCCCGGCGCTGAGCACGTCACTGCTCCAGGTCTGCGGGTTGCTTCCGGGCACCGGCGTAGCGACGTACAGCTGCGCCTTGGAGTCGCCCGAGCGACCGGCGTGGGACGCGATCGCGTAAGCGGCCAACGGGTGACCATCCAGGCTGCCGCCGGTAATCGGGGCACCCGAGGAGTTGAGCAGCGTGATTGTTCCGATGGAGTTCGGGTCCGGTTCCCACCCGACGCTTGTCGTGGTGGCGGACGCGACGCCGCTCGCCGCGAGCACTAGCCCGCTCGCGAGCGCCAGGGATCCTGCCCCGGTAAGCGCACGTTTGAAGTTGGTTCGCACTACAGTTTTCTCCTTTAGGAAGTGTCCAGATGCGAAAAGTCGGTCATCATGGACACGGGCTGGGCCCGTGCCCGGTCCAACGAGACCCTCTCCCCGGCGCCCGGTCCGAAGCCAAAGGCGCCGGGGAGAAGGGTTTTCTGCGGTTATTGCAACTTCACCGCCAGGGTGACTCAGCCGGATGAAACGTCGCCGAGGTCCTGGTAGTTCGGGGTGAAGTAGGCCGCGCTGATGTCCGGAGCGTTCGACGCCCGAGCGATCCAGCTGGTGCTGCCCTTCAGCAGGTCGTTCACGAAGTTCTTCGTGCCGCCTGGCTGGGAGGGCTTACAGCCGGAGTAGCTCGACGACGCACAAGTTCCCGAACCCGGCGTCAGGCCGAGGTCGTAGTCACGGGCGATGAAGTACAGCCCGCGGGTCGAGTCGTACACCGAGTCGCTGTGTGAAGTGTCGCTGTCGCTGGCCGGCTTCTGGTCAGCGGACGGGCAGTTCGGCGTCATGTCACCGGTGGTGCAGCCGCTGATCAGCGAGATGTTGAAGTTGGATGCGGGCTCCTGGCTGTTGCCGTAGTAGCCGCTCTGGATGAGGTTGATCTTGCCGACCGAGAACGGCTCGATCGCGTCCGCCGGAGTCGCCGCCAGCGTGACGCCGGTCGGGTCGTGCTCCTCACTGATCCGGATGCAAGTGCTCGAACTGATCGTCGAGTCGGACACACCGATGTCGGACTCGAAGAAGTTGCGAGTGCCCGAGCCGGACTGCGGGATCACCGGAATGATGTGGTCGGTCGAGGCGCCGGAAGGCGCGCCCGGAACCTCAGCCCACTCGATTCCCTGGCTGCCGTCGCAGTGGCTGTAGATGTAGGCGAGTTGCGTGCCGTCAAGCGGGAAGCCGTTGAAGCTCACGCTCGACTTCGCGATCTCCAGGTTGTCGGTGGCGAACTGGAACACGTGCAGACCACCGCAGTCCGTGATACCGGCGCACGACGTCTGCTCCGAGCCCTTCGGCAACCGGGACGCACGGGAGAAGGTGAGCGACCCGGTTGGCAACCCTTGGTAGCCGCCGCCACCGACCGAGTCCGCGATCAGCGCGCTGATACCCGCACCCGAGCCATCCGGACGCTCGACCGGCTTCGTGCCGGCCCGCAGCACCGCCGACGTTGTGCCGTTGCCGTAAAGCAACGCACCGGTGGAGTCGTAGAGCGCCCGGCCGTTGCCGTCACCGGTCGCGAAGTAGTTGTAGACGCTGTTCGTCTTGCCCGTGTTGTACGCCGGGTCACCCGCGACGTCACCACTGAACAGGAAGTCCGCAGCGTTCTGAACCGTGTCAGAGCCGACAGCGACCGCGTCGCCCGGACGTGCTTGCGGATCGGCCCACGCCGGCTGCATTGCAAACAGCAATGCGGCGGTGGTCCCCGCGGCACCGAGCGCCAGAGTCGCCCTTGCCTTTCTCGACATTCGCCCTCCTTGGAGGCAGTGCGGAGCCTTTCTCCGCCGGGGCGACCCTAGAGGCCCAATCGGGCTATCAAGCCGCTAGATCCTGAACAGCAGACGAACGATCACCACAATCGCGCGATAGGCCTGCTATCGCGCGAGGCGGATGGGCTCCGTGTGACCACGGAGCGTCATCACAGAAGGTTGGGGAGTAGCCGCGCTGCGGTCTCGGTCACGACCCAGAGGATCGCGAGCATCGCCGGAACGCCGACCAGCCAGACCTGGCGGCCGCCCCATCGTCGATGCGCCCACACGAAGCCGATCCCGACGACGACCAGCAGCTCCAACCAGAGCACCAGCGGGGTGAGCGCGGTGCGATCGATTGCCATCGCCACCTGGTTGGAGGGCTGAACCGTCGGTCCGCCTCCCGGCGAAGGTTGCGCCTTGCCGACCAGGTTGGCGTCGACGTAGACAACCTGAGAGGGCGCCCACCCACTGCGCCATCCGCTGCCCTCTGCGCTGACCAGAGTGAGGCGACCCTGGCCGGACGAGAGCAGCGGTGGTACCGGATCGCCAGGCCGTCGTACGTCGGTGACGCGATAGGTGAATGTGCCCTGACCGGTCACTGCCGTGATGCCATCACCCGGTTGCAGCCGGGTGATGTGGGCAAACGGTGCACCAAAGGTGGCGCTCTTGCCAAAGACCACGCTCACGCCTGCCTGGCCGGGCAGAACGGTGTCCACCCGGTGTCCCGGCCCCTTCTGCAAGTCGGTAGAGGTCGTGCCCTCCACCACAACGGCGCGGTTGATGCCGGCCTGGGAGGCGCTGATGAGAGCCACCGGCGCACCGTCGGTGATTTGCCCCCCCAGCGGCGCAACCTCGTTGGCCAGATCCGCCCGCAGGCTCGCGTACATCTGCGCCTGTGTGTGCCTCTCCTGAAAGCCGCTCAGCACCAACGCATACAGCACCACCCAAAACGCGAGTGCACACAACAGCGCGAGAACCACCAGGACCGTTCCGCCGGGTCCGGTGGACGGCGGTCCGCCGGCCGCCCACACCGCGCGCATCCGTGCTCCGGACCGCTGGCGCCAACCCGCGAACCCTCCGGCCTCCGCCGGAGCTGACGCCGCGCCCGGATCGGAAGTGGGCGCCTTGTCCGCCACGCGGGTGCTCATCGGCCGATCACGTCTTCGCGCCCGTTCGGCGCCAACCCCGGACCAACCGGGGTCCGATCACCGCGATTGCGGTGACGACCGCCGCCAACAAGACGATCGGGATCGCGATACCCAACGGACCGACCGGCGTCGCGGGAGTCGCCACGGCGGCCGGGCTGGCACTCTCGCTCGGGGACGAAGCGGGAGACGACGCGGAGGTGGACGAACTCGGTTGTGGCGACGTTCCTCCGTCGCTGTGGGTCGAAGTCGGGCCGGGCGTTCGGGAGACCGGTGGCGTCGAGCGCTGTGACGACGGCTCGGTCTGGGTCGGTGTGGGGGTCGGATCAGGGCAACCCGACCACTTCGACCTCGTCTGCCCGGAGCCGTTGATGTTCGGGATTTCGCACTGCTGGTCCGAGACGGCCTGCGCTGCCCGAGCCGTATACGCCGACTCCGCGCCAAGGCCGTTCGCCGCGGTCATCGGCAGGTAGCCCGGCGGAAGGTCGCCGAAGGAGTTGCCGGGCGTCTGCCCCGCCTTCGCCGCGAACGACAGCTGCTGGGCAAACGCGCTCGCCGCCTCAGACGACAACCCCGCACTCGGCACGCTCTCCGACACAAGCATCGTGCCCGGATATGCATGAGCAGTGCTGGAGCCGCTCCGCAGCTTGCCGTAGTCCATCGACCACGCGTTCATCGACGGATCGGGCTTCAGCGCACTCACTGCGCTGCGCATCGTCTTGGTTGATGCCCGCACGAACGTGCCATCCGCAGGGCCGTGGATCTTCGACGTGGGTGACACCGACGACCGCGTCTCCAGCAGCGCGGTGTCGAGGTCGTAGCGTTTGGCCTCCGACAACGACACCACGCCGAGCATGAACCGCACGCCGGGCTGCTGACGAGGGTCGGCGCTGATCTTGTCGGCCGCCGCCACCGTGGCGATCGTGCAGTTGGTCGTCGAGTTCGGCAGTCCGAACTCCATGTCATAGGCGGCCGTGGACAGGCTCAGCACCGGGGCGGCAACCAGCGGGAGATACGGCACCTGGAACTGGGTCTGGGCGAAGCATCCTGACTTGTCGGCGTTGTAGGACTGGGTGGGGACGAAGGTGTCCTTGAGCGGCCAGAAGTCGACCGGAAGCTTCATCCCCTTGTATGCGGGATTGACCACCATCCCCCACGGATCGGGCTTGCCGTTGATGAACGCCCGGGCGGCCGGGTCAGCCTCGATGTAGGAGGTCAGGGCGCGCATGATGTCGGAGTTCGAGGACAACGCCATCAACTCGGCCCGGGCCTCGTAGTAGATCAGGTAACCCGGCTGCGGGCTCGCCTTCGGGATGTCGGGGTTAAGCGCTTGGAATTCCGGGTCATCGGTGATGTTCAGCGGGTTGTCGGCCATCGGACCGGGTGTCGTACCGCCGTCCGGAGAGCCGTCGTCCTGAGCAACCTCGTCGAGCACCGGGTAGGACTCGGTGAGTAACTTTGCGAGCAGCCTCGGGTCCAGCCTGACATCGAAGACCTCGTTATGGTCGCCGTCGTCGACCAGCGTGGCGATGGCAAACCCGTTGACCGCGACCGGTGCATTGACGACGGGATGCCCCGACTTGCCCTCGGGTTTGGAAGGGTAGGTGTCATACGCAGCCTGAATGTTGCCTTCGGACAGGCTGTTGACGGAGGCCGGCTCCGCCTGCGGGACCTGTGTGAACGGCGTACGCTTCGGATCCGTGCAGAACGCCGGCGCCCACTGTTGGGCGGCCTCGGTCATCAGCTCCGAGCCGTACACGAAGACCGCGGGCTTGCTGCCGACCACCGAGCAGTAGTCCGCCGGCTTGGCAAAACTCAGCGGCACGGTGATGCGATTGCGCCAGTTCGACGCCGACCACCACAAGGCGCCGGTGACGGACTCGAGCGCCATGTTTCCCGGATCACCATCAAGCTCGCGGGTTGCGTTCTCGGCCTGCCCCGACTGGTCGTCGGAGTAGGTGCAGTTGGCAATGTCCTGCGCACTGAGATCACCCCTGGCCTGCTCGTCACAACTCATCCCGTCGATCGGGATGACGACGAGCGAGCAGGGCACCGACGACGAACAGCCGAGGGTCGCGTTGGTCTCGTCGCTCCAGAGAACGAACTTTGCGAGCCCGCTCCCATCGCTCCCGGTCGTGCCAAAAGTGGTGTTGTCCGGAAAGTCCGCCGTGAACGTACCCTGCTCGGGGGCCAGCTTGCTGCACGCCACCGTGGGACCGCTGTAGTAGGTCTTGCCATTGGCGCCGTCGAGAGGCTGGAAGTAGTCCGCCTCGTTGAGCGCGTACTTGCTGCAACCAGTGGGCAACGGCTTTGGAACGTTGTTGAAGGCGGGGAGATTTCCCGCGTAGCGATCCATTCGCCACGGTGGGTAGTCAGTACCGGGCGCGGTCGCGTTGCGCTCACTCAGGTACTGCGTCCAGCAAGTGTTGGGGCTCAACCGCTGCGCAGCGGGCGCCTTGGACGAGTCGACACCCCGGCACTCGAGGACCACGACCGGGTACTCCTCGAGGGTCGCCGCGGTCGAGGAGTTCGGGTCAGGATCGACGTAGTTGCTGGGATGCGCCCCCTTCCACGAAACGTTGATCTCCTGCAAGGTGCGCAGCTGCTTGGTCGCACTGACACTCACGGTCACTTTCCGCTTGTCGACGGTCTTGGTCTTCCCGTCCGGAAGAACGTCGCTGCGAGTGATCTGCTTACTGACCGTGACCGCGCCGGCGCCCGCAGCGCTCTTGGCCTGAGCCGCTCCCGAGGCGCCCGCGGCGCCTGCGACCTGCGCCAGGGAGCCGGCCGCGATCAAAGCCGCCGCAGCGATCGCGACCGCCCGACGCCGGCTGCTCACGACGCCGCACCCGGCGGCGGTGCGCCGGGCTTGGACCAGCGCCGCCAAAGTAGCGGCGGAACGATCAGTGCGGCGAGGAACAGACCGACAGCGAGGAGCCCTAACGCCGTGCTGTTGTCCTGACCGTCGGCGACCGTCACCGGCTCACCCTCAACGTTGGCGTTCGTGGTCCCCCCGGTCGATCCGACCCGCTGGCCGGTCACCGGATCGACCGGACCCGTGCTTGCCGATCCCGTCTTGGTCCGCCCGTTGCCGGATCCCGGCGAGGTCGGGCCCGGAGTCCCGCCTCCCTGGTTGGACCCGCCACCACCGTTCTTTTTGCCGCCGTCACCGCCCTGCGTTTTGCTCTGGTTCTGCTTCACGCTGGTGATCGAGGGGCCGGTCGAATCGTTGGGGGTCGTGCACGGTCCGTGACCCTGCTCATCGCACAGCGGAGGCTCGGGGGCGATCTTGGCGAGGTAGTTCTCGGCGGGGTGGTTGGCGACGAAGGTCGGGTTCCCGCACGTGCTCACGTTCAGGTTGTTGAGCGAGACCTTCGAGTCAGCCTTGTGCAGCAACCCGATCTGCTGGAACCCTGCCTCCACCAGGTTGATCGGCAAGGCGGAGTACCCGAGGCCGCCGACCGCGCCTTGGCCCTGGCAGATCGAGGTGTACAGAAAGTCGGCGAGAGTCTGGCGCTTCGGCGACGTCATCGTCCGGTCGCTGCTCGACGTAGGGATGATGCCGTAGGAGTACGACGAGACGGGATAGGTCCGTTTGTCGTTGTACCCGTATACGTCCTTCAAATTCTCGAGCAGGTAGTTGTTCGAGTGCCGGTTGTAGTTGATGATCGCTTTCGTCAACGCCACGGCCACGTTGTACTGCGTCGGGAGCGTGTAGTACCCCGCGGTGTTCTCGACCTTGGCGACCGGAATCTTCTTCGCGATCGCATAGGAATACTCGTCGTAGCCGATCGTCCCCTGCCCGGACGACGATGCGATGTAGTTCATCAACTGGTCCGAGCCGTTCTGAGCAATCTGTCCGGACTTGCCGCTCGGCCAGTACTCCGTCGGCTTGTCAGCTCCTGCAAAGCCGGTCCACAGGCTCCTGTCCTCCTGGGCGAGATACGCGGAGAACTGGTAGCTCGTGCCCGATCCCTCCGAATGCACGATCGGCACGATCGGGATCGAGGGGAACTTCCGACCGTTGTTGTCCGCAGAGATGTGGGAGTCGTCCCAGTTCTTGATCTGCCCGGTGAAGATCTTGGCAAGAGTCGGCCCTGACAACCGGAGGTTGCGCACGAGCTTGCCGGCCACGGTCAGGTGATATGGGAACGAGGTACCACCGGCAACCAGTGGTACATAGGCGTATGGTCGCCCGTTGGACGTGTCGGACACGCCGGTCAGCGGGTCGTGACCCTGGAATCCGATGTCGGACACCGCGAAGTCGACCGCTTTGTTGGCGAAGTCCTGACGGCCCGCCGCCGAGCCGTTCCCGGTGAAGGTCACCCGCAGACCTTGTCCTGACACCTCGCCGATCCAGGCGTTGACCGCGTTGTAGGCCCAGGTCGAGCCGGAACCGTTGATCTGCGCCGTGCCGGTGGCGTACGACGGCGTCGCGGTCAGTGCGACCAGACCGGACGCGGCACACAGGGACAAAACCCGCGCCCGGGCGCGGCCGGCGCGGCGGTGTCCGGTCATCGAACGGAGCCCTTCTGACGGGATGCGAGGAAACGAATGAGGACGAAAACGACCAGCACGATGATGAGCAGCAGGCTCGCGGCACCGAAGGCGCGGGTGATGAAGTTGGGCTCGCCGCTGCGCACGCCCGAGTAGACGAACAGCGGCAAGGAGTTCATCGGGTTGTTGACCGGGTTCGTGTTGAAGTACGTCGACGCACCTGAGGTGATCAAAACTGGCGCTGTCTCGCCGACGGCCCGAGCGAACGCGAGAATCAACGCGGTCGCGAGACCGGCTCCGGCCGTTGGCAGCACCACCCGCCAGACCATCCGCCACTTCGGAGCACCGAGCGCGAGCCCCGCCTCCCTCAGCCCGCCCGGCACAACCCGAAGCGAAAGCTCAGCCGATCGCGCGATGATCGGCAGCATGGTGATGGTGAGTGCGATCGCGGCGGCGAGTCCGCTCTTTTGCATCCCCAGGCCGACGATCAGCAGGGTGTAGACGAACAAACCGGCGATCAGGTCAGGAAGGGCGGTCATCGCCTCAACGACGGTTCGCACGGTACGCGCGAGCGGGCCACCAACCTCCGTCATGTACACGGCGGTCGCGATTCCGAGCGGAAGTGCGACCGCGGTCGCGATCGCCAGTTCGATCAGGCTGCCGACCACCGCGTGCAAGACACCACCGCGAGTCAGCGGATCCGTCGGCTGCACCGCGTTCATGTCCTGGGTGTAGAAGTTCATGTGGTGGAGCGCCGGCCACCCGCGAACGAACGTGTAGATGATCGTGGTGGCCAGGGCGAAGGCGACGATCCCCGCCCCGGCACAGATGATCGCGCGCATGAGTCGATCCACGACGACCGGGCGCGGGTGCGACATCGCGGTGACCGCGGTGTACAGCGCGAGGAAGCTGAGATACCAGCACACGATGAAGCCGAGCAGGCCATGTTCCGGAAGGAGCTCGCCGTAGACGATCCAGACGGCGCCGAGCGATCCGAACAGCGAGCCGAAGAAGGACAGCACGTCATCGGTCGTCCGGACGGCGAGCTCGCGCGGACGGTCCTCGCCGGCACCATCGGGGAGGTTGCCGGACACGGACGGCATCGGCAGTGACTCGGTCGACATCAGATCTCCGTTGCCGCGCCACTACGGCTGCGAGTGACGATCATCCCGGCGATCGTGTTCACGACCAGCGTCAGCGCGAAGAGGACAAAGCCGGCGGCGAGCAATGCCTTGAGCTGGAGTGAGGTCGAATCGCCGAAGCGATCGGCAATCAACGACGAGGTCGTGATCGCACCGACCTGCAGCGCGTGAATGTTGACCTTGTAGACCAGCGAGATGATCAGCAAAACGGCGATCGTCTCGCCCAATGCGCGACCGAGTCCGAGCATCGTCCCCCCGATGATCCCGCCCCGACCGAATGGCAAGACGACCGTTCGAATCACGCCCCACTTGGTCGAACCCAGGGCAAGGGCGGCTTCACGTTCACCGATCGGTGCCTGCGCAAAAACGCCGCGCATGACCGCACACGTCAGCGGGGTCACCATCATCGCGACCGCGATCCCGGCGATGAACGCCGAAGCCGTGAACTGTGTCTCCGCCCAGGTCGCAGAGTGCGCATCGGTGTCGACGGACAGGAAGGGGATCCAACCGAAGTACTCCGCAAGCCAACGGGAAAGCCCGAGGACATGCGGTTGGAGGAGGAAGAAGCCCCACAGGCCATAGACGATGCTCGGCACCGCGGCCATCAGGTCGACGAGCGAGACGAGGGTCGCCTTGATCCGCCTGGGCGCGAACTCGGTGATGAACAACGCCGTACACAACGCGAGCGGAAAGGCGATCGCGAGCGCGATCAGGCCGATCTCGACCGTGCCGAACAGCGCAGCTGCCACACCCAACTTGTTCTGGTCCGGGTTCCAATCGGTTTCGGTGAAGAAGCTGAACCCGTAGTGCTTGATCGTCGGGATCAGCTGAAGGGCCAGGAAGAACCCGATTGCGGCGGTCAGGACCAGAACGAGCACGCCGATGACCGTTGACACGCCGTTGAACGCACGGTCCGAAGGAGCCAGACCGGCATGGATGAACCGCGGTTTGTCAGGTGCTTCCGGGTCGAACGCGGTGATGTCGACGTCCGGCACTGTTACAGCCGTCGAACGGCGCTGGCCACGCACCCAGCCACGGTGCTCGGGGTGGGCGACCACGGAGATGACTCGATCGAAACAGGTCGTGGCTTCGCAGCGAACAACAGGTGAACGACCACAACGCCCGGACGCCCAAGGCGGCCCCGGCAACGGGCAAAGCGGGTGCAATGGGTGGCGGCCAAGGTTAACGATCGGCGATTCATCGATGAAGCACAGATGACCATCTGAGGGAATCTGGTGCAGACCGCTCGAAACTGACCGTCAACCGCGCATGCTGTTGCGTCGCGGGGTGCGTTCCGAACCGGCCGGACGGACGGCCGGAGTCGCAACGCGCACCTGACGCATCGCAACCACCCAACTTTGCAGGCGGATACGGAGGACAGGAATGGCACACCTTCGGCGACGAATCCTTGCCGGAATCGGCGCGCTTGCCGTCTCGGGGGTGACGGTCCTTGCGGCCGGCTCCTCGGCTTCGGCGGACTCGACCACCCCCGGCTGGGAGCCCGATCCGAACGCCATCGGCTCGATCACTCTCTACGACTCGAGCGGGAGCCCGATCACGAGCGGCAACCTCAGCGACGTACCGTTCGCGGCCTACGCCGTGGCGACCCACGCCGGCCGCAGTGGTGACGATCACGCCCAGCTTTACGCCTACACCCCCCAGGAGGGTGGCGCGAACCCACAAACCTGGAGCGGGGATGAGCTCGGCGCGAGCGCGTACAACCCGGTGCCCAACGGCACGCCTGCAGCGGTTTCGGCGAGCGGTAATCCGTTCGTGACCGGTACTGACCTGTCCATGGACGACTACATCGGCGAGTACCCGAACAACCTCACCGACAGCGGCTATGCCGACCTCTACGAGTTGCGCATCTTCACCGCAGGCCCCTCCCAGCAGCCCGACACCTCCCAGTACGACCGGCTTGACATCTCGGTCGACTCCGGTGCGGGCACGTGGCAGGTCGTCTACCCGGGTTCGGCGCCGACGCTCAACGGCAGCGTCACCATTTCCGGCAAGGTGCGGGTCGGCAGCACCGTCACCTGTAACGCCTCCTTCACCGACGCCACGTCGACCAGCTACGCGTGGTCGGTCAACTCGGCGGCGATCAGCGGAGCCACCAAGAGCACCTTCATGATCCCGGCGAAGGACTACAAGAAGTCGCTCACGTGTACCGCGACCGGCATGAACGGCGGCGGATCGACGCCAGGTACGAGTTCGGCCTCGAAGGTCGGGCTGGGCGCGGCCCTTCATGCGACGAAGAAGCCGACCATCTCCGGCAAGCCCGCCGTAGGCAAGACTGTGAAGGTCTCCCACGGCACCTGGTCGCCGGCGGCGAAGTCCTACGCCTACCAGTGGGAGCTCAACGGCAAGAAGATCAAGAAGGCCACCAAGGACAAGCTGAAGATCTCCAAGTCCGAAAAGGGGAAGAAGCTGTCCTGCAAGGTGACGGCGATCCTGACCGGTTACGCCGATGGTGCAACCACGACGAAGTCGGTCAAGGTCAAGAAGTAGTTCAAGGCTCCGACCCACGAGCCGGCCGGGTCCCGCCGCCTCGCGGGGGGACCCGGCCGGGTTCTTCGTAGGCGCGCGGTCCGGAGCGGCTCAACCAGGTTGAACGGAGGCGACGTCGGTGTCTGCCCCGCCTGCCTCGGCTTCCCGACGGCTCTCGAGCAATTGCCAGACCCGCGGAGGTTCGGAGTCCGACAGGCTCGCGGTGGCCGCCGCGGAGATGAAGGTGGTGAGGTTGTACGTGCACTCGCGGTGCCGTAAGTAACCACGGCTGGAGGTCGCCACCGCGGCGCCGTCGAGCGTGAGGCGCCACCCCCAGGTCGCGGTGTGGGGGACGGTCAGAATCTGCGTCTCCGCACTCGCGATGTCATCGCTGAGCCGCTGGGCGTCGGCCCGCGCCGCGCCAAGGTTCGGAAAGACTCGAGCGCTGCGGCCGAGCTCCCGGTGGTTCGCGCCGGTCAGGCGCCAAGCCACCCAGGAACCGTCTGGGGCGACCTCACCCTCGAACGGTTGGTATGCGTCCGGCCAGACGGGATGGGCCGACATCCCGCTGCCGACACCGACCACGAAGAGAAACCGCGGCGGCTTCACGGGTACCCTCCGGCGTCCGACCTCGGCCGCGGCGAGGGTCAGACTTCACAATCCGCGCTCGGCCATGCTGTGCAGCGAGTACACCCGATCGACGACGACGGCGGCTGAGCGGCAGACGAACACCAAATGTGCGGTACGTGAACGAACGGTGGACGCCACCGCCTCACTGGTCTTCGAGCACGGTCTCTGGCGGACCGACCAGCACCGGATCCGCCATCGCCACCACCTCGTGGTTCTTTCCCGGATAGTCGAACAACGACAGGACGTAGCGCATTGATTCGAGTCGACCGCGCCGCTTGTCGTTGCTCTTGACGATCGTCCACGGGGTCCGCTCGGTATGCGTCGAGCGGAACATCTCCTCTTTCGCCGCGGTGTAGGCGTCCCACCGATCGAGCGAGGCCAGGTCCATGGGACTGAGCTTCCACTGCTTGACCGGGTCGACCCGGCGGAGAGTGAAGCGAGTGCGCTGCTCGCTGCGGGTCACCGAGAACCAGAACTTGATCAGGTCGACGCCGTCCTCGACAAGCATCTGCTCCATCAGCGGAGCCTGGTGCATGAACAGCTCGTACTCCTCGTCGGTGCAAAAGCCCATGACCCGCTCGACGCCGGCCCGGTTGTACCAGGATCGGTCGAAGAGCACGATCTCTCCCGCCGACGGCAGTTGCTCGATGTAGCGCTGGAAGTACCACTGCCCGCGCTCCACCTCGGTCGGCTTCTCCAGCGCGACGACCCGAGCACCACGCGGATTCAGGTGCTCGAGATACCGGCGAATCGTGCCCCCTTTGCCCGCCGCGTCACGCCCTTCGAACAGGAGCGCGAGCCGACGACCGCTCTCCTTCACCCAGGACTGAAGCTTCAGCAGCTCAATCTGAAGGAGGCGCTTGGTCCGTTCGTACTCCAGCCGCGTGATCCGGGCGTCGTACGGGTAGCCCTCGCGCCAGGTCTCGATCGGACGCC
>Ga0335083_10002958_pt1 | contig 22229 bp, 12 predicted proteins | sample Lox_Sample_42_FD_206716 | JGI IMG/M metagenome (GOLD analysis project Ga0335083, IMG submission 206716) | Soil microbial communities from Loxahatchee National Wildlife Refuge, Florida, United States - Lox_Sample_4.2 | ecosystem: Environmental > Terrestrial > Soil > Wetlands | place: USA...
GAAAGCGGACGTCAGGAGTGCCGGGGAGTGCTCCGAGAAGTAGTTCCTCAAGGCCGGGCTGCGTCGCGGCCGTGACCGCGATCGTCTCCCCATCGCAGCCCAGGCCGGCGGTCACCCAGAGGATATCCATCTTCAAGCACCACCGGGCTAAGCTCTCCGCTGTTGCGGCGACTCGGCGGACGTCCCTTAGCCCGCGTCCACATGCATTCTATCCAATTCCGATATGACAGAAGGCAAACGGCGACCGTCTGTCCTACCTTGCCGATGTAGGACAGACGGTCGTTTTGCGTCGACTGTGAATGGAGAGATGACAGACGGCAAATGGCGACCGTCTGTCCTACGTTCCGCTATTCCTCGTGAGCGCTGAGCCGCGCGATTACGGACAGATCTTCGAGCGTCGTGGTGTCTCCCTTCACCTCGCCGCCGGCTGCGATCTCTTTCAAGAGCCGCCGCATGATCTTGCCGCTGCGCGTTTTCGGCAGCGCTTCGCTGAAGCGGATGTCGTCGGGCTTCGCCAGCGAGCCGATCTCTTTCGCCACCCACTGCCGCAGCTCCTCCTTCAGTTCCGGGCTTGGCGAGTTGCCGGACTTCAACGTCACGAAGGCCGCGATCGCCTGCCCCTTCAGATCGTCGAGGCGGGCCACCACGGCGGCTTCCGCCACTTTGTGATGCGCCACCAACGCGGACTCGACTTCCATGGTGCTGAGGCGGTGGCCCGACACGTTGATCACGTCATCGATACGGCCCATGATCCAGAAGTAGCCGTTCTCGTCTTTGCGCGCGCCATCACCGGTGAAATACATTCCTGGAATCTGCGACCAGTACTGATCCTGGTAGCGCTGCGGATCGCCGTAGATGGTGCGGAGCATCGATGGCCATGGCCGCTTCAGGACCAGGAAGCCTCCGCCACCGCTAGGCACGGGTTCGCCCTCGCGAGTCACCACATCAGCGACCACCCCCGGGAAGGGCCGCGTGGCCGATCCGGGTTTGGCCGCCGTCGCGCCGGGAAGGGGTGTGATCATGATCATGCCGGTTTCGGTCTGCCACCACGTATCCACGATCGGGCAGCGATTGCGCCCGATATTCTCGCGGTACCAGATCCAGGCCTCGGGATTGATCGGCTCGCCGACAGTCCCCAGAAGCCGCAGGCTCTTCATCGGGTGTTTGGCCGGCCACTCGTTGCCGAACCGCATGAACGCGCGGATGGCCGTCGGCGCGGTGTAGAACACGTTGACTTTGTGACGGTCGATGATGCTCCAGAACCGGTCCGGCTCCGGAAAATTCGGCGCGCCTTCATACATCACCGAAGTGGCGCCGTTTTGCAGCGGCCCATACACGATGTAGCTGTGCCCGGTGACCCAGCCGATATCCGCGGTGCACCAATAGATGTCCTCGTCCTTCAGATCGAAGACCCACTTCGCTGTGATGTAGGTACCGACCGAGTAACCGCCGGTCGTGTGCAGGATGCCCTTCGGCTTTCCCGTCGTTCCCGACGTGTACAAAAGGTAGAGCGGATGCTCGGCGTCCACCGGCACGGCCGGGCATTCGTCCGACGCCTTCGCCATCAGTTCGTGCCACCAGTAGTCGCGGCCGCCGAACATCGTCTGAGGCGTGCCGGTGCGCTTGTAGACCACGACGCTCTTGACGGTTGGGCAATGGAGCAGGGCTTCGTCGACGGCCGGCTTCAACTTGACTTCCGAACCGCGACGGTAGGAGCCGTCCTGCGTGATCACCATGGAGGCCTGGGAATCGTTGATGCGATCGACCAGGGCGTTGGACGAGAAGCCGCCGAATACCACGGTGTGGGGCGCTCCCAGTCGCGCGCAGGCCAGCATGGCGATGGGCAGGGCAGGGCACATGCCCATGTAGATGGCGACACGGTCGCCCTTTTTCAGCCCCAGCGACTTCAACACGTTCGCGAATTTACATACTTCGGTGAGGAGTTGCTGGTAGGTGAGGGTTTGCACTTCGCCTGGCTCGCCTTCCCAGATGATCGCCGCTTTGTTTCGCCGGTGGCTCGCGACGTGGCGGTCGAGACAGTTGTAGGAGAGATTGATCTCGCCACCCGAAAACCACTTGGCCCAGGGGCAGTCCCACTCCAGGACCTTGTCCCAGGGTTTGAACCAATGGAGCTGGCCGGCGATATCGGCCCAGAATTTCTCCGGATCAGCCATGGCTTCATTGTGCAGACGTTCATACTCTTCGATACTGCCGATGTGCGCGTTCGAGCGAAACTCGCTGGGCGGCTCAAAGACGCGTGTCTCTTGGAGGACGGAATCGATGTTCTGTGTAGACATGAGAAATATCCCTTTACAAAAAAAAATTCCTGCCTATGCGGTCGCGGCCCGGGCCGTCGGGCTCGCTACCTGCCGCGGTTGATGTGCGGGCCGCCTGGCGAGCAGTTCACAAAGCAGCGCCACGGCCGCCAGGACGGCTGCTGAGTAAAACGCCGCCTGGTAATTGTGATACTTGTCGTACAGCTTGGCGCCGATCTGCGGCCCGAGTATTCCGGCCACGCCCCAAGCCGTGAACAGCATGCCGTAGTTGATGCCGGCGTTTTTGGTGCCCCAGAAATCTGCCGTGGCTGCTCCGTTCACGGACAGTTGCGTTCCGTAACACCAGTACACGATCACCACCAGCGTGTACAGCAGAGCGATGTTGCTGCCCCACGCGTAGAGCAGCGGCATGGCCACCATCGAGATGCCGATCATAATACGCAGAACGTTGATGCGTCCGACTTTGTCCGACATCCAACCCGACAGGATGCGTCCGGCTGCGTTTCCGCTGGCGGCGACGATCAGTGTCATGGTAGACAAAGCCGCCGCGGCGATCCCCACGCTTTTGGCAAAAGGAACCAATTGGCTGATCACCATCTGGCCTGCCGAGCATCCCAGAGCGTACCCAACCCACATCAGGTAGAACGTCGGGGTTCGCAATACCTCGGCGGGGCTGAACTCATAAGTGGTAGCCGCGGACTTGGAGGCGGCAGCCGGACTCCACGCGGCGGGTTTGTAACCAGCCGGAGGGTTTCTCAGTAAGAAGGCGCCGACCATTGTCATCACGAAGAAAATGCCTCCCAGAATCTGGAACGTCGCCGGCAAGCCATAAGCCGGGATCAATTTCAGATTCGCCAGCGGTCCGAAAATCGCTGAACCGGCGCCATACCCGCCGACTGCCAGACCAACCGCTAAACCGCGTTTATCCGGAAACCACTTGGCCATCACCGGAATCGGTGTGGAATAGCCAAACCCGTTGCCCAATCCTCCAATTACGCCAAAACAGATGATCAGATAGCTAAGGCTGGTTGTATACGCGCATAAGAAGAATCCGAGGCTGACCAGGATGCCACCGGTTAGAGAACAAAACAACGGCCCGAACTTGTCTTGAATGCGCCCAGCCAAAACAAAACTGAGCGCGAACACCATCACCGCGATTGTGTACACCATGGAGGTGTCCGCCCGCTTCCACCCGAACCGCTTTTCCAGAGGAGCTACGAACACGCTCCAAGCATAAAGACTGCCGAGGGCCAGGTTCATCAACAACCCGCCCACTACCCGCCACCAACGGCTCACGCCGGCCTCATTCGCTCGAATTTCACCCGTTACCATAGTCGTTCTCCTTTCTACCAGTACATCAATTGCAACTGCGCGCTAAGTTCATTAGTCGCCTTCAGAGTTGTGTTGTTCTGAGGCATCGCCCGCAGATACAGCACGGTCCACTTCAGATTTTGGCCGTGAATGTAGTAATTGGCGCCGAAACCGGCCCGGTTGATGTCCTTTGAGTAGTTCGCCGGATCGGCATAGTTCTGGGCTTCGTACTTGAAGAACGGCTGGATCTTGGCCTTGTGCACATAATAGTCGGCCTCCAAAAGATAGCCCTTCTGGTTCGGGATGGTTAGGAATTTCGTGTTTCCGTTGTAATGGACGAACTGAAACTGTCCGCCGGCCTCATCCCCCTTGTTTACCGGGATGGCCGCGGCGATGTTCGCGGATTGCCCGTTGTACGAGCTCTGTTTGTCGAATCCCGCGTCTACCGCGAGTATCTTCTGCTTGCCGAGCGCCGTTCCGGTAAACAGATAGCCCGTTTCGGGTGCGAAGAAGTCGTATTGGAAGTACCCGGCGGCGCGAAGCGAGTTGTGCGCATTGGAGTCCCGTTCGCCCGAGAATGTGCCGACGCGATATTGGAACTTGTCATTGAATAGATAGCCGCGGCCTTCAAACCCGAGATCGCGCAAGGCCGATGATTGTGTCACGGAGTTGGTCACTGTGGCGATCGGACTCACATCCAGCCCGTAGTAACTGAGCGTGGACTGCAATCCGTTCCGGCTGAACGGAACGAAGATCAGGCCGCCGTCCAGCATGAACGCCTTGGACTTGGAATTCGGCCGCCAGGTCAAAAGCAGATCCTGGATGAGAAAGCCGGAAGCCAGGTTCTTGGGCGTGATGCCCAGTTTGGGATCGTCAGTCTCGAAGAAGAAACTGATGTTCTGGCCGATATCGCCACCGATGATCAGGCGCGCCCGTCGGAAATAAAAATTCTGTTGATAGTTTTGCGCTCCCGTGTTGTCTTGTGTCCAGTCTGCCCAAAGTTGTCCTTGGATGCCGAATTTGAAGGTTGCATCTTCACTCTTGACCACGATCTGCGCGGCGGCCGGCGTGGGAACAAGCGCAAGCAGCAGTGCGCCTGTCATGCAAAGGAGCGGAAAACGATATCGAACTCGGGACATTTCTGCCCTCCATGTTGTGGGGTTGGGTTGGTGCGCGAGGGTCGGGAGCAGGTTGTTTCGGGATGCTTCCCGTGGGCCGTCGCGACTGTTGCAAGATCGCCGGCACGAGCCAAATGGCGTTCACCTTCGAAGCCTTGCGTACACCGCTCGGCCCCAGAGTCACCGAACCCCCTGGATGAGGCCAGCTGTGGTGTAACGATTGTGGGCAGTATGGCACACTTGTCCTGCAATATTCAAGATAAAAAGTCCAAAATATCTACAATCGGTGGAAGAAAGGCGTTAAGATCCCCTTCGTAGCGTCGATTTTCCCCACGGTTACCTACAATGGTGGGCGCGAAATCCCCCAATTGTGTGCCCTTGAGGCCTCCGCGCGAGCTGGCTTGCGGAGAGGGAGGTTGCGCTCCTATATTCCATCGATACCCGCAACTGCTCTTAGGACCAGGGTGAGGGTGTCGCCGCGGCGCGATGGCGTCTGCCGGTGCGGGGTCTGGCTGACACGCCCACTGACGCAGAACCCTGTTTCATCATTGCAATGATGGTATGCTGGGGCCGGATCAGGTTAGCCCCCATGAACCGAGGTCTGATTCTAGCCTCGACCCTGACCATCCTCAGCTTGGCGCGGCCTGCCCCGTTGGCGGCTCAGCGCAGCGGCAGGCCGGCGGCGGAATCCCGAATCGATCTAAAGCAGCACTGGGTGATTCAATCGTCGGCCAAGGTTCCGTACAGCGGCGATCAAATCTCGTCGGTGGGGTTCGATGTACACGGCTGGTATTCCGCCAGCGTCCCAACGACCGTATTCTCCGCCCTCGTACAGGATGGCGTCTATCCAGACCCGTACTTCGGCATGAACCTGCGCGCGGTTCCGGGAATCACGGGAGATATCGGCGATAACTTCACCAACATGCCGTTCCCTCCGGGCAGCCCATATGCCGTCTCGTGGTGGTACCGGACCGAGTTTCAGATTCGCGGCGGGACGATCGGCAAACGCTTCCGCCTGAATTTCGACTCGATCAACAACAGTGCCAATGTCTGGTTGAACGGAGTACGGATCGCCGGCCCGGATCAGATCCGCGGAATGTACCGGATGTATGAATTTGATATCAGCGGCGCAATCGTTTCGGGAGTCAATACGCTGGCCGTTGAAGTCTTCCCTCCGGCGCTTGACGATTTCACTATCACCTTTGTCGACTGGAACCCTTTGCCGCCCGACAAAGACATGGGATTGGTACGCGATGTCTATATTCTGTCGAGCGGTCCGGTGGCGGTGAACAACGTCCAGGTTGTTTCCCAGGTCGATAGCGCGCTTGACCGGGCGCAACTTACACTTTACGCGGACGTGAGCAACAGCAGCGCGTATCCGGTGGAGGGCACGCTCCGTGGCGCCATCAGCGGCGACGCTTTGGCTCCAATCGAAGTTACGCAAACCGTGACACTGGCCGCCGGGGAGACCGCCAGGATCGCGTTTCAGTCGTCCGACTTTCCGCAATTGATCCTCAACGACCCCCCTCTTTGGTGGCCGTACGATCTTGGACCGCAGAACCTGGAGACCTTGCACCTGCAATTTGAGACCGGCCGGGCAATCTCAGATGAACGGGACGCACGGTTCGGTATCCGCCAGTTCACGTCCGTGATTGATGCCAACCAGCATCGTCTGTTCTTCATCAACGGACGCCCGATCCTGATCCGCGGCGCCGGCTGGACGCATGACATGATGCTGCGCGTCGATCCCGAACGCGAGGAAAATGAAATGCGATACGTCCGGGGTATGCACCTGAACGCCCTTCGACTGGAGGGCAAGATGCTCGACGAGCATTTCTTCGACCTGGCGGACACCTACGGAATTCTGGTGATGCCGGGTTGGTGCTGCTGCAGCTTTTTCGAATGGTCGGACCAGTGGGCGCCGGATGATTACACCGTGGCCGCGGAGTCGATGCGTTCGCAGTTGCGGCGATTGCGGAACCACGCGAGCGTATTTGTTTTTCTCTACGGCAGCGATTCGCCAGTCGGCCCAGCCGCGGAGGCCAATTATTTGAATGTGATTCGCCAGGAGAACTGGCCGAACCCGTATCTCGCGGCTGCGAGCGATGCTAATACTCCGGGGGCGGGGCTCACCGGCGTGAAGATGCGCGGGCCCTATGCTTATGTTGGACCGAACTACTGGCTGCTAGATACGGATCGCGGCGGCGCGTGGGGCTTCGCCACCGAGATCAGCCCCGGCCATGCCATCCCGCTGGTGGACAGTCTGCGGGGAATGTTCGGGACGGATCATCTGTGGCCTATCGACGAATTCTGGATCGATCATGAGGCCACTCCGGCCTATCCCAACCTGGACGAGTACACAGCCGCGCTCGAAGGACGCTACGGCGCGGCCAGTAGTGTGACCGATTACGCGGAGAAGAGCCAGTTAATGGCGTACGAGAGCGAGCGCGCGATGTTCGAGGCGTATGGCCGGAATAAGTACACAGCCACCGGAGTCATTCAGTGGATGGGGAATAACGCATGGCCCTCGATTGTATGGCACCTCTACGACTGGTATCTCCGACCCGGCGGGGGCTACTTCGGGACGAGAAAGGCGCTCGAACCGGTGCACGTGCAGTATTCCTATGACGACAGCTCGATTGTAGTCGTGAACTCGCTGTACGCGGCGCTCCCGGGCTATTCCGTCACGGCCGAAGTTTATAACCTCGACCTGACGCAGAAGTTCGCCCGCACGGCGTCAATCGATATCGCGGCCGATAGTTCCACGCGCGTGTTTATTGTGCCGCAAATTGCCGGTCTGACGACTACGTTTTTTGTCCGATTGTTCCTGCGGGACCCCACCGGCAACCTGGTGAGCTCCAATTTCTATTGGCTCTCCACCCAGCCTGATGTTTACGATTGGCAGAACTCCAACGCGTGGGAAACTCCCATCATCGCATACGCCGACCTGACCGCACTGCAAAGACTGCCGCCGGCCCAGGTGACGGTTGCCTGGCAGTCGGAGACCGCAGGCGCCGATCAGGTTGAGCATGTGACGGTGAAGAATCCATCTTCGCAGCTCGCCTTTTTTGTCCACCTGACAGTATTGAAGGGCAAGGGCGGCGAAGATGTGGCGCCGGTCTACTGGGACGATAATTATTTTGAGTTGATGCCCGGCGAACAGCGGACGATCAATGCGGCTTATCCCCGGAACCTCCTGGGTGGAGCGACATCCTATATTCAAGTGGATGGCTGGAACCTGTCGGCCGCCAATTGAAGCGACTAACGCACCCGCCATTCGATGATGCCGAACTCGCGCCAGTCGATGTCCTGGCTCAGAAACATGGCGCCGGGCGGGCCGATTTCGCCGGCCTTGTAGTGGATGATCTGCGGCACCACTTCTATGCGGACCGCGGAGGTCGTGACCGGTTCGAAGGTGATCCGGCTGAAGCGGTCCTTCTCGACGGCATACGCCCCCAGGGCGCGGACGGGCTTCCATTGATCGCCGTCGCGGTACAGGATCCGCCAGGATGAGGGCAGACGGCAAAAGCGGCGGTCGTCAACCCAGTACACATCCGACGAAGCGATCCGGCGCGTGCCCTGGTATTCGTACTCGACCCATGCGGATTGTCCGGCGCGGGGGCGCATGCGGAAGTAAAGGTTCGATTCATCGGCGGAGCTGAGCGGCTCCTCGCCGTCGTATACCGCGGAAATGTCGTCGTTTTGATCGTTGTATCCGGTCCATTTCTTCTCGATGCCGCCGGATGACGAGACGCGCGCGACGCCGACTGGGAGCGGCGTAGGCAACTGCCGGGCCTTGGCAGGCTGCCGCGCCATCCAGACCGTCATTTCGCCCATACCACGATTGGCCCAGGCGAAGTACGGGATGGCCACAAGCTGTTGCGGGATCGTGCGCGTGCCGTCGAGCCGCCGAACGCTTCCCGCGATCACCTGGACACCGTCGAACAGCTCGCCGCGGAATTCACTGTGCAACCGGGCATTGTCCGGCACGATCAGGTTGAGCGCGTGTCCTCCGTTGTCCGGCCACTCGGCGCAGTAAACCAGCGGGCCGCGTTCCAGAGCTACGCGGCCCTCGTCATCGCGCACGCGCGGGTCGGCCACCACGCGGCGAATGTCCATCGGCAGGGCAAGGTCGATGACGTCGCCCGCCTTCCATTCGCGCTCGATGCGCGCGTAACCGCGCTCGATGGGCGGTTTCACGATCTGGTTATTGACGCGGATGGTGACGGACGCGCGGCTGGGATCGGTGAAGCGATACAGATTGCCGGCCATCACCTGGTTGGCGGTCCAGCCGGGGATGCGGAGGAGCACGGCGAAGCTGCGCGGCGCAGCCGGATCGACGGAGATGCGAACAGCGCCGTCCCAGGGATAGCGGGTCTGCTGGCGAAGTGTGACTCCCGATATTCTGGCGGTGCTGCCGGCGTACAGGTTGACGTACAGGTCGCGGTCGTCCTGCGCATATATGTAGCTTCCGAGCGATGCCAGAAGCCGCACCACATTGGGCGGGCAGCACGGCGTGTCGATCCAGGTGAAGCGCTCGTAATTGCCGTACGACATGAGCGGATTCTGATAGAAGAAACGGTCGCCTTTGAGCGAGACGCCATCGAGGAAGCCATTGTAGAGGATCCGCTCCATCAAGTCGACGTAGCGGGCGTCGCCGGAATCGAGGAACATACGCTGGTTCCAGACGAAGTTGCCGTAGGAAGCGCAGGTCTCGCTCCAGCCGCTGAGATTGGGCAGTTCGTACGGCGCGCCGAATTGCTCATGGAACCGGATGGAGCCGATACTGCCGGTCACGTAGGTCTTGCGAAAGGCGGCGTCCTGCCAGATTTGTTCGGCGGCGCCAAGGTAGCCGGGCAATCCGGTGAGACCGGCGACATCGGCCAGCGGAATGTAAAGGTATGTCGCGCGCACGGCGTGACCGACGGCTTCGGTCTGCCGGATGACCGGCATCTGATCCTGATCGTAGGTGCGGTCGAGGGCGTATTCGCCTTGGCGCGGATAATCGTCCTTGCCCCGCTCATCGAGGAAGAACTTCGCGAGTTTCCAATAACGCGGGTCGCCGGTCTGGCGGTACATAGCGAGTAAGCCAATTTCGAGGCCTTCGTGTCCGGCGATATAGGTTCGCTTGCCCGGGCCATAAGCTGCGTCGATAGCGTCGATCGCTTGGACCGCGGTATCGAGCATTCTTCGTCCGCCCGTGGCGCGATACCATGCCACAGCGGCTTCGAAGAAATAGCCGCTGACGCGAACGACCTGTTCCGGATTGGAGAGCCGCCGCTCGACACCGCCGATTTCCCGGTCGATCAACCGCTCGACGTAGGTTTGAAGTGCGGCGTCCTTCTGTTTCTCGAGCATGTACGCCGCGGCCTCGATCAGACGTGGGCTGTCGAAGCGGCCGGTGGCTTCGAACTCGCGGAAACAATGCTGGATGGACACGGTGCGGTTGATCTGCATTCGCGGCGCCCAAAAGTCGTCCGTGATGTCGACGTCGGCCAGCGGGACCGGGCGCAGTGGCCCGGCGGATCGCAGGCAACCGGCCAAGAGAAGCGAGGCGCTCAGCAAGCGGCATAGCAAACGACGCATGTGGTGAGAATAGCTACCGAAACGGCCAACCGCAAGCGACGGTGCGGCGGCGAGCGGCGGCGATGAATTGTCCTTGACGAGTTATCCGAAACCGCTGTAGAGTAATAAGTGATGCAGCGTTTTGTCCATCGCGGCTACCTATCTTACTGGCGCTCAGCCGGACACTCTTCGTGTCTCTCACTTAGTTTGTAATTTCCCTTGAAGTTAAGTTTTATTAACCCGGAAGGTTCGGGTAACTGGTATCCCACTGGTCTGCTAAGCCAGGGTCCCGCTGGACATAGGCGTTCGAATCGCCTGCCTTCCGCCGGATCTTTGACAATCCGTTTGGGCAGTTGGCTGAGATGGCTGAAAGCGCCGGGCCATAAACCCGGTAACTCCTGGAGAAACATCCAAGGTTCGAATCCTTGACTGCCCACCAATTCTGTTCGGGTGGCGCAATCTGGCAGACGCATGTGGTTGAGAGCCACACTTGTGCGAGTTCGAATCTCGCCCCGAACACCAAGTTTGATTCAACATAGGTTTGTTTCAAGACAGGCTCGTAGCCCAATTCCGGCAGAGGCAATGCGTTCAGACCGCATCGAGTGTCGGTTCGAATCCGACCGAGCCTACCAATGCGCGCCCGTAGTCCAACCTGGCAGAGGCGACCGCCTCAAAAGCGGTATAGTGCTGGTTCAAATCCAGCCGGGCGCACCACACGCCCCGGTTGCCGATGGTGAGGCTGACGGCTTCCAACACCGTGATTGGGTGTTCGAATCACCCCCGGGGCGCCATGCGCCGCAAGAGCAAATGGTGAGTCGCCGAATTGCAACTTCGGCGTACGCGGTTCAAATCCGCGGCGGCGCTCCAAGTCCGGAGGAGTGGACGAGATGCTAATGTCACCGGTCCCGAAAACCGGCGTGAGTCCGCAAGGGCCACCGAGGGTTGAATTCCCTCCTCCTCCGCCAAACTCCGCCACGAGCGGCGTCTACGGCAGGATCGCCACAGGGCCTCGCCAGAACGCCACCTTTTGCGCTTGCAGATCGATGACGCTGACCTGGCAGGTGTAGCGGCCGGGCTCCAACACCGCTAATGGAACGTTGAGCTTGATGGGCATCGCCTTCGCCTGCGCTTTGAAGCCATCCTTTGACCAAACGACTGGAGCTTCGAAGACCTTAGCTGCTCCCCGATAGAATGCCACTGTCGTCCGCAACGGCTGTGGTGTTTCTGCAGGTTCGAACGCCTCCAGGTAAACATACAGAGTTTGGTCGCGGCGGAACGCGCGGGTTACGCTTGGGACCATCTTCTGGCCGTTTTGGATGAGCGGATGGTCGGCGATGGCCTTCTTGTCCTGCTCACCGGATGCCACGGCCGCGCCCTGCGCTTCAATCTGGCTGCTGAGCACCACCGAGCTGATCGGCAACCCGCTCTTTTCCGCGGCAAGATCGGGGACGACGAGTTTGGTTTCGAACGTGCCCATTTTGCCCGATTGGCTTTCGCGGGCCAGGAATTTGACGGTATACGTGCCGGGCGCAAGTTCGAACCCCGTGTCGTATGCCAGGAATTTCCTGGCGAGATCCGAGCTGCTGAACCCCTTCAGATCGAGTTTGTCGCGCACGGTGCGGACCACCTTGTTCTTGCTGTCCGTGACCTGTCCGATGAAGTCGAATCGCGCCTCCTCGCCCGAGGAGTGCTTCGTCAGGTCGACCTGCGAACCCGGAATCTTAGCCACTAGCGGAACAAAATAGCGTTCTTGTGCGAGGCGGAAATAATTCAGTTCGAGCTGGATCGTGAGGTCGGTGAACGGGTCGCCCAGAAGTAGAGCGTCCTGCAACTGGCGCTCGCGGTCGGCGGCGGTGAATTGCTTGTAATCCTTTTCGGCGAAATATCCCGGGCGATACTCCAGGTGGGCGGTCTTGGCAGCCGGCAGTTCCACCTTGATCCGCCGGAACTGGCCATCGAGCTTGTCGTTCGTCGTGTAATAGCCGAGGATGTAGTAATTTGAGATTTCCTTCTGTGCCTCCACGATGCCGGCCGAGAGGTCGTTATTGTCGATCAGCTCCTTGCCGCCGGTATCGCTGGCGAGCGTGTGCAGAGTCTCCTGGGAGGCTCGCAACTGCATCACGGCGGAGATGCCGGCTCCGCCCAGCGCCGCCCCAGCGCTGCTCGATCCTTTGGTGGCATCGCCCGATGGGGAGGCCGCGCTCATTCCACGCGCATCCACCGGGAACAGCGCAACGTTGTAACGGATAGCAGCATTCGTAGTAGCGCGCATTTGCGCTTCGTTGTCGACGCCGCTCTTGGTGAATCCGCTGGAGAAGTAGAGCAGCCCTTTCTTCTCCGGCAGCGCGCCGAGAGCCTTGATCGCCGATTGCAGTGCGATCAGCCGTCGATCGCCGCTGAAGATGTTGTACTCCGTGTCATCGGCCGTATACGCAGCGCCGGTACTGCCGGCATCGGCCGCCGTTCCGGCCAGATCGCTGCCTTCGCCCAAGGTCAGGCCATCCACGGCTTTGATCAACAGATCGCGATCCGTCGTGAAGTCCTGTAGGAGATTCAATCGGCTGGTGAAGCTCATCACCGCGACGGTATCGGCGGCGCTGATTTCTTCGCGGATATATTTGAGAGCATTCTCGCGGGCCCGTGTCTGGTCCTGGAGCGGCATGGCGTTCATGTCGAAGTAGAGAACCAGCAGGCGCCGGTCCTTATACTTGATCTCGCCTTGCTTCCCGGCTGTTCCGGCGGCGTTGGGCGCCGCCGCCGGCGGAGGGGTCGGGGGCGTCGGAGGAGGAGGCGGAGCGGAAGCGGTTTCGGGAGCGGGAGTGGGCTTAGGCGCAGGAGCAGGCGCGGCCTTGGGGGCTATAGCCGTATCTGGTAGAGCGTCGAGCACGGTGTTGTCGAGCGTTTGGAATTCGCAAAAGGCGAGTTTCTGCTTCTTCCCGTCCTCGGTGACGATGAAATCGCCCTCTTTGAGGTTGGTAATGAGCTTGCCGTCCTTGTCCTTGGCGGTCAGGTTGACGGTCACAAGTTGCGTCGTAACCTCGATCTTGAATGGCTGCTGCTGCGGTGGAGTCTGCGCTCCCCGTGGGTTCTGCGCCAGCAACATGGCGGTGGCGATCGCTAATGCCAGAAGAGTTTTCATGGTCAGAACCTCACCCGAAGATTGGCGGTCAGGCTGCGCATCGGTTGCGTTGCGGTGGGTAGGCCGTAGTTATAAGCATTGACTACCGTACTCCATCCGTTCACGACCACATGATTGATGATGTTGTTGGCATCGAAGCGCAGATCGGCGCTGCGCCGCTCACCCAATCGAAAGACACGGCCGAGCGATGCGTTCAGACCCCAGATATTGGGTCCTGGAATCACGTTGCGCCCGGCATTGCCCCATTGTCCGGTCGCCGGCGTTGTAAACGCCGCCAGGTTGAACGGCTCACCGGAGCCCGAGGGAGCCGCCACCGGTAGACCAGTGGCATTTGCGCGAACCGTTCCCGTGATGCCGGTCCCGCCCACTGTTGAGTAATTGCCGAGGACTGTGGGTGTGAGGGGCGCCCCCGAACGCCACGTCAGGCCGTTAGTTAAAGTCCAGTCCTTCAGCAGCGCTCCCCGCCATCCTTTGAGCAGAGTTCCGCCGGCCTTGCCCTGCCCGGTGCTGTACTGCCAGTTGCCGCCGATCTGAGCTTTCGTCACAAGTGCGGATGTGGCCTTTTCCGCGTCCAGATCCTGCCAGTTCTGCGCCACACCGGCACTCCCCATACCGATAACCGAGCCATTATCGATGACTCGTGCGATTTGCACATTGGCGCTGGCGGAAAAGCCGCTGCCCATTTGCCGCGCTACCTGGAAAACTCCCACCTGCGCATGCAGTTTGGCGTTGGACTGCTCGTAAATGTAACCGGAAGGCGGACTATTGACGGGCGGCGAGATTCCCGGCGGCGCCGAATTTGGCAGTAAGTCCTGGTCCAGGTGCGATGCCTGAACCTCTACGAATCCTGCCACGAGGTAAAGGCTCTTCGACAGCGGCTGAATCACGATCAGCATCGTTTGGGTGATGGTCAGCAGTTTGTAGTTCGGATCGATGGCGTACGTGTTCGCCACCGGAGGAGAGTTCAGGAACGCAGTCTGCATCGAAAGAGGATTCGACGCGGAACTGGCAATGCTAAGCACACGCGCGAATGGAGGCTGGCCGGAGAGATTGTTGGCGATCGGCGAATACGCGTCCAGGGGATGGATCAGGCTGAAGCCCAGGCGAATCTGCGTGGGAATTTTTTTCTTCATGAACGGCATCCACGTCACGCCGAGGTTCGGCGAGAGCGTGTTGTAATCGGGTTTGATGAGAGAAGTTGGGAAGCCGGCCTGACCCGCGGTAACCAGATTCACGCTTGTGAAATTGGGGCCGACGGAGAGATTCGAGAGGCGATTGTAGATTTCGGTATAAGGCGCGGTGTAGTCGTAGCGGATACCGAGGTTGGCCGTGAGTACTTTGGATATCTGCCAGTTATCGGAAACGTATCCATCCAGCTTCCAGGTGCGGAAATATTTATCGGCATTTCCGAAGCGGATATTGGCCACACTGGGATAGTTGAGCAGGAAATCGGCAAAATCGTACCCCCCGGTGTTGTTCGGTCCTGTAGTTGCAAGGCCCGTGAACGTGAACGATCCACGGCCGTTCGCATCGGAAAACGGATTGATCTGCTGGCGGCGGAAATCGCCGCCAAACGTCCATTGGTGCTTCGCGCGCGTCAAATTAAAGCTGTAACCCAGGTTCAGAGTCTGATTCCGCGAAAGGACAGCGTTGGCATCGCTGAGCCCGGTGAAATTGGTGAAGCCCAAATTCGGCGGCCCGAAATTCTGCGGCAGGGGTGACGTACCTTGAATGCCGAGTTGTTGCGCGACATTCAATCCCAGCGTGGCGAAATACGGCGACGTTTGGGTTCGCGATCGGCTGAAGTTGATAGTGACGCTCTGCACCGCGCGCTTACTATAGGTATGCGCCCATTGGGCATTGGCGTTCACGCCGTAGTTGCTCGCATCATCGAGAAAGCCGAAGATGTTCGGCGATGTGCCGGTGGAACGCTGCCATCCGACGCCACCCGATATGCGGTCCTTCTTGTTAATGGTGTGATTGATGCGTGCGTTGAGATTGTCCTGGTTGCTGATGCTCACCAGTGATGTCTGGTAATTCAATCGCGATCCGGCGGCATTCGGCTGCGGATAGTATGCCGCCATTGTCACCGCGGCGTGGTTGATCCGGCTGGCCGGGATCTTGTTGCCCGGAAATGGCTGGCCGTTCAACGGGTCATAGACTATGACCGGCCCCTGCACGACCGATTGTGAAAAATCGCCCGCGCGTTCGAGGGCCGTTGGTACGGTCGCGGTTTGCGTGGTTCCGTTTCGCGTGCGGCCCATCGAGTAATTCAAGATGAACGTGCTGTTCTTGCCGCTGAGCAAATGCGGGATCTTCAACGGCCCGCCGAAAGAGACGTTCACTCTACCCTTGGCAAAGGCCGGTTTCGCCGTGTGGATTCCGGAGAGCGAATAAGAATTCGCGTCCCAGACCGAGTTGTCCAGCGAGAACGAAGCGTTACCGCTGTACTGCGATCCGCCGGAGAGATTATTGCCGAACGAAGCGCCGCTCGCGCCACCGCCGCCGAGAGAACCGGCCAGCGTCAGCGTGTCGCCGCCGGACGACGGAGTGGTGGTGGCGGCCACGGCCGCGGCGCGCGATTGCATTTTATCCTGCGCTTGAAGCTGGGCAATGGTGCGCGCGCGGGCAGCGGCTTGTGCTTGCGCGGCAGTCATGGGCGGCCCGCCACGTCCCGGCCCATTCGTGGCTGCCGTCCCGCGCGGTGGAAGCGCAACTCCAGTTGGCCCCGCCGTTGGGGATGGTCCGGCCGATGCGGCAGGCGCAGCAGGTGGAGCCTCCGGCGGCGCCAGTTTCAACTCCCACGAGGGCGCCGGTGCACCCGGGCCTACGCCGATTTCACGCGACTCCTTGACGAAACCCGACATCTCGACCGTAATGGTCCAGTTGCCTTCGCCCAGGTCTCGCAAGGCATATGAACCACTCTCATCGGTCGACGTGCTGAATTTTTGATCACCCTGAATCGCGGTAACCACCGCACCAGGGACAGGCATTCCATGAAAGGTGACCGTACCGCGTTGGTCCGACGCCAATAACGCGGCTACAAAAAGACCCGCTACGATCAGGATGCGCTTCATGCTGGCCAAAGATCTCCGCACGTCTCGGGCCGTCAGATTGTGGGGCTGGCGGCCCGGGCGCGCCCAGGGAATGGCCGATTTTGAGACTTCAATATCCTAAATCGGCACGCGCGGCGGCCACTGGGCCGCATTCAATCTACATCTACAGACGAAGAGACGCCGCCGATCTTACAGAAGTTCGCAGAAAAATGCGCCGAGTCGCTATGCCAGATTGAGCGCCTGGCGCAACGAGGGATCGTGCCGCACACGCCAGATTCTACTGTCGAGATAGTAGTGCGTCAGACCGAATCCGCAGAAGAAACCGAATGCCAGTTGCGATATCTGCCCCAACTGGAATCCCGGTACGCGATATAGCGCGCTGAAGAGCAAAGCCATACCGGCGTAAGCCAGCAGGCTGGTGGAGACAGCCCGCGGGATTCGACCGTGCCGCAAACGGGCCGCGCCGGACGAGTAGCGATTGCGATTGTAGAACCAGATCAGCGCGTGATACTGCAGGTTGTGAACGATGGTCACGGTCGGGACGGCGGCTTGCCAGCTCATGGTGGCGAAGGTGAGCCAATGCAGCGGGATCACGCCCGCCAGAAGGAGGAGTTTGGGAAGATCGACGGCATCCCCCCTGCGTTGGCGAATCACCTGACGGGCGATCCACATCACAGCGACCGCGCCCACCAACACCCATAGCATCGGCTCGACGACGGGAGCGGCGCGGTCGAGCGCCATGCGGCTGGGAACTCCGATCTCGGCCGGATGGTGGATCAGGAAACGATGGAACGGCGGAAAGACCAGCGCCACACCCAGAAACAGGCGGTCGAGCCGATTGTCGCCAGGCTGCAAGTCGCGATTCTTCACCTTGTACAGCACCATGAAGCCATAATGCTGGCGGATGACGTGATAATAGGCCCAAACGCCGACCAGCAGGTACAGCACCGCCACCAGGTGTAGCAGCACCAATGCCGGCCCCAGGCAAAAAAAGAAGGCCAGGCTGCCGAACAGCAGGCTTCGCTGCCTCTCACGCGACTCGCGGTCGAAGTACGTGCGCGACGCCGTCGCGAAGATGTGCGTGCCGTCGAATCCGATGGACCAGACCCACCATAAATAGGTGATCGGAACATGCGCCATCAGGTTCAGCGCGATATACGCATATCCGGCGGCCACGCTGCCGATCACGAGGCTGAGATCCACACCGCGGCTGATGATCCACCGCGCGGAAACCGGCGGCTGCAGAGGCGCGGATGCCGCGGGGAGAGATTCACTCAGGGTCGCCATCGATTGGTCGTAGTATATCATTCACATTTTCGTGCCCCCCGGACGCCGCAGGCCCAAGTCGAGGCGATATCCGGGGGCTCGCCAAGCATCCATTTACAAATCTGTCGAACAACGCGAGATCTGAGAACGCCATATAAGGACCGGCGCCGGGAGCTGCTTGTAATGGATGATCGGAGGCCGGCCGCGGGGGAGTTACGTCGCGCAAGCAGTCATGGCCGCCGCGAACTCATCCTCGGCGTTGGACGGCCGTGGGCGCATCACAGCGCGCCGGCATCAATAAAGGTGCGGCCGCGAGTCACCGTGCCACGCCTGCTTACCAGCGCGTCATGGTGGCGTAGCTGTTGTTCTGGATGGCGCTGCGTTCCCCCTCGATGTGCGGGAACGACGACTGCACCGCGATGCGTCCCGGTCCGATCAGGCGCAGCCAGATGTAGCGGTTCCCCCAGGATCCCCAGGACACGAATCCGGTCTGCGGGTGCTCGAAATGCAAATGCATCTGCACCGGCGGATCCTTGAAGATGAACGCGGTGGGTTTCACCAGCATGGTCTCGCCGGGCGCCAGCGTTCGCACGAAGACGTTGCCGCCCGCATGCAACAACAGCAACCCCGGGCGATCCGTGCCGGAGAAGCGGTCCATGTAAGCGCCGACCGGGTAATGCGTCTCGGTTTCATCGCCGTTTTTGGTGGTGAACCAGACGCCGGACTGAAACCAGTCGTATACCACGTTGCCGGTCGCCGTAAGGAACAGGTGTTCACGCACATCGACGGATTGTCCGGGGTGCAGAGGCACCGCAATCAGCTCGCCTGGGGCGTCGCGCGAAAAGGCAATGTGTCCGGGACCGGCCGCCTGCGTCATAATCAGCGGCATGCCCGCGAACATCCGTTTCCACGCGCCTTTCAGCGGCATAGTTGTGATCCCGATCTGGGTATCCTTCCACAGCAGGACGTGGTGAGAAAAATAGACGCTGTCTCCGGCGGCGAGTTTCATATCGGCCACCGGAACGTACACGCCTTCAATCTGGCAAATCGATTGGCCGAATTGCAGCTTGGCCATGTCCTTGCGGCCGGGTAGTTGCAACCATCCCGAGCGCGTGGTCTCGCCCAATTCGGCGACGTTAGCGCCGCAGCCGGGACAACTGGCCGCCGCGGCGTCGATCATGGCGCCGCACCAATCGCAGCGCACCGGGCGATGCGCCGGCGCGGAGGCTGGGGGCGGCGGCGGCTGCGGAACGTATTGGGGTGGCGGGAATTGCTGCGGGAAGTATTGCGGGTCTGGCCGGGCGACCGAAGGCGGCGGCCCGTAAACCGGCGGCTGTTGCGGAGCCGGCGGCCCGTAAGCGGGAGGCTGCGGCGGTGCGGCGGGCGGCATATACGGCGGCGGCTGCGGCGGCGCGTAAGCCGGCTGCGGAGGGGGTGGGGGCGCGGCCACCATCGCTCCGCAGGCCCCGCAGAACCGGGCGGCGTCCGCTAATTTGAATCCACACTGTGAGCAGAACATGGCGCCTCCGGTTTACTCGCTCTTATGATGCACGTACATCGATTGAATGCCGACGCGCCCGGGACCGGTCATCCGCGCCAGGCTCATCGTGGTGCTGCCGAAGAATCCCGTGCCGAGCTTCTGAAATTCCACATCCATGGTGACCGATGAGTCCTTGTACAGAAACGCACCCGGCTCCAGCATGATGCTCTCCCCCGGCTGCAGGGTTCTTTCAAAGACGTTCCCGTAACCATGCAGGATCAGCAGGCCCGGACTCCCCGCGGTGACAAAGCGGTCCATGTACATGCCTTGCCCGCCGAAAAGAATATTGGCCAGGCCTTTGATGCGCACGAAGGAATATTGAATCTGGTGCGAGCTCAGCAGGAACGCGTGCTCGCGCACGTCGACCTCCATGCCGGGATGCAGCGGCAGCACCACCAGTTCGCCGGTCGCGTCTCGCGAGAAGGCGATGCGCCCGGGTCCCGAGGCGACGCTGATGAGAAATGGCATGCCGGCGAAAGCGCGCTTCAATCCGCCTTGCAAGGCCATCAGCGTCAGGGGAACCGTTTCGTCCTTCCACAGCATGACGTGATGTTCGAAGAAAATCGCGTCGCCCGGCGAGAGATTGATCTCCGCCACCGGCACAATTTCGCCTTCCACCTGGCAGGTGCTGCTGCTGAAATGGATCTCCGTCATATCGCGGATGCGCGGCGCTTCCCGCCAACCTGATTCCGAAACCAGGTTGCGGACGTCCAGCGGCGCGCCGCACGAACGGCAGGCTAACGCCGATTTTTCATTCAGGCTCTGGCACCACTGGCACTGGATGCGTTCCAGCGGTTCGGCTACGGGAGTCGACATGGGTTCACCATCTGACATGATACGTTACGCACACGGCGCGACAAAACTGCGCTCGCCCGCCGATCCGCATGCGTAAGATCTCCCGTCCGAAAAATCACAGCCTTTCGCCGATGCTTGATTGCGAATGACTTTCAGACTGGCATACCAGTTGCCCTCTCTGCTGGTGTTTGGAGCCATCTGGGCCGCCGCCCGATGGCCAATTCATTCGGTACGAAAGGAACCGTGTGCCATGAAATCGAAATCGCTAGTCAACCCGCGGACCGCGGCCGTCGCCATTTGCGCAGCGGCGTTATTCCTGAGTGTTCTCGCGCCGCGTACCCGGGCGGACGAGTGGAATAAACGGACCACTCTTACTACAAACCAAACCCTGCAAATTAGAGATACCGTATTGCCTCCCGGGAAGTACACTCTGAAGCTTCTCAACTCAGAGTCGGACCGGCACATCGTGCAGATCTTCAATGGTGATGACACCAAATTTATTGCAACTGTATTTGCGGTCCCGGCGTACCGTCTGGATCCCACCGGCCGGACGCAATTCACATTTTGGGAAACGCCTCCGGGAATGGCCAAGGCGCTGCATACCTGGTATTATCCCGGAGATAACTACGGACAAGAGTTTCCCTATCCCAAGCAGTTAGTCGCACTCAATACTTCCACCACAACGACCGCGACCACCACCACCCCTGTACAGGCCCCCCCGGCGGAAGTCGCTCCTCCCGCGACACAGCCGGTAGAGCCACCTGCGACGGCGTCCAATAATGAAGAGAACTCGGCAGCGGAAATGACGCAGCCGGAAGAACCCCAGCCTACGGAACAACAGCCGGCCCCAACGCCCTCTCCCACTCCCGCCCCTGAAAGCTCCGCGAACAGGTCCACGGAACTGCCTGCTACAGCCAGTCCCTATCCGGCCATCGGAGCGATGGGCCTCCTGTCCTTGCTGGGTTTCGCCGGACTTCGCTTGAAACGAGCTGTAAAATCATAACGGAACTTCTCAACCTGCACGGAACCCCTATGACCCGGCGCTCGGCAATCCGCCTTCTGGCAAGTTCGAGCGCCGGTTTTTTTTATGCGAAGCTTCGCGCCGCGCAACAGAATACGGCTTCCACTCGAATACCGCAGGAGTTCACGATTCACGCGGAATCCCGGCTGGTGCTCCTCGACGTGAGCGTGCGCGATCGTTCCGGCCGCCTGGTTCCGGGTTTGTCAAAGGACAATTTTACGGTCCTCGAGGACGGAAAACGCCAGGAAGTAACCTCGTTCCAGGCCGGCGACGACCCGGTTACCGTCGGCATATTGGTCGACGAGAGTTTCAGCATGGCGCCGAAGCGTCCGGATGTGTTGACTGCGGCGATGACGTTCATCGGCTCCAGTAACCCAGAGGACGAGATCTTCGTGATCAATTTTAACGATAAGGTGAGCTACGGACTGCCGCCGGATGTGCCGTTTTCGGATAACATCCGCCAGCTTAGCCATGCTTTGGATCTTGGCGAGCCCGAAGGTAAGACCAGGCTTTACGATGCGGTTCTGGAAGGGCTGCGGCGGGTCGAATTGGGCCGCCGCAGGAAGAAAGCGTTGCTGGTGATCAGCGATGGCGGCGATAACGCCAGCGAGCATACCCGCGCGCAAATGCTTTCGGCGGTGGAAGACAGCCTGGCCACGATCTATAGCGTCGGCATCTTCTATCCGGAGGACATCGATCGCGATCCGCACATTCTTCGTCAGATTGCCCGCATCTCCGGCGGCGGATCCTATTTTCCGGAGACCGTGCCCGCCACCATCCCCTTGTGCCGCGGCATCGCCAAGGAGATCCGCAGCCGCTATACCCTCGGCTACATTCCGCAAGCCGGAAAGGGCCGCGGCCTGATTCGTCACGTGCAGGTCATTGCGGAAGCCCAAGGCATGGGAAAGCTCACCGCACATTCCCGCACGAGTTACCGCTATGTCGAGACCAGCCACGATGGAGCCGAACAATAGATTCACGCGCTGGGAGCAGATCCTGCTCAGTATCGGCTTGCTCGGACTGAATGTGTGGGTGTGGTCGATGGTGCGAACGGCCTGGGTGCAACGTCGCGAAAACCAGGTCTTTGAGAGCGAATTGCGGAATCTGGATGACCGGCCCTCGCCCTTGGCCAGTCCCGGAAA
>Ga0335083_10002959_pt1 | contig 22227 bp, 18 predicted proteins | sample Lox_Sample_42_FD_206716 | JGI IMG/M metagenome (GOLD analysis project Ga0335083, IMG submission 206716) | Soil microbial communities from Loxahatchee National Wildlife Refuge, Florida, United States - Lox_Sample_4.2 | ecosystem: Environmental > Terrestrial > Soil > Wetlands | place: USA...
TATGAACTATCCCGGTCTGCGTCTGGATGTGGACCGCGTGCACGCCGGCGAGTTAGGCCTGACCCAGAAAGAAGTAATCGACAACGTCATCACCGCGCTGAATTCGAACTACATGATCGCACCCAATTATTGGGTGGACTACAAGACTGGAAACGACTACTACCTGACGGTACAGTATTACGAAAAGGGCGCGGCGGCAATCAATAATCTGGTGGACTTGAGCAATATTCCGTTAAAAGCGCCGGGGCTCAGGGAGCCTACAACGCTGAACACCATCGCCAAGGTGGAACGTATCGATGCGCCCACGGAGTTCGATCACTTTGCCATTCGGAGGGTGAGCGACGTTTATGTAACTCCCTCCGGGGAGGACCTGGGAAAACTAAAGACGGCGATTGAACGCATCATCGGCGAATCCAAGATTCCTTCTGGTGTGAACGTGGATTTGCGCGGCATGGTGCTGGGTATGACGGAGTCGTTCAACAAGTTTGCGCTCGGCTTTGGAATCTCCTTTGCGCTGCTGTTTTTGATTCTGGTAGCACAGTTCCGCTCCTTCATCGATCCGTTCCTGATCATGCTGGCGATTCCCATGGGATTCGTCGGCGTGCTGATCATTCTTCCGCTCACGCACACTACGCTGAACGTCATGTCGCTGATGGGAGTGCTGATGTTGATCGGAATCGCCGATTCCAACAGTATTTTGATCGTGGACTTCGCGCACAAGCTGGAGGATCAGGGCCTGTCGGTTGCCGATGCGATTGTGACTGCTTGCCGCGTCCGGCTGCGCCCCATTCTTATGACGTCGCTGGCCACCATCATCGGGATGATCCCCATGGCCATGAAGCTCGGGACCGGCGGCGAACAATATACGCCCATGGCCCGGGCCATTATCGGGGGCTTGACCTCGTCGGTCATCCTCACCGTGTTCATCGTGCCGGCCGCGTACTTACTGGTTTATGGAAGGAGACAACGGAATGCAGGAGAGACTGCTTCGTAGAGTTTTTACTCTAACCGTCTTTGGCGCTGTCATTGCAAGTGCGCAGGCGCCTGCACGCCTCACGCTTCAACAGGCCGAGGCGTTGGCGGTTCAAAATCATCCCCAGATCCAGGCCGCGCAGGAAGAAGTGGCCTTCGCCAATCAGCAGATTGTCATCAACCGCGCGCCGTATTATCCATTCCTCACGGGTGAACTTACCGGCTCGCAAGGCAACGATCTTTCGCGCATCGGCGCCGGAGAATTGTCGGCATCTCGGCTGTTCGACCGCATCGGGCAAGGTGTCATCGTCACGCAGTTGATCACCGATTCAGGCCGGACTCCGAACCTGGTTTCGAGCGCCCGCTTTAACGCGCAAGCTACGGCGCAAACTTTGAACGCCACTCGCTATGACGTCCTGCTGGCCGTGAATCGCTCCTATTATGACGTGCTGCATTCGCAAGCCGTGGTGAAAGTGGCGCAGCAGACCGTAGCGGCGCGCCAGACGCTGGCCGATCAGGTGACCGAACTGGCCCGGAATCAGCTCAAATCGCAGCTGGACGTGAGCTTCGCCGATGTCACCGTGTCGGAAGCCAAGCTGCTGCTCATCAATGCGCAACAAAATGTCCAGCAAGCCTTCGCGGAATTGGGCCGGGCGGTTGGTTCCGATCAGCCCGCTAATTACACCCTGGTAGACGAACCCCTGCCCCCGGGCCCTCCCACGACTCCTGATAGTCTGGTGGCTCAGGCTTTGAACAACCGGCCGGAGTTGGCCAGCCTGAGGTCGGCGCGCGATTCCGCGTATAGATTTTTCGAAGCCGAAAAGGATCTCTCCCGTCCAACCGTAAGCGCGGTGGCAGTGGGTGGCGCCATCCCTTACATCAATACGCCGGTTGCGTCGCCGATTCCTACGGGCTATGAAGGCGTCGCCGTAAACGCCAGCATCCCGGTCTTCAACGGTCACCTCTTTTCAGCCCGGCGTGAAGCCGCGCGCCAGCGTGCACTGGAAACGGATCAAAGGCTGCGCGACCAGCAGGAGCGCATCGCGCGCGACGTCCGCGTGGCCTGGGCCAGCGCCTTTACCGCCTTCCAGCGCATCGACGTCACCGCGGAGTTTCTGCGCGAAGCCGCCTTGGCGCTCGATCTGGCGCAGGGGCGCTTCAATCTCGGTTTATCCTCCATCGTGGAACTGACCCAGGCGCAATTGAACCTCACGCAAGCCGAAATCGAGAACGTCAACGCGAAGTACGATTACCAGAATCAGAACGCGGTGCTGCAGTACATGATGGGCGCGCTACGGTAGAGGTATGAGCGGTGCCTCGGAGCCGCTGTTTCACGAAGAGCAGAGCATGCGCCGGCCTCGCCTGGTTATTCTAACGGCGATCCCGCCGCTGATCTTGTCGCTGCTGGCAATTTGGCAAGTCGGGCTGGGACATCCATGGGGTAAGCAGCCGATGTCCAACGCCAGCATCGTCGGCTGGGCCATCTTCCTTTGGTTGATTTACCTTCGGCTCATGACGGTCAAGCTGGTGACGGATGTGGGGCCGGGCGAGATTTCTGTGCGAATGCGCGGCTTGTGGCGATCTTATTCCATCGCGCTTTCCGCGGTGAAGTCCGCCCGGGCGCTGAACTTTGATCCGGCGCGGGATTGGGGCGGGTACGGCACGAGGTCCTCCAACCGCGGAAAGGCTTTTATTGCGGCCGGAGGACGAGGCGTGGAACTCGAGTTAGTCAAAGGTGGAGTGGTTGTGGTGGGCTCGCAGCGGCCGGATGATCTGGCTCGCGCGATTAGCTCGCAGTTGTCGCAGACCCGCACGCCCGCTTAAGCTAGGTGCTAAGCCCGTGAAGACGCAAACTCTCGAGTATCGCGAAGGCGAAAAAGTTCTGCGTGGTTTCTTCGCCTGGGACTCCTCGCTCCCGGATCGGCGGCCCGGGATTCTTGTATTTCATGAGAATACGGGACTCACCGATCACGAAAGAGAGCGGGCAACGCGTTTGGCTGGGTTAGGCTATGCGGCGCTCGCTTGCGACATGTTCGGCGAGCGGGTAGTTCCGGCCACCGACGCGGAGCGCCGCGCGGCCTTCGAGCAATTTCGAAACCAGAAACTTCTTCCGCGCGCGCTGGCGGGTCTCCAGGCGCTTTCGGCTCAGCCTCAAGTGGACACCCGGCATATTGCAGCAATCGGATTCTGCCTGGGAGGCATGGCGGCATTGGAGCTGGCGCGGGCCGGGGCGGATCTGACGGGTGTAGTCAGCTTTCATGGCGGCCTTACCTCGTCGCGGCCCGCTGTGGCGGGTCAGATCAAAGCCAAGGTATTGGTGTGCCACGGAGCTCGGGATCCCTTCATCACCCTCGACCACGTGACGGCTTTCGCAAACGAAATGGAGGCCGCGGGCGTGGACTTTCAGGTCATTCTCTATGGCGGCGCGATGCATGGCTTCACCAATCCTGAGGCGGACCGCCTGGGCCGGCCCGGCGTGGCCTACAACAAGCGGGCGGATCTGCGCTCCTGGGAGGCCATGCAGCACTTCCTCATTGAGTTGTTCGGCCCCCTGCGTGGCTAACGCGCGAATCGCGAGTAGATTAGTTAGCAATCGACAGCAAAACAATACCAAAAATAAATCTAATCCGGGAAGCTGAACTAGTTGTATAATCGACAGCGATTCGAACGCCAGAGAATTCCGGCGGACATTGTCACAAATTCATTAAGCCATGGCACCTGCTTCTGCCACGGTGATATGAAAAGCGCCGGCGTTACTGGCTTAGCCGCCTAGGAGGGATCATGGCCACAACCGCAGCCGCACCGACACCAGGATTATCTATCAATGTAACAAAGGATCTGAATTCTTTGAGCGATTTAACCACGATGTTGTCCAGCCAGCAGGGCGCCATCTTCAACATAGCCACGGAATTGGCCCAGTATGCCGGTCAACCGGTCCAAAAGGCCGTGGGCGCTTCGGCGAAATTGAGCCTCACCGCTTCGGCCAGCTGGAAGACGAAGAACACCGGCATTACATTCTCATTGCAGCCAACAGCCAGTTGCACCATCGGCATCAGCGACACCAGCAGCACCTTTCAGGTTGCCACGCAAATCGACGATCCGACCAGCACCAGCAAGGTGATGTCGGGACCCATTGCAAGCAAGGTCTTCATCAACATCGAGCTGGATTTCGACATCCAAGGTTCGGTTTCGGGCAGCGGAACTTTGAGTGGCGTGGGTATTGCCGGCAAAGCCTCCGGTTCGGAGACGGCCACAGTCAGTTTCTGCCAGCCGGTTGACGCGACGCTGGAAACCGGGCAGGCCTTGAAACAAGCCTTTTCGGATCTCGTGCTGCCTTTGGACCCCACCTCGACCACGAGGATGACGGATGGCAGCTTGGGGAGAGTCAATTTCGACGGCGCGCTGGATTGCGAAGTTGACGTCACCTATGGCCTGGGCAGCTACAAACTCTCGGCGCCGGACGTGGGGTTGGTGCAGCAGAGCCTTAGCAAGGCCTGGGAAAAGCTGACACCTCCGTCGCTTGATATCAACGTGGGTGCAAAGGCCTCCGTTGCATATAAGCATGCCGATCATTTTGGCTTGCTGATATCGAAGACTGACGACAAGTCGGCCACGGTCTATCTGGTGAGATCGGGCAGTAATGAGACCAATGAATCGGTGGGAATCACGGTTGGGGTGACGGCCACCAACGTGTCGCTCAGCTTGGATCCTACGCAGATCACCAAGACCGCGGAGCAGATCACGGGCAACAGTAGCATTGCTTCCGCGATCGGCAATGCCGTGGCGCAGCCTGCCAATAAGCTCCAGACCAGCCTCACTGCCAAGTTGAACAACTGGATCTCGGACGTCAATGGCGACGCAGGCCTGACATTTGCGTTATCCCAGCAGAGTGGCCGGACGGCGCTGTTCACGTTCGCGGTGAACTTAACCACGGCCAACCTGGCGCAACAGAGTTGGAACGCGCTGTTGGGGGGAAGTGTCGCGCAGGCGCTCCAGATCGGCGGATTCACTCTGCTGGCCGGTTCCGGCGTTTCCAGTCAATTGAAGCGCTCCTCGGCCATTCAATTCCATTTCTTCAACTTATTCAAATGGGATCAGACCAACGATTATTTTTCGAATGCTTATACCGAACTGGCCGCGGATGGAAGCATTCGCGTGTTCCAAGACACCGGGCAAGAGCAGAATATCGACACGAAGAATACCTTGCAGGCCTTGCGCATTCACTTCGTAGCCACGGCGACTGAAGATACCGAGGCTAACGTGGGAAACGCCGAAGTGGATCTGAATTTGGAACTCTCGGAAACTGACGATCTGGATGCGGCCAATGTGCTGAAGAACGTGATCGCGATGATCCCGGCCGGCAAGCTCCTCGAGTCCGCTGAGGATGCGATCGGCGATTTTCTCAAAACCAACCCGCGAGGCACGTTGAACATCATCAACGTTCTGAAGCCTTCAGCTTACGAGAAAATATCCTGTTCTCCTTACGCTGGAAAAACACCGCCGCCGCTGCCTCAGACCCGCGATGGCAGCAACTGGACCGGGTTCCAGAGCGCTACGGAAGCGCTAATGCCCTCGTTGAGCTTCGTCGCCGCCTTGACGTTCAAGGATTGGATGGACTTCAACAGCATCGCCAATACCAACTCGACCGGGGCGGTCCCAAATCGCAGGCATCCCGGCAACCCTCAGGCTGTCCCGCCCAGCTTTTTCAGCGATCGCAATCTTCAGAATGTGCAGGGGCAGGCGATTTACTTCTTCCTGGTCTCCGCCGGATTCCTGAACCTGTGCGAGGACTTGAAGATCCTGAGGAGCACCACCGCGCAAGCTTCCGTCCCTGGCGAATGGAACGAGGCATTGCAAATTATAACCAGCGCGGTGAAGAATGACCTGCACATCGATTACGGCAAGCCGACCATCGGAGCATTGCTATATCTTTGCGCCACAGGCGGCGCTCAGGTAACGGCTGCCGACACGGCGATCGCTAAGGACTCGAGCAGCCTGACTTGTACCTTGACCCTGGCCTGAAGGCGGCGCCTCCGGCGCTGGTTGCGTTACGCTGAAGGTGATGCTGGCGCGCTTGCCGCTGTTGTTTCTTGCGAGCGTCCCGGTGCTCGCGCAAACACCTTGTGAAGGGACGCCTGCTTATACTCCGTGCGAGTTTGCGTTCGAGCTGTCTCCGGCCGACTTGGCGGCGCATCCGAACCCTTACGCGAGCGTGAAGCTGGAGGCGGAGTTTCGCTCGCCGCATTTTAAAACTTACCTGATGCCGGCGTTTTGGAACGGCGGCAGCAAAATGGTGCTGCGCTTTACGCCCACCGAATCCGGGCAGTGGCTCTATCACTTCAGCGGCAACATCGCCGCCGTGGATGGCAAGTCGGGCTCGTTCAATGCTTCCGAGTCCGACGCGGCCGGTTTCATCCAGCCGGCGAATTTCCATCACTGGTGGACGGAAAACAAAAAACCACATCTATGGATGGGCTATATAGACGACCGGTTTGCTTTTGGGAGCGCCCAAGAATTCGAACAGGCGTTGAATGAAGCGGCGCAGAATGAGTTCACGCATTTTCGTGGATCGATTTTAGGCGGCGCCGGCGACAAGAATCGCGTGTATCTGGGGCCTGATAAGCCGAACCCGGCCTATTTTGACGAACTCGACCGGCGGATTCTCGCGATCCACAAACGCGGCCTGGTGACCGACCTGATTCTCGGGTCCAATCCCGACTACATCGCGAGTCTCTTCCCGGATTGGCAGGCGCGGGAGCGCTTCATTCGATACATCGTCGCGCGCTATGCGCCGCTGAACGTCACCTGGCAGGGGCTGGAAGAGTTTGAGGATTATTCGGGCGGCCGTGCGTTGCTGAAGGAGCTAGGCACGGCCCTCGCCAAGATCGATCCCTACCAGCATCCGCGCTCGTCGAACGCGAAAATCACGTCTTCGCCGCTGCTGGCCGACGGCTGGATGAACTTCGTCATCGAAAATTCGACCGACGACACGATTGGCTCGGTGGAACATCAGTTCTACCAGGTTCCTTTCGTAGGCGTGACGGACGCGCAGCATCTATGGAACTCGACCATGGACGGTGAGTATCCCGAATTTCATGGATCGCAGCCGGTTTTTTGCAAGCATTGGTTCGACCTGATTTCGGGGTCGCGCTACTGGGAGCTGGAGCCTTATTTCTATCTGGACGGCGCGCGGGCCGTGGCGTTGGAAGATGCCGAATATTTGGCTTATGTCGAGCATCCTGGACCGCCCATCGAGCTGGAGGTGGAAAAGCACGGCTACGACGTGATGTGGTTCGATCCGGCCACGGGCGAGCAACAGGAGAAGAAGAAATACAGCGGCGAACACTTCACCGGTGAGGCGCCGGACAAAGGCCGGCCTTGGGTGGTGCTAGTGGCGCGAGAAGGTCACTTGGAGTCGATGCTCAAGTCCTATCGGTTCGACTCGCGCGAGGTGCCGCTGGTCCAGCAGATCGAAAACAGCCCGCAGAAAGTTCCGTTTGTCGTGGATGAGCCTTCCAGCCGCACGCTCGCGGCCGGCAAACCGGTGCAATTTTCCGTGAAGCTGACTCGGGCGACGCGCGCCACGCGCTCCATGCTGTATCTTTGGACCGCCGAAGTTCCCACGGACGGGCAAGGTTTTCGCGTCATCGGGACCGGCTCGCCCGGCTCGTTTGTGATTCCTCCCTCCATAGCGCAGAGCTTTCCGGCCGTGCTAGCCATCCACTTGACAGCGCTCAACGCCAACGGCAAGGCGTACGCGGCCGATCGCGTCTACGAACTGGCCAAGTGATCCTGTCGCTCGACACGACGTCGGAGTTCGGCAGCATTGCACTTACCGAAGGCGATGAGGTCGTTGAAGAGATCCTGCTGCACTCGCCCGAGGGATTTGGTCAGATTCTTTTTCAGCATGTGGGGCAATTGCTGGAGCGTCGCGGCATCAGCGTGGATGCGATGGACTGCTTTGCCGCGGCGTCCGGGCCGGGATCGTTTACGGGCGTGCGCATCGGATTGGCGGCTGTAAAAGGTCTGGCCGAAGCAGCCGGCAAAAAAGTGGTCGCGGTTTCGAATCTGCGGGCGCTGGCTTTTTTTGGATCGGCGCCGCTGCGTGCGGTGGTGCTGGATGCGCGGCGCGGCGAAGTTTATGGAGCCGTTTATAACGAGCGGCTGGAAGCTGTGGAGCAGGAGGCGGTAATGAAGTTTCCCCAATGGCTTCAAACCTTGCCGGCGCGGGGATTCGAGTTCGTCTCCAGCGATTTTTCACCGTTCCAAAGCCATGTCGATCCCGCGATTCCCGTCGTCGCGGCCCCGCGAGCGCTGGCTTCGGCTATCGGACGCATCGCCTGGCGCGAGCTGCAAGCGGGCCGCGCGCTTGATCCCATGGCCATCGATGCCAATTACGTGCGCCGCTCGGATGCCGAACTGAAGTGGAAAGACTGACGCAGCCTGCGAACTGAAACCGGATTGTAATCAAACGAGCCTGGCTATGCGGTTAGAATTGCAGCAGAGAAGGCCGAGATGAGAACACACTACGTCAGCGAACTGGAAGCCGTCCGGAAGAACCTGGTTGAAATGGGCGAGACCACTACGTCGCTCCTGGCTGAGGCCCTGAGTGCGGTGGTGGACCAAAATCGTTCTTCCGCGCGCGCTAGTGAGCTAGAAGCACAAACGGATCATCAGCACCGGCTCATCCATGACCAGTGCCTGAATCTCATAACGCTGCAAGCGCCGGTGGCCAGCGATGCACTGCTGGTAACGGGGATTCTGGATGCTATTGTCGACCTGGAGTTGATCGGAGACTACGCATACGAGATTGTGACGTTGTGTTCATCGATGGACCGCAAGCCGCCATCCCAGATCCTGTCGCAGATTGCGGAAACGGGCGCCAAAATTCGGGCGTGTCTGGCAACCGGCATCGAGAGCTGGCGCACCGGGAAGCGGGCGCAAGGGCTTTCCGTGCGGTCTCAGGAAGCGGGAATCCGCGCCGAGTGCGGCAGTCTATATGAGAAGCTATCCCGGCTGGTATCGTCGCCTGGCGAAGGAATCGCATATGTGGACTTGATGCTGGTTTCGAAACATCTGGAGCGCATTCTGCGGCACACGGTGTCGGTGGCGGATCAAGCCGCCGAGGCCGCTCCCATCGACCGGGGCGAGTCGGCATAGGGAGCAGATTAATCTTCTAACGCCCGTTCGAGGCGAATGATTCAGTTGAGTCGGAGTTAGAGGACTGCGACAGCTTGCGTTCGTCCGCTGGGGCGAAATTGTCGCGATCGGCCAGTAGATCGGCGCTCGACTGTGCCGAACGCGCCAGACCTTGCGTTCCATGGCGGGTGGTGTGCAGGAGGATGTGATACAGCTCGTGAGCGAGAACCCGGCCGAGGGCTCGTCCAAAAAGATCCTCGCGTTCGTAGGATGGCTGGAGAGCGAGGTCGCGGCCAATGAGCTTGCGGACCGCATCGCAACGCACGGCAGCGAAGGGCAGCACGTAGCCATCCACGACTTGAGTTTGGCCCAGTGGCTCAAATCCCTGCTGCTCTGTCCGAGTCGTCATGAGAAGAGGAGCGTCGGCGCGACAATCGCCGCGGAGCCGGACCACAGCGACGCGATCATAGACCTCTCCGGTGGTGTTGGCAGTCCAGGCCACGCGGATTGAGGAGGGTTCGACCAGGGATTCGACCTCGCGCTGCATGGCGTTCAGCGCTTCGGCCGAGATCGCGGAATTGCCGCGGAGAACGATGGTTAGAGGACCGGCAAGGTTGGAGTTGTCAAGCGGGGTCTGCGCTCCCGCGATTCCCCATAACGACGCCAGCAACAGAGCTGATCGACAGAGCATGGATACCTCGAACGTGGAGGTCTCTCGGCCTCAAGCATATCATCGAAGCTTAGGAATTAATAGAGTCTAGGTGAAAGATCTTAGGGATATAACGGTAAGAACATTACGCCGATTCAGGCGAAAATTGCCTTGACCGGATCGGGAAGGGCCGCCGATGCCGCGGCGTCCCAGCCCAGTTCGGTTCGCACCACGTCAAAGAACGCGCTGGAATTGACGTCCTGTCCCTGGAGACGGCTGGCGAGGATGTCGGCGGCAACGAGGCCTCGGCTGGCCGTCAGGTAGCCCGCATTGGTGATCAAATCGTAATTACCCCAGCGGCTGCGGTACAGGCCGTGGCGATTCCATCGGACGGCGGAGAACAGACCTTCCGCCACTCCGCTCAACTCGAACAAGGCGCCATACAATTTGGCCAGATCGCAACAAACACGCGCAAACCAGGTGATGTTGGGACCGTGCCAGGCGTCGCGCAGAGGGGCGGGGATGAGGCCGAACAGGTTCGAAATTCCGAGGCGCGTCGGCCCTTTGATTTTGGCGAAGCTCACCAGGGGGCATCCGCGAAACGGTAGCAATGCTTTGGGGACGAAGCTGGCGAGTTCCGTATGATGGAGCGCCGTGCCTCGCTCGGCGAGAATGCGTTCGATTTCGCAGCGGCAGACGCAATCCTGGTCCCACCAGGCCTCCGTCACGTTGACGTACTGTGCGCGATGCCGCGCTATCACATCGGCCAGGCCGGTGCGGCGCAGATATTCGGACTCCTGCTGGCGGATCCAAGCGCGGTTCTCGCGGGACTCAGTTTCCCAATCGAATTCAGCGCCGCCCAGGTTGCGGCTGCTGGTGTGGCCCTCCAGGATGATGGCTGGGGCAGGGAGGGCGCCGAGCAGCAGGTCCAAGGCGGCGGGGTCGGTGTAGGTTCCGGTCGCGTAGCCATGCCAGGTTACTTTGACCAGGACTCGTTCCGGTTTGGCGGGAAGGATGGCGCTGAGGACTTCTGCCATCGCGCCGGGGTCGGCGACTTGGGCGATGATGCCTTCGCCGCAGGTCCATTTTCCCGCGACGGGCGACGCGGTCTTGGGCGATGGTATTCGAAGAGTTTCGCGCTCGCGTTTTTGCTGCCACAGTCGCGTAATGCGTTGCACCAACCAGGCTGTAATGCTCGCGTGAGCTCCTGGTGGATCCACGAACATCCATCTCGCGGCTTCCGGATGCGAGCGCTGGAAATTGTCGGCTATTACGCGGGCGTAGTCGACGTGCTCGATGGGCCAGAGCGCCTGCGGTAGGATCAGCCAGTTCAGATTTTCGCGGGCGCAGCGATCCAGGACGTGTCCGAGAAATGGCTGCACGTGGCGGATGAATCCTATTTCGGCGCGTGCGAGGGCTAGTTCTTCCCAGAGCAAGCGCATCAGGCGGTAGGATTGCGCGCGGCTGGAGGGATCACCGTGGCCGCTGGGGGCAAGAACCAGTCCGCAATGTTGGGGAGGCGCATCGCGCTTCGCAATCGCTACAGCCACCTGTTCGGCGAAAGCGCGGATCAGAAGCGGATGGCCGAGGTCTATGTCGTCGTGGTGAATTGCTGTGCCGGAGTGCTCGCGACGGGCCTGGGAGAGTAGCTGGCCGAGGGTGTCGCGCTGCCACAAGCTGAAATCGAGAGTGCCGGGGAGCACGAAGATTTCCTGGCTGGCGCGCGCGGCATCCCGGAGCACGCTGGCGAGCGATTCGGCCGGTTCGGCGTCAGCGGCGTGTGCCGGCATCGATGCCAGCCGCAAATCGGGATCGAATCCTAGAATCGGCGTGCACGCCGTCCGAATATCAGCGAGCTGCGCGAGCGCCGCCGGCCAGGCAGGGTCGCTCGAACGCAAGTCGGTGGCGATGATGAAAGACGGCACAGCTCACCTCAGCCGAGCTTTCCGCCGATGCGCCCGTGTTTGACCATGGTGGCCAGCACATCCACCATGGCGCGGACTGCGACCAGGGCGGTGATGTCGGAAATATCGTAGGGAGGCGAAACTTCGACGGCTTCCATCGCGGCGACGCCTTCTTTGGCGACGCCTTTCAAGATGGCCAGCGCCTCGCGAGGCAAGAATCCGCCGGGCTCGGGCCAGCCGGTGCCGGGAACGAAACCGGCGTCGACGGAATCCACATCGAACGATAGATAAACGGCCGATGCGCCTTTCCATGCAACTTCCAATGCGATCTCGACCGTCTTGTCGATCCCGATGCGCTCGATGTCCTGGATTGTCAAGACGGTCGATCCGCGCTCGCGTCCTTTCTTCACGCCGGGGCGCGGGACTTGCCAGCCGCCGATGCCGACTTGCACCAGATTCGTCGGCGGGCAATTCGGAAGATTGGTGGCGTGGAACCACGGACAAGTGTGCATGATCTCGTCCATGTCTTTTTCTTGCGTGTCGATGTGGCGATCGAGGTGGATGATTCCAACCTTGCCCTCAATGCACTGCGCCACGCCGCGCGCGCACGGGTAGCCGATGGAATGGTCGCCGCCCATGATCATCGGCAAGGTTCCGCTGGAAAGAACGTGCGCCACGGCTTTAGAAATCTGGTCGTGGCTCTTAGTGATGTTGGCCGGGCAGAAGACATCGCCCACGTCGCACATTTTGAGCGACTCGCGCAGGTCCACGCCCAGCTCGAAATTGTAGGTCGTATATAAGGATGAGATGCGGCGAATTCCTTGCGGGCCGAAGCGCGTGCCGGCGCGGTAGGTGGTGCCGATGTCGAACGGCACTCCAAGAAACGCCACGTCGTATTCGCCGACTTTGCGCACGTCCTCCAGATAGTGGGTCTTCAGAAACGTGTTGATGCCGGACCAGTGCGGCAGCTCTCCGCGCTGGAAACAACTGATCTCGGATTTGTCTTGGATGGAATCCACGCATTCCAGACCAAACTCTTTGCCGCGGCGCACTTCTTCCTGCCACTGGCGGAGTGGAATGGTCTTCTCTTCGCGCAGGGCCCGCATTCCTTCCAGTTCTTGAAAATCGGGCAGCGGGCGGTTGTGTTCGCGGTGATTGGGCGCATGGCGCTTGTAAAATGACATAGTCTGTGATTGTAAACCAGAAGTTGTTACTCTGACGAACCGGCGTGAATCGCCATGGTTCGCGTGAACGAGCCGGAGCTGGTCCCGGCGGGCATGGTGGCGGCTTCCACTTCGCGGATGAGCCGGACGATTTCCTCCTCGTCGGAGTCGAAATTGGCATGCGGCACGGAAAGGTCCAGCGCGACCGAAGATCCGCGCTCGCCTGGCGGCTCCTTGGCGAGAGCGATGACTCGCGTACCCAGGCAAACTGCCTCGCGCGTGTTGTGCGTGACGAAGACGATGGTGGTTCCGCTTTCGCGCCAAAGTTCCTTGATCAGGCGCTGCATACCGGTACGCGTTCCTGGATCGAGAGCGCTGAAGGCTTCGTCCATCAGCAGAACGGGGGGCTTCATGATGAGCGCTTGCGCGATGGCGACGCGCTGCTGCATGCCACCGGATAACTGGTGCGGATATTTCCGCGCGTCGGCTTCTTGCAAACCGGTGTGGCGCAAATAGGCGAGCGCTTCGGCGCGAAATTCCCGCAGGCGGCGGCGTCCGGGCGGGCTGAGACGCGAAAAGGCACTGAGCGCGGTTACTTCCGGCCCAAACGTCACGTTATCGAGGACCGTTTTGTCGGGAAACAGAGAATATTTCTGGGGGACGTAGCCGCAATAACGGTCGGGTTGCGAGCGCTCGTGTCCGCCCACCAGCACGCGACCTTGCGTGGGCTTTTCCTCGGCCAGAATCAGGCGCAACAGCGTGGATTTTCCGCAGCCGGTTTGGCCGACGATGGAAACAAATTCGCCGCTTTCAATTTCAAGATCGATGCCGTTGAGAATTTTTCGCGTGGAGCTGCCCTCCACCGGGTAGTCGACGTGAACGTTCTCTAAACGAACCGCGAGATCCGCCACTCAGGCCTCCTGGAACCAGGGATGCAGCTTGCGGTTCAGGGTGCTCATCCCGAGGTCCACCAGGAAAAGCAGCAGCGCGACCCACAGCACGTAGGGCAGGATCGTATCCATGCCCATGTGGCGGCGCAATAGCGCGATGCGGTAAGCCAAGCCGTCGGTGGAGGCGATCATTTCGCCGGCGAACAGGAACAGCATCACGGCTTTCAGGTTGAGGCGGATACTGTTCAGAATTCGCGGACGGATTTGACGCAGGATGATGCGATAGGTGATGGCGAGATCGTCCGCGCCGAGGGTAAAACCTTTCACGATCTGCTCGCGCGGCACGCTCTTGCTGAGGTTGAACGTGTCCAGAATGATGGTGGGCGCGACGCCGATCACGATCAGCATGACCTTGGCCAGCTCGTCGATGCCGAAGGCGATGAACAGGATCGGCAGCAGGGAAAGCGCGACGATTTTGTCGAAGAACAAAAAGAATCGCAGGAAGAAAGCGCCGATATAGGGAAACATCGCCATATGCAGGCCCAGCAGGACCGCTGGAAACAGCAGCGCCACGCTGATCAGGAACCTTCGTCCGGTGGCTTGGGTATCCTTCCAGAGCATGCTGCCGCGGATGCGCTGGAGGATCGATTGCGAGCCGGTGTCTTGAACCTCTTCTTCCTCCGATGGCTTGAGCGCCGCGTCGCCGAAGGCACGGACCATTTGCGTTACCGTGGGCATGACGCGATCGTCCGGATTTTCGCGATGCCGCTGCTGCGCGGTGTAGAAATACAAAGCCACGCCGGATGCGAACAGGAACCACGACAAGCTCCAGGCCGCCGCGCGTCCGGGTTGGGCGTGGATGCGGAGCAAACTCATAGCTTTCCTTGTGCGGCTAGCTGCATGTAGTCCGCAGTGAAGCGGAAACGGACGCGGTCGGGTTTGCCGAGCACGCTGCCGTCTGGAAACTGGATGGCCACGTCGTCGGCCGACTTGGTCTTTTCGCCCAGCAATCCATGAGAGAAGCAAAAGGTCCGCACCAGATCCATGGTCTTTCTCAAATCCGCGGACAAAGCCATTTGCCCGGCCGACTGCGGCGTGTAGAACATGTGCGTAGTGCTGAGCTGCTCCTTGTAGGACGGGACCGTATCTTGCGACGCCTCGGCGACGCCTGCCAGCACCTTGTCGGTGTCGGGCCCGGGTTTAGACATCTGATTCATGAGTTCGTACCAGGCGCCGGTGATTGCTTTGGCGAACTTCTGGCCCGATCCGTCGGGCCGCTTCAGCACCTCGGTCCGCACCACCAGCAAGTCCAGAATCTCGCCGGGGATTTGCGATGAATTGAACAGAGTCTTCACGCCCTTGGTGTGCGCGATCTGCGAAACCAGCGGCTTCCACGTTACAACGACTTCTTTGCTCGAGTCCGTGATGAACGCCGCCGCGATGTCGGAATCCGAGGTGTTCAAGTAACGAACTTTCTTCAGCTGGGCGCTCAGTCCGTTGATCGCCATGGCGCGCTCAAAAAGATATTGCGAAACGGTTTTTTCCACCAGCATCACTTCTTTGCCGGGGACTTGGGCGAGGCTTACATCGTGCCGCGCCAGAACCGCGTCGTTGCCGTTGGAGTAATCGCCGACGATGATGGCGGTGGTGTCGATGCCGGCGGCGGCGGGCATGTCCAATGCCTCCATGTTGGTCATGACGCAGGCGTCGATGTTCTTGGACACGAAGGCGTCCAGCGACGGCGCGTAATCGAAGCGTTGGACTTTGATATTGATGCCGTACTTGTCGGCCCATTTGCGAAGGATGCCGGACTTGGCCATGTAATAATACGGGTCCCATCCAACGTAAACGGACCAGCCCACGGTGAAGGAAGGCTTTTGGGCTAGAGCGGGGCCCGGCGCCAGGCAAGCCGCCAGCAAAGCGAACGCGACACTGGCTCGCGTTGCACAGCTCGCCCTTTGGAGAACACACCTGTCGCGGATTGAGGAAGCCATATTAGTCGTCCACGCTGACGTTGCGAGGCCGGCAAACGTGGCCAACCAGGAATGGATCGATTGTAACTCAACGAGCATCGGCTCGTACTCCAAAGAATCGCCAGCCCGGCGCTCTCGCAGGGTCTAGTTCGAGCAGCTGTGCGGAGATGATTCTATCCTGTTTTCAATAAGTTAGATGGTTTTTAATTGCTGGATCGCTCTTTCGTATCAACAATACTGCTGAGCGGCATCAAATGTTTCTATGAGCAGGTCAACGGCGCCGGCCCATCGCTCTCCAAGCGCCGGCGGCTCGGGTGACGGCGGACAATGCAGTCCAGACGGAGCGCCGAGCGGCCGGTAAGTGGCGATCGTAAATCGCGTCATACTCGTCGACGGGGATGCCGCCGCGGAATGCTTTAAACGAATCCGCTCCCGCGCTGAGATTCAGACGGAGTCCGCGCGAGGCCGCCTCATCGAGGTAACTCGCAATTGCCAATCGATAGAGACCCAGCGATCGCGGGCGGTTCAGATCGTAGCCCAGCAACGACCCCGTCATGATCTGGTCTGTTGTAAAGAACGCGGCAAACGCATCCAGCTGGCCATCCGCCAGGAAGCCCCGGAACTCGAAAAGGCCGCAACCGAGCGCCAGAGCGAAAAACCGGCTGTTGAATGCGGTGTTGAAGACGGAATGTTTTCCCAGATACAAGGACCTGAATAGCTCCGTCATTCGGTCGGCGTAGGGCGCCAGCGACTGGCGATCCGAGACGACTGTGTACTTAGTGCTCTTGAGAAGTGTCAAGTCGCGCCGCACGTTGCTATGGTTGCGAAAAAACTCGGATCCAGGGTCCACCACGTATACCAGGCGGCTACGCAGCAGCCGGTATCCGTTCCGGCGGACGCATTCCATCAATGCCCCGTTGACACTGGGATTCAGGGAGCGCCACAGGATCGCCCGGTCCGGATAGGCGCCTGCAAGGCAGGCGGTCAACTCCGCAACCTGTTCGGAGTTAAGACATACGCTCGGATTCGTGGAAAGCAGCCAATTATTGACGGAAACAACTTTCTCGATTCCGGCTAAGCGGAGCAGTTGTCCGGCCGGCGCGGCCCCCGCTGAAAACAGCCAGCCAGGCACCCGCGGATTCCGCTTGCTCACTTCCTCGACAGTGTACGATACGTAGTGCGAATAAGGTGAGCAGGTTTCAGCACTTCCCGCCGCGCCTCGATTCAGCACCAGCGGCAGCAGCGTGCCATCCACCAGCAGAGCTCTCATTTCAACATCGGCGTTATCGGCGTAGGCGTGTGGGCCATCCGCAAGAAGTGCAGCCAGGTATTTCGCGCGGGACTTCGCATCCCCTGGTTCACGCGAGAGCGCCTCGACTTGCGCCGCGTCGACGAACTCCACTTTGGCCAAGTTTTATCGAGTCTCCGTCACCGGAGGAGTGTAGCATAGGCAGGTTCGGCGACCGCCGTGCGGTTGGCCGGCTCCCAGAGAGTGGAATATCATGATGGGGAGCTTAGGAACTGCGCCTCCCCGCACCTTGAAACATGAATTTCCCGTGTTCGAGTTCCCCCCGGCAGAGCTTCAAGAAAATCGCGCACCTGCTGTCCCCATTCGTTGTCAATATCATCGACTACACGTTCTCCGAGATGAGGTACGTTCCTCAAGGTTGGTATGACGTCCAGGGCTGGAGCGATTCGAGCGTTGTAAGCGCCCAAGAGAAACATTGGCCGATTCTGTTGCAGAACCTGCAAGGGCCCGGGCCCCTGGGCGTTTCACATCTTCCGTGGCACGCCACGCGCGAAGACCTCTTGGATCACAACATCATCATGTCGTACGGATATGTCCTGGCTCTGGCTGCCAGGAAGAGAGACAGCATCTCCATGTTGGACTGGGGCGGCGGAGTGGGTCACTACTACCTATACAACAAGGCTCTGCTTCCAGAGCTGCCGATCGACTACTATTGCTACGATATTCCGAACCTGTGCCGCCTCGGAAGAAAATTGCTGCCGGAGGCTCATCTCCACGACGACGAAAGCGAAGTTTTGGGAAGAGAGTATGACCTGGTGGTCACCAGCAGTTCCTTGCATTATTTCGAACACTGGCGCGAGGTGTTTCGCAAGCTGGCTCGCGTGACGCGTGAATACCTGTATGTTTCCCGATTGCAGACCGTGAGCGCGGCGCCATCTTTCGTGGTGTTGCACCGGCCTTCTCGCGACGGTTACACGGAGTTTCTAAGCTGGTGCATCAATTCTCATGAATTGTTGGACTGTGCCCGGGAATGCGGGCTGGAGCTGGTCAGGGAGTTCGTTTTTACGGAGCGCTGGAGCATACGAGGCGCTCCAGAAAAAGGAGACTGCCGCGGATACCTGTTTCGGCGATGAACGGTCATGAAGAAGGATGAGATTTATCTAAGGCCGGAAAAGCGCGCCAGGGATTTCGAGTTCGATGCGGATGTCGCCGAAGTATTCGACGACATGCTGGAGCGCAGCATCCCCTTCTATCTGGAACAACAGGCCATGATCAAGACCATGTGCAGGCAGCTCTGGGTTCCTGGAACGAATCTGTACGACTTGGGCTGCTCAACCGCTACCACTCTGATCGGATTGTGCCTTGATCTGCCACCCTCGGCCAAGCTCATTGGCTACGACAATTCTCTGCCGATGCTGGAGCGAGCGCGGCGCAACGTGGCAGCGAACCAGCTTCAGGAACGTATTGAGCTTCGCCACGCCGACCTCAACGGGCAGCTAGCGAATCTGAAACTGAGTAACGCCGGCGTGATTACGATGTGCTGGACGCTCCAGTTCGTCCGCCCTCTCGGAAGAGATAACCTGATCCGCTGGATCTATGACGCCCTGGTAGACGATGGCGTGCTGATCGTGACCGAGAAGATCCTCACCAACAACGGTAATATGAACCGGCTGTTTATCGACTACTACTACGAATTCAAGCGCCGCAACGGCTACTCGGATACTGAAATCGCGCGTAAGAGGGAGGCGCTCGAAAACGTTCTGATCCCATATCGTCTGGAGGAGAACGTCGATCTGTTTCGACGCAATGGTTTTGAGATGGTGGAGACATTCTTCCAGTGGTTCAATTTCGCCGGGTTCCTCTGCGTTAAAAAGCCGGCAAGTGCTTCTATTGCTATTGGATAGACGAAGCTGCGGCGATTCCGCCCGCCCGGTCGGTGGGGTGCCGCCGGGTGGGGGGGAAGATTTTGGATCAAAATAACGATATAATATTGCTCGACAACTTGAGGAGGAGGTTAGGCCATGAAAGCCCAATCTAAACCCCGTTACGCGGGTGTCATGCTCGTCCCGGTGGCTATGTTCGCGCAGATCGCCACCACAGGATCGGCCGTCGCGGCCCCTAACAATGCAGGGTCGCAGGAGCTCGTCACGTTCTCCAAAGATATCGCGCCGATCTTTCAAGCCAAATGCCAGGAGTGCCATCAGCCCAATTCCATCGCGCCGATGTCGCTCATCACTTACAATGACGCCCGGCCGTGGGCGCGTTCGATCAAGGAACGAGTAGCGATGCGCCAGATGCCGCCGTGGCATATCGACCGCAGCGTGGGGATCCAAAAGTTCAAGAACGACATATCTCTGACAGACGACCAGGTGGCCAAGGTGGTCCGCTGGGTCGATCAGGGAGCCCCCCAGGGCAATCCGAAAGATCTGCCGCCGCCTAAGCCGCTGGTGACCGACAACGAGTGGAAGGCGGTCCGCGACGGTTTTGGACCTCCGGACTTGGTTGTCAAGTCGTCCGAATACACGATGCCGGCGCAGCATCAGGACGTGTGGTATCGGCCCATGTCGGACCTCCCGATTACCGAGCCGCACTGGGTAAAAATGGTGGAGATCCGCCCGACCAATTTGAAAGGGCGCAAGATCATTCACCACTCGATTGCCTATCTGGTGCTGAACAACGATCCGGATGCCGTCAACACGGGCACGGCCAACGGACCCAGCCGGCGCGGCAACAGTGCGGACGATCTAGTCAATCGCCGGCCACAATTGATGGAGTGGGCCATCGGAAAAGGCTATGACCTGTACCGGCCCGGCACCGGAAAGTTGATCCTGCCCGGCGAGAAAATCGCCTGGGATCAGCATATTCATGCGGCCGGCGAGGAAGTTACCGCTGGCTCGGAAATCGGAATCTGGTACTACAAGAAGGGCGAGGAACCGAAGAAGCGCAGCTATCTGATCGGCTTCACCGGGATACGGAGCGGGCAAATGTTGGACATCCCGCCGAATTCTTACGCGCAGACCGAAGGATTCACTGTGCTCAAAGAGAACACTCTGATTGAGAACTTCCAACCGCATTTTCACCTGCGCGGAAAGTCCATGCAGGTGGAAGCGATCCTGCCGGACGGAAGCAATCAGATCGTCAGCTACGTTGGCAACTTCAATTTCAACTGGATGACGAACTACATCTATGCCGACGACGCCGCACCAATTTTCCCCAAGGGGACGGTGATTCACGTGACGGCGTGGTATGACAACACCACCAACAACAAGAACAACCCGGATCCGGACCAATGGGTAGGATACGGCGACCGCACGGTGGACGAGATGGCCCACGCGTGGATGAACGTGGTGTACTTTACCGACGACGAGTACAAGGCGTTGCTCGCTGAGCGTAAGGCGAAGGCAGCCAAGGCAACATCGGCAAGCTTGCAATGAAGGTAAGCGGTATTCTTTGCGCCGCCGCTCTGATGAGCGGCGGCGTCCTCTTATTAGGCCAAACGGAGCCGACTGCGATCCCACAGCCGCGGAGGCAGTTCGGCGCCAGCATTACCGGCGCATTCGAAGGTTGGTTCACCAGCGAAATCGACAAGGATTTCCGCGGCTTCCTGGTCGGATATTTCAACCGCAATACCCGAGAAGAGATGGACATCCCGATCGGTCCCAACAACCGGATCGAGCCCGGCGGTCCCGACATGGGCCAGCCAACACATTTCCTGCCCGGCCGAAAGTACGGTATGTTCGTGGTCCCGGTTCCCAAGAGTTTCACGGCCACGGATAAGTACGTTTGGACCATTGTCGCGAACGGCCAGCCCGCCGCCATTCCGCTGCGGCTAAACGTTGATTACGTCATCAGCCCCTTCAGTGAAATCGCAGTGGGCAACACGCCTCCGGTCATTCGATTTGAAGAGAACGGGAAGCCGATTCAAGGTCCGATCGCGATGCTCACCCAGGCGCAGGTCCGAACAACTTCATTGTCCCAGCCCCTGCAACTGACGCTGTGGATCACCGACGACATGAAGTATACGAATGGCACCAGCGCGCCTCTGACCGGGGATCGTGCTCCAGTGACGCTGTTGTGGTCGAAATATCGCGGCACGGGCACGGTGAAATTTGATAAGGCCAACCCGAAGGCCGAAGGTACTGCCAGCGAAGGTCAGGGCTTCAACGGGAAGGCCACCACCAACGTGACGTTCAGCGAACCCGGCGATTACGTGCTGCAAGTGAGCGTGAACGATTATTCCGGTGACGGCGGCGGCGGATTCCAGTGCTGCTGGACGACCAGCCTGGTTAAGGTTTCAGTCACAAAATAACCAACAGGGCTTGCTTGGACTTTTTGATCTAAGCACCGGACCAGTGCGCCAGGCGCGCGAAGGCGTCTTTGCGGACGTAGTTCTTGCGCATGGCCCTGCGCAGGAATCCGGGCGTGATGCTGCCCTGTCCCAGGCACTCTTTCAGCAACGAGAAAAACACTTGCTCCTGGCGTTGGTCCGGATGCGCCTGATAACGAACTGTTTGGTCCGGCTGGCCGGAGAGCGTACGGCGTACGCGCTTGAGCGTATCCAGCCAGATCGGGTCTTGGCGAGCATATTCGTGGTAATCGGCGCGCAAACCCGTTTTCCAGGGCTGCGTGCGGGTCTCGGTGGTGTGCAGGAGCTTGGTTTTTTCGTTCAGCGTGTCAAAGTGGTTCCACTCTTCTTCGAACAACCCGATTCGCTCCGGCGACTCATCCAACAAAGAGAGGTACGGACCCAGCTTTAGCCGGTGCGCGAAGAGTTCATCCATCTCACGCTCCCACTGCCAGTGCGTCAGTTGGTTGCAATCGAGCAGCATGACGGCGGAGGAATACAGTTGCCGGCCTTCGCGCCACTCCGATTTCTGGCGGCATAGGATCGCTTTGCCGCCCATGTCCCGGCTGAGCAGTTCGTAGACATCGCCAATGGCGAAGATATCAGGATCGAGAAGCAGCGCCCGTCCTTGAAAGCCGAGAAAGTAGGGCACCATGCGGCGCAACGGAGCGAATGACATCATATCGTGCCGGCGCCAGACCGAGGGCAAGAAGCCTTCCCACCAGATAAAGGTCTGATTGTGCCGCTTGTAGAGATGCGGCGTCTCTTCCAGGCGGAGCAGGCGGACATCGAACAAGTCAGGACTCTTGGATCTGGACTTAAGCGAGTGAGCGCAGACCAATGCGGCCACCATCTGCCGGTCATTGGTGTGAATCACGACTGTTGGTTTGGTATTCGCCTGTGGCATTTGATCTTGGGTCTTCCGTCGAATCGGTCTATAGTA
>Ga0335083_10002960_pt1 | contig 22222 bp, 15 predicted proteins | sample Lox_Sample_42_FD_206716 | JGI IMG/M metagenome (GOLD analysis project Ga0335083, IMG submission 206716) | Soil microbial communities from Loxahatchee National Wildlife Refuge, Florida, United States - Lox_Sample_4.2 | ecosystem: Environmental > Terrestrial > Soil > Wetlands | place: USA...
GCTCTCCTCGCGCGCTCCCGGGCGCAGTTTGGCCATCCAGATTCGCCAAGCTCTGCTGCTCGGTCTTGCCTATAACCTCTACCGCCTGAGGCATCGGCTCGCTCATCGAGGATGTCAACAGTGCCATGAACACTTGCAGGGGTTGTTGGAAGTGTTGATTCTAATGGAGTTGCGGGGGATCTTATCGGACACGGGAATTTGCGGTGGGAGACGGCTGTTTGGAGGGCAGCAGCGAGTGACGAGTGAGGAATGGCGAGAAGAAGACGAGCGGCAGAAAATGAGCGGTTGCCGGTACAGGCGGGCTGCGTTGGTGTGCGAAACGCTTCGAGGCTCTGTTGGGAAGTCCTCAGGGCGAGCATGGGGAAAGGTATCATGGAATTGAATTACTGTCAAGCTACAGTACTTGATTCGTATCATTCGAATTGAGACACGGGAAGTGGAGTGGATCGAAGGGGTTGGCGGGAATTTGGGAGTTTGGTGAGACGCTCAAGGAGTGTGGAAACGTCAAAACACCCACGTATGAAACCGATACGTGGGGCACCCGGCATGAGAGAAAAGTTGACAATTATTTCTACTTATGTAGAGTTTCCGTGTGCGACCCCGGATCCGGCCTTCGAAGCAAACTATGGAGGTTTTAGAGGCCCTGCTGGTTCGGCCGGGGCAATGGCACCACGGGTATGCCATCAGCAAGAACACTGGGATCCTGTCCGGCACGCTCTATCCAATCTTGATGCGACTGGAAAAGTTGGGGTGGCTGGAGACGCGCTGGAGGGGAGCCCCCGTGCCGGGAAGGCCGCCGCGCCATCAATACCGTCCGACGCCAAATGGACGCGAATGGGCGGCACAAAAGTTGCGAGCGGCGCGGGAGAGCACGTTAGGCAATATCGCGGCGCGGCAGGCACACGGATGAAGCGGTCATGAGCATTCTATTTCAGGATCTCCGGTACGCAATTCGGCAATTCCTCAAATCGCCTGGGTTTGCCATAGGAGCCGTGGTCTCACTGATGCTGGGAATCGGCGCTACGACGACGCTCTTCAGCGTGGTCTACGGAGTTCTGCTGGATCCGTACCCTTACAAAAACGCAGATCGCATTGTGTACTTCGAGCTGCTAAACAAAGAAGGCCGCTATCAACCGATTCTTGTCAACGGAGGCCAGTTTGAAGCCATTCGCAACGCATCAGCGGTCGAAGATGTCTTGTTTCAACAACCAGAGTTCAAGAACCTCACCGTCGAAAATTCATCGGTTTCGGTGAACACCGGCTTATATTCGCCAAACTTGTTCGTCTTCCTCGGCGTGCCCCCGTTGCTCGGGCGGGTGTTGACCCCGGCAGACGCGCCAGGAGGAAATCCGGCGCCAGTTGCGGTGCTCAGTTACGGCTTCTGGCAAGAGCATTACCACGGAAGCCGCGAAGTCATCGGCAAAACCCTTGACCTGGATCACGCGCCATACACCGTGATCGGCGTAATGCCGCCCCGGTTTGCCTGGTTCGGCTCGGATGTTTATTTGCTAGGAAAGCCCACTGCCGATGCCCACGATTACTGGATGGCGTTCCCGAAGCTAAAGCCTGGGACACGTTATGCCGCCGCAGAAGCGGAACTGCAAGCGCTTGTGGGAGGCTTTGCGAAACAAGATCGCGACCTTTACGGGCAGAGCCCTCGCGTGAGGATTGTCGCCATGACCAGCGATGTGTGGGGCACTCGAGGCACAGTTGTGAGTTTGTTTGCCGCAGCCGTACTGCTGTTGGTCATCGGCTGTGCAAACGCTTCGATTCTATTGCTCGCACGGGGCGCGGCCAGACAGCACGAGTTCGCGGTGCGAACCTCCTTGGGAGCAGGCCGCGGACGGCTCGTGCGCCAACTTCTCACGGAGTCGGTTCTGCTCTCCCTATCCGGCGCGGCGTTCGGGGTCTTGGCTGCCTGGTGGGGCGTAAATACGCTTCGCAGGATTCTGCCAGACGATTTGCTTCCGCACGAGGTTATTGTTCGACTGAATGTTCCGGTGCTGTTGTTCAGTGCCGGTGTTGCCATGATCATAGGAATTATATTCGGGCTATCGCCTGCGCTTGAGATCTCGCGGCCACATCCCGGCACTTTACTCCAATCAGGCAGCACAAAGGTCGCGGGCAGTACCCGCACCCGGAGGATGCACCGGCTGCCCATTGCCGGACAGGTGGCCTTGACACTGTTGCTCCTGGCTGGAGCCGGTGGCGCAGGGAAAGCCTTTCTGGCGAAGCTGCATGCGCCACAGGGCTTCGATCCAGGCCGTGTGTTCTTCATTCGGCTCCTCGGATTGCCGATCCCAGCGGGAACCACTAGGCCGGAACGAGCCCAGAAAGTTTTCAACGAAGAAGAAATGATAAGGCAGAGTGTCGCCCAAACACCGGGAGTGGCCGAAGCGGGGTGGTCCCAACTTTGGAATCCAGGCACAGGGGGATTCTTCAAAAACATCGAGATTCAGAGCAAACCCGCGTTAACCGACGCGCAGGCTGTGTTCACCCCGATCAGCCCACAATTGCTTTCCGTCCTGCACGTCCCGCTACTTCGGGGGAGAATTTTTTCAAGCGCCGAAGTGCAGCGACTGGCTCACGTGGCCATGGTGAATCAAGCGTTCGTCAAGCAATACTTGGGAGATGTCGACCCCATTGGTCAAAGTGTGCGCATCCCGTTCCTCAAGACATGGGATTCGCCTCCGATGTCTTCAGAACCTCTTAATGCTTGGGTAGAAGTGATCGGCGTCGTGGGCGACGCGTCAAACAATGACCTCGACCATCCTGAAGTGCGGCCAGCGGTATTCTTACCGAACACCTTCGGTCCACCCCTTCTCGGCGGCACGCTTTACGTGCGTGCGAGCGGCGATCCGGAGACTGCCATACGCTCTGTCAAGGCGCGGCTGCTGCAGCTCAACCCCAGCTTGGTCGTGAACGACGCGCATACGCTGCAGTGGGAGCTCGATAATTGGGGATGGGGTCGCGAGCGCTTGATCGCCGCCATTTTCGCGCTCTATGCCGTCATCGCTCTGCTGTTGGCGGCCACGGGGCTTTATAGCGTGGTATCCTTCGCCGTAACGCAGCGCACACAAGAATTGGGCATCCGAATGGCCCTTGGCGCTGGGCACGGCTCAATCGTGCACCTCGTGCTCAGTTCGACCGCAGCAATGCTGGGCATCGGCATAGCTGCAGGCTTGATAATAAGCGCGATTCTGGGCCCCCTTGTTTCCGCATGGGGCGGAGGAAGTTTGTCCCAGCCGTTGACGCTGCTCGGGGCTGCGCTGATTCTCGTTCTCGTGGCAGCCATAGCTTGTGTTCTTCCCGCATGGCGCGCTGCGTCCATCGATCCCATGCAGGTCCTACGTGCCGAGTAGCCAGACAACAAATCTGGGGAGAAGCTGCATGGTCAATGCTGAATCAAGAATTAAGCATAGCGCGGGCTAGTATTTGTTCCAGAGCCAACAGCCTAGAACGGGTCAACAATCCTGCCCTGTTTCACTCATTTTCTTCGTTGAGCTTTTTCGTTTTCGAGGCCTCTTAGTATGGTGAGGGGAGTTCTCGCCATGTACTCCCGCGAGCAACGCGACACCGGGCTCCCCGGTCCGCCGCTCTGCCTCGCGTACGGCCTGCGGTAACGGCGAACGCGATCGCGGGACAACGCTGTTTATGGGGCTAAAGCTCCAACTGCGCCTCGACACTGATCGGGGCCACGTGGCGTGAACAGCAGACTTTCGCATCACCCGAAGCCCTGCCACGGCCCTCCGGAGACGCCAAGAGCCTCCCCTCGCTGACATTCATGGTTGGCTACATCAATTCGCTGTGGAGGTACTCGTGAACATATCTCACTTTAAGCGTTTCCGCTCATTGAGACTGACGGGTTGGCGGCTGATCTCCGGTGCGAACTACTGCAATCTGGCGGATTCGGATTTGGCTTGGTTCAGGATGGGGATGCCGGGGTCGGCGTCTTTCCATAGGGAGAGGAAAGAGTTGTAGGCGGCGCGGGACTTGGGAATGTCGCCGGCGAGGGCGTAGGCGCGGGCTTGGCCGAGATGAGCGAGGGCGGCGATAGGCTCATTGACCACGACGCCGGGCCAATCGAGGATTTTCTGAAATTCGGCGGCCGCCGGAGCCCCCTGGCGAGCAGCGAGATACGCCTGGCCGCGGACATAGACAGGATAAAGGTTTGTCCAAAAAGTGCTGCTGCCCGGGACACCTAATTCGTAGGGCGTGGCGACGGCAAGCGCTTCGAGGGCCTTGGCGGCATTGTCAGGAAGGTCGAAGGCGAGCTGGGCGCGGAGAGTTGGCAGGTAATTAAAACGAACGACGGTGTCTTCCGGGAAACGCTTTTCCAAATCGTCCGCGAGCGCCTGGGCGCGCGTTGTATCACCGGCCAGGGACATCGCGAGGGCGGCAGCGTACTGGGCATCGCGGCCATTCGATTCGGCGAGAGTCGCGGCGGCGCGCTGGCGCGCTTCCGAGGCATTTCCATAGAAGGCTTCCCAGAGGGCCGCAGCGGCCTCGCAACCCGCAGCCGTTTCTTTTTCGCCGGCTAGCTGGGCGGAAGTTGAAGCCTGGCGAGCGAGAGCGCGAGCGTCAGCGAGTTTACCGGCGTAGGCGGCGGTGCCGGCCTCCAGATAGAGCATGACGTTTTCTTTTCCGGGCTTGCCCATCGCCCAAGAGACCTGCTGAGCTATAGCGGCCGGATCCTTATTCAGGAAGGCAATCTGATAGAGATTGATGCGGAGATCGGCGGAATCAAGATTTTTCGACAAGGCTTCTTTGGCGGCGGCGCGAGCCTCGCCTAAACGATTCAAATGAATATAGGCGAGAACCAGATCGGCGAGGGTGACACTATCCGTGGGACTCAGGCGCAGGGCTTCACGGAACTGCGCGAGAGACTTATCGTACTGCCCCAGTGTCTGATACACGACGCCGAGATTGAGAGGCGGGACTTGTTCGCGAGGATAGATTTGCGCCCAGAGCTCATAAGACTGCCGCGCCTTTTCGAGGTCGCCCGTGACGAGTTGATGGTAATGCGACTCAATGTAGAACCTCTCCCTTTCGCTGACGCGAGCGCGTAGGTCGTAAGCTTTTTTTATATTTTGCGCCGAGAGCATTTTTTCGCCGAGGTTATGGTAAGCGGTCCCCAGCGTCGCGTAAGCCATGGCGAAACTCGGGTCAAACTGGACAGAACGTTCGAACAATGGCACCGCGGCTGTGTAGTCACCCATTCCCAGCATGGCTTTTCGGCCCAAACTGTAGGCCTGGAGCGCTTCGAGGGAAGGAGTAGTGACCTGCTCGACCGGGGTATCGAGCTTCTGCACGGACTTGAGGGACTCTCCGAGTTTTTCGCGGAGCTTAGTGGAAGCTACCCCGAGCGCATTCAAGACATTTTCCTTGCCGATGGCGGTGACCTGCTCCTGGGCAAGGGAATCGCCGGTTTGGCAATTCACGGCGCTGACGCCAATGACATACTGGTCGTCGATTCTGGAAATGGAGCCGCTCAAATACGCCTGGCTGCCGACGCGCTGGCAGAGGCCGCCAGCGACCGCGGGAGAAAGTTTGCTGTCTGGCGGCAGCCCCATGAGTCGCAAGGTTTCTTGGATGCGCCGCTCGGAGACCAGGCTCAATAAAGGGGATTGTTCAAGTTGCGAAGCAAGACCCTGCCGCAGGGTACCATCAAAGACTGTATCGCCCGTCCCGTTCGTGAAATCAGCAAGGACGACTGTGTCCTTATCAGTCAGCGCATGCGCCTTACGGGAGAGAAACAACCAACCGCCCACTGACAATGCTGTGATGACTAGAATTGATGCGCCAGTGGCCGCCCGTCGAAATCGTATGGGTCTCTTGGCAGGCGTCAACTCGGCCCCGGCCGTACAGACGACTGCGCGACCCGATTCTGAATCTCGCTTCAGCCGTTGCAAGTCTGCGTGAGTTTCTGCGGCGCTGTTGTAGCGCAGCTTGCGGTCTTTCTCTAATGCTTTATTGACGATGCGCTGAAACTCTGTCGGGAAGCCAGGATTCACTCGTGCTAGCGGGGTCGGCGCTCGATTCAGAATCGCATCGTGAACTATGGCTATTGTGTTGCCCGGGAATGCGAGTCTGCCCGTTGCCATTTCGTACAGAACTGCACCGAACGAGAACAAATCCGTCCTTGCATCCAGCTCTTCGCCCCGTGCCTGCTCTGGAGACATGTATGCGATAGTTCCAACCGCACAACCAGCGCTTGTAAGTTGCGTACCCTCACTCACCGTTGGCATCGAAGAAATGCCACCACCCTCGTGTATAGGAGTAAACTTCGCCAGACCGAAGTCGAGGACCTTTACGCTGCACTGCTTGGTGATAAATAGATTTGCTGGCTTGATGTCTCGATGAATAATGCCACCGGCATGCGCTGCTCTGAGCGCATCGGCTATTTGAATCGCCAGCTGCAGCATTTCGTCGAACGGGAGCGGCCTGCCAGAGATGTGATGTTTCAACGTTTCGCCGTCGAGAAACTCCATCGCAATGAATTGCTGTCCGTCTTGCTCACCGATTTCGTAGACAGTGCAAATGTTGGGATGGTTTAAACTAGATGCAGCTTGTGCCTCCCGCTCAAAGCGAGCCAAATTCTGTGAGCCCCTGGCAACATCATCAGGCAGAAACTTCAGGGCCACGAGACGGTCGAGACGGGTGTCGAGGGCTTTGTAGACAACGCCCATGCCGCCAGTGCCGAGTTTCTCGAGGATGCGAAAGTGAGAGATGGTCCGGCCGATCATGGGTAAGACCGCGCTTTAGAAGTCAGTAATGCAGGTCAAAGAGTCTTGTCGTCAAGAGCAGCATCGCCGTGGGCAGTCGGCCGCTCGACATTGGGTGGCTTGGGTGAACCCAGCATGGCGAGTGCGCGGGCGCCTTCACCGTAAGCACTCAAATCAGCCTGATGTTCCAACTCGAAAGTGACGTTTTTGCTGCAGACAGAGCACACCAGCGAGCCATACGCAGCGCCGTTTTTCTGAACGAACATGTTGTAGCGCATAACGCGCTCGCAACAAACGGGAATCCAGAGGTTTGGAGTTTGCCCGGGATCCAAGAGCCACCTATCCAAAGAAGAATGCAACGGAGTATACACCGAAAAACTGGACGGCAGGGCGCATACCACGGGTGGGAAAGCAACGCAAATAGGTGCGGCGTTTGAATTAACGAAATTATCTCATACGCAGCAGATGGGACTCCTGAAATTACGACGAGGAAGAAATATGGAACGCTGGGAAAATTCTGGCGCGGAGCACCGCTCTGGCCTTAGCGGGGGCGGCCGGCTTATTTTATCTGGCGGGACTTGATGAAATCGGCCAGGTCTTTAATCCACGCTTCACGCTGGGACTTATCCAGATGGGTCGTAGCGGCCCAAACGGGCATCTCGGCGGGTCCGTGGGCAGGCAGGGTGACGCCATTGCGTAGCACCTTTGTTACGTACTCCTGGGGAAATTTGCCGCCATGGCGCCGCGACAAGGTCGTGAGATCCGGAGGCACCCTATAGGGCGGAGGAAACGGTCCGGTACCCTTCAGGTCGTTTCCATGGCAGACAGCACAATGCAGCGCGAACTGCGCGGCTCCGGCCGAAGGCGATGATGATACATCTGGCGCTTTCTGTGCTTGCTTTTCTTGTCCAGGGCAAAGCGCAACAACCAGCGCAAGCAGGGGACACAGCCTGAGCAGATTGGCAAGATTGCGACGAATGAGAGACCGACTCATAAAAGTTCCGGGAGTCCTAGCCGAGTTCGGCGGTTAGCAACTGCTTGGAGTATTCAGAAAGCAGGCAGAAATTGCGGTGATTGGGGTCACCAACAAATGTAATGGCAACCACAAATTGCCGTTGAAAGGACCACGTACTTGGAGGCAATGCACATTCGTTCACACGAGCGGCTGCCGCTGGCGCGGACGCTAGGTAAAAGACTTGACTTGGAAGGGAGTGTTAGTCTGCACGGTGAAATTCCACGTAATCGCGGCCGTGATACAGCCGATAATTTCCAGCCTCCGAGCCTGCAATGAGCTTCAAGGGCACCGGGCGCTTGATCTCCGTATCTCGCGTTGAACCGGCCTGCAAAACGTCGTTGCCGCCGATGTCCATCGCGACAAACTTGTTGCCATCGAGAAAGCCGAAGCCGTAGGCGCCGGGCTTAAGCATTTGGCCGCCAATTTCGAGGGGCACTTCATTGATGAGATAAGCCTGATACTTTTCTCTTATCGCGGTGGAGTAACCGGAGCTGTCCACAAGCCCTGCAAGCACGAACCGACCATCGGCAAAGCGAACGCCGCCGGTGTTGCGGTCCTGCACCGTCGCTACCTGGCCGCGGAAAAACACTTTTTCCGGCAACAGCTTGTTGCCGACCTCGGCGGCTGTCAGGACAGAGTCTTTTCCGGGAGCGGAACCTTTGGCCGATTGAGCGCGCGCGAACGAGACTACAGCGACGGCCAAGAGCGAGACTGCAAACAGCGAAAAACACCTGCGAAACTTCATGGCATTCTCCTTAGGCGAGCCGACAGAATTTGAAGTATGAGCGTTAGTTAAAGACCGATGCAGTGACACACGTCACCTCTGCGAGAAAAGCTCCCGACTGGCAACGAACCCCCAGTTGGGTCTGGACATGCAGAAGTATAGAGAGGTTATCGATTAGACTTCGTTCTTGTGGAAGCGGTCGATGAGATGGTCGCAGGCACGGACAGTGATGGCCATCATGCTTAGCGTGGGGTTCTGACAGGCGGAGGAGACGAAGCTGGCGCCGTCCATTACGAAGACGTTTTTTACGTCATGAGTCTGATTGAAGGAATTAAGGACGGATTTTTTGGGATCGTGGCCCATGCGAGCGGTGCCGAGCTCGTGGATGGCCATGCCGGGCTCTTCAACGCGCGCGCGAACGCGGATGTCCTTGGCGCCCGCGGCTTCGAGCATCTCGGCGGCGGAAGCTCCGGCATCCTGCATGAGAGCGGCTTCGTTGTCTCCGTGGGTCATATTGATGTGCAGCGCAGGAATGCCCCAGGCGTCCTTCAGATTGGGATCGATCGCGATGAAGTTGTCCCAGCGGGCGAGCGATTCGCCGAAAGCGCCGAGACCGATGGAATAGAAACCTTCCTTGACGGCTTTCTTCAGCGAAGTTCCGTAGCCTTCGGCACTGAAATTGAAATCGGGGCCGGCGCCGCCCTGGTAACCATAGCCGCGGATGAAGGGGGAGCGCGTCTTGCTGGAGGGCGTGTTACGGAAGCGCGGAACGTAGATGCCGTTGGGACGCTGGGGTTCGTTGGCGTTGGGGAGAACATTGAGATTAGGGAGACGGCCTCCGGCGCCCCCACCCACAACGTGGTCCATCAAATAATGGCCGAGCGCGCCACTGGAGTTGGCGAGCCCATTGGGGTATTCGCGCGTGGAAGAGTTCAGCAGGATGCGAGTGGATTCGAGAGCCTGGGCGCACAGGACGACGGACTTCGCGTGGACTTCCTTGACCTGGCGCGTTTCGCGGTCGATGAAAGTGACGCCGCTCGCTTTGTTCGCAGCGTCGTCCATATTGACGTGGGCAACGACGGCGTTGGTGATGAGGGTGCAGTTGCCGGAAGCGAGAGCGTCCTTGACGGTTGTGAAAGGGCTGCTGAAATAGGAGAAGGTGCTGCAGCCGCGTTCGCACGGCCCGCAATAATGGCATTGGAGGCGGCCATTGTGATTTTGGGTGAGGACGGCGGCGCGGCCGATCGTGACGGTGTGGCCGAATTTAGCTTTGACGCGTTCGCGGAACTGGATTTCGCCGCAACTCATTTTCATGGGCGGGAGAAATTGGCCGTCGGGGAGCATTTCATTGCCTTCGGCTGCGCCAGTAATGCCGACATATTTTTCGACGATGTCGTAATAGGGAGAAAGATCGGCGTAGGAGATGGGCCAATCATCGCCGTAGCCGTCGCGGCTGGCGGCTTTGAAGTCGTTGTCGCTCATGCGATAGCTTTGGCGGCCCCAGACTAGCGAGCGGCCACCGAGGATGCGGAGCCGCTGCCATGTGAAGGGCTTGTCGGCCGGAGTGCTATAGGGATTCTCGAGATCGTTAACGAACCAGTCGTAGTTGTATTCCATGCAGGCATAGCACTGCTTTTGAATAGGGCGGGTGCGCGCGACTTCGGGCGAATGATCGCGATACTTCAGTTTGTACGCAGGCATGTGCTCGGTGAATTCTTTTGGCGTGATGGCGCGGCCAGCTTCGAGCAAAGCGACTTTCAGGCCCGCTTCGGAAAGCTGTTTTGCGGCCCAGCCGCCGGTGGCTCCTGAGCCAACGACTACGGCATCGTAAGTCTGCTGCAAAGGATCCTGGGATTGGTAGGTCATGGTTACTTGTGGTTCCCTTCGGGATGTTCACAGCCCTGATAGGGGCCGTGGGCGAATGCGCCGTCCCAGCCGAGCTCTTTCTCGCCGATCTGGGAGTTGTAGTAAGCAGTCATGATGCGGCCCTTGAGGGCCTGGAAATGGGTGTGGCCGACGTCGGGCGTTGTGTCGGGTTCGCCGGTCCATTCGCTGCCGTTGCTGGGATAGGCGAGGCCGTGCAAAACATCATCCTGATCTTCGCGCGAAAGATAACGAAACGCGGCTTTGAAGCGCCGAATGCTTTCGCCATCGAGATAAGCGAGCGAGTTCAGGAAGGCGCGCTGAACTTGGGGAGTCTCGGCAGAGAGAACGAGATCGATATAGCGATTCGCGAGGGCTTCCTTGGCGCCAGGAGTATCGGTCGCAGGAATGATGAGATCGCTGAGAATGATGAGTGTTTCGTTCTGATGATCGTCGAGGAAGAGCGGCTTCCAATCGGGGACGTTGAATTCGCCTGAGGCATCCACGCCTCGCTGCGCGGGGGTTAGCTCCGAAGCAGGCGGAGGAGCTTGGGGCGCGGCAACCGCGGGTCGAAAAGCAGCGGCGGCGCCGGTGAGAACAGTGGCTCGAAGCAAATCACGGCGATTCATGGAAACTCCTTGTAGGTCAGACGGCTGCGCGAGCGAATTACCGGCGAGCGGGCCCAACGCAGAGTCTACACCAAAGAAAGACGGATGGTGCACGAAGCGCGTTTCCACCGGAACTGGGCGCTCTCATTCGATCTGGACACGAGAGACATTGAAGCCATCGACGGCGAGGACGGGCTTGGCGGAGCCGAGATCATGTTTGCGGACATGGACGGCGACCTCGCGCTTTTCGCCAGGGAGGAGAGAGATGTAGTTGTCGTCCCAAAAAATGGGGAGAATCTCCGGGCCGTTCTTGCCCCTGAGAAGACGGAGACGGGTGAGGAATGCGAGGCCGGAACCGGTGTTTTCAATGGTCACATGAGCCGTAGGCTCGGGACCTGCGTCCGAAAATTCCATCGAGGCTTTGACATCGACCTTCGGAAGATCCTGAAGCGCCTGGAAATTGGCAAACTGACTGAGGGGAGTGTAGTACCACTCGGATTTTGGGAAGTCCGAGACGTCAGGATGGGTAGAGAGCCAGTAGAAATTGCGGCTGAGCAATTTGCCGGACGGAGAGAAGAGCTGGAGGTTCACGAAGTAGGTGGAGGAGATGCCTTCCGGCTCGGGGATTTTGAAAGTACTGACGACGCCGTCGGCGTCGACGTCCGCGAGGGCTTCCTGGGAGAAACGCTCTTTCATGGAAGTGTCGTACACCTTGGCGACGACTTTAAGCTCCTTGAGGATTTCCTGCGTACCGTTGACGATGGCGACGCTGCGGTCGTCGTAGGAAAATTGCACGTGAACGAGCTCGAGGGCTTTTTTCGAGCCGAAAAAGCCGCCGGCGGGACGCAGGCTGTAATCGTAGAGATGCCAGATGAGGCCGGGCCAGGCGTTATTGAGCATCCATTGAATGACGCCGGTGGATTTGTATTTGTTGCGGCCATAGCCTTCGAACATGGCGCGCTGGCCCTCGTATGTCATGGCTTGCGATTTCCAGGCGAGATCGTCGACGTTCTTGACGGTTCCGTACCGTTCTTCGAGAGCGTGGGTGAAAACTTTGATGTTCTTGAATTCGCCGCCGCCGGCGTGGTAGTCCCAAAATTCGTTGATAGGCCAGAGCTTGTCCGGCGGAAACATGGTTTTGAGTTCCTCAACGGGAGGAACGGCGGGGCCGGGGCTGATTTCCGTGGAAAAGCCGTATGCGCCCCCATGCTTGGTGTCGAGGAGCCAGTAGTTTGGAGAGACATATTCATAAGGGCCGTCCATTTTCACACCGCTGTCGCCGGTCGGCTCGGTCTTTTTCGCGGTCGCGGAAGAAAGGATCGGCTTGTTCCAGTGCTCTTCCTTTTCAACGTCGAGATAGGCATTTTCACGATCGGGAGGAGGAGGATTGTCGCTGCCGTTCAGCCAAACGAGAAGGCTGGGATGATTGCGGAGGCGAAGAATCTGATCGCGGAGAGAGTCGACGGAGACGCGCTTGTTTTCCGCGCCCCACTTGCCCCACTTTTCCCAGGCATCGCAGCAGCACCATCCGGCCATGACGAGGATGCCGTCGCGGTCGGCGCGGTTCATGAAAGTTTCGTCTTCCAGCTTGCCTTCGAGGCGGATGGTATTGAGTCCCATTTCTTTTACGTAGCGGAATTCGGCTTCGCGGCGCGATTGGTTGATGCGCAGCATCATGTCAGGTGCCCAGCCGCCGCCGCGGACGAGGACGTTCTTGCCGTTGACTTTGAAGAGGCGGTAGCCTTCGGGCGTCAACTCCGAATCGGTTTGCACGATGCCGAATTCGATGGTTTGTTTATCGGAGGCCGGGCCTTTTTCCGGGACGAACCCGAGTTCGAGCTTGTGAAGGTAGGGATCGCCCATCTGATAGGGCCACCAGAGGCGGGGGTGCTCGACGTTTAGGGAAGGCGAGTCTTCCGGAGTGATGGCGATGGCGCGGTGTTCGCCTGGTTTGAGCTCAATATCCTGAGAAAATTCGATGGGAGAAGCGGCGCCCAGAATTTTCCCGCGAAGAGTTCCTTTGACGGAAGCGTCCGACGCGTTTTCGAGCGTGGCGCGAACGGTGAGCGCGGCTGTGTCGCGCGAGGGGAGACTGAGTTTGGTTTCGACCGTGGGGTGGCGGACGGCGACGGGGCCGCTCTCGGAGAGAACCACTTCCTGCCACAGGCCCATGTCCTTATCGGGAGGCGTGGGATTCCAGTCGACCCAGGTGATGCCCAGCTCGTTAGCGTGAGGAGCGGAGACCTCGATGGCAACCACATTTTTGGCGCCCGCCTTGACGAAAGACGTCACGTCAAACTCATAGCGGCGAAACGCGCCGACGACCTGATCCGAACCAGCGACTTTTTTTCCGTTGATCCAAATATCCGCGCGGTAATTGATGCCGCGAAAGGCGAGCCAGACCGTTCTCCCCTTGAAAAGCGCGGGAACTTCAAATTCTTCGCGGTACCACCAGGGCACGGCGTAGGGGCTATCTGCTGGCATTTCCTGGTTGGCGAATTCGGAGCCGATTTTGTAAGAGACGCCTGGAACGGACCGCAGATTCATGCCGAAGTAGGGATCCTTATAAACGCCATTCTCGACAAGGACGGCAAAGACGGTGTTGGGAACGGAAGCCTTGTACCAGGAAGAAGAGTCGAACGAGGTGCTGGAGACGGCGGCACCATCAGCGCTCACTTTTGCGGAGGATTGAACGCGCCAGCCTTCTCGCAGAGTGATATCTCCATCGGCGCGCGAGGCGGGCACAGCAATGGCTGTAACGGCGAGAAGAGCAACGGCGAAGGACGCGGCAGTGAGCATGCTATCAGCTACCCGGAGAAGACCAGCAAACGATCTCGAAGGTAAGAAATTATTCTTGCTAAACGAAATCATCATGAGCCCCCGGCGGCGCCCGCAGGACGGCAGCATTTAAACCGATTGAATAGAAGGAATAATGAGCGCTTTCTGAGCCGGCGCGGCCGGGCGCTAGTTTAGCCTGAGCAGAAGAAAAGAGACAAGCACATTCCAAAAAGAAAGGCGCGAACCTTGCGGCTCGCGCCTCGCTCGATTTGGATGGAGCACTTTTCGTTCGATTATTGCGCCGGGGACACGAATACCTGCGCGGGCGTCATGACCTGCACATTCGGCACTTCTGTGGTTACGCGAACCGTCTCAAACTTGCCCTTATTGCCGCCGTTACCCACAAAGGACAGCAGATACTGGTTTTCGAGATGCCGTTGGATCTCGTCGAAGTACGGTTTCAACGTAACCGGCATTTCCGTGCCGAGATAATACGCCTCGGCGCCGGTTTCTTCGGAAAGTCGGCTGAGATTCGATTGCGCATTGAACGCGCGGAACGGCCTGCGGCCGATATGCCCCGCATCGGGAACGTAAATCGACCAAATGTTGATGTTCTTTTTCTGGGCATGCTCGACGGTTGTATCGAGATCGGGATCGATTGGATCGAAACCGCCCCGGAAATAATCAATGCCCGAGGAAAACAACATGATGGACTTGCGCTCGCTGGAATCGGGCCAGCGTTTGATCCAATCCTGGAGCGCGAGATACGGACTAGTGAAAGCGCCGGAATTGCCCAAAGGAAGACGCAAAGCCTTGGCGGCAAGAGCGTGATCGGTGGTGAAATCCTGGGCCACCAATGCCGAACCGTTCCTGGAATACGCGACGGCGATATAGGTGCTTTCCGGCTGGGCCATGATGAAGGAGCGGAGATCGCCCCACTGATTAGCAACAGTAGTTTCGAGCGAATCATCGATGAGAATTGCCAGGTAGAGCTTTTGGCTGCGCTTCCAGTCCGCGATCTGAACTTGCTCCTTGCTCTGGTATAGATGGACGTCGTCTTTCTTGAGTTCGGGCGGCATGCCATTCTTATTGTCGACCGCAGTGACCGTAAACGTAACTCCGGCGGAGTCCGACGCCGCAGCCTCTGCCGTGAGCGGCAAGGACACCGCCAAGGCCAGAACTGCCAACACCAGAGTCCCCTTCCATTTTAGATTCTTGATCATGAACGTACTCCCTTTCTGTCATCCCAGTTGATTAGATGCAGAGCGAGCCTGGAGCGTGCATATCTTTACTCCAGCCGGAGGCGCGTTCCGTCGTAGAATGCAACCCGGCCTGCGAGGAATATCTTCGTGAAAAGCTACATTGGGGCTATTGATCAGGGCACGACCAGCACGCGGTTCATGGTGTTCGACAAGGCGGCTCGTATTGTTGCGGTTGCGCAGAAGGAACACGAGCAGATCTTCCCGCACCCTGGATGGGTGGAACACGACGCGTTGGAAATCGTGCGCCGGACCGAGGAAGTGATTGCGGAAGCGCTCGAACAGCGCGGACTGCGCGCTTCGGACCTGGCGGGCATCGGCATAACCAACCAGCGCGAAACAACGGTGGTTTGGGAACGGGCTACAGGGCAGCCGATCGCAAACGCCATCGTGTGGCAAGACACGCGCGTCTCGGAAGACGTGCGACGATTTGCGAGCGACGGCGGGCAGGACCGTTTTCGCGCGGATACTGGCTTGCCGCTGAGCACCTATTTCAGCGGATTGAAATTGCGATGGCTGCTGAAAAACGCTCCGGAGGCGAGCGCGAAAGCGGCCGCAGGCGAGCTGCTTTTCGGAAATATCGACACCTTTCTCGTCTGGAATCTAACGGGCGGGCCAAAAGGTGGCGTCCACGTCACCGATGTGACCAACGCGAGCCGGACACAACTGCTCAATTTGAAAACACTGGACTGGGATCAAAAGTTGCTCGCGGCGTTCGAAATTCCACGAGCGATGCTGCCGCAGGTGCGATCGAGCAGCGAAGTTTATGGCGAGGCGAAACTGCCGGCCATCGCTGGCGTCGGTGTGGCGGGAATCTTGGGGGACCAGCAGGCTGCACTAGTCGGACAGGCTTGCTTCCGGCCCGGCGAGGTGAAAAATACGTATGGAACCGGTTGCTTTCTGCTAATGAACACTGGAGAGCGTGCTGTTCCCTCGAAGTTCGGACTGCTGACGACAGTTGCTTACAAAATCGGCAGCGCTCCAGCGTGCTACGCGCTGGAAGGCAGCGTGGCGATATCGGGAGCGCTGGTGCAATGGGTCCGCGACAATCTCGGGATGATCGAGAAAAGCGCGGATATTGAAACGCTGGCGCGGACGGTGAAGGACAACGGCGGCATCTACTTCGTTCCGGCCTTTTCGGGGCTTTATGCACCATACTGGAAAGAGAATGCGCGCGGCGTGATCGCGGGGCTAACGCGGTACGTGAATAAAGGACATTTGGCGAGAGCGGTGCTGGAAGCGACGGCGTTTCAAACGCGCGAAGTTGTCGAGGCGATGGAAAAAGATTCGGGGATTGCGCTGTCATCGCTGCGCGTGGATGGCGGAATGGTGGCCAATGAACTATTGATGCAATTCCAGGCGGACATCCTGAATCGCGAAGTGGTGCGCCCCGTAGTTCAGGAGACGACGGCGCTTGGAGCAGCATATGCGGCCGGGCTAGCGGTGGGATTTTTCTCTGGCTTGGATGAACTGCGAGCGAATTGGGCTGTGGACCAGACCTGGACGCCGCATTTTGCCGAAGCGGAACGCGAGGAGCTTTACAAACAGTGGAAGAAAGCGGTCCACCGGTCATTCGATTGGGTGGACGCTTGAAACAACAAGCGAGGCATCACGCGGGCTTTTTCATGCAGAGGAGATTGCTGAATGACTTCCCCCTTTATGGGCGAATTTTTGGGCACGATGATTCTGGTGTTGCTTGGCGACGGTGTAGTAGCGGGAGTGCTCCTGAAGCGCTCCAAGGCGGAAGGTAGCGGTTGGATGGTCATTACCGCAGGCTGGGCATTTGCCGTGATGGCGGGCGTGTTCGTTTCCATCGCGTGCGGGAGCAGCGACGCGCATTTGAACCCGGCGGTCACGATCGGTTTTGCCGTGCGTGATGCGAGCTTTGCAAAGTTAGCTCAGTATTTTGTCGCGCAAGTTCTGGGTGCGCTTGTGGGTGGCGCCCTCGTCTGGCTGCACTATTTTCCGCACTGGAAAGAGACAACGGATTCGGCGAGCAAGCTGGCGTGCTTTTGCACGGCGCCAGCTATCCGAAACGTAGCTGCAAACTTGTTCAGCGAAATCGTGGGTACGTTTGTGCTGGTTTTTGTGGTTGGTGCGATTTTTTCGAAGCGCGTGGCAGGTACGGGACCGGCTCCAGGAATGGGCGCTTATCTGGTGGGCAGCGTAGTTTGGGGCATCGGTTTGTCCCTGGGCGGGACGACAGGGTATGCAATAAATCCTGCGCGCGATTTAGGTCCGCGCCTGGCACACGCGATTCTGCCGATCTCCGGCAAGGGCGGGTCGGATTGGAGCTATGCACCAATTCCAATTGTCGGCCCACTGCTGGGCGGAGCGCTAGCTGGCCTGCTTCTACGCATCCTCGCGGTTTCCTAACGTAGATTCGCAGTATAAGTAACCGATTCCGCATGATGGGTTGTCGCTCGTGCGCGCGCTTTGCGTGGGTGGGTTACTCTGCAAGGGAATGGGAACAACCACCATAGCCCCGCCGGAGCCGCGCGTTTCGGCGCCCGCCCAGCCCGATGGGACGAAGAGTCCGTGGATCTATCGCCCGTGGATCGACCTGACGGTCGGTTGCGGCGCCTGGTCCGCTCCGCTTTTGCTCGCTGGATTTTACTTTGCGAACTCGTACAGTCGCGGGTGGAGCGTGGCGTTCTATTTTCTTGCACTGCTCTCAAACTATCCGCACTTTATGGCCACTGTTTATCGCGCCTATCACACGCGCGACGAATTCGAAAAGTACAGAATCTATACGGTTCAAGTGGCGCTGTTGCTCGCGCTGGCTGGCGTCTTTACGCATTTGTGGTACGCACTTCTTCCCTGGATTTTCACGCTCTACATTTGCTGGAGCCCGTGGCACTACACCGGGCAAAACTTCGGGCTGATGATGATGTTCGCACGGCGTGCGGGCGTCTCGCCGACGGAAACGGAACGCGCTGCGCTGCGGCTTTCCTTCATTGCTTCCTATGTTTTGCTGATGCTGAGCTTCCACACCGGCCCCTCCGGCGATGCGCTGATTCTTTCGCTTGGCCTGCCGGCCACTCTTACGCTGCCCGCCCGCGCGGCTTTGGCGTTGTTTTTTGTCGGGGCTAGCGGGTGGGCACTGGTTTCGATGGCACGGAGAAGCAATTTCCGCGCGGTACTTCCGGTGATTACGCTGACGGCAACGCAATTCCTTTGGTTTCTGTTGCCAGCGGCAATTGAGTTGATCAGCGGAAAGGAAATTCCGCAGACCCGCTATAGCAGCGGCCTGCTTGCTGTGCTGCATTCCACCCAATATTTGTGGATCACTAGCTATTACCAGAAAAAAGAAGCGCGCGCAGCGGGCGATACGCGCTGGTCGTTTTCCGGCTACCTCGTGACGCTGGTTGCTGGCGGAATCGCTCTATTCATTCCTGGGCCTTGGATTGTCAGCCGCGTTTTTCACGCCGATTTTGCAGCGAGCTTTCTGACTTTCACGGCGCTGGTGAACATTCATCACTTTATTCTGGATGGAGCGATCTGGAAATTGCGCGACTCGCGGATTGCTTCTTTGCTGCTGGATGCGCAGCACAAAACAGTTACCGGCGGCGGGACGAAACGGAACCGCGTCGCCGCGGCTGCTCATTGGCTCACAGGGAGGGCACCGGCTGCACGCGCGCTTCGAATCGCGACCGTGGCTTTGCTTTTTCTCTGGGCCGGCGTGGACCAATTGCACTTTTGGTGGGCCAGCAAAGCGAGCAGCCTTTCGGCGCTTCAGCGCGCGGCGCAACTGAATCCCGACGACAGTTCGGTCCAAGTCCGGCTGGCTCACGCTGAACAGGTTTCGGGCCAACGCGACGCGGCGCTGGCTTCCATGCGGCGCGCTGCCGCCGTCAATCCGGCGAGCCTTGCGTTGCAAGAGTCCTACGCGCGGAGCTTGATCGAAGCAGGGCAGATTGCCGATGCCAGGTCCGAGTTTCAAAAGATTCTGGCGCGATGGCCGAAAAATGCGGATGCGCTGGTCGATTCCGGAATGCTGGCGCACCGATTGGGGCGCGACGATGAAGCCGTTGAGGACTGGCAACGCGCGATAGACGCCGATCCGACTCAATCAAATGCGCAACTGTATCTTGCGCAAGCGCTCGATCAGCAGGGAGAACTACAGTCTGCGGCGAGGCATTATCGCATCTATCTGGAGCTCGCCGCGGCGCGGCACGAACGAAATGCCACCGACACCGGCACGCTGCTTGCAGCCTTGATCAAGGTTGCAGACGCCGACGCCGCGATCCAACACGTTGACGACGCTTCGAACGGTTACACGGCAGCGGCGGGATTTGCGGACAAAGCCGGCGAGAAGGCACTCGAGAGCCTGGCGCTCGTACATCTCGCCGATCTGCAGGAAAAACAAGGCGACGCCGGCGGCGCGGTACAGTCTTATCAGCACGCCTTGCGGCTGGATGCGGGACTTTCGGACGCACGAAGCGCGGCCTCCGATTGGTTCAACTACGGCCAGTTCTTGCGCAAACATCAGCAGCCGGAGCGCTTGGTTTTCGCATGTTTTTTGAGGGCTGAGAACGCGATAGAAAAAACGCCGGGTGACGAGTTCAGAGTGATAACGGAGGCGCGCAAGGAAAGCGAAGCTCGGCTTGGCCAGGAGGCCGGCGTGGTGCGGCGCAATCTTGATCAGATCGTTGCGGAAACCCAGAGCTTGCAGGCTTCCTCTCTCGCGGCGAGGAAATAACCTCTACAGGCCTACTCAGCAGAATTCGTCTGTGCCCCTCATTGTGCCACTACTTTATCGGAGGCCTCACCGCTGATTCCCAAACAAATACACCATTATTTTTGCCCATAATACGCGTTGCTGCCGTGTTTGCGAAGGAAGTGCTTCTCGTGCAGATGTTTGGAGATGGATCGTGCGCTTGGATTCGCGGATATCGTCTGAAGAGCCATTGACGCAATTGCTTCCAGAATCACGGCGATATGAGCTGCGTCCGACGGCGATTTTCCCCAGCAAAATGGCGCATGACCGGCGACGAGGACTGCGGGGACCTGCATAGGGTCGAGTCTCTTGAATCGATGCACGATGGCGCGGCCGGTGTTCGCTTCATAGTCTTTTCGAATCTGCGCGGGCGCAAGCGGCTTAGTTACCGGCACAGGGCCGCGAAAATAGTCGGCATGAGTTGTGCCGAAACACGGAATCTCCTTCTGTGCTTGCGCCCACGCCGTGGCCGCGGAGGAATGTGTGTGCGCGACACCGCCGATGCCGGTGAATGCACGATACAAAATCAAGTGAGTGGAAAGGTCGGAAGAGGGCCGCAGCGATCCTTCGACAGCTTTCCCTTCCAGATCGACGACAACAATATCCTCCGGCTTCATCGTTTCATACGGCACACCGCTGGGCTTAATCGCAACAAGCCTTTCCTCGCGTGAAATACCGCTGACATTTCCAAACGTGTATAGCACCAGCCCGCGGCGCACAAGCTCGAGATTTGCTTCCAAAACTTCTTCGCGCAAACTTTTCAGGATCATCCCTTGCCTCGTGCCGCGGCCGCGATGCGCCGCAGGGTTGGAAGTATGCGCCCGGCCGCAATAGCCGGCGAGTCCGGCTGGCCAAAACCAAAATAAAGTTCGCGATAGAGGCTGTAGAGGTCTTCGTACACGCGGGCGGCTGCGGGAGCGGGCTCGACAACGCGATGCTCGGGGCACAAAGCCTTTTGTGCCGCTTCGATAGAAGTATGGGCGCCCGCGGCCAAGGCGGCAAAAATGGCGGAACCCAGGCTCGTCACGTCCGTCTTGGGTATCAGCACGGGCTTGTTCAAGACGTTCGCGTACACTTGATTGAGCACGTCGTTTTTCTGTGGAATGCCGCCGCCGTTAATCACCCGGTCGATGGGAACTCCGTGCTTTTCCATGCGTTCAAAAATCACGCGCGTGTGAAACGCAGTGCCCTCGATCGCGGCGAACAGTTCATCCTGAGGAGCATGCGTAAGATTCCAACCAAACGTGATTCCGCCAAGTTCGGGATTCACGAGCACGGTGCGGTCTCCGTTGTCCCAGGTCATACGCAGCAGGCCGGTTTGCCCCGGCTTGTAGCTCGCTAGTCCCCCGGAAAGTGCGGCCACGCTCGAGCCGGCGCGCCGCGCGATGGCTTCGAAGATGTCTCCAGTGGCGGAAAGCCCCGCTTCAACTCCGGTCTTCTTCGGATGGACCGAACCCGGAACGACGCCGCAAACGCCGGGTATCAAACGAGTACCGTCGCTCATGGCGATGATGCAAGTTGACGTTCCGACGACGTTCACCACGTCGCCCGTGCGCGCGCCCGCGCCCACGGCATCCCAATGCGCGTCAAACGCGCCAACCGGAATCGGTATTCCAGCTTTTAAGCCGAGTTTGGCCGCCCAGCCTGGGGCGAGCCCGCCCGCAATGTGATCGCTGGTTGCGTAGCGTCCGGCAAGTTTCGCGCGCACGCCCTTTAGCAGAGGATCAAGAGTTACCAGAAAATCCTCCGGAGGCAATCCGCCAAGCGCTTCGTTCCACATCCATTTATGGCCCATCGCGCAGACCGATCGCGGAGCTTGCGCCGGATCTGTAATGCCGCAAAGAACGGCCGCAGCCATATCGCAATGCTCGAATGCACTGACAAAACGGTCGCGCTTCTCCGGATTGTGGCGAAGCCAATGCAGGAGTTTCGAGAAACCCCATTCGGAAGAATAGACTCCGCCGCACCATTCGATGACTTCGAGTTTCTCGCGGTGGGCGGTCTCCGTGATCAGGGCGGCCTCGCGCCACGCTCGATGGTCGCACCAGAGGTAGTAGTCGTTGAGTGGCTCGAGATTTTCCCCCACGGGAATGACGCTTGACCCGGTCGTGTCAATCGCCAAAGCCGCGACCTGTCCACCAGAAATCTTCGCCGAAGCAACGGCCCGGTGCATGGCCTCGGCAAGAGCGCGCATGTGATCAGCATGGCTTTGCGTGGCGTAGTCAGGATCGTCCTTCTTGCGTTGAAGGGGAAACTCGGCCACACCTGAGCCCAAGCGTCCGCGTTCCGTGTCCACAATTGTCACGCGGACACTCAACGTGCCGAAATCAACACCTGCAACGATCGCCATCGGAACCTTTCGAGCAAGATTATAATCAGCTCAGCGCCGGGAGCCGGCGCTTGAGAAAACGTTTTCTCCGACCAATCTGACCGTTCCGGCGTGAGCAGGCAGAATAATGAGTATCCCCTTGAAAAGGCAAGCAGTCTCCGCCGTAAAATCCTCGAACCCCTGGAATCTCTGCTTGCGGTG
>Ga0335083_10002961_pt1 | contig 22221 bp, 22 predicted proteins | sample Lox_Sample_42_FD_206716 | JGI IMG/M metagenome (GOLD analysis project Ga0335083, IMG submission 206716) | Soil microbial communities from Loxahatchee National Wildlife Refuge, Florida, United States - Lox_Sample_4.2 | ecosystem: Environmental > Terrestrial > Soil > Wetlands | place: USA...
CTGACCCGGGTGGTCGACAAGCGGCACGTCCGGCGCGACCTTGCCGACTACTTCTCCACCAGGTCCGAGGGCGTCGGCGGCAAGAAGGCGGTCGCCTGGAAGCTGGTAGACGAGGCCGTGCCGCGGGTGCGGAACCGTCATGTCTCGGCGCACCTGGACCGCGACCGGGCGGTCGCCGAAATCACCGTGACCGGGCCGTCCGCAGACGCACCCCGGTCAATCGATGAGGCGTACGCGCACCGTGGCAAGATCGCCGCGTGGGTGGCGCCGCCGCGTAACGGCATCAACGGCCAGCCGTTCGACTACGACTACGTCCACCTGGCCTGACTCATGACCGAATGCGACCTGCTCATCATCGGCGCCGGGCCAGTTGGCCTGTACGCCGCCTACTACGCGGGCTTCCGCGGCCTGCGGACCGCCCTCGTGGACTCCCTGCCGGAAGCCGGCGGTCAGATCACCGCCATGTACCCGGAAAAGCCGATCTACGATGTCGCCGGCTTTCCCGCCGTGCGCGGCAGGGACCTCGTGGCCCGGCTGGTGGAACAGTCGGATCAGTTCGGCCCCGCCTGGCTGCTCGGCGATCCCGCGCAGCGGCTGGCGAGGAAATCAGACGGCCGCATTGAGGTCGTCACCCGCTCCGGCGCGGTCATCGACTGCGGTGCCGTGCTGATCAGCGGCGGGATCGGCACGTTCACGCCGCGCCCGCTCGCGGCGGGCTCGGAATGGCTCGGCCGCGGCGTGGCGTACTTCGTTCCCGCGCTCGCCGCGCACGCCGGGCAGGACGTCGTGGTGGTGGGCGGCGGGGACAGCGCCTGTGACTGGGCGCTGTCCCTCGAGCCCATCGCCCGGTCGGTGACGCTGGTGCACCGCCGCGCGGTGTTCCGCGCCCACGAGCACACCGTGTCCCAGCTGATGGCCTCCACGGTGGAGGTGATCACGGACGCGGAAGTCACCGGGGTGTCCGGCGCCGGCCGGGTAGACAGCGTGGAGATCACCAGCAGGGGGCAGGGCACGCACAACCGCCCGGCCCAGGCGGTGATCGCGGCGCTCGGATTCACCGCCAACTTGGGCCCGGTCCGGGACTGGGGCATCGACATCGTCGCCAACCGCTACATCGCGGTCGACACCGCCATGGCGGCCAGCGTCCCCGGCGTGTTCGCCGCGGGGGACATCGCCGACTACCGGGGCAAGGTCAGGCTGATCTCCGTCGGTTTCGGTGAGGCGGCGACCGCGGTGAACAACGCGGCGGTCCTGATCCGCCCCGACCAGCAGCTCTTTCCCGGCCATTCATCTGACGCCGCGCCGCTTGCCGCGCACGCGACGCTATAGGAGACCCCATGCCGTACGTCATCGCGGCCGCGTGCATCGACGAGACCGACAAGTCCTGCATCGAGGAATGCCCCGTCGACTGCATCTACGAGGGCGACCGCAAGCTCTACATCAACCCGGGCGAGTGCATCGACTGCGGCGCCTGCCAGCCGGTATGCCCGGTCGACGCGATCAGCCAGGACCGCGGCGTGCCCGTCGGCCAGGAAGCGTTCGTCGCGGACAACGCCCGGTTTTTCGCCGAGCCGCTGCCCGGCCGGGACGAGCCCCTGGGCAACGCGGGCGGCTCCGCGGCCATCGGGCCGATCGGCGTTGACACCGAGCTCGTCGCGGCCTGGGACTCGGGCCGCACGCGACAGGCAACGACAGCGACCGCGAGCCGGAGGCCCTGATGACGCGAGCATTGCAGAGCTACAGCCAGGACCGCTGGCACGACGGTACCGGCGAGTTTGTCCGGCTGGCCGACGCGGCGACCGGTGAACCGGTGGCCGAGATTCCCCGCACCGGGCCCGATGCCGCGGCGATGCTCGACTACGCCAGGACGACGGGCGGCCCCGCACTGCGCGCGCTGACCTTCACCCAGCGCGCCGCCATACTCAAGTCTCTGGCCAGGTACCTGTCCGGGCACGTGGCTGAGTTCGCCGTGCTGTCCGCCCTGACCGGCGCGACCCGCCGCGACACCGCCGTCGACGTCGACGGCGGAATCGGGACCCTCGCCGTCTACGCGAGCAAGGCAAGCCGTGAGCTGCCGGATGCCCGCGTGCTGCCCGACGGTCCCACGGAGCCGCTCGGCAAGGGCGGCACATTCGCCGGACGTCACGTCCGCACCCCGCGACTGGGTGCGGCGGTCCAGGTCAACGCGTTCAACTTCCCGGTCTGGGGCATGCTGGAGAAGTTCGCACCAGCGTTCCTTGGCGGCATGCCCTCGGTGGTCAAGCCGGCCAGCCAGACCGCCTACCTCACCGAGCTTGTCGTGCGGCGCATTATCGAGTCCGGGTTGCTGCCAGAGGGCAGCCTGTCACTACTATGCGCGGGCCCGGGCGGCCTGCTCGACAGCCTCGTCAGCCAGGACACCCTCTCCTTCACAGGCTCGGCGGTCACCGCCCTGGCGCTGCGCACCCACCCGGCTGTCGCGGGCCGCGCGATCCCGTTCAACGCCGAGGCCGACTCGCTGAACTGCTCCGTTCTCGGGCCCGACGTGACCGCGGGTGATCCCGAGTTTGACCTGTACGTGAGCCAGCTCGTCACCGAGATGACCGTCAAGGCCGGGCAGAAGTGCACGGCGATCCGCCGCCTCATCGTCCCCGCTGCCCTCGCCAGCGCGGTTAGCGACGCGGTATCCGCCGCCCTGGCCGGCGTCATGGTCGGCCATCCCGCAAGCCCGGAAACCATGATGGGCCCGCTCGCCAGCCTGGCGCAGCGCGATGAGGTCCGCGCCGCGGTCGCCAAACTGGCCGCCGCCGGCCGCATTGCCCACGGTCACCCCGATACCGTTGAGGTCCACGGCGCCGACTCCCGCCGCGGCGCGTTCCTGTCTCCGATCCTGCTGAGCTGCGACGACAGCTCCGCCGCCGCACCACACGAGGTCGAGGCGTTCGGCCCCGTCGCCACGGTCATCGCCTACGACGGCATCGACGAGGCAGTCACCCTGGCCGCCCGCGGTGACGGCAGCCTGGCCGGCTCCATCGTCACCCGCGACGCCGGCGTCGCATCCAGGCTCGTCGAGGGACTCGCACCGTGGCACGGCCGCCTGCTCATACTCAACCGCGACGACGCCGCGGAATCCACCGGGCACGGCACCGCCATGCCTCAGCTCCTGCACGGCGGCCCCGGCCGGGCCGGCGGCGGCGCCGAACTCGGCGGTCTGCGCGCCCTGGACCACTACCTCCAGCGCACCGCGATCCAAGCCCACCCCGACATCCTCGCGGCGCTCGCGTAGCGGGCGGTCCGCTCAGTTGCGGCTCGCGAAGAAGTCTTCCCGTGAGTAGCCGGCCGCACGGTCGATGATTTCCTTGTAGAACAGGGCGGCGCGCTGCAGCCCGTGCTCGCGTCGTCCACGTAGGCGACGCTGCCCACCCCATGCGCTGCCTGGGAGACCGGAGCGGAACTGGTGACTGACGTGCCGCCGCCGCGCCGTTCGACGGCGCCATGGACCTGCATGGGCACCGCGGACCGCAAGACGATGACACGAGACCTCCCGGAAGCGGGCACAAACGTATTGCATCTTTATGACGTTCGTCATCTAATATGTGTCTAGTGTACTGACTTGGAGCGCTCATGACGACCTCACCGCCGACGTCGCTGCGGCTCACCGCAGCGATCAGTCCGGTGCGCCACCACCAGCCGCTGCTCAACGGCGACGTCACGATCCCTGGCGTCGAGTTGAGCCCGGTCCCGCCGGGGCGTGACTACGCCGACCGGTTCAAGCGCATGTGCCGGGACCTGGCCTTCGACGTTTGCGAGCTCAGCGTGATGTCGTACTTCGCGGCGCGGGAATACGGCCTGCCGATCTCGGCGATCCCCGTGGTGCCTATCCACATGTTCCATCACCGCGACTTCCTCAAGAACGTGCACGCCGGCATCGAGTCGCCGAAGGACCTGGAAGGCGGGCGGGTCGGCACCAGGACCTACACTGTCACTCCCGGTGTACTTGACCGTGGCATCCTCAGCGGAGAGTTCGGCGTCGACCTGGACACGATCACCTGGGTGCTTGCGGAGCCTGAACATGTGGCCCAGGTCGAGGATCACTATCCGGACAACGTCGTGCCGGGGAAAAACGAGAACCTCTTCCTGCGGCTGGCCTCCGGCGACCTGGACGCCGGGATCGCGGGCAGCAACCTGCGCGGCGAACGATCGCCCGACGTCGCCCCGCTGTTCCCCGACGCCGCTGCACTCGACCGGCTGCAGTACGAGCGTTCCGGCATCGTGCCGGCGTTCACCGTCATCACCATGAGGACCGCCCTGCTCGAGGAACACCCGTGGCTCGCTGAGGCGCTGTATGAGGCATTCGCCGCCGCCCGGCGCGACGGAGTTGAGCCGGGCGCGGGCGTAGCCGAGGCAGTGGGCGGTGACGATCCGTCGCCGTTCGGGCTGTCCGCCAACCGGGCGAGCTTCGCGGAACTGCTTGCACTCGGCCGCGAGCAGAAGATCTTGGCTGGGCCGATGACGGTGGATGACCTGTTCCCCGCGCTTGGCTGACCGGGCCCGGGTACACGAGGCCCGGCATGTCAAGGCAGGCGGCCGTCCATTGAACTGGATGCGAGCGGCGTCATGAGCGGTGAGTCTTTGGCCGGCGACCAAATCGATCTCGTCGCGCGCAATGTGCGGCGCCTGCGGCGGGATCGGGGTTACTCGCTTAGCGAGCTTGCGCGCAGGGCCGGGCTCGCGAAGCAGACGCTGTCCGGCATCGAGGCGGGGCAGGCGAATCCAACCGTGGTGACCCTGACCACCATCGCGGCCGCCCTCGGGATTCCCGTCGCGCACCTGCTCACCCAGTACGGCTCGCCCGTGCTCGTCAGGCGAGCGAGCGACGCCGTCTGGGAGGACAGTCCGGACGGCATTGTCAGGGAACTCGACCAGGTGTACGGGTCCGGCTTTGTCCGCACCTCGATCATCCGGCACGACAGGACCGGCGACGCCCCCACCATGCACCGCAGTCACCGGCAAGGGACGCTGCACCACGCGCTCGTCCTGACCGGGGAGATATGCCTGGGGCCGGTGGGCGAGACGGTCTGCGCCGCGCGCGGGGATTTCGTGAGTTTTCCCGGCGATGTCCCGCATCAGACGCTCGTCAGGTCAGCGACCGCCATCGTGCACATGGTGACCACGATCCCGCATGACGCGCAGCTCAGAGTTCCGCGATGACCGAGGACCTGATGAGGTCCCAGTCGATCCCGATGCCGAGGCCGGGCCGCTCGGGAGCGTGCACGAAGCCGTCGGCGTCGATGCTGATCGGCTCGGCGAGCCCGTAGGACAGGTGCCCGAGGTCGTAACTGCCCGGCTCGTGGATGGCGAGAACCTCGTACATGGAGCACGCGGGCATCGCCATCACGAGGTGAACAGTGGCCAGGTTGCCGATCGCGTTGTAGGCGTCGTGCACCTCGCACGGCAGCTGGTGCGCTTCGGCGAGCGCACCGATCTTCATCATGCCGGTCAGGCCGCCCTTGATGACGACGTCACCGCGCAGCGCGTCGGTGGCCCGGGCCGCGATCCAGCGCGGCAGCGCGTGCAGGCCACCGCTCGTGATCTCCGTCGCCACGAGCGGAATCCACAGATGCCGCTTGAGCCGGACGTAGCCGTCGATGTCCTCGGCGCCCAGTGGGTCCTCGTACCAGTGAAAGCCGAGGTCCTGGATGGCGAAGCCCACGTCGAGCGCCTCCTTGTAGGAGTACGCCCAGGCGGAGTCGAGCATGAGGCGGTAGTCGCCGCCGACGGCGGCGCGGACCTGGGCGCAGACCTCGATGTCCGCGGCGACCGGCACCGGGCGGTCGTCTCCGATCGGCATGCGGCGCCGCTGCGTCGGCGGGTGAAGCTTGTAGCCCGCAAGGCCGAGCTCGGCGTAGGCGACCGCCTCCTCGGCGTACACGCCGTCGTCCGCGTGCACCCAAGAGGACGTGTAGCACGGTACGCGGGTACGGCAGCTCCCGAGGAGGCGGTGCACCGGGAGGCCCGCCGCCTTTCCCGCGATGTCCCATAGGGCGATGTCAACGTAGCCCTGCACGGTGGGGTCGAGCAGCCGGGAAAGCGCGGCGAGATCGTGCCAGATGGCGCCGATGTCGAGCGGGTTGCGCCCGGTCAGCATCGGCTTCACGGTCGATACGAGCTGCCCCGTGACGTCCGGTCCTGGTGCGGCCACGAACACGTAGCCGTCAATGCCCTCATCGGTCGAGATCGTCATGACGCCGAGCGGCACTGTGGGCCGCCCGGTGCCCGCAGGCATCGTCCGCTCGTGGACGACGATCCGCAAGTCAGTGATCTGCACGGTAACTCCCGGCCTTATCTCCCGGGGCGCTCACGCCCTAGCTGAACGCGAAGGCAAACTGACGGAAAATGGTCAGGCTCGGACCGCTGGCCTGCGTCTTCACTACGGCGCTTGGTGGCGAAGCGCAAATGTCCCGGTAGTCTGCATGGTCGGAGGTCCCGGTGGAGGCTGCGGGCCCGGTCTCCGGCGCCTCCCACGGGACGACAACACGAACCGCGTGACCGGTGGTGCGGATCGCCACTTCGTGGAAACGGGTCCGCAGCTCGTCCGGCAGAGCGCCGATCGCGTCGAATGCGAGCTGCAGCCGGGAGAAGAACAGGTCTGCGAACCCGGCGTCTGCCTCTAGCGCGGGCACTAGCCGGGCGTATGCATCAGGGACATCGAAGAAGATCGTCGGTCGCACGTCAGACAGGTTGTCGATCGTCCGGTCGTAGCCGCTGTCGGTGGCCTGCCCGTCGTCGATGTGCAGGGTGCCTCCGTTGGCCAGCACCATGTCGATGCCCTGATTGCCGCCGGCTCCGTCGCTCCAGGGCAGCCCGTCGACGACCAGGGGCCGCTCCTCGCGCAGGGACCCCCACGCCTGGCGCATCATCTGCTGGTTCGCTGTCAGCGTCCGGTGGGTGATCAGCACGGCCTTCGGCGCGCCCTCCGGGCCGGACTCGAACAGGATCTTGGCAAGCGAGTCGGGACTCAGCGCGGCGAACGCCTCGCGGATCCCGCTTCCCGGGCGAGTCGCGAGCAGGGGGCGCAGCCGGGCGGCACCGGGACGCCGGCCGCAACCGATGATCGCGGGTACGCCACCGAGCGCGTCGAGCGCGGCCGCATAACGGCTGGCGTCCTCGGCATACACCGCGCCCGGCTCGACGAGCGCCGCGATGGCCCGCAGCCTGGCGTGATCACGGCTACGCAGCGAGTGGGCGACGCTGACCGGCGCGACAGCTATGCCTGCGGTCATCGCGCCCAGCGTCATCAGCAGGTGATTGACGGTGTTGCCGGACAGGATCAGCAGCGGCCGCCCCGGCCCGAGACCCATGGTCAGCAGCGCCTCGCCGATCGCATCCGCCAGGTAGGCGACGGTGCCGTAGCTGGACGTGCACCACTCGCCGTCAGCGACGCGCTCGGCGACGAGCGGGTGGTACGGCTGCTTCAGCGCCCACAGCCGCAGGCTGTGAATCACCGTGGCCGGGCAGGTTTCCTGCTGCTGCTGCACCGAGCGCAGGAGCACGTCGCCGTACGCGTACTCGCGCAACAGTGTTCTCTGCTGCGTCTGCAGCGCGGTCGCTCCGGCCATGGGCTGCTTCCTCTCCTGCCCGCCGACGTTGGCGGCTGTGGATCAGGTCCGCTTGAGGGATTCCGCCCGGTTCCGTATAGCCAGGTCCTCTCGCTTGGCTCTAGTAACGTGCGAGAAGCTTTGGCTGTCAAGAGTGACGATCGTCTGTTCTACTGGACGCCCCGATGGTCCTTCCGGGGTAGCCGCGGGCAATGCTCAGTGCAGGAACCACGCCACGGGCGGTACCACCTCGGCCTGCACCACGGACGGCCACGACGTGAGAATGGCGAGCACGCCGCGGTGCGCGGTGTCGATGAACTGCTCGGTATGCGCGCGGACCTTCGCCGGGTCGTCGGCCGTCAGCCAGTCATCACTGTCGGTCAGGGCGGTCAGCGCGCCCGCGGCGGCGGGATCGGCGTAGATGAGCGTGAACACCCGGCGCAGTTCGTCGAGAAGCCGCACATACATCAAGACAAGCCGGCGGTTGCCCGTGGCCTCGGCGAGCCTCATCCACATCTCCGATGAACCCTGGATGGCCGCGGGGACGTCCGCATTGCGGGCCGCCGAGCCGATGCGGGACAGGTACTCCGCCGCGATAGCGGCGCGGTGATCCGCCGGCAGGTTCTTGCCCGCGAGTTCCGCGATCGCGGGCCCGAGGATCCGCCACACCTGGAACAAGTCGTTGACCGACTCGATCGTCAGCGGTGTGATCTGGTAGCCGCGTCGCGGCAAGGTCCGCACCAATTCCTCGCTGTCGAGCCTGGCAAGCGCCTGGCGTACCGGGGTCAGCCCGAAGCCAAGGTCGGCGGCGAGCTGCCGCTCTGTCACCCGCGCGCCGGGGGCCAGCCGGCAGTCGACGATGCGCTCGCGCAGTGCCTCATAGGCCTCGTCAGCGAGCGAAGGCGTCCGGCTGTCATCTGCGGTCACTGGTGGCTCCGGTGGAAGTTCGGCTTAACCTCCGATCCTACCGGAACTGCGCCCGATTGAGGCTTGACATGTCTCATCACCGCGGGCAACTATGGTTGCAGATCGTCAATCTGAAATTTCAGTCTGTTCCCTTCGCGATATGCCGAGAGCAGCTGTGTCAAGGAGAACCACATGCCCGCACCGGAGACAGCAGACGAAGGCGCGGCGGCTCCGCCGTCGCTGACGGCCGACGTTGACCCAGGCACCTTCCGTGCCGTGATGGCCACGGTGTGCACGCCGGTCTCCGTCGTCACCGCGATGGCCGGCGACCGGCCGCACGGCAGCACTGTGAGCGCGTTCGCCTCGTTGTCGCTCTGTCCGCCGATGGTTCTCGTCTCCCTGGACGTCGCTTCTGACCTGCTGCGCCATCTCCGTGCTAGCGGCGCGTTCGGGCTCAACATCCTGCATGATGGGCAGGCGGCGCTCGCCGCCGCCTTCGCGAGGAAGGGCGACGACAAGTTCGACGGCGTGAGCTGGGTCCTCCAGGCTGGCGTCCCGCGCCTCGACGGGTGCGCGGGATGGCTGGGATGCACCGTGGACCGCCTGGTGGACGGCGGCGACCATGTCGTCGCCTTCGGACGCGTGATCGACGCGGGTCACGCGGCCGCCTCGCCGCTCACCTACCACCAGCGACAGTTCGGCACCCACCAAGCGCTGCCGGATGACGCCGCGGCCGCCGGGCCGCCGCTGCCCGCCAACGTGCGGTACCTGCGGCCCGCGTCAGACGGGAGCGGCGCCGGCGGCAGCCGCGGCGGGGCAGGCATGGTCGAGGAGTGGTTCGCGTTCAATTGAGCGACAACACGTCAGCTGCGGGTGCGCTCACCGGCAGGCGGCGGACCGCGATCGTGGTCACGCTCGGCGCACTGTCCGCGTTCGGGCCGCTGTCCATGGACCTCTACCTGCCGTCCCTGCCGTCGCTCGGCAGGAGCCTCGGCGCGTCCGACTCCCTCGTCCAGCTCACGATGTCCGTCTGCATGGTGGGTCTCGCGGCCGGCCAGCTTGCCGGCGGACCGCTCAGCGACCGGTTCGGCCGCCGCCGCCCGCTCGTCCTCGGGGTAACGGCCTTCGCGGTCACCTCGGCGCTGTGTGCGCTCGCGCCGAACATCGGGATCCTGATCGCCATGCGGCTGCTGCAGGGCCTGGCAGGCTCGTTCGGCATCGTCATCTCCCGCGCCGTGGTCAGGGACCTGTTCCGCGGCGACGGCGCGGCGCGGGTCTTCTCCGCGCTCATGATGGTCACCGGGGTCGCGCCGGTGATCGCACCGCTGGCGGGCGGCCAGATCGTCAGGGTCACCGACTGGCGGGGCCTGTTCGTCGTCCTCTTTGTCGTGGGCGTGCTGCTCTCCCTCGCCGCGCTTAGCTTGCCTGAGACGCTGCCCGAACAGGAGCGGCGGCCCGCGGGCCTCCGCGCGGAGTTCGCGGTGCTCGTCCGGGACAGGCGTTTCACCGGCTACGCGCTGGTGATGTCGCTCACCGGCTGCGCGCTGTTCACCTATATATCCTTCGGCACGTTCGTGCTCCAGGGCGAGTACGGGCTCAGTGCCCAGGAGTTCTCCGCGGTCTTCGCGGCCATCTCTGTCGGCATCGTGCTCGCGGGCAACCTCAACCGGATCATTGTCGGCAGGTTCTCGCCCGCTGCGCTGGTGACGGCGGGGACCGGCATCGGGCTGGCCGGCGCGCTGCTCGCACTCACCGCGGTGCTCAGCGGCGTTGGCCTGCCCGCGCTGCTCCCCGGCCTGTTCGTGGTCGCCGCTGTCGCGGGCATCATTTCGCCCAACGCGACCGCGATGAGCATGGACGGGCACGGCGATCGGGCAGGCAGCGCGTCCGCGATGCTCGGCGTCCTGCAGTTCACCACGGGCGCGATCGTCCCGCCACTCGTCTCCGCCGCAGTGGGGGCGACCGCGGTGTCGATGACCGCGACGATGCTCGTGTCATTCACCGCCGCGCTCGCCGCCCTCGCCGCCGTCGCCTCCAGGACGGCGATAACAGCGCCGGAGTCAGCACAACTCGTTCTGGATCCCGAATTCAAATGATCCCGAACGAGTTGCTGGCCTTCATGACAGCGTGAACGTCTCTTCGTGCAGGGCGGGCACCACCGTCTTGCCCATGAGCCCGAGCGACGACACGATCATCTCGTGCGGGAAGCGCCGCTCGCCGCCGATCACGATGATCTCGAATCGTCCCGCGCCGGTGGTGTCGCGCAGGGACCGGATCTCGTCGAGTACCGTCTGCCAGGGCCGGGCCACCCGTACCGCTCGACGTCCTCGCGCGCGGGGCATCGGTCTCGGCGACGTAGCAGAACTGGCGGTACAGGATGTTGTCGGGACCCGGGGTCCACCCCGCCTGGGCCGCTGCCTGCCGGTACACCGCGGCGTTCTCCGCGCACTTAGCGCGGGGCATGAAACTGAACCCGAACGCGTCGCGCGATTCCCACGGGTTGGTCCCGTAGGTCAGGTACTCGTTGGGCGTGCCGCGCAGCAGCCCGATGGCGCCGAGCCGTCCGCCGAGCACGTTGTCGAGCATCGCGTACGATTCGGCCACGCGGACCGGGTTGTGCAGCGGAAGGTCGGTCCCGAGCACCGAGATCGTCGCCTCCGGAAGCTGCTGGCCGAGGATGCCCGCGTAGGTGATCGGGTCCGGGCTGAGCTGAGCCGTCGAGTCGTGATGCTCCGCGAAGTTAAGCGAGTCGAACCCGGCCGCAAAGGCCGCCGCACACTGCTCGAGCCCTTTGCGCATGGAGTCGGTTCCCTAAGCCGCGTCGTAGCAGCGGGGCGGCGTCGGCCAGGTCCTGGTATCAACCTGGCCGTAGTAGCTGACCGGCGTGAAGATTTCGATCTTCAACTGCATTACCCTTCGAAGCGGCGACCTGGCAGATCCGTGGTCAGAGAAAGACTACGACTTCCGTGAAGATCGCAGCAACATGTGCAGAACTTAAGTCCCTCGGCCGGTCAGCCTGCCCGAACCGCCTCGCGCTCCCTGGCCCCTCCGGCGGTCTTGAGCGCGGTCTGGGTGGTGAAGTGGCTAGCGAGGGGAGCGAGTTCCGGCGCATACGCGGCGATGATCTGGCGGAAGCGGAATTCCGCGAGCGGCCCGAGCGTGTCGTAGGTCTCGGTGAATATCTCGCACGCCTGCGTTCTTGGCCAGTTCGCGGGAAGCACGCTGTCGGGCAGATCAGGGTCGAGATGGGGGAATGTCCGCCAGGTGTCCATGATGGCGGTGCGCTCGACCAGCGCCTCGGACACGCTGACCTGGCCTTGTTTGACCCGGTCGAGCAGCGGTGCGAATTTCCCGATAAATTGGTCGTAGTTGCCGCGAAGCTCATTGAGGTTCCACGCGGCCAGCGGATGGCGCAGGTGGCTGCCCTCGGGCACCACGGGCAGTGACCGCAGCACGGTCGCCTGCGCGACCCCGCACTCGGTGAGCGCAGCCGTCACCTCCGCGGTCATGTCGTGCGGGCTCACCCACACGCCGTCGTCAAGCGGCCCGAAGCCCAGCCAGCGCAGCCTGGTGCGCAGCAGATGCCTGATCTCACGCTGCTCTTCCGGCACCGAGAACACCACGACCAGCCAGAATCCGTCCCAGCGCTGCTGGACGTCACGCCCAAAGGAGAAAACGCGGTCGCGTCCTTCAAGCAACGTCCGGCCGGTTAGCAGCGTCGGGCTGTAGAGAGTCCTGCGGCCCGACTTTGCCACGCTCATGACACCGCGCTTGGCGAGCCTGGCGAGCGCGGCCCTGGCCGACGCGGTGGAGATGCCGAACTCGTTCACCAGGGCCACCAGGGCTGCCGAAGGCAGCGGTTCCATCCGGCCGGACCAGTAGTCGCCGAGTAGCGTGATGAGCAGGTGCTGCGGCTGCGCCCCAGCCTGCGGCCTTGGCAGGCTGACCTGTTCATCGAACTCGCCGATCGTCATGCCAGAGATGATACCGACCGGCGAACCCTCGACAGATAGTTTGACGTGCGTCCAATGCTTGACATCTTTTAGCCCTTGGCCTGAGGATGTAAGCCACTACTGTGAAATTTCAGATACGCCACTGTCGTCCTGTTACGGACTCGCACAGAGGGGACCTCGCCGCATGTTCGTCCTTGTCGCACCCGATTCCGGCGCTGCGCGCCCGCAGTTCATGGACATGCAGAACCTGAACCAGCTGCACGCGGAGTTCCGCGGAGTGGAGGACGCCCCGGCCGGTCGGTCGCTGGAGGAGGCAGGGATCGGCACGATCGAGGACGGTCACGTGTGGCTGCACATCGCCGCGCTTCGCGAGGCAGGGGACGGTGGCGGCGACTGGAACGACCGCTTTGACGCCATGCTGCGCTACGCGCAGCGAAACGGCTGGGTGGATGCCGCCGGGTCACGCGTCCGCGCGCATATCGTCCGGAGCTAGCTGCAGGGCTGGCGATGAGAGGCAAGGGAGCAGCGATGAGCGAAACGACTATGGCGTCGCAGCTGTTCGAGGCGCCGGAAACCATTAGGCGCATGCTGATCACGACGTGGGCACTCTTGTACAGCCTCACACCCGAGCAGCGCCGCCAGTGCGAGTTCCCGATGGATCATCCGTCCCGGATGGACTGGGACTTCATACCCAAGCCGGACAGGACCGGCGTGCCCCTCACCGTCCTCGGCCCGCACCAGCGGACGATCGCCCAGACGCTGATCAGGGCCGGCCTGAGCATGAAGGGATACACCAAGGCCCTGTCCATCATGGCCATGGAGAACGTGCTGCGGGAGCTGGAAACCGGGAGCTTCGGCGTCACCACCGGCGACTTCCGCCATCAGGACCTGTACTTCCTCAGCTTTTACGGCCGGCCAGGCTTCGAGGACACCTGGGGCTGGCGGCTGCTCGGCCATCACCTGTCGCTCTCTTACACGATCATCGGGCAGCGCTACCTTACGGTGACCCCGTGCAACATGGGCGCACAGCCGGCCAGCGCCGGGATTCTGGCGCCGCTGGCGGAAGACGAGGATCTCGGCTTCGCCCTGCTGCATTCCCTGGACGACGGCCTCCGGCGGCGCGCCGTGATCCACCCGGTGGCGCCCGCCGACTACGCCACCAGGCAGGTGCCGCTCATCGGCAAGGTGGAATACCCGGATTACGTGGACCTCGGCATCCCCTGGTACCGCATCACCGATGCAGACAGGGAGGCGCTGAAGTTCGTCAAGGACGAGCCGAGGGGCGTGCCGGGCTCGGACCTGACCGACGGCCAGGCCGGGATGCTGGCCGACCTGGTGCACTGCTACCTGGACCGCATGCCCGAGGAGGTCGCGGCGGGCTACAAGCGCCAGATCGAGCAAGCCGGGCTCGGGCAGGTCTGGTTCTGCTGGGCGGGCGGCACCGAGTACGGCACCAGCCACTACTACCGGGTCCAGACGAGCTCGATCCTGATCGAGTTCGACAACGCGATCGACAACGGCAACCACATCCACTCGACCTGGCGCGACTACCGCAATGACTTCGGCCACGACCTGCTGCTCGACCACTACGAGAAGGAACGCGCGACCGGCCACCACCTGCGCTCCCGCCTCGAGTCCTCGGTCCCCGACACCTAGCTGATGCCGGCCGCCCGCCTCAGGCTGATTGCCCGGAAGAAGTCCGCGGCGGCCTTGGTGGCGTCGAGGCTGGATGTACGGCCGAAGAGCCGCGCGTGCTCGGCGTCGGCTGCTCCTGGCCAGGCATGCCCGGCCTGGGGTATCTCGATGTAACGCACCGGTGAGGTCCCGTCCGGCCGCCGCCAGTGGCGCGTGACGGCGCGCGGCGTTTCTTCTGTCGTGGCGTGCGTGCATCCCAGTGCCGTGGCCCACCGCCAGACGGCCTCGCTGACTGGTTCGCGCCATCGGGGGTCGTCGCTGCCCGCCACCGGGTTGACTGAGTCGGCGGCGCCGTGGATGGCTAGCAGCGCCGCGGTGGTGTCCGGCTCCGGGGCCCGCACACCGCAGACGCAGCAGGCCGCGGTCAGCAGCCGGGTTCGGCCTGCCCAACGCGACAGGAGCCGGGCCCCGCCTGAGTAGCCAAGCGCGAAAACGCGAGACGGATCGGTGTCCCACCGCCGTATCGCCTCCTCGACCAGCGCGTTGAGGAAGCCGAGATCGTCGACCTGGCTGAGTTCGGCGCGGAGCCCGCTCTCGCCGTACAGCGGGACGCCGGGAACAGCCCACGCCCAGCCGGGCGGTACGGACTCCGCGAAGTGAAGGGGGATGGCCGCGCAGGGCGCTAGCACCACGGCCCCCCGCGCCGCCCACTCGTCGGTCCCGGTCACCCGGACGTGCCGTCGCGGATCGAACCCGCTTCCGTGCAGGTCAAGCACGAGTGGGGCGCCGGCGGGCTGCGACGGCAGCCATGCCTGCGCCCAGCGAGGCAGCGATCCGACGGTCAGGCGCAGACGCGTCGCGCGCGCCGCGGGCCGAACGGCCTGCTCCCGGCTGCCGGTCACGGACCGGAGAGCCTTGTCCGCAGGTCACCGACGCCTTCGATGCTGCTTTCAAGCTGCTGCCCGGGGCGCAGGTAGCGCTGAGGCGAGCGGCCCAGGCCGACGCCGGCCGGCGTCCCGGTGAAGATGAGGTCGCCGGGCAGTAGCGGGCAGACGCGCGACAGGCGCGCGACGAGGGCGGGGACAGGGAAAATCATGGCCGAGGTGCGTGATTCCTGGACGGTTTCGCCGTCAAGGCGGCATACCAGGGCGAGGTCGTCGCGGTCGGGCAGTTCGTCCGGCGTGACCAGCCACGGACCTGTCGGCCCGAAGCCGGGGCGTGATTTTCCGAGACTGAACTGAGGCAGCGGGCCGGCGAGCTGGAGTGTGCGGTCGGACAGGTCCTGGCCCACCGTCACGCCCGCGACGTGGTCCCAGGCGTCCTCTTCGCGTACGTCGCGGGCGAGACGGCCGATGACAGCGACGAGCTCGATCTCCCAGTCGGTCGTCTCGCCCGCCACCTGGACGACGTGGCTTGGCCCGACGACGCACGTCGGGAACTTCGTGAACACCACCGGCGAGTCGGGCACGGACGCGTTCGCCTCTGCTGCGTGATCCCGGTAGTTGACGCCGATGCCGAACACCTGGCGTGGCCTGGGCACTGGGGCGCCGAGGTTCGCGTCAGGGACGGGGGCCGAGCCACGGGCGCTGATGCCCTCGGCCCAGCGGCCGAACTCTTCCCACCGCTCGAAGACCGCCTGCGGGTCGCTCGGGAAGCGGCCCTCGCTAGCCTTCTCGACGTCGACAAGCTGGCCACCAGAAAACGTGGTCAGGCGGCCGTTGACGTTCGCCAGTCTCACTTCGCCATCCTTTCAGCTGATTCTCGTTCAGGCTTGCGGCAGCAGCAGGACGCGGCCGGCGGCGCCCGCCTGCACCTCTCGATAGGCGGCGGCGGCATCCGCGAGCCGATACCGCGAAGCGATGCGGGGAACCAGCAGCGAGCCGGACTCGAAACCTGGGGCAAGTGACCGTAGGACCTCGCCTGCCCTGCGGCAGTCCAGGCGCCCGGTGTTGAGGCCCGTCAGCCGCAGGTCGTTGCGGTAGAACTCCAGCGCGTCGAACCCGATCGGCGTTGCCGGGGCGGAGCTGATCACGCAGGCGCCGCCCGCGACGGCCAGGCAGTGCAGGACCGGGGCGAGGAGGAGGCCGCCGACGGTGTCAACCGCGATGTCCGCGCCGTGGCCGCCGGTCGCCGCCCGGACGACGGCTGCGAGGTCGTCCCGTTCGGTGTCGGCGACGGCGTGGAAACCGAGCGTGTCGGCGAGTTTCACCTCATCGGGCCCGCGGACCGCGCCGATCACCCGGGCGCCCCGCTGGCGGGCGAGCGAGGAGGCGGCCGTTCCGACTGCCCCGACCGCGCCCGTCACCAGGACCGCGCATCCCTCGCCGATCTCCCCGGCCCGGGCGATCGCCTCGTGCGCGGTGAAGTAGGCGCTCGCGCTCGCGGCGGCGTCATCGAACGAGAGCGAGCCGGGCAGCGGCACGGCCGCGTCCGCGGGCACCGCGAGGACCTGGGCGTGACTGCCGTCGCTGGTGAAACCGAGCTCGCGGCCCCCGGCGCCCCAGACGCGGGTGCCGATAAGCTCTTCCGGGCCCTCGATGACGTGACCCGCGAAGTCCCGGCCGGGGACACGCGGGAAGACGGTCATCGGCATCAACCCGATCACGCTCAGCACATCGCTCCTGGTGACCGCTGCCGCGTGCACCTCGACCAGGAGTTCACCGGGACCGGCCACCGGCCGAGGTACCTCGACGGCCCGCAGTTCGTCGAGCGGTGCGTCGGGCATGGCCATCAGGGCACGCGCTGCGACCCGCTGCGTCATCGTTGCCTCCTAATGAGATTTCCGCGCACTCGTTCCTCACGGCTGGATGTTCCGCTTCTTGTGCACCCGGTCGCATCGACGGCTCCGCGGTCATGACGCCAGCGTCCCGGCGGAGCGTGGCAGCCATGGCGGGAGCAGCGCCGGCCAGTCCCGTGCCGTGCGGACTGCCTCGATCCGCGCCACGACGTCGCCCGGCAGGCTGGGGCAGTCGCCGAAGGCCGTCCACAGCGTGATGTACAGGGCGTCGTAGCAGGCCATGGAGGCGGCGAGGTTGGCGTGGTCGTCAGCGCCGTACAACGCCGCCATCGCCTCGGAGAACGACGCCATCGCCCTTCCGTGGGCGACGATGACCGAGTGCCCGTCCGGCAGCGGCCGACCGAGGGCGACCGCTATTCCCGCCTCGACGCACCGCGCCATTGCCTGAAGTTCAGGCGCCTCGACGTCGAACCTGTCCAGGATCTTGCGGAACGTGCTGCCGTCAGCGTCATGGGGGCCGAGTTCCGCGCCGGGAAGCGCGAACGGAACGGCTCCCGCAGGGACTGGCTCGTCCGCGCCAAGGAACCCGAAGGCCGCCTCGCGATCGACGAAACGAGCGATCAGCCAGGGCGAGGCCACCCGGTCGAGGTGGATGCGGGCGCGAGTCACCCAGAGCATTGCGGCTCTCCTCCCAGTACGAGCTCACCAGCTGATGTCGGGACGCCAGACCTCGTAACCGTTCTCGCGGATGATGAGCCCGTCCTGGATGTGAAAGTTGTGGATCAGCCGCATCGCCACCCTGGTTCCGACCGGCAGCGGGTGATTCGGGAAGCCATGACTGCTAGTCAGCTTGAAGGTGGCCTCGCAGTCGTCGAAGACCCGCTCCGGCGTGCCGTACCGCTCGACAGGATCCTGCTTGAGGCCCTGCGCGCTCTCGAAGACGCGGCGGTAGTTGTCTAGCACGTCCTTCTTGCCCCGGTAGGTGATCCTGCGCGAGGGGACCTCCCACACGATGTCGTCGTGGTACAACTCGGCGAGCTTGTCGACCTGGTCGGGGTTCTCCCAGGTGAAGTGCCAGTGAACCAGCCACAGCGCGTGCTCGGTGGTGCCGATGGGAGGCGGGGAATCCGGGTCGAAGCTGGCGGCATCAGCAGAAGCGTGCTTGGTCTCGTCCATGAGAACCCTCCTGGGTGTCCGGTGCGCGCCGGCTCTGGCGCTCGATGGGGACCACTGGACCGTAATTCGCTAGGATATATTCTGTCAATGGCAACGCCAGTGAATGCGGCTCCGCCGCCCGGGACTCGGACCCGGGACTCGCGGTGCCCTTTCCTGAAACGATGGCTCCTAGGACCGGCGGAGCAGGGATGCCTCGATCGTGGCCAGGTTTTCCATGAGGTGGGCGCGCAGGAATGCCTCAACTCGGTCCCCGTCCTGGTCGAGAAGCAGGCGATGGACATCCGCGCGGTGACTTTGATCGTCATGATCGGCGGACGCGGGATCGAAGACCAGCCTGGTATAGCGAGCGGAAGCCGCCCATAGCTGTTCAAGGAATCGCAGGTCCCATGCCGATGCGGCCGGCTCGACGAGCGCCCGGTGGAAGGCGCCATGACTAGCCCACTGCACCTCCGGGTCACCGGCCGGGCTGAATGCCGCAGCGTGCAGCCGGTGAAGTTCCTCGATATCAGGGCGTTCGCGCATTCCGGCCGAGCGCGCCGCGAGCGGGGGCTCAAGCTGGCACCGGAGCCGGTAGACGGATCTCAGGTCTGTGATGTCGAGCCGCGTGACCACCGCACTGCGGGCCGGCTGCAACTCGACCAGACCCTCGGCCTCAAGCCTGCGCAGGGCTTCCCGCACGGGAATATGACTGACGCCGAGGCGGGCTGCCAGGTCGTTGACGGAGAACGGCTGGCCCGGCGGCAGGTCTCCCGCCACGATCGACCGTCGCACCTCGGCGGTCGCGAGATCGACGGCAGAAAGCTTGGCGGCACCGACCGCCCGGACTCCGGATAGCGATGGTGAGCGGCGCATAGCTTCCTTCCGATACGGCCGGCCCTGGCATTCCGCTACGTTATATTCTTCGTCGATCTTCCCATGCGTTCGCATAGTGTGGCGCCAGGCGACATCGCCGGCCTCACGTCACGCTCTCGCGCCGGCCGCGGCTACCGTGGGCGTCACGGCAAGGACGCCCGGTGCAGCAGTGGTGCCACCCGGTAGTCGACCAGTTCGCGCATGACCAGCGCCGTGTTGGTGCGCTCGACGCCAGGGATCGCCAGGATCTGGCCAGCGATCCGGTAGAGGTCGTCGGCCCCGGCGGCTACCACATGGACGAGCAGGTCGATCTCGCCGGAGATGCCATGCACGGCAAGCACCTCGGGGATGGCCGCAAGCGCGGCCGCCACCTCGTCCAGCCGGCGCTGGGTGACCTGGGCAGTCACGAATGCGGTCAGCGGGTACCCCAGGGCCGCGGGGCTGACGCGGCGCTCGAACCCGCCGATCACGCCGGCGCGCTCAAGCCGGCTGAGCCGCGCATGCGCGGTGTTGCGGGCGATACCGACCTCGTCGGCGACCGCGATCGTCGTGGCGCGCGGGTGCCTTGCCAGTTCGAGGAGGATGCGGGCGTCGGTCGCGTCGATCCTGAAGCCGTCCGGCCCGCCAGGCTGGTTGAGCATTGTGTACCATCCATTCCTTGCTACCCTCCCGATGATAGTGCACTCTGCTCAAATTTTGCATTTGCTCTTGCGCATACATCCCTAAACTTGCTTCTGTGTATTTCAGGATGCGTTATATCCTGAGACCTTGGAAGGAAGGCGCGCGATGAGCAGCCCCGCAGTCAGACAGGCCCAGGCCGGAAGCGGCTACGAGTCGCTGCGCGAGGTGGCAGACCGGGTGCTGTGGCTGTCTACGGCGATCATTGACCATGCCAACCGGGTACGGCCGAACCCGTCAGGGATGAAGGTCGGCGGCCATCAGGCGTCGTCGGCGTCGATGGTGTCGATCATGACCGCGCTGTGGTTCAACCATCTGCGTCCGCAGGACCGGGTGTCGGTCAAGCCGCACGCCTCGCCGGTGCTGCACGCGATCAACTACCTGCTCGGTGAACTGGACGAGCCCTACCTGACCAGGCTGCGCGAGTTCGGCGGGCTGCAGTGCTATCCCAGCCGGGCAAAGGACCCGGACCGGGTCGACTACTCAACCGGGTCGGTGGGGATCGGGGCCACGGCTCCTATCTGGGGCGCGCTTGCGCGCCGTTACGTGGACGGCATGGCGGGTACTGATGACGCGCGCAGGGGCCGGCAGTACTCGCTGGTAGGCGACGCGGAGCTGGATGAGGGCGCGGTCTGGGAGGCCGTGCTCGACCCGGCGGTGGGTGAACTCGGCGAGGTCGTGTGGGTCGTGGACCTGAACCGGCAGTCGCTTGACCGCGTGGTGCCGAACATCGCCGCCGGCAAGCTGCAGGGCATGTTCGCGGCCGCGGGCTGGCAGGTGATCACCCTGAAGTACGGCCGCCTGCTCGAGGGGCTGTTCGGCCGGCCGGGCGGCGCGGAGCTGCGCAGCAGGCTCGACGAGATGACCAACCCCGAGTACCAGCGGCTGCTGCGCTGCAGCGCGGGCGAACTGCGGCAGCGGCTGCCCGGGACTGGTGCGGGTGCAAGCCTGATCGCCCGCCTCTGCGATCAGCTGGACGACGACGCGCTGGCGGACGCGATCGGGGATCTCGGCGGCCACGACCTGGCGGCGCTTGACCAGGCGTTCGCGGCCATCGAAGACCACCGCCCGACGGTGATCTTCGCCTACACCGTCAAGGGCTACGGCCTGGCCACCAGGGGGCACCCCAACAACCACTCGTCGCTCCTCACCGCCGAGCAGATGCGCGAGCTCGCGGTCAGGCTGGACGCTGACCTGGACCGGCCGTGGCGTCCGTTCCCGCCGGGCAGCTCGGCCGCGGAGCGGTGCGCGGCCACCGCCGCCCGGCTGCGCCGGGAGGCCATCCCCGCGCTGGCGCCGCCCGTGCTGCCGGCCGACATGGGGCGGACGCCGGCCGGCCTGACGACGACACAGGCCGCACTCGGACGGGTGCTGCTTGACCTGACCAGGCAGGCGCCGGAGGCGGCGCGGCGGGTGGTGACGGTCAGCCCGGACGTCTCGGCCTCGACGAACCTGGGCGGATGGGTGAACAAGGTAGGAGTGTGGTCGGCGAGCGAGCGCCCGGACTGGTTCGCCGACGACGGTGAGACGATACTGCACTGGCGGGAGAAACCGACCGGCCAGCACATCGAGCTGGGCATCGCGGAGGTCAACCTGGTCGGCCTGATCGGCGAGCTCGGCGCGACCTGGAGCCGGTGGGGCCAGCCGCTGCTGCCCATCGGCGTGCTGTACGACCCGTTCGTCGAACGGGCGCTTGAGCCGTGGTCGTTCGGTATCTACGCCGGCGGCCAGTCCATTCTGGTCGGCACTCCCTCGGGGGTCACCCTGGCCCCGGAGGGCGGCGCGCACCAGTCGATCAAGACCCCGTCGATCGGGCTCGAGCAGCCCGGGTGCGTCAGCTATGAGCCGGCGTTCGCGATCGACACCGAATGGGTGCTGCTTGCCAGCATGGCGCGGCTCGGCAGGCCGGAGGGCAGCTCGGCGTACCTGCGGCTGTCGACCCGGCCGGTCGACCAGACGCTGGCAGCGGTGCCGGAAGATCCTGCGGCACGCGAGCGCCGCCGCCGCCAGGCGGTCGCCGGCGCGTACTCGCTCCGGCGCGCCACCGATCCGGTGGTCACCATCGTCGCGATGGGCGCGGTGGTAACGGAGGCGCTCGGTGCTGCCGGCCGGCTGCAGCAGGCGGGGATCGGCGCCGACGTCATATGCGTCACCAGCCCGGGCCTGCTGCACCGCGCCCTGCGGGCGCGCCAGGGTCACGAGAGCGCCGATTCGTGGATCCTCGACCAGGTCTTCCCCGCCGAGCGCGCCGCGCCGATGGTCACCGTCCTCGACGGGCACCCGCACACGCTGGCCTTCCTCGCCAGCGTCAACCAGGTCCGGCTCACCAGCCTCGGCGTGACGAGATTCGGCCAGTCCGGCTCGATCGAAGACGTCTACCGGTACCACGGCCTGGACACCGACAGCATCGTCCGCGCCGCGCTCGACGTGGTTGGTTAGTCGACCGGTACCCCGGCGCCGTCGTCTGCACAGACGACGTCGCCGGCGGTTTGGCGAATGCTGCGACGCCTGCTCAGGCCGACGTGGCGATCGGGAGCTCGATCCCGTCCAGCTGCTGCTTGCGCCAGGCCTGGTGCTCCTGCTCGCGCTCGCGGAACTCGGGGATGATCTGCGTGCCCCAGATTTCCAGTGACTCCATCAGGTGCTCGTGCTTGGTCCAGCCGAATTTCTGGTTGAGCAGCAGCCCGTCGGCGTTGGTGGCCTCGAT
>Ga0335083_10002962_pt1 | contig 22221 bp, 16 predicted proteins | sample Lox_Sample_42_FD_206716 | JGI IMG/M metagenome (GOLD analysis project Ga0335083, IMG submission 206716) | Soil microbial communities from Loxahatchee National Wildlife Refuge, Florida, United States - Lox_Sample_4.2 | ecosystem: Environmental > Terrestrial > Soil > Wetlands | place: USA...
AAGGTGCAGCCCTTGGCGAGGCCTGCTGCCTGCAGCTGCTCCTTCGTGGTGTCGCCGCAAGCCCAAACGCCGAGTCCGGCGGCAAAGATGGTGGTGAAAGCCCAATAAAAAGCGCGTCGCGGAGCCCTAGCCATGACAAGCAGGGCCTAACAGAGCCGCATCTCCGCAGCAAGTCGCACGCGACCGCGACCCGACAAAACCCTACGGTGCGTTCCGCACGATTGATTCAAAAAGGATTTTGTTCGGAGAGCCCATGCTCGGCGGCGCGCGTCTTCAGCTTCGCTTTCTCCGTCTTCGGCGCTGAATTCGTCGCCGCCGTCGCGGACGCGCTCGGCGCGGCGGAAGCAGTCGCGGTGGCGGTCGGCAAGAGCGTCGGTTCCACCACGGGTGCAGCGGTGACCGGCACGACGCTCGGCGCGGCGGCGTGCGCTCCGTTACTCGACGGCGCTTCGCCCGTCGGATCGGTCGCGTGACCCGAACCGCGAGCGAGCAACGCCGCGCCGATGCCGGCAAGCGCGAGCACGCCGAGCGCGGCCCCGACGAAACCGGAGCTCTTGCGTTTCGTCTCGGCCTCCGGCCGCGTGTGCGAGAGCGGCGCGTCCGTCATCGCGGGCGACGTGCCCGGGCCCCCGCCGCTCGTCGCCGCGGGCGCCGCCGCGGGGCTTCTCGCGGCGGCAATGGCGCCCGGAGCCGGCATCTGCACCGGGATGGTGCCCGCGAACGGCAACGTCATCGGCGCCTCGGCGCCGGCGCTGCGACGCAAGGTCTCGAGCGCCGCCTTGAGGTCGTTCACGCTTTTGTAGCGTTGCGAGCGATCCGCCACCATCGCGCGCGCGATGATCGCGTCGCACTGCGCTTCGAGGCCGGGCCGGCGCACGCTCACCGGTTCGTAGCGGCCCTCGGCGATCAGAATCGCGAGGTGCGGCAGCGTCTCGGCGACGAACGGCTTCGACCCGCACAGGCACTCGTAAAGGACGACGCCGAGCGCGTACACGTCCGCTTGTGCGTCGAGGTTCTTCTCGCCGCGCGCTTGCTCGGGCGGCATGTAATACGGCGTTCCCATCGTCGCGCCGTCGACCGTCATGTTCGACGCGCCCGTGCGCTCGGGGTCAAACTTCGAGATCCCGAAGTCGAGGATCTTCACGAACGGCTTGTCGCGGCCCACCAAGAACAGGTTTTCCGGCTTGAGATCGCGGTGGATGATGCCGGCCGCGTGCGCGGCGTCGATGCCCTCGCAGGCTTGAATCAGGAGGTCGCACGTCTCGGCCACGCCGAGCGAGCCGCGCTCGCTGATGTAGTCGGCGAGCGTCTGCCCCTCGAGGAGCTCCATGATGATGTAGGGCTCGCCGCTTTCGAGCACTCCGGCGTCGAATGTTTCGACGACGTGCGGGTTGCCGATGCGCCCGGCGGCCGACGCTTCCCGCAAAAAGCGGGTCACGATGGCCGGAATGGCCGCCATCTCCTCGCTCAGGAGCTTGAGCGCCCGGCGGTGCTTGGTGATGGTGTGCTCGACCTCGTAGACCGAGCCCATGCCGCCGGCGCCGATGCGCCGGATGACCTTGAACTTGCCGCCGAGGACGCTGCCGAGGTCGATCGACGCCATCCAGTCTTCTTTGGTACCACAGCGCCGCGCGTCGGGCGACGGACCGGCCGTCTGGAGCTTTTTTTCGCCGCGATGCGCCGCCAAATCGTCCGTCGTGGCGCCCGCCGCCATGCGTGCTCGTCGGCGCTCGTCTCGGGCACGGCGGCGCGGCGCGAATGCGCTCGAGGGTGAGCGCCGTGCTCGTCGTCGCCGTGCCCGGCGCCCGCGCGTCTTCGGCGTCCACTCAATGATGCGCACGTCGACGCGGGTGATCTCGTTCGGACGTTTTCTGACGGGCACCTTCGCGCACACCGCTCGTTCACTCGATGTTACCCACGCGCTCGGCGTGTTCGTCGCCAGGAAAAATCCGGTGTGTCTGCGCAGTGACCTGAGCTTCGCGACGCGTCGGACGCACGAGCCCACGAGCGCGCGCACGCCGCCGTTTCCCCGCGTTTCGCGAAACGTGTCGCGATTCGACGCCGCGCGTCTCGGTGCGAGACGGCGACGCGGCGCGTTGCGTTGTGCGTGACGACTTTGGCGCACGAACAACTACATCGCAGAGTGCCCTGCTCTCGTGTGAACATGAGAGCGGGAGTCGAGACCTGCCGGGAATGTTCGCCGTTTTCGAGCGCGCGTCGCGCTCGCGTGTCGTGAGCGCGATTGTCGGGCTCGTGCTCACCGAGCTTGCGCCGAGCGAGCCGCGCTGGCCTGCGCCGCGCACGGCTGCGTCGGACCTTCACGCTTCCGTGTTCGCTTATCGCCCGCCGCGCGCGGCCACGCCGCCCTCCACGTTCGAGGACGAGCTCGTGAAGAAGCAGCCGCTCTGCGTCGCGTCGAGCGTGCGCTCCGCCGGCACCCTCGGTGCGACCGTGCTCTATCGCTATCGCCGCGACGGTGACGCGCTCTACGTCGGCTACTTCGTCTACTTCTCGACCGAGCGGCCCTGGGGCGACAACGCGCTCACGCGCAGGGTCGTGCCCGCCCTCGCGATCGACGCGTTTTACAGTCATTTTCTCTTCGTGCTGCCGGGCGCTCAGCGCGTCCTCTACGGTCCGGGTGACATCGAGGGCGCGCTCGTCCGCTATCGCATCGAGGGCGAACGGCTCGTGCCCGAAGCCGCGCTCGCCGACGACGAGGGGCATCACCGCGTGCGGCTCCGCGGCGACGAGCTAGAGACCGCGGACGGTCACGTCGTCTTGCTCACCGAGACGTGGAGCCACCAGCTCGGCGCCCACGACGCCGTGCGCCGCGCGCACGACGTGACGTGCTTCGACGGCGCGCGGCTCGAACCGCTGTCGGCCGACGTCGCCGAGGCGTTCCGTCTCGGCAGTGAGAGCGCTCCGCACCGCGCGAAGCCCGCCTGGCAAAACGTGATCGACTGAGCGCCGCGCCGTCATCGCCGCGTCAGCGGCAGGCGCCCTGGTCGTTGCTCGCGCTGCACTGGACGTGACCGGCGCAGCTGTTTTGGCCGTTGCAGCGCACTTCGCAGGTGGAGGCGCTGCAGTCGACGTCGTTTTTGCACGAGCCCTGGCCGTTGCAGAGCACGTGGACCTGCGGCGCGTGTCCGTCGACCGTGCCGGCGCACGACTGAGGGCCGTTGCAGTTCACCGTGACGCTGTCCCCGGAGCCGCCCTGGACGCCGTTCGAGCACGAGCTCTGACCGTCGCAGTCGACCTGACAAGCGTTTTTGCCGGCGCAGGTCACGCCGCCCTGGCACGAATTCTCTCCGCTGCACACGACGGTGCACGCGTGCGTGCCGTCCGTGCATTCGACGCCGCCCTTGCACGCGCCGTCGCCGCAAGTGACCTCGCAATCGAAGCCGTCCTCGCACACGACCTTGCCGTCACAGGAGCCCTGCTCGCTGCAGTCGAACGTGCACTTGCCGTTCACGCAGTTGCTCGGCGCGCCGCCGTTCTCCCCGCCGCTCTCGCTGCCGGAGGCGCCCGCGCTCGTCTCGCCGCCCGCGCCGGCGTTGCCCGGCTCGCCGCTCTGGCCGCCTTGCGCTTGGTTGCCCGCGCCCGCGTTCGTTTGACCGGCCTCGCCGACGGCGCTCGAGCCCGATTTGCCGCCGCCGCTCGTTTCGCTCTTGCCGGCCGAGCCCGCGACGACTTCGTTCCCGGCGTGACCCGCCGCCGCACCCGCCTGGCCGGCGCCGCCCTTCTTGCTCGACTCGTCGTCGTCGCCGCCGCAGGCGGTCGACACGGCGGCGACGGTGAACAAGACGAACGAGGTTTGGAACAGACGGGTACGCAGTGCTCGCGGGGTCATGGCGCGCGGCACCTTCACACGCTTTCGCGCGCCCGTGCAACCCCGCGGAGTGTCGTGATTCGTCGTGCGCCGTCTGCTTGAAAAATGACGGCGACGATGCACGTGCGGCCGTGAATCTCACGCCCCGAGCAATGGGTCGCTCATGCTGTCCTTGCCGTTCTCGACGTGGCCGGCGAGGTGTCGCTCGAAGCCCGCGTCGCCGTCGACGGTGACGAGCAGATCGTACCAGCCGTGCGAGCCGTCGAGCGCCCAGTGCCAGAACCACGAGCGCTTCGGCGCCACGACCTCGGTCACGCCGTGTTTCCCGTACGCGTCGACGATCCAAACCTTGGCCGTCTTGCTCGAGACGTTTTGGATCTCGAGCGTGATGCCGCCGTCCGAGTCGCACACGGTGCTCACCTCGAGGTTCGTGTCGCTCGGGTGCGCCACGCTGCCCTTGAACGAGCGATAAAAGCCGTTCGGGCCGTAAACCGAGAGGTCGTACGCCGTCTGGCCGTTCGCCTTGAGCGTCCACACGTCCGAGAGACGGTCCTTCGCGCCGACCGTGTAGCTCCACGGGCCGCTCACGCCGTCGCCCGAGCGGACCTGGAAGACGGCCGCGGATTGGCCGCCGTTCTCGAAGCGGAGCGCGAGCGTGCCCTTGTTCGCGTCGGCGTCGCCCGTGACGCTCGGATCGTAGGGCACCGCGCGCGCGGGGCGCTGGCCGGGCTCCTGCTTCGGCAGTGACTGCTGCGCCGGCACGTCGGGCACGTAGTCCGGATGCCGATCGTCGTCGGTCGGCGCGAAGGCGTCCGTGTTCGGCAGCGCCACCACGTCGGCGTTCGGCTTCCTGAAATCGAAGCACGACGTGAGATCGCCCGTGACCGCGCGCCGCCAGGGCGTGATGTTCGTCTCGAACAAGTCCTTGTCGTGCTCGGCGCCGAAGCGCCGCTCGAGGAACTGGATGAGCGAGGTGTGGTCGAAGACCTCGGAGTTCACCCAGCCGCCCTTGCTCCAGGGCGAAATCGCGATCATCGGCACGCGGAAGCCGAGCCCGTACGGGCCCGCCGCGTAGTTATTGCCGTTGCCGGGATAGATCTCGTTCACGGTCGAGACGGTGGAGAGCCCTTCGGCGCGCGAAGCCGGTGGCGTCGGCGGCACCATGTGATCGAAGAAGCCGTCGTTCTCGTCGAACATCAGGAAAAAGACGGTTTTGCTCCAGACTTCCGGGTGGTCCGTGAGCGCGTCGAGCATCTGCGAGATGTACCAAGAGCCGTAATTCGACGGCCAATTGCCGTGCTCGCTGTACGCCTCCGGCGCGACGATCCACGACACCTGCGGGAGGTTGCCGCTCGCGATGTCGGCGCGGAATTGCTCGAAGAGCGTGCCGCTCTGCGCGATGTTCGTCGCGCTCCGGCCGCCGACGAAGAGCGGGCTCCCGGGCGCGGCGTTCTGATACTGATGGAAGTAAAGGAGCGAGTTGTCGCCGTAGTTGCCGATGTACGCGTCGTCGCCCCAACCCCAAAAGTGATCGGCGTCGAGCCCCGCGCCCGCGTCCTGATACACCTTCCACGAGATGCCGGCGCGCACGAGCCGCTCGGGGTACGTGCTCCAGTCGTAACCGGCCTCGGCGTTGTCGACCACGGGCCCGCCGTTCTTGCCGTCGTTGCCGACCCAGCCGGTCCACATGTGATAGCGGTTCGGGTCCGTCGGGCCGAGGAGCGAGCAGTGGTACGCGTCGCACACGGTGAAGGCGTCCGCGAGCGCGTAGTAGAAGGGGATGTCCTCGCGCTCGAGGTGCGCCATCGTCGAGCGGCTCTTCGCCGCGATCCATTGGTCGTATTTGCCGTGGTTATAGGCTTGATGCTGGTCGGGCCAGCCGTGCGGCAAATCCACGAGGAACTGCGCGCCGAGGTTCGCGGCGTCCGGGTGGAACGGCAGCACGCGGTCCGTGCCGTCGGGCTGGTTCCAGACGGGCTCGCCGTTCGGGAGTCGCACGGCGCGCGGGTCGCCGAAGCCGCGCACGCCGCGCAGCGTGCCGAAGTAATGATCGAAGGAGCGGTTCTCCTGCATCAAGAAAACGACGTGCTCGACGTCCGCGATGGTCCCCGTCCGGTAGTGCGCGGGAACGGCGAGCGCACGCTTGATGCTGGCGGGAAATGCGGCGGCGAGCGTACCCGCGCCTAGCGCTTGCAAGAACTTGCGACGATCGTGAGCCATGGAAAACCTCCCACGCCGTCCACGTGGACGCGCGTCATCTGCGACGCGCGCGACGCTACTCCCCCACGTCTAGCGAACGGCTGACGGCTCGGTCGCAATCGAGCAACGTGATGGTGCGCGGTCGCGTCCCACTCGGTTACGAGAGCGAGGCGACGGGGCCGCGCCGGTGATCACGTGGGCGGCGCGCTCATCACCTGACGCACCTCGATCGGGATGAAGAGCGGCTTGCCGCCCGGCCCCGGCGCGAGCGAGGCGCGCGCCGCGATGGCGTACGCGTCCTCGGCGCTCGTCACCTCGACGAGCCAGAACCCGGCCAAAAACTCCTTCGCCTCGGCGAACGGCCCGTCGGTCACCTCGGGCTTCCCGTCGGGCTTCGCGCGCACGATGCGCGCCTCGGACGGCATGGCCAGCCCTTCGGCGCCGACGAGCGCGCCTTCCTTCCGAAGCGCGACGTTCAGGTTCTTCATGAACTCGATGTGGGCCTTCAGCTCCTCGGGCGCCCACTTCATGACGCTCCAGTCCCCCGTTCCACGCGGTGCATTCATCATCAACATGAACTTCATGACGGCTGACTCCTACGGTCGACCCCGGATTCAGGGCGTTCACGAGGGACGTCGGAGACGATGCGCCGTTCTCGACACCGCGCGGCCGATTTTTTTTTCGACCGGCCCAAAGCCTCGGCCGGGCCGGTCGCTTCACGCTCGGGACACTCAGCCCTTCGTGTGACAGTTCGTGCAGCCGAACCCTTCCTTGGTGGCCGGCGTCCACTCGGGCTCGTTCAGGAGCTTCGCCATCTCGGGCTTGACCTGTTTGGCCATGAACTCGGCCATTTTCGGGTTCTTCCCCGCCCACTCCTTGAACTTCGCCATGTCGGACGGGATCTTCGGGAGCTCCGGGTTCGGCATTGCGAACGAGCCGCTGAGCGCCGCGCTGCCGTGGCAGGTCGTGCACTTCATGTCGGAGTATTTGGCGTCGAAGGCGGTGAAGAGCTCCTTCATCTTCGGCATCACCACCGTCTTCATGTATTTGCCGCGGGCGGCCTTGTCCATCTTCTCCCAGTCGATCGGACCGGCTTCCGGCGCAGCTTCCGGTGCCGCCGAGGCCGCTGCCGCGGAGGCGCTCGCCGAAGGGGCCGCTTCGGGCGCCGGGGCGGCGGACGCAGCCGGCTGCGGTGGCGTCTCCGCGGCGGGCTGATTGCTCGCGCACGACAGCGTGCCGACGAGAAGCCACGGAGCGACGAACAGCGCCGAGTGACCGAACGACCGTGAGCGGAGCAAGGCATGACCGAACGAGAACTGAAATTTCATCGGCGGCATGTGTAGAGCCCGCGTCTCGCTGCGCAAGGGCCGCGGCCGGGCGGACCTCGCAGCGAATCGCCCTAGGCGTGGCGATTTGTCCCGCCGCCCGTGGGGACTTTACGCACCGCGCTCGAGCCGGTTTGAACGAAATGGCTCGGAAATGGGGCTCTTTCGCTACGGGTACGGCGGTTGCTTGGGCGACACCACGGCCCTTCGCCGTGAAAGAAAGAGCGAACCGCGCGTGACGGACTCACAGCCCGAGAGCGAGCAACGACCGCCGTTGGGGAAGGATCGATTCAGGATCGTCGGCATCGGCGCGTCGGCCGGTGGACTCGAATCGCTCGAGCAGTTCTTCGGCGCCATGCCCGCGGACACGGGCATGGCGTTCGTGGTCGTGCAGCACCTGTCGCCCGACTTCAAGACGCTGATGGCGGAGCTCCTCGCGCGCTATTCGGACATGGAGATATCGCTCGCGGTCGACGGCGAGGAGGTCGAGCCGAATCACGTGTATCTCTTGCCGCCCGGCAAGGAACTCGTGATCGAGTGCGGCAAGCTCCTCTTGTCGCTGAAAGAGCCGCGCGCCCTGCCGCAGCCGATCGACGTGTTCTTTCGGTCGCTCGCGGCCGACGCGGGGTCGCGCGCCGTGGCGGTCGTGCTCTCGGGCAGCGGCAGCGACGGCTCGCACGGCATCACCGCGGTCAAGGGCGCCGGCGGCACGGTCCTCGCCGAAAGCCCGGATACCGCGCACTTCGACGGCATGCCGTCGAGCGCCGCCGCGACGGGCGTGGTCGACTTCGTCGGCGCCCCGCACGAGCTCGCGGCTCATCTCTGCGGTGCCGCGATCGTGCCGCGGGCGCCGCTCGACGACGGCGGCCCGCGTACGCTCGAGCCGAACGACCCGCTCGCGCAGGTGCTCGGCTTGCTCGACCAGCAGTTCGGCATCGACTTCTCGCGTTACAAGGTGACGACGGTGGGGCGCCGGCTCGAGCGGCGCGTCGGGCTCAAAGGGTTGCCCGACATGGCCGCCTACCTCGAAGAGCTGCGCTCGAACCCCGCGGAGCAGGGCGCGCTCTACCAGGACCTGCTGATCGGCGTCACGCGCTTCTTCCGCGATCCGGAAGCGTTCTCCATCATCGAACAGAGCGTCATTCCCGAGATCCTCTCGAAGGTGCCGGTCTCGGAGCAAATCCGCGTCTGGGTCGCGGGCTGCGCGACCGGCGAGGAGGCGTATTCGATCGCGCTCCTGTTCCACGAGCAGATGGTGAAGAGCGGCCGGCCAGTGAACTTGAAGGTCCTCGCGACGGACATGCACCGCATGTCGCTCGACGCGGCCGCGACGGGCATTTACGGCCGCGATCAGCTGACGCACGTCGATCCCGATCGGCGCGACCGCTACTTCGTCGAGACGAGCGCGGGCTATCAGGTGTCGCCCGACTTGCGGCAGCTCGTCGTGTTCGCGCCCCACAACGTGATGAAGGACGCGCCGTTCACGCGCATGCACCTCATCACCTGCCGCAACCTCTTGATCTACCTCCGCCCCGACGTGCAGCGGAGCGTGCTCTCGCTCTTTCACTTCGGCCTCGCGTCGGGCGGCATTTTGGTGCTCGGCGCGAGCGAGTCGATCGGCCCGCTCAGCAACGAGTTTACGACGCTGAACGAGCGCTGGAAGGTGTTTCGCAAGCGCCGCGACATCCGCCTCGTCGAACCGCTGAACCTGCAACCGGGACGGGTGAAGCCGATCGATCGTTCCGCGCCGCTCGACGGCGGGCGTCCCCATCGCGTCGATCCGCAGCTCCTCCAGAGCTACGACCACTTGCTCGATCGCTTCATGCCGGCCGCGTTCTTGGTCGACGAGGGCGCGCGGCTGCTCGACAGCTTCGCCGGCGCCGAGCGCTTCTTGCGACCGAAGGGCCGCCGCCCCTCGGCCAATCTGCTCGAGATGCTCGACGGAGATTTGAAGACCGTCATCGCCGGAACGCTCCCGCGCGTCATTCGCGAGCGCGGCGCGCTCGTGTGTCCGAACGTCACGCTGAACGACGGAGGCGTGGTTCGCGACTTTCAGGTGCGGATCGAGCTCGTCCTCCAGCCGCGCACGGATCAGAGCCACGTGCTCATCGTGCTCGAGCCGGTGCCGACGGCGAACGCCGCGGTCGTCGCGAGCGCGCCCGCCCTCACGCCGAGCGCCCCGAAGCCGAGCGTGGACGCGACCGAGCCTCAGGAAGACGTGCCCGGGCCGGGCGGTCAGGTGAGCATCGCCCAGGCGTCGAACGCGCGCATGGAGTCGCTCGAGGGCGACCTCTCCTACGCGCGCGAAATCCTGCAGTCGACGGTCGAGGAGCTCGAGACCAGCAACGAGGAGCTCCAGGCGACGAACGAGGAGCTCGTGGCCTCGAACGAAGAGCTCCAGAGCACGAACGAAGAGCTCCACTCCGTGAACGAGGAGCTTTACACCGTCAACGCCGAGTACCAGACGAAGATCGAGGAGCTCCAACAGGCGAACGCGGACGTCGCGCACCTGCTCGAGGGCACCGAAGTCGGCACCATCTTCCTCGACCGTGACTTGAGGATTCGCCGCTACACCGAGCGCATCGGGCGCGTGTTCCGCCTGCAGGACCGCGACGTGGGACGCGAGATTCGGGATTTTTCTCACACGCTCCAGCGCCCCACGCTGATTTCCGACATCGAGCGCGCGCTCGCCGAGGGCGTCACGACCGAAGACGAGGTGCGGGACGCCAACGGCACGCCGCACTTCTTGCGCATCCTGCCGTACCGCACGGGTCGCGGGCGTTCGGCGGACCCGGCGAACGACGCCGCGCGGCCGATCACCGGCGTCGTGCTCACGATCACGGACATCTCCGCGCTCAAGGCCGCGCAGGGGGAGATCGCGAAGCGCCAGGACCAAATCCAGCAGCTGCTCGAATCGACGGCCGAGGCCATCTACGGCGTCGATACCGAAGGCGCCTGCACCTTCTGCAACCCCGCGTGCGTGCGGCTGCTCGGCTACCGCAGCCAAAACGACCTCATCGGTCGCGACATCCACGAGCTCGTTCATCGGCCCGCCGCCGGCGCGCAGCTCGTCCACGAGGGCGGGCTCCGCAGCGCGTTCACGGGCGGCGGCCCGACGCACTCGAGTGAAGAGGTGTTCTTTCGCGCGGACGGTACGAGCTTTCCGGCCGAGTATTGGAGCCACCCGGTCGAGCGCGACGGCAAGCTCGCCGGCGCGGTCGTCACCTTCCTCGACATCACGGAGCGACGCCACGCCGAAGAAGAGGTGCGCGGCGCGGCCCGCCGGCGCGAGCGCTTCCTCGCGCTGCTCTCGCACGAGCTCAGGAATCCCCTCGCGGCCGTGTTGAACGCCGTTCGGCTCGTGAGCAACGGAGGCGGCGCGGCGGAGACGCAGGAGAAGGCGCGCCACGTCATCGAGCGCCAGGGTCACCACATGGCGCGGCTGCTCGACGATCTGCTCGACGTGTCGCGCATCACGAGCGGCAAGTTCGAGCTCCGCAAGGAGCAGGTGAGCCTCGACGACTCCGTCAAGGCCGCGATCGAGGCGCTCGAGCCGCTCATCCGCGAGAACGGACTCACGCTCGTCACCTCGCTGCCCGAAACGCCGATCGTCGTCGACGGCGACGGCGCGCGCCTGCAGCAGGTCGCGGCGAACCTGCTCTCGAACGCGGCCCGGCACTCGCCGCCCGGCTCGTGCATCGAGCTCACGCTCACGCGCGAGAACGACGAGGCGGTGCTCGTCGTGCGCGACCACGGCACCGGCATCGAGGCGAGTCTCTTGCCGAAAATCTTCGAACTCTTCGTGCAGTCGGAGCAGGCGTCGCGCCAGTCGAACGGCGGTCTCGGCATCGGCCTCGCGCTCGTGCGGCGCATCATCGATCTGCACGAAGGCACCGTCCGCGCGAAGAGCGACGGCCGCGGCAAGGGGAGCGAGTTCGTGGTGCGGATCCCGCTCTCGACGGCGCGCGGCAGCGAGTCGAGCCGGGCGCCCGTGGGCACCGACGAAGCGTGTCGCATCGTGCTCGTCGAGGATCAGGACGACGCGCGCGAGATGATGCGCGCCTTGCTCGAGCTCCGCGGACACGTCGTCATCGACGTGGGCGACGCGCGGCGCGCCATCGAAACGATCCGCCGCGAGCGTCCCGACGCGGCCGTCGTGGACATCGGCTTGCCGGAGCTCAGCGGCTACGACGTGGCGCGCGCGGTCCGCAACAGCGCCGGCTGCGACCAGATGTTGCTCATCGCGCTCACCGGCTACGGCTCTCAATCGGACGTGCGTGCGGCCGAAGAAGCGGGGTTCGACGCGCACCTCACGAAGCCGGCCGAGCCCGAGCGCCTGTTCCGGCTGCTCGCGAATCGTTCGGCGGCGACGCGCCGCCGCTCGGGAGCTTGGTCCGAGGTCGAGAGTCGCGACAACTGACGCCCGCGAGCGCGCTGCGTTGGGCTAAGACGAGCGACCGCTGCCGCTCGCGCCGCGCATCACGCGCTCGTCCAGGGCGACGACGAGGTCCCGGACGCTCACGGGCTTGACGAAGTGGCAATCGAAGCCGGCCGCGGCGGCCCGCGTTCGATCCTGCTGCCCGCCGTAGCCGGTGGCCGCGATGAGCGTCGGCTGCGCGCCGTGTTCGCTGCGCAGGGCACGAGCGAGTTCGTAGCCGTCGACCTCGGGCAAGCCCACGTCGAGTACGGCGGCGTGCGGTCCGAATCGGCGCCACAGCTCGAGCGCGGCGCGGGCGTCGAAGGCCACCGCCGTGCGAAAGCCCGCGTCCTCGAGCGCCTCGGACAAGAGCTCGGCGACGTCGGTGTTGTCGTCGACCACGAGCACGCGCACGGCTTGCCGCGTCGTCGTCGCGAGGGGCGCCGCGCTCTCCGGCTCGGCTTCCACCGCCGCGGCGAGCGGCAGCTCGACCCGGAACGCCGAGCCTCGTCCGGGACCCTCGCTCTCCGCCGTGACGCTCCCGCCGTGGCGGATCACCAAATCTCGAACGATGGCGAGTCCGAGGCCGAGTCCGCCGCGCCGCCGATCGCTCTCGGCGTCGGCCTGCACGAACGGCTCGAAAATACGTCCGAGGGCCTCGGCGGCGATGCCGCGGCCGTTGTCGCGCACGGTCACGACGACGCGTTCCGCGCAAGGCGCGACGAGCACCTGGATTCTGCCGCCGGCAGCGGTGAACTTCGCGGAGTTGTTGAGCAGGTTGCCGAAGATCTGCGCGAGCCGTACCGAATCGCCGCGCAGCCAGACGTTGCCGCCGCTGCCGACCTCGAGCGTATGACCGAAGCGCTGGATGGACGGCATCACGAGATCGGAGGCTCGCTCGAGGACGGAGGCGAGCGAAACCGGCTCGCTCTTGAGCTCGAACTGGCCGCGCGTGACGCGCGAAATGTCGAGCAAGTCGTCGACCAGGCGAGCCAGGTGGCGCGTGTTGCGCTCGATGACCTGGCGCTCGCGCTCGGCCTCCGGTCGCCGCGTCAAGAGCTCCACGGCCGTGAGGATCGGCGCGAGTGGATTTCTGAGCTCGTGACCGAGCACCGCGAGAAACTCGTCCTTGCGATGCGCCGCCTCGAGCACGTTGGCGGTTTCGAGCGTGACGCCGACGAGGTTTGCCGCGCTGCGCACGAGGACGCGATCGGTCGCGGGATCCGGCGGTCGTCGGCGCGCGACGAACAACGAGCCGCGCTCCTTGCCGATCGGCACCTCGGCCTCGCACGACCAGAGCTCTCCGCTCGTCGCGAATTCGAACGGCCCGTCGCTCACGGCGGCCACGCGCGCCTCTTTCAGCGCCGCGAGCTCCTCGGTTGAAAGGGTGCGGCCGCGCAGCACTCCCCGTTCGGTGGGTGGCGACCCCGGCAGCACGAGGAAGACGAGGTCCGCGGCGAGCGCGGTGGGGAGCGCCTCGAGCACGAGCTCGAGCGACTCCGCCGGCGAGCGGCCGATGCACATGGCCGGGAGCGCGTTCAACGCTGCGAGATCGCGAATGCAGCGTTCTAGGCGCCCGTCCGGCGTGCTGCCCGGCGGGATCGAGCTCATGGACTCAGCTCGGACTACGCCGCTCTCGGAGGTCGCGCAGCAGTTCCTCGGCGGGCGTGTAAAAGGGATTTTCCTGCAGGACGCCGTTCATGACCGCGAGCGGATGCGCGCGCAAGAGGTCCATGATCATGGAGCCGCTCAGTCGCCGCACGTCGTAGACGCAAATCGTCGGCGTCTTGCCGCGATTCAGGACCTCGTTCACGCTCGCCTCGTACGCGACGAGCTGCTCGATGCCGGGGGGCGACGAGAATACCCAGCCCATTTGACCGACGAGGCGCATCGGAGGCCGGCCGCTCTCCGCGTGCTCCCGCAGCATGGCGTCGAGCGCCGCCATCATCCGATCCTGATCGAAGGATCCGCCCTTGAGGTGCGCTTCGTGCCAGCTCTTCACGTCGAGGAGCTCTCTCGCGGGCGTGTGTGCGGCGAGCCGTCGCTCGTCCTCCAATCGCCGCTCCGGATCCACGATGTACACCGCCTTTTCCCCTCGCTGCATGCCCTCGACGAAGAAGGGATCGATGAGCTCGCGCTCTTCACTCGGCCCGCTCACGAAGGCGCACGCATGAAAGTGTTGACGAAACGCAGTGGTCGAGAGAGCCATCACGCGAGCTTATCACTCGCCTCGAGCGCGCGCCGCGTTCGAGTGGCCGTTTTTCTGCTGGATCCGTGCGGAAAATTGCAACGCACGCAGCGCGCGCTCGACGTCGCGCGAGCAGTCCTGACCGGGCGCGCGACAAATTGTCTCGGCGTCGACGGCGCGGAGCGCGCCTCAACCGAAATGGATCTCGCGCGCGGCGAGCGTCTCCGCCGTCTCGCCGGGGGCCGGCTCGAAGCCCGCCGCGAAGCGCTCCGCGAGCGCACTGATGGTGAGGCTCGGGTTCACCCCGAGGTTCCCCGGCACCACGCTGCCGTCGCACACGTAGAGACCCGGATGGCCGAAGACCTCGTGACGCGCGTCGATGACGCCGGTTTCGGCCGACGGCGCGATCGCGCAACCGCCCAGGATGTGCGCGGTCGCCGGCGTGCGCAGCAGCACCTCGGAGATCACGTTTTGGGCCTCGCCGTGGAGCTCTTCCGCGAGCAGGGTCGCGGCCTCTTGCGCGACGGGCAGGTAGCTCGGAATCGGCTTGTCCGTGGGGCGCCCCTCGAGACGCCGCGTGCCGAGGAGCGAACGGCCGAGCCGCAGCCGCAAATGCTGATCGATGGTTTGCATCACGAGCAGGATGAGCGTGCTGCGCGCCCAATCGGCGACCGTCCAGAGCCGGAGCATGCGCGGCAAGCGGCGGAAGATGCGCCCGAGGAGCTTGAGCGGCCGGGTGAACGCGCTGCCGTCCGGCGTGAGCGGCACGCCGAGCAGGCGCATCGCGCCGGAGCCGCTCGAGTAGCGGACGCTTTCGATCTTGGTGAGTGAGTTCGGGTGAAATGCCGCGCCGATCGCGATGCCGCGCGAGAGCTCGCGGTGCGCCTCGAAGCTCGTCGCGCCGAGCAGGCTCTCGCCGTTCGTGCGCACGAATTCACCGAGCGCCGCCGAAAGCCGCGGCAGCGTGCCGAACTCGTCGCGGTTTTTCAGCAAGAGCTCGACCGTCCCGAGCACGCCGGCCGCGACGACCACGCGCTTGCCGCGCAGCGTGCGGCGCCGCCCCGAGAACCACGCCGTCGTCGAGCGCGTCTCGACGTCGTAGCCGCCTTCGCACGGCACGATGCGGGTCGCGCGCGTTTCGGGGAAGACGCGCGCGCCGAAGCGCTCGGCGAAGTAGAGGTAGTTCTGGTCGAGCGTGTTTTTCGCGCCGAAGCGGCAGCCGACCATGCAGCCGCCGCAGAGCACGCAACCCGTGCGCTCGGGTCCCGCGCCGGAGAAAAACGGATCCGGCACCGTCACGCCCGGCGACCCGAAATACACGCCGACCTCCGTCGCGTGGAACGTGCTTTCGGCGCCCATGCGCGCGCTCACGCGCCGGAGCGTTTCTTCACCCGCTTCGAGCGCGGGGTTTCGCGTGACGCCGAGCATGCGGCGCGCGGTCTCGAAGTGCGGCTCGAGCTCGCGCCGCCAATCGACGCCGCCGCCCCACGACGCGTCGGCGAACACGGCGTCGCTCGGGCGCATCAGCGTGTTCGCGTAGACGAGACTGCCGCCGCCGACACCCGCGCCGTGCAGCACCATCACGCCCTTGAGCAAGGTGATGTTCTGGATGCCGAAACAGCGGAGCTTCGGCGCCCACAGGTACTTGAACGCGTTCCAGTTGCTCCGCGGAAAGTCGTGGGCGCGCCAGCGTTTGCCGGCCTCGAGCACGGCGACCGTGTAGCCCTTCTGCGCGAGGCGCATGGCCGAGATACTCCCGCCGAAGCCGCTGCCGATGACGACGAAGTCGAACGTCTCGGGCGGCGCCGCGCCGGTTCGCATTGCCTTGCATGTTACCGCCGAAGATCCGGCATTTCGAGCCGGCTCGCGCCGTGTCCGCGCTCGGTTCTCGTGCGCGCCGCGCGATGGTAGGCGAGGGTGCGATGCCGCGGCCCAACTGGTTTTTCGGCTTCCCGTTCGAGGGGAGCTTCGTGCTCGAGCTGCCGGAGCCGCCCGCGGCATTGCGCCGCTTCCACCCGGAAGACGTGCACATGACGCTCGCCTTTTTGGGGGGGTGCGGCCAAGCGACGGCGGAGCGGGCCCTCGCGCGGCTCGACGCCGAGCTCTCGCGCGCGGACGTTCGGTCGCTCGAGGTGTCGCTCGGCGACGTCGTGCCGATGGGCGCTCCCAAGCGCTACACCGCGCTCTCGGCGCTGCTCGACGACGGTCGCGTCGCGGCGACCGCGTGCCTCACCGACCTCGGCGGGGAGCTCTGCGAAACGGCGCTCGGTCGCCGCCCGAGCCGCCCCGCAAAACCGCACGTCACCGTCGCGCGACCGCGGCGTCGTGCGGGGGACGCCGATCGGGACGCCGGACTCGCCTGGGCTCGAACTCTCGAGCTCGGTTCGGTGCGTCGGACGCTCGATCGCATCGCGCTCTACACGTGGGCAGAGGTGCGACGTGAGCGCCTCTTTCGTATCGTTGCGGAACGAAAGCTCGGTCCGGCGCGTTGAAGCACGAAGGTTCCGCGCGAGCGCGCGCGAACTCGCAATCTTCGCGTGAAGCTCCCGTAACGTGATTCGGGTTCTCGTAAAGACGGAAATGAGCTGTCAGGAAGCTCTCGATCATCTTAGTGCGTAGGACAGAGTAGACCTCGCATGAACTTCGCCCGCTTCGCCCTCGCGACTCTCGCCGCACTCCCGTTCGTGATGAGCACCTCCGCTTACGGTGAGTCGGGCGCCGGTCACAGCGCCGTGCGACTCGAGGTCGCCGTCGCGAGCCCGCGCGGTCGCGTGCTCTGCGCCGTCTACGAACGCGACGGCTGGCTCAAGCGTCCGATCCACGCGTCGGCGTCCGCCATTCGCGGCAACGTCGCCGTCTGTGAGTTCGGGGATCTCAAGCCGGGCACCTACGCCGCGGGCGCCTTTCAGGACGAGAACATGAACGGCCGGCTCGACCGCAGCTGGACCGGCGGCGCCGCCGAGCCCTGGTGCGTCTCGAACGAGACGCGCGGCACGTTCGGCCCGCCCTCCTTCTCGTCCGCGAGTTTCCCTTTGCGCGAGGGAACCGTGAATTTGCGCTGCCGGGCGCGCTGAGTTCCGGCCCCTCCGCGCTGGCCCTCGCCCGCCGTGAGGAGAGCGACTATGGTCCCCGCCCATGCAAGCGGTCAGCCGGGATCGTTCGATGGTGGGAGCTTCGATCGTCGCCGCCGCGACGGCGCTCGTCGGTGTCACGGGTTGCGGGGACGACCCGAGCGGCAAGGCGTGGGGCTCCCTCTCGACTTGCCTCGCCGGGCCGGCGGCGAGCGCTCCGGTCGCCGAACGCGTCCCCAAAATCCGCGCGATCATGCTCGGCAATCCGCCTTCGACCTCGAAAGACTCGTGGCCGAAGCGCTGCGCCCCGTACGCCGACGACCTCTACGCGTCGCTCGACGACTCCGGCAAGCCGGCCATTCTGAAGCGCAAGTTGCACGACCGCCTCGGGTGCACCGATCAGAAAGGCACCTGCGCGCTCACGGACGATTCCTCGCTCGTTTCGGTCACGACGGAGCTTTGGGAAGCGGCGGCGTCCGCCGAGGTCAAGCCGCTGCCGGCGACGGGCGTCACGGCACCCAGCGCGGCGCCGGCGCCGCCCATCGACGCGAAGAATTGGCAGAGCTTCACCGACAAGCCGCTGCGCGTGTCCGGCCCCGTGCTCACGGGTGACGGCCGCGCCCTCGCGGTGCTGAAAACGACGGAAGGCCGGGTGAAGCCGATTGGCTGCGAATTCGCCGCCGGCTTCGCCAAGGTGCGCTGCGTCACGCCGAACGACAAGGTGCCCGAGTTGCCACCGCAGAGCGTCGAAGTGGTCAACGACGCGAAGGGCATTTACGCGGCCGGCCTCACGGAGCAGGGGCTCGTCGCTTATAACCTCGAGACGGGCGAGACCTCGGCCGTGAAGGGGCGGAGCGGGCACTTGATCCGCGACGGCGTCGCCGTCGAGAAGCCGAGCACGGAGGACATCACGGGCGGCCCGCAGGATCCGAACGCGAAGCCCGACGCGAAGGCGAAGAAGGGCAAGGGCGCGAAGGCCGCGAAGCCCCCGAAGCCGGCCAAGGGCAAGTCGCCCATGCTGCAAAAGCCGGCCGGTGCCGCCGGTGCCGACGAGGGCTTCGTCGTCGTCGAGCTCAACAACGGCAAGGCGTCCAAGGGCGTGAAGCTGCCGGTCGCGAGCCCCGTCGGCGAACCCATCACCGTCGCGAACCAGATCCTGTCGCTCACCCCGGTCGAAGGCGGCGTCGCACTCGACATCGAAGCGTTGTCGCACGGCCGCCTGAAGAGCGGCGGGACGGTGAAGGGCACGTTCGCCGGGCCCTTCCACACCTGCCAAAAGGGCGATTTTTACGGCGTTGCGACCTATGCCGGCCACTCGGGGCAGGGCAGCGCCAAAGCCACGGGCGGCGACGGCAAGACGGCCCTCACGTTCCTCGCGTTCCAGGGCGGCAGCTGGTCGAAGCCCGCCGAGGTGACGCTGCCGTTCGACCGCACGGGCGAGTCCGACCTCGTGTGCACGGCGGGCGGCGCGAGCGTCGCCTGGCTCAAGGGCGACAAGGCCGCGGCCACCGTCGGGCGCATCGACTGCAAGGCCGACGGCTGCAAGTCGAACGAAGTGAATCTTCCGGGCTTCGACAGCACCTACCTCTGGGCGGTGGCGCCCCTCGGCGACAAGGTGTTCGTGCTCTACCGCTCGTCGCTCGGCGACACGCGGGTCCGCATCGCTCCACTCGCCGATTTGCCGAACGCGAAAGACAGCGTCGTCTTCGACGAGGGTGATTTCGGCGGGCCGAGCACGGGGGACCTCAGCGTGCTCTCGACCGACCAAGCGGCCCTGCTCTTGTTCCGCGGCGAAAAACCCGTAGCAGTTAGGCTCGGCGCCGACGGCGCCGTGAGCGTGGTCACGTCCTAGTGAAGAGCGCCGTTCTCCTTCTGCTCCTCAGCGCCTGCGCGGCGTCCGCGCCCGAGCCGCCGCCGGCCGCGCCCGAGCCGCCCGAGAAGCCCGAGCCCGCCGCACCGGAAGGCGCCGCGGATTGGCTCCGGCGCGGCGCCGCCCTCGTGAAGCTCGGTGAAACCGGGACGCACGACGCCTTCGAGCAGGCGAAGGAGGCGCTCCTCAACTGCGTGGAGCGCGATCCGGGGCTCGCCGAGTGCCAGTACCTGCTCGGTGAAGCGTGCGAGTTCACCGACGACGAGACGTGTGCCGCCCAGCGCTACACGACCGCCGTCACCGAGTCCCCCGCGACCCCGGCGTATTACGCGCCGCTCGCGCAAACGTACCTGCGCTTCAAAATGTGGGACCAGGCCGCACAGGTGCTCCGCGAAGGCATCCGCCGCATCCCGCGCGACCTCGCGAACGCGCCGGACATCCTCGGTCTCTACCGTATGCTCGCGAACATCGCCGACGCGCGCGGCGACGCCGAGGGCCGGGTGAAGGCGCTCGAAGAGGGAGCACGTGAGGGCGGCAGCGACCCCGAGCTCGATTTCGAGCTCGGCGCGGCGTATCTCGACGTGCAGCCCCCGCGCAACACCGACGCGGTGCGTGCGTTTCTGCGTTTCTCGAAGCGCGTGTGCAAGGGCTCCTCCGCGCCGTTTTCCAAGACGGAGTGCGCCTTCGCGAACAACGCGCTCGGCCGGCTTTCGGCGGACGGCGACGCCGCGGCCGAGCCCGCACCCGCGCCCGACGCGCCGGCGGTGACGATCGTCCCCGCGAGCGTTCCCATCCTCTTGCCGCCGCCCGCCGCGCTCACGCCGCCGCCGCTCAAAGACGGCGACGCCTTCACCGTGTGGGGCGCAAGCTACGCCTTACGCGGCCGCGCGCACCACGCCGAAGTCGTGAGCGACATAGAGGATCGCGTCATCTCCGTCACCGGCTACATCACGCGCACGAACCTGGCCGATGCGCCGAAGTGCGCGGTGCATCGGCCGGGGCGCGCGGATCCGGAAGGCTGCGTGAGCCCGTTCCCGACTTTCTGGATCGGCGACACGAAGGACGCGTCCCCCGACGACTCGATCAGCGTCATCGGCTGGGCCTCGAATTACGCGCAAATTTACGAGGCCATTCGTGCTTTCGATCGCCGGAACCCGAGCCAATACATCGACGGCTTCTTGGGCGTCGCCGTGCCCAATCCGCTGCCGGCGGTCGGCGCGAAGGTCACCGTGCGCGGCACCTACGGCGCCAAGTCGACGATCGTGACGATCCCGCTCGAACCCGACCCGACGATGGGCATCTTGATGTACCGGAGCTACAGCGTGCTCGAGCCCGCGCCGGAGCTCGCGTCGCTCCCAGGCGTCGTGCGCAAGACCCCGCAGCCCCACTGAGCCCCTGGGCTCGACTCAATCGCGCTCGACGGTGGCCCAGCCGCGGAGCACGAGGCCGAGCAATTCGGCGAGCCGCGTCACGAAATCGACGCGAAACCCCGCGAGCTCCGGCGCTTCGAGCACCTCGCGCACCACCGCGCTCACGTCCGACATCTGGCCGACGCCGATCACGAGCGCGTTCAGATGAAGCAGCAGCCGAAAGCCCTCGCCCGGGCGAAGCTCGGGCAGTCGCTCCTCGAGTCGCTTCGCGGTGGGCGCCATCACCGAGAGGAGCCCGTGCTTGAAGTTTCGCACGCTCGCGGTGTCGACGTTGCGCTCGAGGGTCTGATGCAAGAGGGCGAGGAGCCGCCGCAGCGTCGGTCGCGCGCCGAGCGTGCCCGCGAGGAGCTCCGCGACCCCGCGCGTGTCACCGCGGCCGAGCGCGTCGAGCGGTTCCGCGAGCGCGTCGAACCACGCGACGAGCTCGCCGGTGAGGAGCTCGAGAAAGATCGCCTCCTTGCTCGGAAAGTAGAGGTACACCGTGCCCTTCGCGAGGCGGCTCGCTTTCGCGACGGCGTCCACGGTGAGGGCCTCGTAGCTCTGCTGCTCGAACAGGCGTGCCGCGGCCTTCAACAAAACCGTGCGCCGAGCGAGCTTCGCCTCGTCGCTCCTCGCTCGCAAGAATCGTGGCTTCGATTTCGGGGTCACGCTCCGAGCCGCTCGGCCCCAAGCTACTCCGACTCTCCGCCGGCTCGCTCTTTTCTTATTTCTCAGTGAATTCCGCCGCCTGTGCCCACGCCGCCGCTCCCGACGGTCCCGCCGCTGCCGACCGTCCCGCCGCTGCCGCCGCTGCCAATCGTCCCGCCCGTGCCGATGGTCCCGCCCGTGCCGATGGTCCCGCCGGAGCCGGGCATCGGCTGCGCGACGCCGCCGGACTTCGCGGACACACCCGAGCCGACGAACGCAACGGCTTCTCGCCGAGGCGCGGGCGGCGGCGTGTTCAGTGAGTTCGGCACGCCGGGCACGGCGGGCTCGTTCGTGATCGCCGGGGCGACGGGCGGACCCGAGTCGCCGCCGGCGCGGCCTTGCGGCGGGCTCGACGGACCGCGGTCGGGCGAGCACGCAAAAGGAATCACGAGCAAGAGCCCAATCAGCATCACTCTTCCGTCGGACATGGTTTCGTCTCCGATCGACGGCGTGTGATGCAGACGCCGTGCCGCGCCGATCGGCCGCGAGCTTGCGTCGAGGCAGCCTGCCTCGCGCGAGGCAAGCCGGCGTGGAATATCCGAGCGCGCGCGAGCGTAAGTCGAGATCGGGAATAGGGCGGGCCCTTGGTACGCGCCGTGCAGAACGGCGCACCATGCACCCTCGTCTCCTTTCGCTCTTGTCCGGTTCCGCGCTCGCCTTCGGCTTGTCGCTGGCCGCGCCGGCACACGCCGCGCTCGACGCGTGCGGCGGCATCTTTTTGACGAGCGACGCCCACTGCTCGTACGTGCCGAAACAAGAGTGCGAGACGAGCTGCCAGACGAGCGCGGTCGAGCAAAGCTGCATCGCGAGTCTGTCGACGAGCTGCGAGAGCAGCTGCACCGAAACGGCGACGAGCGACTGCACCCGGGATTGCCAGACGAGCTGCGTCCAGGATTGTCAGACCTCGACCGAGAGCTCGCGCGGCCTCTGTCAGGGCGAATGCGGCGGGGATTGCGACTCCGACTGCGCGTCTTCCGACTCGTCGATCTGCCCCGACTCCTGCGCGCACAATTGCGACTCGGAGTGCGAAAACCACTGTCACGACGACGATCAGGCGACGGACTGCAACACCAAGTGCGCGACGACCTGCGACGGGCGCTGCAGCGCGAGCGCGACCGTGAGTTGTCAGCAATCTTGTCAGACGAGCCAATTCGAGACGTGTCAAACGACCACGGTCGAGCAGTGCCAGACCGATTGTCACGATC
>Ga0335083_10002963_pt1 | contig 22218 bp, 25 predicted proteins | sample Lox_Sample_42_FD_206716 | JGI IMG/M metagenome (GOLD analysis project Ga0335083, IMG submission 206716) | Soil microbial communities from Loxahatchee National Wildlife Refuge, Florida, United States - Lox_Sample_4.2 | ecosystem: Environmental > Terrestrial > Soil > Wetlands | place: USA...
GTCCGGTACCACACCGCGGCGATCGCCGCGACCAGCACGGGTACCGCCCCGATGAGCAGGGCCGCGTGGGTGACGCTGGTCCGCGCGATGCCGGCGTTCTGCACCATGACCGAGCCCCCGTACCCGAGCGCCCCGGCCACCAGCACCGCGGGCGTGACCGCCCCCCGGAGGCCGCCGCGCCGGCGGGCCACGGCCAGCAGGACCGCGGCGGCCAGCCCGAACCGGCCCACGGTGAGCCAGCCCGGCGACAGCCAGGCCAGGGCCACCTTGGACAGGGGCACGGTGGTGCCCCACAGCAGCCCGGCCGCGGCGAGGGCTGCGACAGCGTGACGACGGTTGATGTTCATGACTCCATATTCGGCGGCAGCCGTACAGTATTCGTCGTTCAGCATCAACTACGAGATAAAGTTTCGTGCTATGGCAGTTCCACTTGATGATGTTGACATTCAGCTGCTAACCGCGCTGCAGGAGGACGCGGACCGCACCAACGTGGAACTGGCCCGGCTGGCCGGGCTGTCGCCGGCCGCCACGCTGCACCGCGTCCGGCGGCTGAAGGAGACCGGCGTCATCCGGGTGATCCGGGCCGAGCTAGATCCCGCCCTGGCGGGCTTCCCGCTCCAGGTGTACGTGACGGCCACGCTGGCCCGGCACGACCCGCGGTCGAGCCGCGTGTTCGACGACCTGATCCGCTCGACGCCGCAGATCGTCGCGGCCGACAACGTGGCCGGCGAGATGGACTACGTCCTCACCGTCGTCGCCCGCGACGTCTCCGAACTGCAGACCGTGCTGGCCGGCCTGGCCACCCGGGGCGGCCAGCGGCTGGTGACCTACCTGCGGCTCGAGCAGATCAAGCCCCCGTCGCGGCTGCCGCTGGCCCCCGTCCCCGCGGCCGAGAGCCGCCGCGGCAGGAAGCGCGAATGAGACCGGCGGTCAGCTTCGGTGAGAGCTGCCCGCTGCGAAACCCCTACCGCACGACGGTGCCGGTCACGCAGGTGACCGTCCCGCCGCCGACCCACACCTGGCCGTCGGCGTCCTGGGTGACGTGGACCCGCCCGCGGCGGCCGAGGGCGGTGCCCTGGCTGGCCACGTACGGAGCCTTGACCCGGCCCGAGGCCAGCAGCCACTGCCCGAGGGAGGCGTTGAAGCTGCCCGTGACCGGGTCCTCCACCGTGCTGATCAGCGGGCTGAACGCGCGCACCTCCAGCGCCTCCGGCGAGCCGTCCGGATAGGGCCCGGCGATGCCGACGTGCAGGTCCACCGCACCCGGCCGGACTGCGAGCACCCCCTCGGCGCTGGCCAGCAGCGCCGCCACCCAGCCGGGTCCGTTGTCGGCCCAGGCGATGTCGACGATGTCGGACCGCTCGATGTTCAGCGCCCGCGCCGCCTGCTCCGCTATCTCTTCCTCGGCCGGCCCGCCGCGGACCAGCGGCGGCGCCGCGAAGGCCAGGCCCCCCTCGGCCCGCCGCACCGTGATCAGCCCGGCGCCGCATTCCTGGACGACGGCGTCCGGGTCGGCAGGCCGGCCGCCGGCCTCCAGCCAGGCATGGCAGGTGCCGAGCGTGGGATGCCCGGCGAACGGCAGCTCCCGGGCCGGCGTGAAGATCCGGACGAGGTAATCGGCCCCGGCCGCGCGTGGCGGCAGCACGAACGTGGTCTCCGACAGGTTCGTCCAGCGCGCGAACGACTGCATCTGCTCGTCGGAGAACCCCTCGGCGCCGAGCACCACCGCGACCGGATTGCCGAGGTACGGGGTTTCGGTGAAGACGTCGACTTGGCGGAATTGGTACGGCACACGCCGAGTCTAAGAGGCGGCACCGCCATGACGGCAGGGCCAATTCCGCGTCCCCTGGCCCCTCTACGCTCTGCTTATCTGGGCTCCGCTGCGCTACGGTTCGGGGATGCGAAACCGGCCACGGGTCACGGTCCTGGGCAGCCTGAACATGGATATCTCGGTCACCGTGCCCCGGCTGCCAGCACCGGGCGCCACCGTGCTCGGCTCGGCGGCGCGGTTCACGCCGGGCGGGAAGGGCGCCAACCAGGCGGTGGCGGCGGCCAGGCTCGGCGCGTCCGTGCACATGGCGGGCTGCGTCGGCGATGACGACTTCGGCCGCCAGCTGCTGGCCGCGCTGCGCGCGGAGAAGGTGGACACCGGCGGCGTCCGCGTCACCGACAGCGCCCCGACCGGCCTGGCCATGATCTCGGTGGACCAGGCGGGGGAGAACATCATCACGGTCGCGCCCGGCGCCAACCACGAGACCGGCGCGGCCGAGGTCCGCGCGGCCCTCTCCGAACCGCGCAGCGTCCTGGTCGTCTGCGCCGAGATCCGGGCCGAGGCGATCGTCGCCGCGCTGGCCCGTCACCGCGTCAGCATCCTCAACCTGGCCCCGGCCCCGGCTGACGCGGCCGCGATCGTGGCCGGCGCCCGCCCGGACTGGCTGGTGGTGAACGAGAACGAGGCCGGGGCCGTCCTCGGCCGCCCGGTCAGCGGCCTGTCCGAGGCCGCCCAGGCCGCCGTCGCGCTGATCGACGCGGGCGCGCGGCACGCCGTGGTCACCGCGGGCGCGCACGGCGCCGCGCTGGCCGACGGACCGGGGTCGGCCGAGACCGTGCAGGCGTTCCGGGTCGAGGCGGTCGACACCGTCGGCGCGGGTGACACGTTCGTCGGCGCGCTCGCCGTCACCCTGGCCGCGGGCGTACCGGCCGCCGAGGCGGTCCGCGCCGCCGCCGCGGCGGGCGCCACCGCCGCCACCAGGCCGGGCGCCCAGGTGGGCATGCCGCGGCCGGAGGACATCCGCGCGGTAACCGGCCTTACCTGGCCGGTGCGCTAGGCATTTACGTCCCGGGGACTTACGATCGGGCAATCGCCCGGAATTTGCGATCGGTCGAAGGGGGAATGTATACAGATGTTTCGGGGGGCGGGCGTAGCCTTGCCTAGATAGGAGTCCGACGTGACAACGCCTGGCCAACGAGGATTCGTCCTCGAGGCTCTTCCCGGCGAGGAGGAGGACCTGCTGTCCGCCGTGCTCGCCGTTCTCGGCCAGTCGTTCACGGTGGCCGCCGACACGGATGCGCGCGGCAGCGGCGCGCGCCGCCGCACCTGGCTCGACACCTTCGACTGGCGGCTGTACCGGGCCGGCCTGATGCTCCAGTTCGAGCAGGCCCGGCGGGGCGGCCGCCTGCTGCTGAGCAAGATCGACGGGACGCCGCAGGCCGAGCAGGACGTGACCAGCTGGCCGCGTCGCCCGCCGCTGGATCTGCCGGAAGGGCCGGTGCGGGACCGGATCATCGTGCTGATCAGCCCGCGGGCGCTGCTGCCGATCGTCAGGGCGGTCAGCACGGCCACCGTGACCCGCCTGCTCAACGCCGACGGCAAGACCGTGGCCCGGCTGACCGCGGATCACGTCACGGTCACCGCCCCCAGTCGTGCCGCCACCACCGCGGAGCTCGCCCCGCGGCTCGCCGTGACCGGGGTTCGCGGCTATCCCGGCCCCGCCCGCCGGGCATCCGCGCTGCTGGCCAGCGTGCCCGGCGTCACGTACGCCAGCCAGGACGTGTTCATCGCGGCGCTGACCGCGCTCGGCCGCCATCCCGCCGACTACAGCAGCAGCGTGGCGGCGGAGATCACCGCCGAGATGCCCGCGCCGGTCGCGGTGGCCCGGCTGCTGCTGCGGCTGCTCGACACGCTCGAGTCCAACATCGACGGCGTGCTCCGCGACATCGACACCGAGTTCCTGCACGACCTGCGGGTCGCGGTCCGCCGCACCCGTTCGGCTGTCAAGCTGCTCGGCGCGGTCCTCCCGGACGACCTCGTGGAGCACTACAAGGCCGAGTTCAAGTGGCTCGGCGACGTGACCACGCCAGTCCGGGACCTCGACGTGCACCTGCTCGGCTTCGACGCGATGGCCGGACAGCTCGAGGGCGCGTCCCCGGCCGACCTGGAACCGCTCCGGGCCTACCTGGCCCACCGCCGTGCCCGCGAGTTCCGGCGGCTGTCCGCGGCGCTGCGCGGCCCGCGGACCCGTGCCATCGCCGACGACTGGCGCAAGGCGCTGCTGAAGATCCGCGACAACGACGGCCCCCGGCGCCGCCGTCCGACGGCGGAGGCGCTGGCCCTGTCCACCACCGGGCGCGCGTTCCGCCGGATCGCCGCGCAGGGCGGCGCGATCACGCCGCAGTCACCGCCGGAATCCCTGCACGACCTGCGCAAACGCGCCAAGGAACTGCGCTACCTGCTGGAGTTCTTCGCCCCGCTGCACGACCCGGTCGCGTACCGCAAGGTCGTCGGCGACCTCAAGCAGCTCCAGGACTGCCTCGGCGACTTCCAGGACAGCGAGGTGCAGCGCGACGAGATCAGGACGCTGGCCGACGCGATGCTGGCCGAGCGGGCCGCTCCGGCGGCTACGCTGCTGGCCATGGGTGAAATCGCCGCAAAGCTGGCGCGCAGCCAGGCCGAGGCCCGCGATGAGTTCACTGCCAGGTTCGCCCGGTTCGCGGGCCCGGCCGGCCGGGAGCGGGTCCGCGTGCTGCTCGAGGGGCGTCCGTGAAGATCTTCGCCACGTACAACATCAAGGGCGGCGTCGGCAAGACGACCGCGGCCGTCAACCTGGCCTACCTGTCGGCCGTCGACGGCCACCGCACCCTGCTCTGGGACCTGGACCCGCAGGGCGCGGCCAGCTTCCTGTTCCGGATCAAGCCGCGGGTCAAGGGCGGCGGCGGGGCCCTCATCCGCGGCACCAAGGCCCTGGACGACGCGATCAAGGGCACCGACTTCGACGACCTGGACCTGATCCCGGCCGACTTCACCTACCGCAACATGGACCTGATCCTGGGCGGGAAGGACAAGAAGACGACCAGGCAGATCGCCCAGCTGCTCCGCCCGCTGGCCGCCGAGTACGACCACGTGTTCCTCGACTGCCCGCCGAGCATCTCGCTGGTCTCGGAGAACGTCATGCACGCGGCCGACGTGCTGGCCGTCCCGCTGATCCCGACCACGCTGTCGGTGCGCACACTGGACCAGCTCACCGAGTTCGTGGCCGGCTTCAGCGGCCATCGCCCCCAGGTGCGCGCGTTCTTCTCGATGGTCGACCGCCGTAAGCGGCTGCACCTCCAGATCATCAAAGACCTTCAGGCCGAACGGCCTGGCGTCGCCGCCACTACTATCCCCTCCTTGTCCATGATCGAGCGCATGTCCGTGGAACGTGCCCCGGTCACCGTCTTCGCCCCGCGCAGCGTCGCCGCCCGCGCCTACCGCGACCTCTGGACCGAAGTCAGCAAAGATATCTAAGATATCTAGCTTGGATATCCGTGGTATCCTGACTGTGGAGGTGACAGTCATGGCCATGGTGAAAACGCCGATCGAGATCGATGAGGACGCCTTGGCGACGGCCGCCGAGGTACTCGGCACCAAGACCAAGAAGGACACCGTCAACGCGGCGCTGCGCGAGGTCGGTCAGCGACTGGAGCGGCTGCGGGCGCTGGCCGAACTCGGCGCGATGGCCGACCGAGGCGATTTCGACGAGTTCGTCGGCCACAAGGCGGCTTACCGCAGGTGAGTCCCGCGCTGTACCTGATCGACACGTCCGGCTTGTTCCGGATCTTGCAGGACAAGCTGCGCCAGGCCTGGGCCGGGGAACTCGCCGCGGGCGTGATCGCGATCTGCCCCGTCGTTGAGCTCGAATTCCTTTATTCGGCTCGCTCCCTGGCCGACCGGCTGGAAAAGCAGCGGCTTCTGCGCACTGTCTTCGGCTGGGTGCCGATGGCCGAGCGTGCCTATGACCGTGCGGTGACGGTCCAGCAACTACTGACCGAAACCGGGAAGCACCGGTCGGCCGGACCGGTGGACCTGCTGATCGCCGCGACCGCGGAACAGCAGCACCTCACCGTGCTCTGCGATGACCGCGACTTCGAGACCGTCGCCGCCGTCACTCACCAGCGCGTCCGGCTGGTGACCGACATCCAGGACCCCCAGAAGGACGAGGCTCCCGCGGAAACTTAGTCGCGGGCGGACTCCGCCGGCCGCCATGTATCACATGCCCGGCCCCAGGGCTCAGAAAGGTAAGAACTACCATCTTCGGCTGGCCCTGGGGGGCGTGCCATGAAGAGAATCCGCTCGGCCTGGCGGCGGATATCAGCAGCGTCTAATCCTGGCTACGTGGTCGTGCTGATCCTGTGCGCTGCCACGGCCACCTCGTTCGCCCTCGGCTTCGCGTACCAGCCGTCCGGGGGAGTGCCCGCCACGACACCCGCTCCGCCCTCGCTCGACCTGACCTTCCCGGCCGGCGGGCCGCGTGACCTGTCGGTGTACTCGTTTCTCGAGCAGGACGGCGCGAGGGTGACCGAGCTGGCGGTGGACGCGGTCGGCGACTTCGCCTCCGGCCGGCCGCGTATCCGCTGGACCCTGACCATCCACGCGTTCACTGGGCGCCTGTGCCGGCCGCCCGCTCACGGGACCGGCCTGACGCCGATGCGCGGCTTCCGCGGCGACTATGAGATCAGCGGGAACGCCAGCGTCCCGGCCATGGCCGGTCAGCCGTTCCTGGACGTCGAGCTGTGCTGGGACAGCGGCGCCCCGCTGGTCACCAGCGGTTCTTACCTGAGCGCGGCCCTCCCCCCGATCTTCGCCCCGGGCGAGCAGGGCACCGTGACCAGGAGCCTGCTGCTCTCAGGGACATCCCTGTCGGACTACAGCCTCGCGGGAGGAATCGCCCCCACCGCGGTCAGCGCGAGCAGCTGGAGCTGGACGGCGCCCCTCGGCAGCCAGTACCAGAGCCAGTCCCGGTCGGAGATCCCGGTCATCGGGTCCAGCCTCCCGGGCCTGCAGCAGGACAACAACAGCATCTTCCTCTCCGGGATCTTCTTCGGGATAGCGGGCGGTGCGGCCGTGTCGATCGTGCCGGCCTGGCTCGACGCGTCCGATCGCCGCAAGGCCAGGGCCGGAGAAGAACGCCGTGAGGAGAAACACGAGGTAGCGTCATGACTGTCTGGAAACGTGCGGTAGCGGCGACGATGCTCGTCGCGGGCCTGTGCTCCTGCGCCAGCACGGGATCGGCCGGCCGCCAGGCCACGTCACCCCCGGCGGACTCGTCCGGTCCCGGCTCCACGTCACCCCATGCGGGCCCGTCCGGATCCAGGGGCACGTCGCCGACGGCTAACCCGTCCGGTCCCGCCTCTCCGTCGCCCGCGGCCGGTTCGTCCCGGCCTGGTTCCCCGTCCCCGGGTGGCGGTTCCCCGTCGTCGGCGAGCGGCAGCACCAGCCCGGCCGGCACGACCAGCGTGCCTGACGTCGACTCCCAGCCGGTGCCCGACGCCCTGCAGCTCCTCCAGCAAAACGGCCTGATCGCCGGGGCCCAGGAGCAGAAGCCGAACCTCTATGTCCCCTACATGTCGGTCATCACCAGTGATCCAGCCGTAGGAACCTCCGAGCCTCAGGGTTTCGCCGTCACCCTCCTCGTCTCGGCGGGGCCTCCCTCCTGTCAGGAGTGCCGGATCCTGCAGCTGATGCCCCCGCTGATCGGGGATACCCTCAACGAAGCCATTACCACGCTCGCTGAGGGCGGCCTGAGCCTGCAGAGCTATACCAGCCAGCCCGCACCAGAGCCGGCGGGCGAGGTGATCGCGTCTGATCCCGGGCCCGGACTGGCCGTGGACAGAGGGACCGGAATCAAGCTGGTGCTGTCGTCCGGCCCCGCGCCCCCGGGCGCATCGCCCGCGCCCGGCCTCACGCCGTCCGGATCCTGACCGTCCGGGTCCCGGGCGGGTCAGTCGGCGCTAGCCGTCGCGGCCCTGCCAGGTGGTGATGCAGGCTTCATTGCCCTCGGGGTCGGCCAGCACCCAGAAGGCCGGCGCCTCCGCGTCGCTGAGCAGCTTGCCGCCCGCCGCGATCGTGGCCTCGATGCGCCGGTGCGCCTCGTCGTGGGGCACGGAGACGTCGAAGTGCAGCCGGTTGCGCTGCGGCCGGGGCGCGTCCATCTGCTGGAACCAGATCGCCGGGCCCTGGCCGAAGGGGTCCACCAGGCCGTTCTGCGCGCACGTCGGGGGAGCCTCGTCGACGTAGCCGAGCACCGCCTTCCAGAACGGCCGGATGAGGGCGACGTCCATCGTGTCGATCCCGATCTCGAGCGCCTGGACGGTCCGGTCTCCCTCCCCGGCCGTCGTGGTCAGCCGGAACTCCTCCGCCGCGGCGGTGATCAGGCGGGCCAGGTCGACGTCGCGCGCGGTCACCGCGCCGAGCTCGGCCGTCTGCAGCGCCAGCAGCACCCGGTCCTCGCGCACGTCCATCCGCAGGTGCCCCTGGGCCTCGGGCACGGCCGCGGCCCGGCCCGCCACGTCCGCCGCGAGCGGCAGCGACCCGGTCCTGACCTCCGTCCTGAACTCGCCCAGCACGTACCGCCACCCCAGGCCGCTGACCGCGTCCGAGGCTTCCTGGCGGGTCAGCTTCCGGTGACCGTCATCGAGTGCCATGCCGCCCATCGTGCCACGCCCCAGTGACAATCCCGCGAAGACGTCGCCCCGGGACCGCCGCGGTCCCGGGGCTGACGTTGGTCTTCCCTGCCACGATGCCCGGGTTGCCGCCGTAGACGCTCTCGCTGACTACCAGGTTCCCCGGGAGGAATCCGCCGCCGAGCCCCGGCACGCCGCCCGCCCTGGCCGGGCTCGCGGCCACCATGGCGGCACCCACCGCGGCCACTGTCACAATGGCGGCCGCTCCCGCCCGTCCCCGTTTGTTCATAATTCAACCCTCTCCAGGCCTGAGGTCAGCACGTTCCCGCGCAAATCCAATCGTTTGCGCCCGCCCGGAGCCACCCCTTCAGATGAACAGCAGATGTCATCATGGCGGCGTTGAGAGGAGCGCCTGATGGTTACGCGGGGAGACGCCAAGTGGTCGATCTACCAGGGCCTGCGGTCGCTGCCGCGGCGGCCCTACCTGGTGGCGATGTGGATCCTGGGCGGCGAGCTGCGCACCCTGTACGCGCCGTGGAACAACGACGAGCGGTTGCTCGAGCTGATGGCCTCGACTATGGACCTGGTGCGCGAGGCGGCGATCGCCGGCGAGTCGCCCGAACTGGCCCGGCGCGCCCTGGACCTGGGACGCGCCTGGAAACCGGTCCTCAGGGCGGCCGACCGCCTCGGCAGCGGTATATCAGGCGGCCTGCTGAACGCCTGGTGGACGTTCGCGCTCCTCGCCCAGGAGATCGGCGGCCTGGCCCGCCGGTACGCCGCCGCGAGCTGGGTGGCGAACGCCGCCACGGAGCGGTGGCGCGACCACAGCGAACCGGGCCCGATCCTCGTGAGCGTGGAGAACGCCGAGGAAGTCGACGAATCCAGCCTCATGGGCCAGACGCTCGCCCGGTTCGAGCGGATCCTCAGCGGCGTCTCCGGGCACGTGAGCCCCGAGTGGGACCCGGCCAGGATCCGCGCCGCGATCCTCGGCCAGCCCCCCGAGGAGGAGCCCTCCGCGGACCAGCCCTCCGCGGACCAGCCCTCCTAGGATCGGCGTATGGACCTGCGCGGCGTGGCCATGGTGACCAGGGCGGGAACGGTGCGGACCGAACTGGCCGGGGGCCTGGCCGACGCGGCCGCCGGTGTCCCGTGCACCGCGCAGACCAGGTTCCGGATCTGCTCGGGCAGCAAGCAGTTCGCCGCCGTGGCCGCCCTGCTCCTGGCCGAGGCCGGACGGCTGGCGCTGGACGACCCGGTGGACCGCTGGCTGCCCGGCGGCCCGCCGCAGTGGTCCCGGGTGACGCTGCACCACCTGCTGTCCCACACCGCGGGCGTCCCGCACTGGCGGGAGGCCCCCGGCCTGGACCCGGCCGAGCCGGCGCCGCCCGCCGAGCGGCTGGCCGCCATCCAGGCGGCGCCGCTGCGCACCGCCCCCGGCCAGGCCTGGCACTACACCAGCCCCGGCTTCGTGCTCGTCGGCCTGATCGTCGAACGAGCCAGCGGCCAGCCCTACGCCAGGTTCCTCACCGAGCGCATCCTGGCTCCGCTGGGCCTGGCCGCCACCAGCGTCGGCGGCCCGCCGCCGGAACCGGCCGCGCGCGGCTACCGCGACGGCGTGCCGGTCACCCCGTTCGACCTGGCGGCCATGGCCGGCACCGGGGACATCTGGTCGACCGCCGCCGACCTCGCCCGCTTCACCGCCGCCCTGCACGCCGGCAACCTGATAACGAACGAGTCGCTGCACGCCATGCTCACCCCGCACGCCCCGATCGAGGATGACGACGAGGACCTGACCACCACCGGCTACGGCTACGGCATGTTCACCGGTACCTTCGCCGGGCACGCCGCCTACTACCATCCCGGCGACAACCCGGGCTACCTGTCCTTCGCGGGGTGGATCCCGGACCTGTCCGCCAGCCTCGTCATCCTGGCCAACGACGAGAGCGTGAGTATCCCTGGCCTGCTCAGGACGCTGCTGCCTGCCGTCCTCGAGCCGTAACGAGATACCGCGACGCCGGCCAGGCACAAGGCCCCGCCGAGCAGCGTGAGCCAGCGCGGCACCTGCCCGAGGATAAGCCAGGACATGACGACCACCAGGCCCGGCACCGCGTAGGTGGTCGCGCCCATCTTCCCCGAGGGCGTCCGCGCCAGCGCGTACGCCCAGGTGGTGAAGCCCAGCATGGTCGGGAACAGGCCCAGGTAGACGACGTTCAGCGTGTCGCTGGCCGGGGCCGAGCCGAGCTGCGAGACCAGTTGCCCGGCGAAGGGCAGGCAGGCCGCCGTGCCCGCGAAGCAGCCGAATGTGGTCACCTGGACGGCCGAGGCGTGCCCGAGGGCCGGCTTCTGGAACACCACCCCGGCCGCGAAGCAGACCGCCGCCACGACGCACAGCGCCACCCCGAGAACCGGGGCCCGGCCCCCGCCAGAACCCGAAGTGCCCGACTCCGAGACGCTGACCACGATGATCCCGGCCAGCGAGACGGCCATCCCGGCGCCCAGCCGCCAGGTGAACCCCTCGCGCAGCAGCCAGCCGGCGAGCAGCGCGATCAGGATCGGCCCGATGGTGACGACCAGCGCGGCGGTGCCCGCGTCCACCTCACGCTCGCCCCAGTTGAGCGTGATCATGTAGAGCCCGAACCACAGCACGCCGGACCCGAGGATGCCGGGCCAGGCTGCCCGCGGCGGCCAGCCGTCCCCGCTGATCCGCCACATCACGCCGAGCGCCAGCGAGGCCACGAGCAGCCGCCCGAGCGCGAGCGCCCCGGGGGAGAAGTGGCCGCCCGCGCTGCGGATCGCCACGAAGGCCGAGGCCCACAGCAGCACGGTGACCGCGGCCGCCCCAGCGGCCCGGGAGTTATCGCTCACGCCGCCAGGCTAGGCCCCGGACATTTCGATCCCCGGCGAAAAATGGACGTCAAGCCCAGACCAATAGATCCATACCGAACGGGGCCGAGTTCCCGCCTCGGTCCGCTTCTCGCCCTACCTCAGTAATCCCATTGCCCCCTTCCCGAGCAGACGTACCAACTTCGCACACCTCGTGCGTGTTGTCGGCGAAATGTCGTAGCTGCACGATAGTATCGAATTTACAAGCTAGAAATTGCCGTAGTCAGGAAGAACCCGCCAGGACCAGCGACGACCCTTCGATGACCCGCGACCCGCGGAAGGAGGTGACCCGGCATGGGCACTGCCCCGGCATTTGCCAGCGCGAGCGAGGCGATGGAGGTGGCCTGCGCGGCGCTGGGTTACCTGGCCGCGGCGGATGCCACCGAGATGTCGGCGGAGGAGCAGGCGGGCTGTCTGCAGCGTCTGGAGCGTGTCACTTCGGTCACCGCCGCCGCCCGGTCCTCGGTCCTGGGCGCGTTCACCGTGGGGAAAGGCTACAGCGCGGATGCGGATTACAGCCCGCGGGCGTGGCTGATCCACAAGACGGGCATCACCCGGGGCGCGGCGGTGTCCTACACCGCGTGGGCCAGGCGGGCGGTGGCGCACCCGGAGGTGTTCGCGGTGCTGGCGGCGGGGGATGTCTCGGAGTCGTTCGCGCGGACGGTCTGCGTCTGGACGGACAAACTGCCAACGGAGTCGCGGAATAAGGCCGACGCGATCTTGATGGGCGCCGCCGTGGCCGGGCTGGGGCTGCGGGACCTGGCCGTGCTGGCTAGTGAAATACTGGCTCGGTGCTGGCAGCCGGACCGGCAGGACCTGCCGCCCGAGCCGCCGCCCGGCCCGGCCTCAGGTGATCAGCCCGGCGGCGCACCCGGCGGGGACGGCCTGCCGGATGGTGGCCGTGATGAGGTGTTCGAGGACCGGGCGCTGCGGCTGCTGGTCACCTTCCAGGGCGCGGGGGTGCTGCACGGGGACCTGACCCCAGAGTGCGCGGAGATCGTGAACACCGTCCTGGACGCGCTGGCGGCCCCGGCCGGGCCGGAAGACACCCGGGATCAGGGGCAGCGGTATCACGACGCGCTGCAGGAGGCGATGACCCGGCTGATCGCCTCCGGGCTGCTTCCCGAACGGGCCGGGCAGCCGGTCAAGGCCTGGGTGAACATCTCCCTGGCTGACCTGATGCTGCTCGACGGCAGCTCCGGGCTGCTGGCGGAGTGGACGGCCCGGCTGCGGGCCCGGCAGGCCGCCCACCGGGCCGCGTCCGCGGGCGGCGGCGGGGACACCGGCGGCGCCTGGCTGGACGGCGATGCCGCCGAGGCGATCACCTGCGACGCGTTCCTGGCCCCGGTGGTGACCGGGGACGTGGACCCGGACGTCTTCGATGACCTGGTCCGACTGTGCGTGGAACTGGACAAGCTCGGCCACGGGACCGGCCCGGATGGGACCGGCGGCACCGGGGACGGCGGGTCGGCCGGTGACAATGGTGCGGACATTCCGGATGGCCATGGCGGCGCGGCCGCTGACGGCGGCGCCCGGCCGGGGACGGCCCGGTCGCGGGAGGCGCTGGAGCAAGCCATTGTAGGCAAGGCTGCCGCGCTGCTGTCCGGGCCCGGCGGGCTGGCCAGCTTCCTGCGGCGGCAGCAACTCGGCGCCCGGCTGGCCGGGCCGAGCCTGCCGCTGGACATCGGCTACAGCGACACCGTCCCCGCCTCCATCCGCAACGCGGTCCGGCTCCGCGACAAGCACTGCCAGTGGGCTGGCGGGTGTGACCAGCCCGCCGCCGCCTGCGATGTGCACCATGTCAGGCACAAAGCCAACGGCGGCCCCACCAGCCTCAAGGAGTGCGTCCTGCTCTGCCGGTTCCACCATCAGATCGCCATCCACCGCTGGGGCTGGACCCTAGTCGTCAACCCGGACGGGACGACGACAGCATGGAACAAGGACAAGACCCGGGTCCTGCACAGCCACAGCCCACCCGCCCGAGCCGGGTAACGGCCCGGGCTGCTGGGCCTCCGTGTTTCTCTGCCGCGCCGGCAGCCGTCGATCGTAATCTTGGCCGATGACGGATGCAGATGTCGCCGCGCTGATCGGCGAGCACGTCCGGGCGTTCAATGACCGCGATATCGATGCGCTGATGAGCGGCTTCACTGACGATGCGTGCTGGATCACAGGAGCGGCCGTCGCCCGCGGCCGGGCCGAGCTGACCGAGCTGTTCAGGGGCGCCATGTCCGGCCTGCTGCCGACCTTGACGATTCAGGACCTGCTGACGGCCCCGGACCGCGCTGCCTGCCAGCTCATCGAGAGGCTGACTGTCCGCGGCGAGGAGCGGGTGTGCTTCATCGCCGGGTTCTATCAACTCCGCGATGGCCGCATCGCCTCGGCGAAGATCTACCGCGAGGGAAGCGCCGAGGTGGCCTGAGCCCTGCGCTGCAGCCCGGTGCCGCGCTACTGGCCAGGGGCGGCGGTGAAGGCGCCATCGGTCAGGACCGGCACCACCAGGCAGGCGCCGATCTCCACCGCGATGGTCACGTCGTCGCCGAACCCGCCCTCGGTGAGTTCGCGTCCCGAGGCGCATCCGCTGACCGCCGCCGCGACGTCAGCCGTGGCCTCGAAGCAAGCACGGGCCGCTTCGGCTTCGGGGGAGAGGGAGCCCAGGCCGCCGGGACCCCGGAGCGCGGCGAGGATCGCGCCGGCGCCGAGCAGGTCCTCGAGCGCGGGACGCAGGCTGCCGTCGGGCCAGCGCTCGCCGGCCGCGATGACCGTGACCGGCCCCGGAGAACCACGCAGGAACCGGCCGACGGCAGCGGCGTTACGCAGACAGCCCGCGATAACCGTCACCGCGCCACCGCCAGCACTCGCACCCTCGGCCGTGGCCGCGCAGATCGCCGAGCCGTTCGGCGAGGGCAGCACCAGCCGGGGGACGAACGGCGCGCGGCGCAGCGCGGCCGGTGACAGGGACCAGGGCCGGTCGGCCGATACGGCCCGGCGGCCGGCCGCGAGCTCAGCCCGGTGCGACCGGGCGAACTCCGCGGCGGACTCGTCCCGCCAGGCGCAGGGGTAGACCCGCGTGCCGGCCTCCACGGCGACCGTGACCGAGGTGCTGAACGACAGGACGTCCACGACCACCAGGCACGAACTCGACGGCGCCAGCGCGGCCGCGCCGGCCGGCCCCCACTCGAACCGCACGTCATAAGAAACCCGCGTCCTCATCGCCGAACATGATAATCGCCCACAACCAGGGAAAACCTGATTCTGGCCACTCCGCGCGGCCCCAGGCCATCCGGCGGAAATCGCTTGCAAATTCAAGAAATTATGACCTGCGGCCCATCGGGGAAGTCTCGCCTGACGATAATGATCATGAGGGGATTCTCGGTGAACGATACTTGCTAGATCAAAAATACATGGATCACCGGCAATCCTCGGAAATGCCGACATCGTCCTGTGCAAGGTGGCAGGATTCCACCGTCGTAACCGGAGTTGGTTATCCCGCCGCGCTAATCAAAAGGTCAGGAGCGTCATGTGGCTCACTCGCGTCCGCCGGGCCTCGTTCGGTGTCACCGCCGCGCTGGGCGTCGCGCTGCTGAGCGCTTCGTGCACCTCGGCGGCGGCGGGGCCGGGGGCGACGACTCACATCACCGTCGGGGCCCTGCCCGTCGTCGACAACGTGGGCCTGTATATCGCCGCTGACCGGGGAATCTTCAAGCAGGTCGGGCTGAGCGTCACGATCAGGCAGGTGGTGCAGAGCACCCTGGCCATCCCGCTGATGCAGAAAGGCCAGATCAACATCATCGGCGGCGCCAACAACGTCTCGTTCATCCAGGCCGCCGCCAAGGACCCGGCCAACCCGCCGTTCCGGCTGGTCATGGAGGCCGCCACCTGCGCGCCGGGCACGTTCGACGTGCTGACGCTGCCGTCCTCGGGCATCACCAAGCCCGCCAGCCTGGTCGGCAAGAAGATCGCCGTCAACCTCACCGATAACGTGCAGACCCTGACGATCAACGCGATCCTCAAGGACGACGGCGTGAACCCCGCCTCGGTGCACTACGTCGTGGTCCCGTTCCCGAAGATGGTCGACGCGCTCGCGGCACACAAGGTGGACGCCATCAGCGCCGTCGAACCGTTCGCCACCGCGGCGGAGCTCAACACCGGGGCGGTCCCCATCCTCGACCAGTGCCAGGGGCCCACCGACAACTTCCCGATATCCAGCTACTACGCCACGAACGCCTGGGTGCGGCGGCATCCCGCCGCCGTCGCCGCCTTCCAGCAGGCCATGGCGCAGGCCCAGGCCATTGCCGACAACAGCCGGGGCATCGTGGAGAAGACCATCCTGACGTACATCCCCAAGCTGACCGGGGTGGAAGCGGCCATCCTCGCCCTCGACACGTTCCCCACCTCGATAGACGCCGTGCAGTTGCAGCGGGTCGCCGATCTCATGTACACGGGCCATCTGCTCAGCGCGCCGTTTAAAGTCAGCCTGCTTCTCGCTAGGTAAGAAATTCAAATGCCCCGGCGATATGAATCAGCCCGAATAAATCATGGGAGCGAACCTGGCGGTGTTAACGTCTTACATCGTGCCAAATACCCGTGCGCGAATGTGTCGGCCAATAACGGCCGATGCCGCCGCGCGAGAAGCGTTTACCCCGGTCGTCACCTAACCGTAAGGAGAGTCATGAGGTTTACGCGCGCCGGGCGGGCGTCCATCACGGCCGCCGCCAGCCTGGCGATAGCGGTTCTGGCCGCGGCCTGCAGCAGCTCGAGCAGCACCCAGAGCAGCGGCACCTCGACGAGCACGTCGACGTCCAGCCCGTCGTCGTCCAAACTCGAGACGACCCACCTTACCGTCGGCGCCCTTCCGGTCGTCGACACGGCCGGCCTCTACCTGGCTCTCAAGAACGGCTACTTCAAGCAGGCCGGCCTGGACGTCACCGTCACCCCGATCCAGCAGAGCACCGCCGCCCTCCCCGACATGCTGCACGGCACCGTGGACATCGTGGCCGGCGCCAACTACGTCTCCTGGTTCCAGGCCGACGCCAAGGGCACCGCCTCGCTGAAGGTCCTGGCCAGCGGCACCGTCTGCACCCCGACCACGTTCGGCGTACTGGCCCTGCCCTCGTCGCACATCACCAAGCCGGCGGACCTGGCCGGCAAGACCATCGCGGTCAACCTCACCAACAACGTGCAGACCCTGACGACCGACGTGATGCTCAAGGCGGCCGGGGTGAACCCCTCCTCGGTGCACTACGTCGTCATCCCGTTCCCGGACATGATCACCGCGCTGACCGCGCACCGGGTGGACGCCATCAGCGCCGTCGAGCCGTTCGCCACCGGGGCGAAGGCCGCGGGCGCGCAGATGGTCCTCTCTGAGTGCCAGGGCCCGACGGCCAGCTTCCCGCTGTCCGGTTACTTCGCCACCAGCTCGTGGGTGCAGAGCCACCCGAACACGGCGCGCGCCTTCCAGCAGGCGCTGGAAAAGGGCCAGGCCTACGCCGGAACCAACCCCCAGTCGGTCAGGAGCATCCTCCCGACCTACACCAAGATCACCTCGGCGGCGGCGGCCAAGCTCGACCTCAACACCTACCCGAGCACCCTGGACACCGCGCCCATGCAGCGCATCGTCACGATGATGGTCAGCGGCGGGATGCTGACCAAGCCGCTCGACGTGAACTCGCTGCTCCTCGGCAGCTGACGAGTTCATGATCCGGTCTCGCGCCCCGCGGGTCCGCTGGACCCGCGGGGCCGTCGGCGTTCTCGTCTTCGGCCTGCTCGCCGAGGCGGCCGGCCGGGCCGGCCTCATCAGCCGTTCGTCCCTGCCGCTGACCTCGACGGTGCTGTGGCGCGCCGCCCGGCTGCCCGGCGACACCCGGTTCCTCGCCGACCTCGGGGCCACCGGCGAGGCGTGGGCGGTCGGGCTGGCCATCACGGTGGCCGTCGCCGTCCCGCTCGGCGTCGTGCTCGGCAGCCTGCCCGGAGTCAGGGTGGCCGCCATGGCCGTGGTGGAGTTCCTCCGGCCGATCCCCTCGGTCGCGCTGATCCTGCTGGTCAGCCTGCTGCTCGGCCCCGGCTTGCGGATGATGGCGACGCTGATCGTCTACGGCGCGATCTGGCCGGTGCTGTACAACACGATCGCCGGGATCGACGACGTCGACCCGGTGGCCGTGCAGACCCACCGCGCGTTCGGGTTCTCCCGGCTCGACACGATCCGGATGGTGGCGCTGCCCAGCGCGGCGCCCTTCATCGCCACCGGCATCAGGCTAGCCTCGGCCGTCGCGATCATCCTCACCATCGCGTCCGGCTTCATCACCGGAAGGATCAACGGCCCGGGGCTCGGCGCGTACATCGCCGACGCGAGCACGGGCGCGGGCAACACCACCCTCATCCTGGCCGCGACGGTGTGGGCCGGCATCCTCGGCCTCGTCCTCGACCTGCTGCTCGTGCAGGCGCAGCGGCGGCTGCTGCCCTGGCATCACGTCCTGGTCGCCGGCTCCGCCCCGCCCGAGGTCCCCGCATGGCCCATCTAACGAACGGGGCAGGCCGCGCCTGGCCGCCGCTGACCTGGCTGTGGCGCTGGGTGGTCCTCGCCTGCGGCGTGGGCATCTGGGAGCTGTGGACCGAGCAGAGCCACAGCGCGTTCTTCCCGCCGCCGTCGGCGATCGTCGCCCTGATGTACCACACCTGGTTCTCCGGGCCGGCCAGCCACCTGTTCCTCAGCGCCGACGCCGTGGGTAACCTGCTGCCGAGCCTGGGCCGGGTGCTGGCCGGCCTGGTCATCGCCACCGTCATCGCCGTGCCGCTCGGCATCGCGCTCGGCCGCTCGCCGATGGCGACCGACTACCTGAGCCCGCTGCTTCAGTTCGCCCGGACGCTGCCGGTCGTCACGATGGCGCCGGTCTTCATCGTCCTGTTCAAGATCGGCACCCCGATGGAGGTGGCCACGATCGTGTTCGGCACGGTGTGGCCGATCCTGCTCAACACGATCGACGGCGCCGCCTCGGTGGACGCCGTGCAGCTCGAGACGGCGCGGGCGTTCCGGCTGTCGGCGTGGCAGCGGCTGAGCAGGCTCATCGTGCCGGCGGCGCTGCCGAAGATCCTCACCGGGTTCCGGCTCAGCCTGTCGCTCGCGCTGATCCTGATGATCTTCTCGGAGTTCGTCGGGAGCAGCGACGGCATCGGCTACGAGATGATCAACGCGTCCAATTCCTTCGACCTGACCATGCTGTGGTCGGCGATCGTGCTGCTCGGAATCCTCGGCTACCTGCTCAACGCGATACTGGGCGGAGTGGAACGGGTCGTGCTGTCCTGGCACCGCGGCGTGCGGGCCGAGGGCTGAGAGGGACTTAGGTGCTCGAGGTAAAAGATCTCACCCGCGTCTACGGCCAGGGGGAGGACGCCCACATTGCCATCGAGGGCGTGGACCTTCAGGTAACCGAGGGCGAACTTGTCAGCATCGTGGGTCCGTCCGGGTGCGGCAAGTCGACGCTGCTGCGCTGCGTGGCCGGGCTGATCAGCCCCACCGCGGGCCAGGTGGTGCTGCGCGGTGAGCGGGTGGAGCGCGTCCCTGACCGGCTCGGCGTGGTGTTCCAGGAGTACGGTCGCTCGCTCTACCCGTGGCTGACCGTCAGGGACAACGTGGCGCTGCCGCTGCGCCGCCGCCAGCGGAACCGCTCCCTCCGCCGGCAGGTGGCGGAGGAATCCCTGGCCGCGGTCGGGCTGACCGGAGCCTCGGGCCGGTACCCGTGGCAGCTGTCCGGCGGGATGCAGCAGCGGGTCGCGCTGGCCCGCGCGCTGGCCTGCGACCCGGTGCTGCTGCTGATGGACGAGCCGTTCGGCTCGGTGGACGCGCAGACCAGGGAGGACCTGGAAGACCTGGTGCTGCGGGTGCGGCAGGAGCGCGGCATCACCATCTTGCTCGTCACCCACGACATCGACGAGAGCGTCTACGTCGGCGACCGGGTCCTCGTGCTCACTCCCGGCCCCGGCCGGGTCCGCGCCGAGCTGAAGGTGTCCCTGCCCGCCCCCCGAGACCAGATCACCACCAAGGAACTGCCCGAGTTCGTCCGCCTCCGCACCGAAGTAAGCCGCCTAGTCCGCGGCCGCCCCGAGTCGGCCGAGGTGGAAGGCTAGCCCAGGCTGGCCAGGCCCTCCAGGTCGACGCAGACGACGCCGCGGACCTGGACGAAGGTCATCAGCATGGCCTCGCAGGAACGGCAGCGGACCACGGTCCCGAGCCCGGGCATGTACACCGCGAGCTCGGCCACCTGGCTCGCCGTGCCGCAGCTGGCGCAGGTGGCGATAGCGGTGGTCATCTCGGTGCCGAACACCTCGATCAGCAGCCCGCCGATCGCGTTCCCGTCCAGGGCTGTGTCGTCCATCGTTACTCCTGCCTCACCGTCCGCTGGCACCGAACCGCTCGGTCCTGACCCGTACCGGCGGATACCCCAGATCGACCAGGCCGGCCGCGACCTCTTCCACGAAGCTGGTCGGCCCGCACACGTACGCCAGCGGCTTGTCGGCTGCTGGCCAGGCCACCTCCGCCAGCATCCGTTGGTCCACCCGCCGGGCGTAGCCGGTCCACCCCGGCGGCTGGGATCTGGTCAGGGTGCGGGTGACCTCGACTCCAGCCGGGGCGGCATCGAGTTCGGCGCGATAGATCACGTCGTCCAGGCTCCGGGAGGAGTACAGCAGCCGCACCGGAACAGTGCTCCCAGCCCGCGAACGCTCCCGCAGCATGGACCGCAGCGGGACGACGCCCGAGCCGCCCGCCGCCAGCAGCAGCGGCGCGCCGAGGCCGGGCTCCCACACGAAGTAACCGCCGATCGGCCCGCGGACCTCCATCAGGTCGCCCGGCCTCGCTTCGCGGGTCAGCCAGGGGGAGACCTCGCCGTCGTCCACCAGCTCCACCGTGATCGCCAGCGGCTCGCCAGGAGCCGAGGCGATCGAGTAAGCCCGTTCGGCCTGATATCCGTCTTCGGCGGTCAGCCGGACGTCGACGTGCTGCCCGGCCCGGTGTTGGCCAGCACCGGGGCCCGGCCACTCGGGGACCTCCAGCCGCAGCGTGCGAGCCCGGGCCGTCTCCTCGGTGACCGCCCCGACCGTGGCGGTCAGCCAGGTATTCAGTCGCCCGCGTACCGCTGTTCCCGCCATGGGTCTCCGTACATGTTGTAGCCGTAGTTTTCCCAGAAGCCGGGCTGGTCCCGATCGAGAAGACGGATCCCGCGTACCCATTTGGCGCTCTTCCAGAAGTACAGGTGAGGGACAAGCAGCCGGGCCGGGCCGCCGTGCTCGGCGCCCAGCGGGCCGCCGCCGTAGCCGAACGCCACCCAGGCCTGCCCGCCGAGCAAGTCGGCGACCGGCACGTTGGTGGTGTAGCCGCCGTCGGAGAACGCGAGCGCGTAGGGCGCGTCGTGTTCCATCCCGGCCAGCAGCACGTCGAGGGACACGCCCTCCCACCTGGTGTCCAGCTTGGACCAGCGGGTCACGCAGTGGATATCGGTGGTGAGCTGCTCCGACGGCAGGCCCCGGAATTCCTCCCAGGTCCAGCTCCTGGGCGAGCTCCCGCCCTCGATAGAGAACGTCCACCGCGCCAGCGCCGTGCGCGGCGTCGGCCCGGCCGACAGGACGGGAAAGTCGCGGGTGAGGTACTGGCCCGGCGGCGTCCGGTCAGTCGGCGCCGCCGCGCGCTTACGGTGGAAGCCACGCGAAACCGGGGGCATGAGCAGCATTCTCCTATAGTCCCGCTGAGACTAGCAGGTACACGTTCAGCCCCACGATCACCGCGGTGACCAGGCCCGCGGCCACCACTACCGGCCTGCGGTTCACCAGCGGGCCCATCAGCTTCCGGCGGCTGGTGAAGACCAGCAGCGGGATCAGCGCGAACGGGATGCCGAAGGACAGGAAGACCTGGCTCAGGACCAGGGCCTTGCTCGGGTTGAAGCCGACGCCGATCACGATCAGGGCCGGGATCATCGTGATGGCCCGGCGGGCGAAGACCGGGATCTGCCGGTGCAGGAAGCCCTGCATAACCACCTGGCCTGACATGGTGCCCACGCAGGAGGAGGCGATCCCGGAGGCGAGCAGCGCGACGCCGAAGATCGTGCCGCTGTGCCCGCCGAGGAAGTGGTTCAGGCCGGCGAAGACCTGCTCCAGGTCGTTGCCCACGCCGAAAAGACCGCGCGCGTGGAACACCGACGCCGCGGTGGCCAGCATGGCCAGGTTGATGATCCCGGCCAGCCCCATCGCGATCAGGATGTCGACGATCTCGTACCGGAAGATCCGCCGCCTGGCCTGCGAGTTGGCCCCCACGATCCGCTTCTGGGTCAGCGAGGAGTGCAGGTAGATAACGTGCGGCATCACGGTGGCGCCGATGATGCTGACCGCGAGCAGGACCGAGTCGCCGCCCGCGAACTGCGGGACGAACATCCCGTGCGCCACCCCGCCCGCCGACGGGTGACTGCGCAGCAGGTCGAGGCCGAAGGCGAACACGATCACCGCCACGAACCCGGTGATCGCCGCCTCGAGCCGGCGGAACCCCCACACCTGAAGCCCTAGGATGATGAACGTCGCCACCCCGGTGAGCAGCGCAGAGATCCACATGGACAGCCCGAACACCAGGTGCAGGCCGAGGGCCGCGCCGACGAACTCGGCCAGGTCGGTGGCCATGGCGATCGCCTCGGCCTGCAGCCAGAGCAGGACCACGAGACGGAACGGGAGATGGTCCCTGCACAGCTCAGGCAGGCTTCTCCCGGTGGCGATACCGCACTTGGCGCTCAGCGTCTGGATCAGCATGGCCATCAGGTTCGCGGCCAGCACCACCCACAGCAGCGTGTAGCCGAACTGCGAGCCGCCCGCCATGTTGGTGGCGAAGTTGCCCGGGTCGACGTAGGCGACCGCGGCGATGAA
>Ga0335083_10002965_pt1 | contig 22208 bp, 22 predicted proteins | sample Lox_Sample_42_FD_206716 | JGI IMG/M metagenome (GOLD analysis project Ga0335083, IMG submission 206716) | Soil microbial communities from Loxahatchee National Wildlife Refuge, Florida, United States - Lox_Sample_4.2 | ecosystem: Environmental > Terrestrial > Soil > Wetlands | place: USA...
GCTGCGCGAGGCCATCCGGACGGCTTCCGAGAAGGCCGGGCCATTGCTCGAAAAAGGAGACTACGCGGGCTACCTGAAGAGCTTCGCGTCGCTCAAGGGGCCGGTCGACGCCTTCTTCGACGAAGTTATGGTGATGACGGAAGATCGGGGCCTGCGTCATGCCCGCCTCGCGCTGCTGCACGATTTGCGCGAGGCGATGAACCGCGTCGCCGACATCTCCAGGCTCGCCGCATGAAGCTGCTGATCCTGGATCGCGACGGCACCATCAACGAGGATAGCGACAAGTACATCAAGTCGCCGACCGAGTGGCGGCCGCTGCCCGGCAGCCTCGAGGCGATCGCGCGGCTGACTCAGGCAGGATGGCGCGTGGTGGTGGCCACCAACCAGTCCGGGATCGCGCGCGGCCTGTTCGACATGGCGACGCTGAACGCGATCCACGCCGAGATGCACCGCGCGGTGGCGCAGGCAGGCGGACGCATCGACGCCGTGTTCTTCTGCCCGCACGCCGCGGATTCGAATTGCGAGTGCCGCAAGCCGCGTCCGGGCCTGCTGCGCGAGATCGCGTCGCGCCTCGACGCGGACCTGAAGGACGTGCCTATGGCGGGCGACGGCCTGCGCGACCTCGAGGCCGCCGCCGCGGTCGGCGCGCGGCCGTACCTCGTGCTGACCGGCAAGGGCCGCAAGACACTCGAGGCGGGCGGCCTGCCGGCGGGCACCGAGGTGGTCGAGGACCTGGCGGCGCTCGCCGCGCGACTGGCGCCATGACGGCACTGCGCTCAGCCTTGTTCTGGCTGGCGCTGATCCTGATCACTCCCCCCTATTTCGTGCTGGCGCTCGCCTCGGCGGCGCTGCCGCGGCTGATGCGCTACCGGGTCATCTCGGGATGGTCGCGGCTGGTCGTGCGGCTGCTGCGCGCGCTGTGCGGCGTGCGCTGGAAAGTCGAAGGGCGCGAGCACCTGCCGCGGCGCCCCGCGGTGATCCTCGCGAAGCACCAGTCGGCGTGGGAGACGCTGGGCTTCCAGGCGATCTTCCCGCCGCAGGTGCACGTGTTGAAGCGCGAGCTGCTCTGGATCCCCTTCTTCGGCTGGGGCCTGGCGCTGATGAGCCCGATTGCGATCGACCGCGCGCGCGGCATGGCCGCGCTGCGCCGGATCGCCCGTCGGGGGAAGCAGCGCCTCGAGCAGGGCTTCTGGGTGGTGGTGTTCCCGGAGGGCACGCGGGTTCGCCCGGGCGAGCGACGCCACTACCAGACCGGCGGCGCCTGGCTCGCGGTGCACGCGGGTGCGCCGGTGGTGCCGGTGGCGCACAATGCGGGCCGGGTCTGGCCGCGCAACTCGTTTCTCAAGCGCCCGGGGCTGATCACGGTGCGCATCGGGCCGCCGATCGAGACGGTGGGGCGCAAGCCCGAGGCGGTCAACGCCCAGGCCGAGGAATGGATCGAGACGCAGCAAAGGACGCTGGACAGCTAGTGCTGTTCGACGAGGCGGCGCCCGCCGGCGCGGTGCCGCGGCGGCGCCTGCTGCTCGCCGGGCGCGTCGTAGAGTACCGCTTCGAGCGACGCCGCCGGCGTACCATCGGCGTCCGCGTGAGCGAGGACGGCCTCGCGGTCGCGGCGCCGCTGAACGCGCCGTGGCGCGAGATCGAGGGCTTCCTGAGGGAAAAGGAACGCTGGATCCTCGAGAAGCTCGCACACTGGCACGAGCGCGGACCGCGTCCGACGCTCTACGGGGAAAGCGGCGAGACCCTGCCGCTGTTCGGCCGCTCGGCGACGCTCGAGGTGGCCGAGGGGCCGGAGAGCGTCGCGCTGCGCGGCGAGCTCCTGGAAATCCGGCTGCCCCAGCCGCACCGCCGCGGGCGCGTGCGCGCGATGCTCGGCGGTTGGCTCAAGGCGCGCGCGCTGCACGTCCTCGCGCCCCGCGCCGCGCATTTCGCCGCGCGCCTCGGGCTGCAGGCTCCCCCGGTGTCGCTGTCGGCGGCGCGCCGGCAGTGGGGCGCGTGCATGGCCGACGGCCGCATCCGGCTGGCGTGGCGGCTCGTGCACCTCGCGCCGGAGCTCGCGGACTACGTCGTGGCGCACGAGGTTGCGCACCTCGTCGAGCTCAACCATTCGGCGCGCTTCTGGGATCTGGTGGAATGGCTGTATCCTCACTGGCGCGAGGCGCGCGACCGCATCGAGCGCGACGCCGCCGCTATTCCCATACTCTGAGGACCCCGATGAGAATCCTTCACACCATGCTCCGCGTCGGCGACCTGCAGCGCTCGGTCGGCTTCTATACCGACGTGCTCGGCATGAAGCTGCTGCGCACCACCGATCGCCCCGAGCAGAAATACTCGCTCGCCTTCGTCGGCTACGACCAGGAGGACCGCACTGCCGTGCTCGAGCTGACGTACAACTACGGCGTCGACCGCTACGACCTCGGCTCGGCCTACGGCCACGTTGCGATCGAGGTCGACGACGCGGCGAAGGCCTGCCAGGCCGTGCGCGGCCACGGTGGCAAGGTGACGCGCGAGGCGGGGCCGGTTAAGGGCGGCACCACCGTGATCGCCTTCGTCGAGGATCCCGACGGCTACAAGATCGAGTTCATAGAGCGCAAGAAAGCGGCGTGAGGCGCGCCTTCGCGCTGCTCGCGCTGTGCCTTGCGCCGGCCGCGGCCGCGGCCGCCGTCACGGTGGTCTGCCCCATCGACGGCAAGGAGTTCGGCTACGAGCCCGCGCCCGCGACGCCCATCCGGGGGCGCTACCTCGACATGAAGCCGGTCGCGGCCTATCCCACGCCCTGGCCGCTGCCGCAGTGCCCGGGCAACGGCTTCGTGGTCTACAAGCAGGGCGGGTTCTCCGCCGAGGAGCTGGCGAGGCTTGCGCCCTTCGTGGCTTCGGATCGGTACCGCGCGATGCTCGGAACCGACACCAACTACTACCTCGCCGCGACGCTGCGGCGGAAGGCGGGCGATCCGGCGTACGACGTCGCCTGGACGCTCGCCGAGGCCACCTGGCAGGCCGACGGCGATCCCGCGCGCTACAAGCGCTACGCGGAGGAAGCGCTCGCGACCTTCAACTCACTGCCCGAGGGCCGCGCCCTGCCGCGCCGGCAGAACGTCCTGCGCGAGATGATGTCCGGGGAGCTCGAGCGGCGCCTCGGCCTGTTCGAGGCGGCGGAGAAGCGCTTCCGCCGGGTCCGGGACGAGGCCGAGTTCGCCACTTCGCAACTGCAGCAGGTCATCGACCTGCAGCTGCGCCTGATCCGGCGCAGGGACACCGGCAGCCATCGTATTCCGCCCTAGCCCGCCAGGCGCTGTGCGATGCGCACGTAGTCGGACGGCGAGAGGTTCTCTGGGCGCAGGTTCGGGTCGATGCCGAGCGCGGCATAGTCCGCAGCGCCGATCGGCAGCGCGTTGCGCAGCTTCTTGCGGCGCGCGCTGAAGGCCCGCCGCACGGTTTCCTCGAGCGCGGACGGGTCGAACCGGGGGAAAGCGCCCGGCGCCAGCGGCTCGAGCCGCACCACCGCCGATTCCACCTGCGGCGGCGGCCTGAACGCGCCGCGCGCGACGTTGAACAGGCGCTTCATGCGGAAGCGGCACTGCAGCATCACGGAAAGCCGCCCGTACTGCGGCGTCGAGGGCGCCGCCACCATGCGCTCCACCACCTCCAGCTGCAGCATGAAATGCAGGTCGCGCAGCCGGTCCGCGAAGCGCGCGAAGTGGAACAGCAGGGGGGTGGAGATGTTGTAGGGCAGGTTTCCCACGAGCCGCGTCCCGGCGGGCAGCGCGCCGAAGTCGTGCTCCAGCGCGCTGCCTACGGTCAGCGCGAGGCGCTCGGGCGGAAACTCCCGCGCCAGGCGCGCCGCGAGATCGCGATCGATCTCGATTGCGGCGACGCGGCCGGCGCGCTCGATCAGCGGCCGCGTCAACGCTCCCTCGCCCGGGCCGATCTCGACGATCGTCTCCCCCGGCACGGGCGCGATCGCCTCCACGATGCGCCGCTGCACCGCGGGGTCGTGCAGGAAGTGCTGGCCGAAACGCCTGCGCGCTCTCACGGCGCCCGCCGGCGGCCTACTTGTCGTCCAGCCGCAGCTCGACGTAGGTGCGGTCGCGCAGCTGCCGCAGCCACTCCTGGTAGGCCTCGTCGGCCTTGCGCTCCTTGATCGCCTGCCGCGCCTGCATGCGCTGGCGCTCGGGAGTGAGCGCCGCGGCGCGCCGCCCCAGCACCTGGATCAGGTGCCAGCCGAAGGGCGTCTTCACCGGCTGGCTGACCTCGCCCACCTTGAGCGCGTCCATGGCGCGCTCGAACTCCGGCACGGTGTCGCCCGGAAGCAGCCAGCCGAGGTCGCCGCCGTTGGACGCGCTGCCGTCCTCCGAGTACAGCCGCGCCTGGGCGCCGAAGTCCGCGCCGCCGGTGACGATGCGCCGCCGGATCTCCTCGAGGCGGCGGCGCGCCTCTGCCTCCGACACGAGCTCGCTGGTGCGCACCAGGATGTGCCGCGCGTGCGTTTGCTCCACCTTCGGCCCCTGCTCGGCGCCGCGCTGGTCGAGCAGCTTGAGGATGTGGAACCCCCCCGGGCTGCGCAGCACCGCGCTGACGTCGCCGGGCTTCATCTTCTTCGCCGCGTCGACGAACAGCTCCGGCAGGCGGTCCTCCGAGCGCCAGCCGAGCACGCCGCCCTTGAGCGCGTCCGGGCCATCGGAGTAGGACGCCGCAAGCTTGCCGAAGTCGGCGCCGGCGACCGCCTCGGCGTGCGCCTTGTCCGCCCGCGCGCGCGCGCGCTCGATCTGCTCCGGGCTCGCCTGGTCCGGCAGCCGCACCAGGATGTGCGCCAGGTTGTACTCGGTGCGCGCCCCGCCCTCGCTCTTGTGCTCCTCCAGGTAGAGTTCGACCTCGCCGTCGCTCACCTCGATGCGATCGTCGACCTCCCGCTGCCGCAGCCGCTGGATCAGGATCTGCTCCCGGACCTCCTCGCGGAACTTGTCGAAAGGCACGCCGTCCTTTTCCAGCATCTGCCGGAAGGCGGGAAGCGTGACGTTGTTGCTCTCCGCGATGCGTTCCAGCGCGCGGTCGAGCTGCGCCTCCTCGACGCGGATGCCGCTTTCCTTGGCCTGCTGCAGCTGCGCCTTGTCGAGGACCAGGCGCTCCAGGATCTGGCGCTCGAATACATTGCGGTCGGGCAGCGGCGTGCCCTGGCGCCGCAATTGCCGCTCCGCGAACGCGACGCGGTCGTTCAGCTCGGAAAGGGTGATCACCTCCTTGCCGACCACCGCGACGATACGGTCGACGAGCTCGACCCGCTCGGCGCGCGCGGCGGTGCAAAGCAGCGCCAGGCCGAGGGCGAGCAGGAGCCGTGCCAGCCGCCGCCCCATCAGAAGATCTGCTCGAACGGCAGCGGCCGCTGCAGGCTCGGCGGCACCAGGTTTCCCTGAGTCGGGTTGGTGACCGCGTAGCCGGGGACGCTGCGCTTCAGCATGGTGAGGATCTCGTCGGACCCGAGGCTGCCGACGCCGTTGAACTCGAGCTGGAAGAAGATGCCGGTCGACGCGGTTTGCGTGGCGGCCTGCAGGCGCTGGAACGCGGCCCGAAAGACCCAGCATCCGGCGTTGTACTCGACGCCCGCCAGGCCCTCCAGCAAGCGCTTGTCGAGGAACGAGTAGTTGTAGCGGCCGATCGCATACCAGCCGGGTTTGACCGGCCATTGGCCGGAAATATCCACTTGCCGCAGCGGCAGCGTGGGGTCGCGGTTGTAGCGGTAGCTGGCGTTGACCACCTTGGCGATCTCGGGCGCGTATCGCAGCGAGGCGCCGCCCCGCTGTACCGTCGCGGCCTCGGGGTTGTACTGCACCGTGGTATCGAAGGTCCACGATTGCGCCACGTGGCCGCCGACCGACGCCAGGATGTCGGATTGGTTCCGCGTGCGCAGCGTCGAGGTCGGCGTCAGCCCGACTCGCTCGTCGGCGAAATAGTAGATCTGTCCGAGGGTCGCGCGCAGCAGCTCCGTGCCGTTGGGCGTCAGCACGCGGGTCGTCGCCGCCATCGTGAGCTGGCTCGCGTCGCCGAAGCGGTCGCCTCCCGCGAAGCGGTTCTCGGTGAAGAGCTGCGCGTAGTTGAAATCCGCCAGGCCGGTGTCGAAGACCGGGATCAGGTCCTGGTTGTGGTAGGGCGCGTAGACGTAGAACAGGCGCGGCTCGAGGGTCTGCGTCACCGACCGTCCGAACCAGCTCGCGCTGCGGTCGAACACCAGGCCGGCGTCGAGGCTGCCCCACGGCACCGCTTCGGTCTGCCGATCGGGCTGACCGGCGAGCGTGCGCTGCAGCCCGTAGCTGGCGTAGTGAAGCCCGATCTTCGGCGTGACGAAATAGCTCGGGGCGAGCAACGGCGTCGACAGAGTGGGATTCAGGGAGACGCGCGTGCCCTCGACCAGCGTGGGATGCGAGAAGCGCACCCATTGACCGGGGAGGGTGAGATCGAACAGCCCCGCGATGTCGGCCCGGGACGTGCCGAAATCGACCTGCGGCAGCCGGTCGTAGGGCGGCGTGATCGGCGCCAGCGGGTCCTGCAGCGTCTGATAGTGCTGCACGAGGGTCTGCACGTAGTAGCCCGTGGTACCGACGGTCCCGTTGTATTGCAGGTACCCCTCGCGCGGCAGGATCCCCTGCGAGACCTGCCGCACCTGCGAGCTCAGGTCGACGAAATAGCGCGGGTCGGAAACCGCGTTGATATTGAGGCGTCCGAATAGCTGCGGCGTGATCTGCTGCTGGTGCTCGAAGGTGATGGCGCTGCGCGAGGTATCGAGGATCTTGTCGTGCGGCAGCAACTCGTAGCGCAGCTCGCCCTTGTAGGTGGCGCCGAGGTAGCGATAGTCGGTCTTCACCTCCTCGCCGCGCTTGGACATGACCGACGGCGTGACCGTCAGGTCCTGCTCTGGCGCGATGTTCCAGTAGTAAGGTATCCCGACCTCGAGGCCGCGACGGGTGTTGTGGGAGTAGTAGGGCGCCAGGAAGCCGGACTTGCGCTGCTTGTCCAGTGAGAACGAGGCATAGGGCAGCGCCATCAGCGTGGTGTCGAAAAACTCGAAGCGCGCGCCGCGCACGGTCGCCACCTCCTTGTTCTGGTCCATGTCGAACTCGCGCGCCTTGAAGCGCCAGTCCTCGTGGCTGGGCCTGCAGGTGGTGAAGGTCCCGTTGACCAGCCGGAACCTGTCCTTGCCGAGGAATTCCAGCCGGTCGGCCTTGCCGCGCATCTCGCTCAGCTCGCCGGTGAGGATGTAGTTGACGCCCTCGAACACGCCGGTGTCGTCGCGCGTGTCGTAGCGCAGGTCCGGGCCGAAGAAGCGGTCCAGGCCGCGCGTCAGCCGCACGCCGCCGTGCGCCTCGACGCGCCCGAACTCCTGGTTGTAGCGCAGGAACTGGCTGTAGATGGTCAGGTCGTCGCGCTTGAACTCGACCCGGCCGCGCGCGGTCACCTCCAGGTCGGAGATGCCTTCGAGCGAGTCGGCCTCGATGGTGGTCGGGCCCTTTTCCTTGGGCGGTTTCGCGGGCTTGGCACCCGGCGCGGGCGCCTGCGCCGGCGCGGGCAAGGCGCAGCAAAGCAGGAGCAGGAGCGCGGCAAGTCGCGCCGGTCGGTGCTGCATGAACGGAGTTGGGCGACGGGCTTTTGAGAGCGAAAAGTGGCACAATTCACCGCAATTCGCAATGGATTTCAGGCTCGTCGAGCTCGAGCGCTGGCTCGGCGCACAGTTCCCTGCTCTCCCGTTCACGCTGGCGCCGGCGTCGGAGGACGCGAGCTTCCGGCGCTACTTCCGTGTCGTGCTCGCGGACGGCCGCAGCCTCATCGCCATGGACGCGCCGCCGCAGAAGGAGGACTGCAGCCCGTTCGTGCGCGTCGCGGCGCTGTTCGCCGCGGCCGGCGCGCACGTCCCGGCGATTCATGCGCAGGATCTCGCCGCCGGGTTCCTGCTGCTGGAGGATCTCGGGCGGACGACGTTCCTCGACGCCCTCGACCGCGGCGCCGACCCCGTGCCGCTCTATGCCGCCGCGACGCAGGCGCTGATCGGCATTCAGCGGGCCTCCCGGCCGGGAATGCTGCCGCGCTACGACCGCGCCCTTCTCCTGCGGGAGATGCGCCTGTTCACCGAGTGGTACCTGCCCCGCGAGGCGAGGCGCACGCTCGCCTCCGGCGAGGCCGAGTCGCTGGAGCGCGTGTTCGAGGCCATCCTCGCGAACAACTTGGCGCAGCCGGCAGTGTACGTGCACCGCGACTACCATTCGCGGAATCTCATGACCTGCGAGCCGCTGCCGGGCATCCTGGACTTCCAGGATGCGGTCGAGGGACCGGTCACCTACGACTTGGTGTCGCTGCTGCGCGATGCCTACGTCGGCTGGGAGGAAGAACGGGTGATCGACTGGGCCGCGCGCTACTGGGAGCAGGCGCGCGCGGCGGCGCTCCCGGTGCGGCCCGACTTCGGCGAGTTCTACCGCGACTTCGAGTGGATGGGCGCCCAGCGGCAGATCAAGGTCATCGGGATCTTCGCGCGCCTGTTCCATCGCGACGGGAAGCCACGCTACCTCGCCGACATCCCGCGCGTCCGCGGCTACCTCCTCGCCGCCTGCCGCCGCTACCGGGAACTCGCCCCGCTCGGGCGCCTGCTGGAGGAGGCGGGCGCGCCGTGAAGGCGATGGTTCTGGCGGCCGGCCGCGGCGAGCGGCTGATGCCGCTCACTGCCTCAACGCCAAAGCCGCTCGTGGAAGTCGGGGGCGAGACCCTGCTCGGCCGCCACCTGCGGCGCCTCGCCGCCGCCGGCGTCGGTACCGCGGTCGTCAACGTCTCGCATCTCGCCGACAAGATCATGGCGTACGTCGGCGACGGCGCGCGCTACGGCCTGCGCGTGCAGTGGTCGCGCGAGGCCGAGCCGCTGGAGACCGCCGGCGGGGTCGCCCAGGCGCGCGCCCTGCTCGGCGAGGAGCCGTTTCTGCTGGTAAACGCCGACGTCTGGTGCGACTACGAATTCGCGCTCCTGCGGGGGCAAGCGCTCGGCCGGCGCCTGTCGCACCTCGTGCTGGTGCCGAATCCGCCGCAGCACGCCGCGGGCGATTTCACTCTCGAGCGCGGCACGGTCGGCAACGGGCCTCCGCCGCGCTACACTTACGCGGGCATTGCGCTGCTGTCTCCGCGCCTCGTCGACAGCGTCGCGCCCGGAAGCAAGGCGCAGCTCGCGCCGCTGTGGCGCGCAGCTGCCGAGCGCGGTGAAGTGAGCGGCGAGCTCCACGAAGGCCGCTGGAGCGACGTCGGAACGCCCGAGCGGCTGGAGCAGCTCCGCGCGCGGCTCGCGGCGCAAAGGAACGAGCGATGAAGCCAGACGATTTCGATCCGGTCCTGCACGGCGCGCGGCGGGCGCGGCTCGCCCACGCCATGCAGGCGGGCGTGGCGGTGCTGCCGACGGCACCGGAACGCGTGCGCAGCCGCGACACGCACTTCCCGTACCGCTTCGACAGCCACTTCTACTACCTGACGGGGTTTCCGGAGCCCGAGGCGGTGCTGGTGGTCGTCGCCGGCGAAAAGCCGAGGAGCCTGCTGTTCTGCCGCGACAAGAACGTCGAGCGCGAGCTGTGGGAGGGATTCCGCTTCGGGCCCGAGGCCGCGCGCGAGCGCTTCGGCCTCGACGAGGCGCACCCGATCTCGGCGCTCGACGCGAAGCTCGCCGAGCTGCTCGCCGACCAGGCCGCGCTCTGGTATCCGGTCGGAGCGGATGCGGCGTGGGACGCGCGCGCCATGGCCTGGCTGAACGCCGTGCGCGCCAACGCGCGCGCCGGCGTGCATGCGCCCGACCGCGTGCAAGACATACGCGCGGTCCTGGACGAGATGCGGCTGGTGAAGGATGCGCATGAAATCGGCCTCATGCGCCGCGCCGCCGCGATCACCGCAACGGCGCACCGGCGCGCGATGCGCGCCGCGCGCCCCGGGCGCTACGAATATCAGCTCGAAGCCGAGCTGCTGCACGAGTTCCGCGCCAGCGGCGCGCAGTTTCCGGCCTACTGGCCGATCGTCGCGGGCGGCGGCAACGCCTGCGTGCTGCATTACGTGGCGAACGACGCCGAGCTGCGCGACGGCGACCTGGTGCTGATCGACGCCGGCTGCGAGCTCTCCGGCTATGCCTCGGACCTGACGCGCACCTTCCCCGTGGGCACGCGCTTCTCCGGCCCGCAGCGGGAAGTCTACGAACTGGTGCTGGCGGCCCAGGCGGCGGCGATCGCGGCGGTGCGCGCCGGGCGTCTCTGGAACGATCCGCACGACGCGGCGGTTCGAGTGCTCGCGCAGGGCCTGCTGGACCTCAAACTGCTCGCGGGCAGCCTGGCGGAGGCGCTCGAAAAGGAGAGCTACAAGCGCTTCTACATGCACCGTACCGGGCATTGGCTGGGGCTCGACGTGCACGACGCGGGCGAATACAAGCGCGGCGGCGAATGGCGCGCGCTCGCGCCAGGCAATGCGCTCACGGTGGAGCCCGGCCTCTATATCCGCGCCGCCGGCGACGTTCCCGAGCGCTTCCACGGTATCGGCGTGCGCATCGAGGACGACGTCGTCGTGACCGCCGAGGGCTGCGAGGTGCTCACCGCCGCGGCTCCCAAGGCAGTCGCCGATATCGAAGCGCTGAAGCGCGATGGCGGCTGAGTCCGCCGCTGCGGACGCGGTGGAGGTGTCGATCCGCGGCGCAGGCCCGGTCGGCAGCGCGCTGGCGCTGCTGCTGCGGGTGGACGGCCGCGAGGTGCGGCTGTCGGGCCGCGCGGCTCCCGCGGCGACGGCCGCGCCGCGCCCGATCGCGCTCTCGCACGGCAGCCGCCTGGTCCTCGAGCGGGCCGGGGCCTGGGACGGCCTCGCGACGACCCCGATCCGCACCGTCCACGTCTCGCAGCAGGGCGCCTTCGGCCGCACGCGCCTGAGCGCCGAGGACGCCGGCGTGCCCGCGCTCGGGTATGTCGTCGAGTACGGCGCGCTGCTTGCGCGCCTGCGACAGCGCCTAGCCGAGGCCGGCATTGCGCGCGCCGACGCAGCCGAGGCGCAGCTCACGGTCCACGCCGAGGGCGCAGCCGCCGGTGCGCGGGAGAAGACCTATGCCCAGGAAGCCGTCGTCGCCCTGGTCGAAAGCCGCCCGCGCGCGGGAGACACGGCTTGGGAGCGCTTCACGCCGGAGGGCCCGCTCGCGCTCCTGCCGCTCGGCGAGCGCTACTGCACCGTTTGGGGGATGGCGCCGGCGCGCGCGGCGCGCCTCGCCCAAGCGCCGGAGGACGAATTCCTGCTAGCGCTGGCGCGCGCTTTCGGGGGCCGTGCAGGCCGCTTCGCCGCCGTGCTCGAGCGGGAGCGCGTGCCGCTTGCGCTGCGCGTGCGCGCTTCGCGCGTGGCTCCGCGCGCGGCGTTCATCGGCAACGCCGCGCAGACGCTGCACCCGGTCGCCGGCCAGGGCCTCAACCTCGGCTTGCGCGACGCCTGGGATCTGGCGCAGGTCTTGCGTGACGCGGACGACCCGGGCGATGAGCGAGTGCTCGCGCGCTTCGCTGCGCTGCGTCGCATCGACGCCGCGGCGACGGTGCGCGTCACCGATTTTCTGGCCGGCGCGTTCGTCGACAACGATGCGCTGCGCGCGCTCGTCCGAGGATTTGGATTAACCGCGCTCGACATTTGCCTGCCGGCGCGGCGTTTTTTCGCGCGCCGCATGATCTACGGGGCTTCGGCGCTGCCGTGACGCGCGATCGCGGCGCGGATGTTTGGAAAATGCAACAGGTCTGATGTTTTTCCGCGACGGAACGCGCTAGAATTCGCTCCCCTCGGATTGCGCTTGGGGCAATCTTCCTGATGCAACTCGGCAGGCATGCGCTGCGCAACGGATTGTTCGTCGCCCCGATGGCGGGCGTGACCGACCAGCCGTTCCGCACGCTGTGCCGCCGCTTCGGCGCGGCGCTGGCAGTCTCGGAGATGGTGTCGTCCCGACCCGAACTCCGGCATACGCGCAAGTCCCGCCTGCGACGCGAGCACGCGGGCGAGGCGAGCCCCATCTCGGTGCAGATCGCAGGCGCCGATCCGGCCATGATGGCCGAGGCGGCGCGCGAGAACGCCGGCGAGGGCGCCGAGATCATCGACATCAACATGGGCTGCCCGGCGAAGAAGGTTTGCAACGTCGCCGCGGGCTCGGCGCTGCTGTCCGACGAGCCGCTCGTCGGCCGGATCCTCGACGCCGTGGTGCGCGCCGTAGACGTCCCGGTCACGCTCAAGATCCGCACCGGCCCCAGCCCGGAGCGGCGCAACGCGCTTCGCGTCGCCCGCATCGCCGAGAGCGCCGGCGTGCGCGCGCTTGCGGTGCACGGGCGCACGCGCGCCTGCGGCTTCCGCGGCGAAGCAGAGTTCGACACCATCGCCGCGGTCAAGGCCGAGGTGCGCATCCCGGTGATCGCCAACGGCGACATCGCCACTCCGGAGCAGGCGCGGCAGGTGCTCGAGCGCACCGGTGCCGACGGCGTCATGATCGGGCGCGCGGCACACGGGCGGCCATGGTTGTTCCGCGAAATGCTGGCCTACCTCGGCAGCGGGATGCGGCCGGCGCCCCCGGGCGCCGGCGAGATGCGCGCCGTGGTGCTCGAGCACCTGGAGGCGATCCACGGCCTCTACGGGGAAGCGCTCGGCGTCCGGATCGCGCGCAAGCACATCGGCTGGTATGTGCGCGGGCTGCCCGGCGGCGAGGCGTTCCGCCGCGCGGCGAACATGCTCGAGACCGCGGCGGCGCAGCTTGCCGCCGTCGGCCGGTTCCTGGACGGGCTCGAGCCCGCGGCCGCGGCATGAACCGCGGCAACGAGCTCGCTGAGGCCGTGCGCCGCTCGCTGGAGCGCTACTTCCGCGACATGGATGGCGAGAAGCCGACGGCGATCTACGACATGGTGCTGAAGAACGTCGAGCGGCCTCTGATCGAGACCGTGCTCGGCAAGGCCGCGGGCAACCAGAGCGCCGCCGCGGCGATGCTCGGCATCGACCGCAACACCCTGCGCAAGAAGATCCAGCAGCTGCGGATCAAGGCGTGAAAGTCGGGCGGGCGCTCCTCAGCGTCTCCGACAAGACCGGCGTCGTCGAGCTGGCGCGGGGCCTCGCCGCGCTCGGCGTCGAGCTGCTCTCCACCGGCGGCACGGCCAGGCTGCTCGAGAAGGAGGGCGTCCGCGTCGTCGAGGTGTCGGCGCACACCGGGTTTCCGGAGATGCTCGACGGCCGGGTCAAGACCCTGCACCCCAAGATCCACGGCGGCATCCTGGCGCGGCGCGATTCGCGCGAGCACCTGGCCGAGATCGAGCGTGCCGGCATCCCGCCGATCGACCTGATCGTGGTCAACCTCTACCCGTTCCAGGCCACGGTCGCGGACCCCGAATGCCGGCTCAAGGAGGCGATAGAGAACATCGACATCGGCGGCCCGACCCTGCTGCGCGCGGCGGCGAAGAATCACGCCGGAGTGGCGGTGCTCGTCGATCCGGCGGATTACGCGCGCGTGCTGGCGGAGCTGCGCGCCGGCGGCGGCGTGAGCGACGGCACGCGGCTCGCGCTGGCGAAGAAGGTGTTCGCGCATACCGCGGCCTACGACGGCGCGATCGCGAACTACCTCACCTCGCTCGACTCGAAGGGCGCCCGCCAGCCCTGGCCTGGGGTGCTGAACCTGCAGTTCCACAAGCTCCAGGACATGCGCTACGGCGAGAACCCGCACCAGGCGGCGGCGTTCTATCGCGACGCGCGGCCGGTGGCCGGCGGCATCGCGGACTTCCATCAGGTCCAGGGCAAGGAGCTCTCCTACAACAACATCGCCGACTCGGACGCGGCCTGGGAATGCGTCAAGAGCTTCCCCGAGCCTGCTTGCGTCATCGTGAAGCACGCCAACCCCTGCGGCGCCGCGATCGGCGAGGATCTGCGCGCCGCCTACCGCAAGGCGTTCGCGACGGACCCGACCTCGGCCTTCGGCGGCATCCTTGCCTTCAATCGCGCGCTCGACCGCGGCACCGCCGAGGAGATCGGCAAGCAGTTCGCCGAGGTCGTCATCGCGCCGCGCGTCGAGCCGGGCGCGCGCGAGACGCTGGCCGCGAAGCAGAACCTGCGCCTGCTCGAAGTACCGCTCGCGCACGAGGCGCAGGCGATGGACCTGAAGCGCGTCGGCGGCGGTGTGCTGGTGCAGGGTACCGACTCTCACGCGCTGCAGAGGAAGGACGCGGTCGTCAAGACGAAGCGCCGGCCGAGCGAGGCGCAGTGGGCCGACCTGCTGTTCGCCTGGCAGGTGGCGAAGTTCGTCAAATCGAACGCCATCGTCTTCTGCCGCGGCGGCGCCACCGTCGGCGTCGGCGCCGGCCAGATGAGCCGCGTCGACAGCGCGCGCATCGCGGCGATCAAGGCGCAGGGCGCAGGCCTGGCACTGGCCGGCTCGATCGTCGCCTCGGACGCCTACTTCCCGTTCCGCGACGGCCTCGACGCGGTGATCGACGCCGGCGCCACGGCCGTCATCCAGCCGGGCGGCAGCGTGCGCGACGACGAGGTGATCGCGGCGGCCGACGAGCGCGGCGTGGCCATGGTATTCACCGGCGTGCGCCACTTCCGACATTGAAGCTGCTCGTCATCGGCTCCGGGGGCCGCGAGCACGCCCTCGCCTGGAAGCTCGCGCAGAGCCCGCGCGTGCAGAAGGTGTTCGTCGCCCCCGGCAACGGGGGCACGGCGACCGAGGCCGGCGTCGAGAACCTCGCGCAGGGCGGCTTCCCCGAGCTGATCGCGTTCTGCCGGAAGGAGCAGATCCACCTCACCGTCGTCGGGCCGGAGGCGCCGCTGGCGGCCGGCATCGTGGACGCCTTCCGCGAGGCCGGGCTGCGGATCTTCGGCCCGACGCGGGCGGCGGCGCGCCTGGAGAGCTCGAAGGACTTCGCCAAGCGCTTCATGGTCCGGCACGGGCTGCCGACCGCGAGGCATGCGACGTTCGCCTCGGCCGCCGAAGCCAAGGCGCACGTCGCACGGGAGGGCGCGCCGATCGTGGTCAAGGCCGACGGCCTCGCCGCGGGCAAGGGCGTGGTGGCGGCGGCGTCGGTCGCCGAAGCGAACGCGGCCATCGACATGATGCTCGGCGACCGGCGCCTTGGCGAGGCCGGAGCGCGCGTCGTGGTCGAGGAGTTCCTCGAGGGCGAGGAGGCGAGCTTCATCGTCATGGCCGACGGCGCGCACGCGCTGCCGCTCGCTACCAGCCAGGACCACAAGCGGCTGCGCGACGGCGACCAGGGGCCGAACACCGGCGGCATGGGCGCGTACTCGCCGGCCCCGGTGGTGACGCCGAAGCTGCACGCGCGGGTGATGCGCGAGATCGTCGCGCCGGCGATCGCCGGACTGGCGAAGGACGGCACGCCCTATACCGGGTTCCTCTACGCCGGGCTGATGATCGACAAGGCGGGCAACCCGCGGACGCTGGAGTTCAACTGCAGGCTCGGCGACCCGGAGACGCAGCCGATCCTGATGCGGCTCAAATCCGATCTGCTCGGCCTGATCGAGGCCGCACTGCAAGGGCGCCTGGACAAGGCCGCCGCGGAGTGGGACCGGCGCGCGGCGCTCGGTATCGTGCTCGCTGCCGCGGGCTATCCGGAGGAGCCGCGCAAGGGCGACGAGATCGCCGGCCTTCCGGCGCCGGCGCCCGACTGCCGCGTGTTCCACGCCGGCACCCGGCTGGAGGGCGGCCGCGTGCTGACCAGCGGCGGGCGCGTGCTGTGCGTCACCGCGCTGGGCGACTCGCTGAAGATGGCCCGCACCCGCGCCTACGCGGCGGCAGGCTCGATCCGGTTCGAGGGCATGCAGATGCGCACGGATATCGGCCACCGCGCGCTGAAGAAGAGCTGAGCGCGTGGACAGCCGGCCGGTGCGCGACTACTTCAGCGCGCTGCAGGCGCGCGTCGTCGCGGCGCTCGCCGCGCTCGACGGCGCGCCGTTCGCCGCCGACCGCTGGGAGCGCGCCGAGGGCGGCGGCGGCCTTACCTGCCACCTCGAGGAAGGCAATCTCTTCGAGCGCGGCGGCGTCGCCTTCTCGCACGTTTCCGGCGGCGCGCTTCCGGCGTCGGCCTCGGCCGCGCGACCGCAGCTCGCCGGGCGCGCCTTCGAGGCCGCCGGCGTGTCGCTGGTGATGCACCCGGCGAACCCCTATTGCCCGACAGCGCACATGAACGTTCGCTTCTTCCTCGCCACGCGGGCGGGCGAGGCGCCGCTGTGGTGGTTCGGCGGCGGCATGGACCTGACGCCGTACTACGGCTTCGAGGAGGACGCGCGACATTTCCACGCCACCTGCCGGCGCGCGCTCGAGCCGTTCGGCGCGGACCGCTACCCTCGCTACAAGAAGTGGTGCGACGAGTATTTCTTCCTCAAGCATCGCAACGAGCCGCGCGGCGTCGGCGGCGTATTCTTCGACGACCTCGCCGAGCCGGACTTCGAGACCGCGTTCGCCCTGACGCGCGCGGTGGGAGACCACTTCCTCACCGCCTACACGCCGATCCTCGAGCGCCGCCGCGCCGCGCCCTGGGGCGCGCGCGAGCGCGCCTTCCAGTGCTACCGACGCGGGCGCTACGTCGAGTTCAACCTCGTGTACGACCGCGGCACGCTGTTCGGGCTGCAGTCGGGCGGCCGCACCGAGTCGATCCTGATGTCGCTGCCGCCCGCGGTGACCTGGCGCTACGGCTGGACGCCTCAGCCGGGCTCGCCCGAAGAGAAGCTCTACGCGGACTTCCTGAAGCCTCGCGACTGGATCTAGCCGGCCAGCGGCCTAGAGCGCGGCGATCGCCGTGGCCCAGTCGCCGCGGCGGCAAAGCTCGTAGAGCTCGACGCTCTGGCGCGACGCAGGCCGGGCCGGCCATCCCGAAAGCACCTCGGCGTCCACCTCGCCGGAGGCCCGCACCGGCGACACGAGATAGGGAAACCCCCCTGGAGCGGCGCCGCGCCCATGGCCTCAGGGCAGCTCGGCGGCGCGGCGGAAGTGCCTCTGCGCGTCCGCCGAGCGGCCCTCGCGCTCGGCCAGCCGGGCGAGCTCGAGGTGCGCGTCGCGCGTCTCGCCGAAGGACGCGCTCGCCTCGAGATAGTGCTGCGCCTTGCCCCACAGCTCGGCGTCGGCGCACAGGCGGCCGAGCGCCGCGAGCAGCTGGGGATCCTCGGCATGCGCCGGCAGCCAGCGCTCGGCGCGCTCGATGCGCGCCTGCGCCTCCTGGCGCCTTTGCTGCGTCTCGAGCGCGGGGATCTGCGCGTAGAGCTGCACCAGCGCGCCATTCCACTCGCGCTCGAGGCTGCGCTCGATCAGCTCGCGCGCGCGCGCCGCGTCGCCGAGCGCCGCGGCGCGCCGCGCCGCCGCCGCGGCGACTCGCGGGTGCAGCAGCTCCTCGGCCGGGATGCGTCGCAGGCGCGCGGCGAGCTGCGCCCGCTCGCCCGACTCGCGCGCCAGAAGCTCGATATGCGCCTGCACGCGGTGCTCCTCGGCCACCGCGGGCGAAATCGCGCCGCGCTTGGCGAGCAGCGCGGCGAGCCGCAGCACCTCTTCCCAGTTCTGCGCGCCGCGCTCGGCGCGCAGCAGCATGCGCGCCGAGGCGATATGCCGCGGACCGGCGCCGTGCAGGCTGTCGAGCGCCGCGCGCGCCGCGGCGAAGTCGCGCTCCTCGAGCGCGAGTTCCGCGCGCGTGAGCTGGCGCGCGGTATGCAGCGTCTCGCCCGCGCCGCCGGCGCGCTCGAGCCAGAGATCGCGCTGCTCGGGATCGCGCAGCTGGTGCGCAGCGCGCGCGGCGACCAGCGCGGCGACGCCGGGCGCGACGCCCGCCTCCCAGGCGCGCGCGGCGTCCTTCACGGCGCGCGCGTAGCGCCCCTCGAAATGGCTCTGCAGGGCGGCGGCGAGGGCGCTGTGCGCCTGCGCCCGCCGGCGCGACTCGCGGAACGCGCGCACGCTCTCGGGCAGCCCCAGGGTGTGGCCGATGATGCGCACCGCGGCGTACGCCAGGACGAAGGCTGCGACCAGCGCCAGCGCGGCGAGCAGCAGCGACGCTTCGACGCGCCATGGCGGATAGACGACGAGCACGTAGCCCTCGTCGACGCGCCCGAACAGCGCGACCGCCACCGCCGCCGCGAACACTGCGATCAGCCAGAACAGCGAGCGCATCAGTTCTTGTGCTCGCGGCGCGCCTTGAACGCCCGGACCGCCTCCAGGCTGTCGGCGATGCTCGGCGGCTCGAAGCTGATGGACGTCGAGGACAGCTGCCGCAGCTGCGCCAGCGCCGCCTGAGTCGCCTTGCCGCGGCGGTCGAAGTAGCGGCGGATCCAGGCCTGCGCCGTGCGCAGGTCCTCGCGGTACCCCGCTTCGTCGCGCGAGAGCAGCTCGAGGCGCGCGTTGAGCAACCGCAGGCGCAGGTTTTCCCGCAGGAAATAGGCCTGCGGCGGCGGCACCAGCGGCGGCTCTGGCGAGTCGATGCGGCGTACCACCACCAGCTGGCGCAGCTGCTTCCAGACCTCGTCGCCGAAGCGCGCCAGGAATCCGGGCGAAGGCGCGCCCGGCGCGGCGCCGGCGTCGGCGGTGCGCTCCAGGCGCTCCTCGAACGCGAGCGGCAGCGTGTCGACGTCCGCCACCAGGCGATCGAGCGCCAGCGACAGCCCCGGGACGTCGAGCGCGGGCAGCGCCTTGAGCCGCTCAATGTCGCGCGCCAGCGCCCTGCGCACCGGGAGGAACTGCGGGCGGTCGGCGCGCGACAGCCGGCCTTCGGCCAGCTGCAGGGCGAGCAGCGCGGCGCGCACGTTGCCCGACAGCTGCAGTTGCTGCTGGGCGATCGCCAGGACCTGCTCGATTTCGGCGAGCTGCCACTCGTCGCGGTTGCGCGCCAGCTCCTGGTACAGCGCCTCGAGCGCGTCCTGGTGGCTCTGCGATTCCGCGATCCTGCCCTCGAGCGCGCCGAGCTTGGCCTGCGTCTCGCGCAGCGACTCCTGCGCCTGGCGCGCGAGCGAGCGCGCCTCGCGCGCGTCGGCCTCGACGTCGCGCAGCCGGCGCGCGACTTCCTCCTGCGTGGCGCTGATCTTGCCGCGCGTGTCGTACCAGAGCAGCGCGACCACCGCGGCGAGCAGCGCCAGCGCGATCGCCAGGGCGCGCCCGGCGCCGCGGGGCGCGGAAACGGGCGTCGGCGCCGGCTCTTCCATGCGGCCCTTTTTATCCCGCGCCGCCGAAGTATGCAACCAGCGCCGCCACGGTCTGCGCGTCCCGCGGACCGCCGACGATCACCTTGCGCGCGCCGCGGCGCGCCGCCGCCGCGGCGACGCGCCGGTGCGGCACGAGCAGCGGCGTCGCAGCGAGTCGCTCGGCGAGCCCGCCGCCGGCGAGCGCGAACAGGCTCTCCAGCGCTTCGCCCGAGGAGACCGTCACCGCGTCGATTCCCGTTTCCCACGCCGCGGCGAGCAAGCGGGCGCCCTCCGCCGGCCGTGCGCGCCGGTAGCACTCCGCGTGCTCCACCAGGGCGCCGCGCGCGGCGAGCGTGTCGCCGAGCTGTCGCCGCCCGCCGGCGCCGCGGAAGATCGCCACCCGCAGTCCGGCGACCTGCCGCAGCGGCGGCAGCGCGAGCAGCGCCTCGCTGTCGAACTGCGACTCGGGCGCGATCACTTCCGCGAAGCCGCGCTGCAGCAGCTCGGCGCGCGTGCCCTGCCCGACCGCGGCGACGCGGGTGCGCGCCGGCCACGCCGCGGCGCGCCGCGCCGCGAGCAACGCGAAGCCCTTGCGCACGGCGTTGCGGCTGACGAAGATCGCGAGATCGAACTGCTCCAGACGATCGGCGACGGCGTGGAAAGGCGCCGGGTCGTCGAGATCGAGAATCTCGAGCGCAGGCGCGACCACCGCCTCGCCGCCCGCGCTGCGCACTAGCGCCGCGAGGCCTTCGGCCAGGCCCGCCGGGCGGGTGACGAGGATGCGCCGGCCGGCGAGCGGCAGGGGGGGGCGGGGGGGCTGCGACGGCCCCCCTGCTCCTGTCGCGCTCATGCGCCGAGGGCGGCGAGTATTTCCGTCGCGCCCTGCTCGCGCAACTGCGCCGCCACCGCGGCGCCGAGGCGCTCCGGCGCCTCCGCCGAGCCTTCGCCCTCGGCGCGCGCTAGACGCGAGCCGTCGGGCGACGCCACCACGGCGCGCAACCGCAGACGGGCGCCGGCGAGCTCGGCGTACGCGCCCAGCGGGATCGTGCAGCTGCCGCCGAGGGAGCGATTCACCTCCCGCTCGGCGCGCACGCAGGCGCCCGAAGCCGCGTCCGCGAGTGGCGCGACGAGCGCGGCGACTTCCGGGCGGTCGTCGAGGCACTCGACGCCGAGCGCCGCCTGCCCCGCCGCAGGCAGGCTCTCCTCCACCGGCAGGTGGGCGCGGATGCGCGCCTCGAGGCCGAGCCGCTTCAAGCCCGCGGCCGCGAGCACGATGGCGTCGTACTCGCCGCGGTCGAGCTTGGCGAGGCGCGTCTCGACGTTGCCGCGCAGCGGCCGGATCCTCAGCCCGGGATGGCGCGCCGCGATCTGCGCCTGGCGCCGCAAGCTGGAGGTGCCGACCACCGAGCCCGCCGGAAGCGCGGCGAGACTGTCGTGGCCCGTGCAGACGAGCGCGTCGCGTGGATCCTCCCGCGCCAGGATCGCCGCGAGCCGGAATCCCGGCGGCAGCTCGGCGGGCACATCCTTCATCGAGTGCACCGCGATTTCGGCGCGGCCTGCAGCGAGCGCGGTCTCGAGCTCCTTCACGAACAGGCCCTTGCCGCCGACCGCGGCGAGCGAGGCGTCGAGCAGCTCGTCGCCGCGCGTCGAGAGCGCGAGCAGCTCGACGGCGAGCCCTGGGTGCAGCGCCTCCAGGCGCGACCTGACGTGCCCGGCCTGCCACAGCGCGAGGCGGCTGCGCCGCGTCGCGATTCTCAGGCGCGCGGGCCGCGGCGTCACGCCTTCCTCTCGCCGAGCAGCCCCTTGAGCGCGGGCCATTGCCGCCGGCTCACCGGCAGGCGCTCGGCGAAGCCCTCCAGCACGACGTTCCAGCGCGGCTCGTCCTCGGCGCCACCGGCGCGCTCGAAGCCCCGGATCGCGTCGCGCGCCACCAGGCAGTTGCGGTGCACGCGCACGAAGCGCTCGCCGAACTCCCGCTCCAGCGCGACGAGCGGCTCCTCGATCAGGTGCTCGCCGGCGCGCGTCCGCAGCGTCACGTACTTGAGCTCGGCCTTCAGGTACACCACGTCGGCCACCGGCACCAGCGAGATGCGGTTGCGCTCCGCGACGGAGAAATACTCGCGCGCCACCGGCGCGGCGCGCGCCAGGCGCTCGCGCGACGGCGGCCCCGCCGCGAGGGCCTTGCGCAGCGCGGCCTCGAGGCGCTCGGCGCGCGCCGGCTTCATCAGGTAGTCGAGCGCGTTCAGCTCGAACGCCTCGACCGCGTGCCGGTCGTGCGCCGTGACGAAGACCACTGCGGGCGGCTGCTCGAGCTGCGCCAGGTGGCGCGCGACCTCGAGGCCGTTCATCCCGGGCATCTGGATGTCGAGCAACAGCACCTGGGCCCCGCTCCCCGGCAGCCGCTCGATCACCTCGAGCCCGTTGGGCGCCTCGCCCACCACCACCGTGGGCAGCGCCGATCCGATGTCGGCGAGCAGCTCGCGCAGGCGCGCGCGCGCCGGCGCCTCGTCGTCGGCGATGTAGATCTTCAGCGGCGGCCCCGCGCTCATTTCGTGCCCGCGCGGTACGGAATCTCGATCTCCACCGAGTAGCGCCCGTCCGCGACGCGCGACTCGAGACGCGCCTCGGCGTCGAAGAACAGCATCAGCCGCTCGCGTATGTTCTCAAGCGCCATCTGGTTGCCGGCGCGCGCCGCCCCCGCCGGCAGCTGCGGATTCTCGATCCGCGACAGCACGCGCTCGCCGCGTCGCTCGATGCGCACCAGCACGTCGCCGACGCCGGTGCCGGGCTCGACGCCGTGGTAGATCGCGTTCTCCAGCAGCGGCTGCAGCACCAGCGGGGGCAGCAGCGCGTCGACCGGCGCGCCGTCGAGCTCCCAGGTCAGGCGCAGGCGGTCCCCCAGGCGCAGCTGCTCGATTGCCGCGTAGCGCTCGAGCAGCGCGATCTCGTCGGCGAGCCGAACCAGGCTGCGGCTGTCGGACATCAGTGCGCGGAACAGGTCCGCGAGATCCTCCAGCGCGCGCTCGGCGCGCCGCGGATCGCGCCGGATC
>Ga0335083_10002966_pt1 | contig 22206 bp, 21 predicted proteins | sample Lox_Sample_42_FD_206716 | JGI IMG/M metagenome (GOLD analysis project Ga0335083, IMG submission 206716) | Soil microbial communities from Loxahatchee National Wildlife Refuge, Florida, United States - Lox_Sample_4.2 | ecosystem: Environmental > Terrestrial > Soil > Wetlands | place: USA...
GGTAGATCATCACGGCCAGTACCGGGTCCACCGACAGCCGACGCAACGTGAACGTCAGCGCCTCCACCGACCGGCGGTCGGCCCACTGCAGGTCATCGACCACCAGCGCCACCGCCTCCGCGGCCTGGTGCCCGCCCACGACGCCCAGCAAGTGCGCGCCCACCGCGAACGACGAGGCCGCCGGGCCTGTCCCGTCCGCTGACGGGACCGTCGGGACGGCATCTCCGGCGGCCCGGAGCAGCTGGTCGACGATGCCGAAGTCCAGATCGGTCTCGGCCTGGTCGGCGCGCGCCCACAGCACCTTCATGCCGGGGGCCTGGGCCAGGCACCGCCGCGCCAGGGCCGTCTTTCCCATTCCCGGTTCGCCCTCGACGGCCACCAGCCACGGCTGCCCCGCCTCCACCCGGGAGGCGACCTCCGCGAGCTGCGCGAGCTCTTCCTCCCGGCCCACGAAAACGTCAAGCGGCACCCGCCGGTCGTGCATGCCCCACCTCACTCCTGCCTGAGGCGCCGGCAATCCCGGATGGATACGAGCGTAACCCTTTGCTGGATACTCGTGGGGTGGAGTATCTGGCCGCGGTTCCCGGGGTGGTGGCGGTGACCCTCGGGGGATCGAGGGCGACCGGCGCGGCGGTCGAGGGTTCTGACTGGGATTTCGGCCTGTACTACCGGGGCGGTCTTGACCCGGCGGACATTACCGCGCTGGGCTGGCCGGGCCGGGCCGGTCTTGGCCTGCGGGATGCCGTCTGGACGGACGGGTAGCCGCGACCCGGCCGCGCAGGGTAGGCACGAACGGGTGCGAGGGAGGGAAAGCCGGTTCGTTCGGGACAAAAATCTTTTGGTTTTTGGGTGCTGATGGTGGTTTAAGTCCGATCGAGCTGAGCAGGCGAACGGGACAGCGTGATCCGCGCCGACCCCCAGGCGGAGGTGCCCGTGCGTCGCTTGCCGGCCATATATGCCCTGTCAGCCCTGGCCGTGGTGCTGCTGGCGGTTCCGTCCGGAGCCCGCGCGGCGGCCGGCGCCGGGAAGGAGCCAGTCGCGGTCGGCTCGGGGGGCGCGGTCGCCTCCATGGACCTGGGAGCCAGCCAGGCGGGCATCGACGTGCTGAAACAGGGCGGCAACGCGATCGACGCCGCCGTGGCGACGGCCAGCGCGCTGGGCGTGACCATCCCGTTCGTCGCGGGCCCGGGCGGCGGCGGCTTCATGGTGATCTACCTGGCCAAGACCCATCAGGTGGTGACCATCAACGGCCGCGAGACCTGCCCGGCGGCGTGCACGCCGGCGATGTTCACCGACCCGGCGACCGGCCAGCCGCTGGGCTATGACGACGCCTCGGACCAGCCGCTGGCCACCGGCGTCCCGTCGATGGTGGCCACCTGGGCCTCGGCGGTCAGCCGGTACGGCCGCCAGCCCCTGGCCGCCGACCTGCAGCCCGCGATCGGGGTGGCCGAGCGCGGGTTCCGCGTCGACCCGGACTTCGTGCAGCTCACCGAGTCAGACCTGCCCGAGCTGCGGGCCTACCCGGCCAGCCGGGCGCTGCTGCTGACCCCGGCGGGCAACCCGCTGCCCGTCGGGTACCTGCTCCGCAACCCCGACCTGGCCAGGACCTACCGGCTGCTGGCCCGCTACGGCCCCGGCTACCTGTACGACGGGCCGCTGGGCCAGGCCATCGTGCAGGCCGACGATCACCCGGTGCTGACCCCCGGGCAGACCGTGGTCACCCGGCCGGGCATCATGACCCTGGGCGACCTGCGTGCCTACCAGGCCCGGGTCCAGCCGCCCACCCACGTCCGGTACCGCGGGCTGGACATCTACAGCATGGCGCCGCCGTCCAGCAGCGGGTCCACCGTCGGCGAGGCGCTGAACATCCTGAGCGGATACGACCTGTCCGCCGAACCCCGGGCGACGGCCCTGTTCCACTACCTGGAGGCCTCCCGGCTGTCCTACGCCGACCGCAACGCCTACGTCGGCGACCCCCGGTACGTGAGCGTGCCGCTGTCCGGGCTGCTGAGCCCGGCGTTCGCCGCGACCCGGCGCTGCCTGATCGGCGACCGGGCCCTGACCTCCCCGGTCGCCCCGGGCCACCCGTACCCGCCCTACGGAGCCTGCGGCGCCAGCCAGAGCGGGCCGGCCATGTCGCCGGAAGGCGGCCACACCAACAACATCGTCACCACCGACAAGTGGGGCAACATCGTCGCCTACACCAACACCATCAACTTCTTCGGCGGCAGCGGCCAGACCGTGCCCGGCTACGGCTTCCTGCTGAACAACGAGATGACCGACTTCGACTTCGCCCCGCCCTCCCCCGGGGCCTACGACCCCAACCTGCCCGCCGGCGGCAAGCAGCCCCGGTCCAGCATGGGCCCGGTCATCGCGCTCCGGGACGGGCAGCCGGTCTTCAGCGTCGGCGCGGCTGGCGGGTCCACCATCATCACGACCATCCTGCAGATCATCGTGAACCACGTGGACTTCGGGATGCCGCTGCCCGCGGCGCTGGCGGCCCCGCGGGTGAGCCAGACGAACTCGGCTACCTCGCTGGCCGAACCCGACTTCTACGACAGCGCGCTGGCGGGGCAGCTGGCCAGCGAGTTCGGTGAGAAGTTCACGCTGGCCACCGGGCCGATACTCCCGCTGGACAACTACCCGGGCGACGCGACCGCGCTGCAGGTCCTCGGCCACGGGCAGGCGGAGGCCATCGCCGAGCCGGTCCGGCTGGGCGGCGGCAGCGCCCTGGTCGTGCGGCCCGCACCGTGACGTTCGGCCGAGCGCTGGCCGGGCTGCGGCCGGCCGGCGGGGATCGTCCTTATCGCGGCGGCTCGTTCCGGATGTACTGATCACCGTCCCAGTGGACGGCGACGCCGCGGTTCTCGAGCTGGCGCTCGAGGTCGGCGATGCGCGACGGCGCCTCGCCGGTGGACTTGGACGGAGCACCGCGGGCCGGGTCGATCAGGCGGCGCCAGTACGTCAGCTCCTGGAGCAGCTCGTCGATCCCGCCGTTCCGCTCGCCTGCCGACCGGGCCATCCTGTTCTCCCCGGCTTCTTCCTTGGCCACTCCTTGGCTTCTCCCTGGCGCGCTACGGATGAGTGAACGCTCCGGTCTTCGGGTCCACCGTGACCGAGTACCGCCATGGTGCCTCCGAGAGCGCGGTCGCGCCGCCAACGTCGCCGGCCGTCGCCGCCGGGAGGTCGGCCAGCCGGTACAGTCCGATCTTGAAGTCGAGGTTGTAAACCGCACCGAGCTCGGTCTTCAGCGCCGGCCCGGGGCTGTCGGTCGCCCAGAACCCGGTCAGGGACTCGTGGAAGTTCCATCGGCGACCCGGGGTGCTCCAGTAGACCGGATCGGTGTCCATGGAATCGACCTGGTAGCTCGGGAAGTTGGCCGGGACGGTCGCGCCGTACATGGTCACGTTGAATGGTCTTCCAGTTCCGTCCAGCATCGACCCCTTGACCCAGTTGACCAGGGCGAACTGGGTGGGATCCCGGAAGAGCGTGGTCGCGTTGAACCGGACCTTCTTGCGGGAGTCGGCGGCCCCGTCGGCGTAACCGTCGTCAGACACCGAAACCGCACCGGTGATGTAGTGGCCGAGCAGGCCGCCCGCCAGCGCGCCGAGGCCTGCTCCCACCGCCGCGCCGATAGGTCCGCCCGCCAGGAAACCCAGTCCCCCGCCGATAGCCGCTCCGATCCCGCCGCCCAGGAGAGCCCCGCCCAGCGCGGTGCGCTTCTCGCGCGTTCCTGGCGTGGTCCCTACCTCCTCCTCGCCCGGATAGCGCTCCGTTCTCTTCTCCGTTCTCTTCGAGTGAGTGCGTGTGAAGTCCCGGTTGGCTGCGGCCGGGTCGGCGCGCGCGGGTATCCCGGTGAAATCGCGCGAGAACCGGGAGGTCATCGTCCGCTGGCCGCTCGCGGCGTCTACCTCTCGCTCAGCGTGTGCCACTGACGGAGATCGCGACGGAGCGTGAGGTGGGCGGACGGGAAGGACGGCGTGGTCTGGCATGTTTCCCCCTCCAACATGTAGGCACTTACGGTAAGTATCCGCTGCGGGGACCCGGGTGTCACGTGCCGGCGCTGGAGGCGGGGCGTCAGCCGGCGCTGGAGGCGGGGCGGAGGAGGCCGCGTTCGAGCACCACCGGCAGGTACAGCTCGCGGTAGCCGTGTTCGTCGAATAGCACCGTGACCTGGTCGCCGTCGTAGCGTTGCACGGTGCCCTGGCCCCAGCGCTCGCTCACCACGCGCGCGCCGACCGCGAACGGGACCCCGGCCGGGGCGGGCTCGGCGGGCGCGAGGTCGTTGTCGCAGTTCCCGCACGGCCCGGGGAAGTCCTGCCCGAAGTAGGAGAGCAGGAACGAACGCCGGCAGCCGGAGTGCTCGGCGTAGCGGCGCATCATCATCAGCCGGGTGCGCTCGATCTCATCCTCGCGCTGCGTTTCCGCCTCCGACGCCGCCAGCGCCGCCGCGACGGTCATCGCCCCGGTCCAGCGGACCTCGCCGTCCGCCCGCCAGGTAGCCGCGCCGAGATCGACCAGGCGGATCAGGGCGGCCGTCTGCTGCCGCGCGCCAGATTCGATCCGCTGGCCGGCCGCGAGCGCGGCCGCGACGCGGGCCACCGCTTCGCCGGAGACGCTGCGCGCGGTCAGGTGACGCGCCAGCTCGAAGTCCTCGTAGCGGTACAGCAGCCGCGCCTGCGACGGCTGGCCGTCCCGGCCGGCCCGCCCCATTTCCTGGTAGTACCCATCCAGCGTGGGCGGCGGGTCAGCGTGCAGCACCCAGCGCACGTCCGGCTTGTCGATGCCCATGCCGAACGCGACCGTGGCCGCGATGATGCGGGCCGAGCCGTCACCGAACGCCGTCATCGCCTCGTGCCGCTGGCGCCCGGACAGCCCGGCATGATAGAGCGTCACCTGCTCCCCCGCGGCCCCGAGCGCGTCGTGCGCCGCCTGCGCGCTGGCGTGCGTGGCCGCGTAGACGATCCCCGAGCCGGCCAGCCCGGCCGCCGTGCGGACCAGCTCCTGCTGCTTGTCGGGCATGGTGTGCACGCGGCGCACCGACAGGTGGATCTGCGGCCGGTCGAAGTCGCCGATCACCACCACCGGGTCGCGCAGGCCGAGCCGCCGCACGATCTCCTGCCGCACCGGCGGCGCGGCCGTCGCGGTCAAGGCCAGGCGAACCGGCGCGCCGACCGCCTCAGCCTGCGCGCCGAGCCGCATGTAGTCCGGCCGGAAGTCGTGGCCCCACTGGCTGATCAGGTGCGCTTCGTCCACGGCGAACAGCCCCGGCCGGGCCCGCTCGAGCGCCTCGCGGGTCTGCTCGTTGGCCAGCTGCTCCGGCGAGAGGAACACGTAGGTGCCGGAATCGCACGAGGCCAGCAGCGCCGCCGCGCGCGCCCCGGCCGACTGCTGGGAGTTCAGCACGATGGCCGGCAAGCCAGCGGCGTGCAAGTGGGCGAGCTGATCGTCCTGCAGCGCGATCAGCGGCGAGACCACGACCGTCGGGCCCGTCCGCAGCAGCCCGGCCAGCTCGTAGATCGCCGACTTCCCGCCGCCGGTCGGCAGCACCGCCAGCACGTCACGGCCGCCGGCCAGCGCCTCGACCGCGCGCAGCTGCCCGGGACGAAGATGGTCGAAGCCCAGACGCTCCCGGGCGAGATCCTGGGCCGTCGAGGACATCACGCCGGCCGGGCCTGCAGGCTGCCTGGCAGCTCGTCGACGCGGGGCATCCGCACCTTTCAGGTAGAGCCGGGATGACGTTCGGTTGGAGCTTGGGATGACGCGGACATTACCCTAGACGATTGGCTCCCAGTTGCCCGCGAGGTGGACGGTGAGCAGGGCGATCACCAGGCCGGCGAGAAGCGAGGCGATCAGCAGGGCCAGCCGGGTGCCGCGGGTGCCGAGGACTTCCATCGCCCGGCGGGCGGGCCGCCCGGCGCCTGCGGGCGCGCCCGGCGCGGGCCCGCCCGTTTCACCGTCCGGGATCCGGGCACCGCGTGCCTCGGCGGCGAGCAGCCTGGGCAGGCGCGGCACGTAGGCGAGCACGTGGATGACGATGAAGAAGGTCCAGGCGATGAACGAGATCCTGTGCACCACGAGCCACCCGCTGGGCGGCCCGTAGCTGGGGCCGGTGACGGCGAGCATGATGCCGGAGCCGAAGACGCACGCCGTGAGCAGCATGATGACCGGCCCTATCAACCGCAGCGGCAGCGCGGGCGGCCCCTTGCGCCGGTACGGCGCGCTCCCGGTGTAGTAGCGGACGAAACGGTAGAGGACTGAGGTGGCCTTGAGGCTGACCGGGCCAAGCAGCAGCATGCCGAGGAAGACGTGCAGGGTGAGCAGGCGGCCGATCCGCAAGATCGTGAAGCACTCGACGGCCAGCAGGATCAGCAGCACCGCTCCGGTCATCGCGGTCAGCCGCTCGTTGCCCTCGGCTCCGCCGGAGGGCTGAGCGGTCAGGACTGGCTGGGGCGCCGGGCCGGGATGCATCAGGCGGCGCGGCGGCGGACTAGCCAGACGGTCGCGGCGATGAGCAGCACGGACAGCGCGAGCAGCCAGCCGCCCTCGATCCACTGGAACGGCCAGAACCGGCTGCCCGGCTGGTAGGTCGTCAACAATACGTACCCGTGCTGGATGAGGTACTGCGTCACGTCGGGGGCCTGCGGGACCCCGCCCTTCCCGGCCAGCGATGGTGCCCCCTGCTGGAGGGCCTGGCCGAGCGCGGACTGGCTGACCGGCTGGCCGCCCTTGGTATACCACTGCTGGCTGAGGATCCATGCGGAAACAGGCGGGTTGACGAGGTTCTTGATGACCAGCGGCGCCAGGTAGTGCTGGCGCAGGTATATCCCGGCCGCGAGGGCGAGCCCGGTATAGACGACCAGGGTGGCGGCGATCGCGGGGACGACCCGGCGGATGAGCATGCCGGCCAGCGCGCCGATCGCGAAGGCGGCCAGCGTCCAGGCGGCGAACGCGACCCCGCGCAGGTCGAACACCACGGGAGCCAGCGGGATCTGCGGGGCCTGCATGCGTTCGGCAAAGAAGGGCTGGTAGTACCAGGAGAACAGCAGGCTGAACACCCCGGCGGCGGCCGCCACCGCGATCGCGAGCGGCACCAGCTTGGCCACCGTCCAGCGCGTACGCCCGAAGCCCTGGGTCCAGGCGTACCGGAAGGTACCGGTCTCCAGCTCCCGGGCCAGCACCGGCGCGCCGACGAACGCGCCGATCAGCGCGGGCACCGCCTGCAGCAGGGCCGCGATGTCCTGCGACGCCGAGTTGTAGGTGGAGAGGAAGTAGCTGACCAGAATCCCGCAGGCAGCTGAGCTTGCCGGGTGGCAGCCGGTCGCGGCGGCGTAGGCGTGGTGCGCCGATGAGCCGGTGAGCCACAGGTACGCCGCCAGCGCGCCCAGCAGCGCGGCCGCGCCGCCCAGCGCGATCCGGTGCTGCCGCCAGATGACCCAGGCCATCCGCCGCCACGGTACCGGCCGCAGGCTCGCATCCTGCTCCGGGCGGGCGGGCAGGGTCAGCGCGGTCATCTCGTCACCTCCCGCGGCTGGCCAGTTTCAGATGGCAGAGCCCCGCTGCGGGCCGGGCCGGGCAGCGCCGCGGCGCCGGGCTCGCGCAAGTAGGCCAGGGTGAGTTCTTCCAGGCCGACCGGGTGCGCTTCCCAGCCGGGCGGGACCGGATCGTCCGGGGTGGCCCGGACCAGCAGGTGGGCCTGCGCCTCACCGCGGCGCGCATGCACCACCGGCTGTCCGGCGTACCGGCCGGCCTCGGCGGCCGGGCCGGTCAGCACGCGGTGGGAGGCGAGCAGATCGTCGACCTCGCCGGCCAGCTGCACCCGGCCCTGCGACAGCAGGATGAGGTAATCGGCCACCCGCTCGAGCTCGGCCAGGACATGCGAGGACAGCACGACCGAGACGCCGTCGTCGGCCATCGCCGTCAGCACCGAGGCCATGAAGTCGTGCCGGGCAACCGGGTCGAGCATCGCCACCGGCTCATCCAGCACGAGCAGCCGCGGCCGGCGGGCCAGGGCCAAGGTCAGCGCGAGCTGCGCCTGCTGGCCGCCGGACAGCTTCCCGGCCCGCCGGCTCAGCGGGATGCCCAGCTCGGCCAGCCGGGCCTGCGCGTAGGGCTGGTCGAAGCGGCGGTTCAGGTTGCGGGTCAGGTGCAGCATGTCCGCGGCGGACAGGTTCTTGTACAACGGCATATCCTGCGCGACGAACGCGATGCCGTCCAGCCCGGCCGGGGACCCGGCGGGCAGGCCGCCCAGCACGGCGACGCTGCCCGCGGACGGCGCCGTCAGGCCGACCGTCAGGTTCAGCAGCGTGGTCTTGCCCGCACCGTTCGGGCCGACCAGCGCGGCCACGTGACCGGCGGGGATCGCCAGCGAGCAGTCCCGCAGCGCCCACGTGCTGCCGTACCGCTTGCCCAGGCCGCTGGCCTCCACGATGTTCATGCGACACCCTCCGTTCCGTCGCTCGCCGCGCCGCCGCGGGTGCGCGCCCCGCCGCGGCGCTCATAGAAATCCCGCAGCGCGCTGGTGAACAGCGCGACGATCCCGTCCTCGTCCAGCCCGGCCCCGTCCGCGGCGGCCAGCCAGCCCGACAGGGACCGGCGCAGCGCGGTCAGCTCCGGGAGCGCGATCTGGCTCAGCGTGGCCTGGACGAACGTGCCCTGGCCGGGCCGGCCGGCCGCCAGGCCCTTGGTCTCCAGCTCCTTGTACGCCTTCAGCACCGTGTTCGGGTTGATCGCCAGCTCGGCGACCACATCCCGGACCTTCGGCAGCTGGTCGCCGGGCTTGAGGTAGCCCAGCCGCAGCGCGTGCTCCACCTGGTGCACGAGCTGCAGGTAAGTCGGCACTCCCGTGGCCGCATCCAGCCGGAACTCGATCGCCGATCCCGGCCCGCGCGGCCCGGGGGCGGGCGGGCCAGGCGGGGAAGCGGCAGCACCGCCGCCTGCCCGATCGCTGATCCCTTTATCTATACTCATAAGACAAGAGTACAGACGGCCGTACTCTAGTCAAACGGCACGACCCGCGGCAACGGGGGCAACATTCGGGAGATTCCGGCTGAGGCGGGTTTACCGAAAGTTCACCCCGAGTTGGGTGAGGCGCTGAGGCCCGGCGTAACCCGACGATTAACACATGGACAAGATCGTTGAGCCAGTGGGCAAGACCGTGTCTTCTGGTGGCCTGGCTGGCCGGGGACGGCCGTGATGACGGGGCCGACGGGGCCGGACCCGCAGGGCACGGGTTCGCAGCGCTGGCTGGCCCGGCTGAGTTTCGTGCTGGCAGGCCTGGCGATCGTGATCGTGGTGATCTTCGCCGGGCTGAAGAGCCTGACCATGTTCGGCGTGGGCCTGGCCGGGGCGGTGATCAGCCTGGCTGCCGGGTACGTCTTCCTGTCCCGGCGGGGCATCGTGCGGTGGGTGTCGCTCGCGGTGTTCGTCCTGGCGCCGATCGCGGTGATCGTCATCTACGCGTCCCGGAACCTGCTGTGGGTCGCGATCGTGGCGGCCGCGGCCTGGCTGGGCGCGGGCCTGGTCGCGCGGGCGGCGCTGGCCGCGGGACAGCCGGACTGGCGGATGCCCGAGCACCCGGCGGCGCCGCCTGCCCGGCGCCCGTACCTGATCATGAACCCGAAGTCCGGCGGCGGGAAGGTGGAGAAGTTCGACCTGAAGCGCAAGGCCGAAGCGCTTGGCGCGGAGGTGTTCCTGCTCGGCGGGCCCGAGCATGTCGACGTGGCCGAGGTGGCCCGCCAGGCCGTGGCCGACGGCGCTGATCTGCTGGGCGTGGCCGGCGGCGACGGCACGCAGGCCCTGGTGGCCGGCATCGCCGCCGAGCACGGCCTGCCGTTTCTGGTGATCAGCGCCGGCACCCGCAACCACTTCGCCCTCGACCTGGGGCTGGACCGTGAGGACCCGTCGGCCTGCCTGGCCGCGTTGTCCGACGGCGTGGAGCTGCGGGTGGACCTGGGCGTGATCAACGGCCAGACGTTCGTCAACAACGCGTCCTTCGGCGCCTACGCCGAGATCGTGCAGAGCCCCGCCTACCGGGACGACAAGCGGAGCACCACCCTGAACACCCTGCCGGACCTGCTGCAAGGCCACCGCGGAGCCCGGCTGTCCGCGCAGGCGAACGGCACCCGGATCGAGGCACCGCAGGCCCTGCTGGTGGCCAACAACCCGTACGGCATGGGGGACATCGCCGGACTGGGCCGCCGGACCCGGCTGGACCGCGGCATCCTCGGCGTCGTCGGCGTCACGGTCAGCAACGCCCGCCAGGCGGCCGGCCTGCTGCGCGGCGGCAACGCCGCCGGCCTGAGCGTGCTGACCGCCGAGCAGATCAAGATCAGTGCCGACACGGCCCAGATCCCGGTCGGCGTCGACGGCGAGTCCATCCTGATGTCGACGCCGGTGACCTGCACCATCTCCCCCGGCGCGCTGCGCGTCTGGGTGCCACGCGACCGCCCGGGCATCCCCGCGCCCAAGCCGCAGAAGGACTGGGCCAGGCTGCGGCAGCTGGCCGGCCTGCGCCGTGAGCCTGCCGCCGTGACAAGCGGGTTACGGGAGGGCTGATCGCAGTCCGTTCGGGTAAATTCTCAGGCCCGAACGGACGGGGCGTTGCGCTCCTCGCCGGTGACCAGCCCGGCCACGGCGGAGTCTTCACCTGCTCTGCACAGGCCCGGCACCCGGCCTGCATACGCGGCTGGTCGGCTGTGGTGACGATGGACCGGCTCGACATCCGGGGGCACCATATGCCAGAAACCGCTGACGGCAGCTACTTCGCGCCGCTCGCGTCCGCCAGGTACGTGCTGCTCACCACGTTCAAGCGCCGGGGCACTCAGGTGTCCGTCCCGGTACGGGGGGTGGTCGACGGGGACCGGGCCTACTTCCAGGCCTGGAGCCGGTCGGGCAACGCCAGGCGGCTGCGGCATACCCGCACGGTGCGAGTGGCGCCGTGCACCGTGCTTGGCCTGTACAGCAACGCGCCGCCGCTCGACGCGACCGCGCGACCGGTGCCCGACGACGAGGCCGGCCAGGTCGCCGAGAAACTCGCGCGCAAGTACCCGGTCCGGCACCGTTACCTGACCGGCTGGCTGAGCCGGGCCCGGTACGGGCAGATGATGCACTACGAGCTGCTGATCCCGCGACGCGCCGGGTGACTGAGCACAGGTTGATGCTCGGCCTGGCCTGGCCAGGTTTGCCGGCCGGGGGCGGGATAGTCGGCTGGCATGTCAGATCTGGCCGGCGACATGGTGACCGTCTACGCCGCGCTGTGGCGGCGGCTGATCCACGGTGAGCAGCCGGACAGCGCGTTCGTGACCGTGCCGGTCCGGTTCGGCGACGACACCCCGGAAGGGGTGACCCGCCGGGTGCTGCTGATCGGCGGGATATTTATCCTCATTTTCGGGTTATCCGGTTTCACCTGGTGCGAGTTTTCTGGCGCGGTCACGTTAGACCCGGCGCTGCGCGGGTACGCGCCCGGAACTTAAGCCATCCGGATGAAGGGGCGGTCAGCATGGAACGTTCAAGCAGTGCTCAGCCTCCGCACGGCCGGGAACAGCCGGCCCAGGACCGCTCGACCGGGGAACTCGTCACGATGATGGCCGAGCAGGTGTCCATGCTCATCCGCGATGAGCTGGAGCTCGCCCGGCTGGAGATGACGAGCAAGGGCAGGCAGGCGGCGGCGACGGTGGGGGTCGCGGCGGCGGGGAGCCTGGTGGCCGGCTCGGTCATGGTCTGGAGGTGGCGGAAGGCATGAGCCGCCCGCAGCCCCGCGAGTCGATCCCGCCGCGGACAGAAGTCTCCGGTGGCCCGCAGACGCCGCTCGAGCTGGGCGGGACCGGCTGGAAGAACACGGTCAAGCGCGCCGGGAAGAAGTTCGTCCTCGACCGGTGCAGCATGACGGCGGGCAGCCTGGCGTACCACTGGTTCCTGGCCCTGTTCCCGGCGCTCATCGCCCTGCTCGGCCTGGCCAAGCTGATGCGCCTCAACTCCGGCATGGTGCAGCACCTGGTCAACGGCCTGGAGAAGGCGCTGCCCCCGGGGGCCGCGAACGTCTTCAGCCAGGCCGTCGAGTCGGCCATCCACCGTTCGGCGGCCAGTTCGCTGACCGCCCTGATCATCGGCGTGGTGATAGCGGTGTGGAGTGCCTCCGGCGGCATGGCGGCGCTGCAGACCGGGCTGGACATCGCCTACGAGGTCCCGGTCGACCGCAAGTTCGCGGCCAAGCGGCTGTACTCGATTCCGCTCATGGTGGCCACGCTGGTGCTCGGCGGCATCGCCTCGGCGCTTATCGTGTTCGGCGCGTCCATCGGGTCGGGCATCGCGGGCCACATCGGCATCACCGGGACCGCGTTCACCGTCGTCTGGACGGTAGTGCGCTGGGCGGTGACCCTCGTGCTGATCACGCTGCTGTTCTCGGTCTACTACTTCGCCGGCCCGAACCGTGAGACGCCCCGCTGGCGGTGGGTCAGCCCGGGCGGCCTCCTCGGCACGGTCATCTTCCTGCTCGCCTCGCTCGGGTTCAGCTTCTACGTGGCCAGGTTCGGCTCGTACGGCAAGACCTACGGCGCGTTCGCCGGGGTGGTCATCCTCATCTTCTGGCTCTACCTGACCGGGCTGGCGATCCTGCTCGGGGCCGAGCTGAACGCCGAATCCGAGCGGCAGGCCGCTGCCCAGGCCGGGCACCCGGGCGCCCGGGCCGGCGCGGAACAGGTGGCACAGGGAGAGCCCGACGCGCGCTAGGAAGCCAAGCCAGGTAGTTTACGGCAGGGGGCAGTTCACGGGGTGCCTAGCAAGCGCGCGAAAGGTCCTTTTTCCTCCGCTGCGTCCACGTCGGCGTGGGCGCGCAGGACCCATCCGTCCACGGCGTCCAGGCTGATGCGCCACAGGCCTCCGGCGACTTCGCTGTCGCCGGGCGCACCCGCCGCCAGTATGTGCAGGTGATGGTTTCTGGTACGTCTGCTCGTCCTTGATCTGCGCTCTGGGCATGATTCCTCCTTTGCCGCTTTCCTCCCGAAATGAATGACCGGCCCACTGCCCGCCGCGCCGGGAATCAATCCTCGGGGACGGCCGTGTTCTCCGGCGCGCCGGCTAGCGGCGGGCGAGCGGGAACGCGAACCACAGGGCACCGAACATGCAGGTGACGAACGCGGTGATCAGCGCCGCGGGCAGCGGGCTGGCGACGAAACCGGTCACCAGCAGGACCGCGGCCGACACGGCCAGGCCGACGGTGGCCAGCCCGCTGATGGCCATCACGCTGGCCGCTCGCACCAGGCGTTCCTTCTGGCCGCGGCGGAACACCAGCCGGTGGTAGGCGACCGGTCCCAGCAGCAGCGCGGTGGCGACCGCCGCCAGCACCAGCGTGGCCAGGTACAGGTCACGCTGGCCCTGGCTGAGCCGGGTGAACCGGTTGGTGAACGGCAGCGAGAGCAGGAACCCGAACAGGACCTGCACGCCCAGGCCGGTCACCCGCAGTTCCTGCAGCAACTCGGCGAGATTGCGGTCAGCCCGCTCCGCCTCGGATTCATCGCGCGGATCGGGAGACCCCGCAGTTCCCACGGCAGCCCACCTCCTGATCTGGGGACCAACTGGCTACCCAGGCCGGGCGCCACAGAAACGGTACGCCCAGGCGACCACCGGCGGCGGTCAGCTCGTGGGACACGATCAGCGAGGGCCTATGTGCTCGCCGCCCTCGCCAGTGGGCGGTGCTCACCGCCGCACGGCTGGAGAAGCCGGCGTGATGCCCGTTGGCGCCGGCCGGTTTGCGGACGGCGTACCGCGGTAGGACATGACCGAAGGAATATTATATCGTGGTACGATATAATATTGAAAGCGAAATGAGCCTGCCTGGTCTCAGGATTTCGGCTGGGCCATGCGACCGCGGCGAGAGCTCTACGGTCGCGTCGACAGCGGGCCGGACACGCATAGCGGACGCCGTGTGGTTTCGCCCGATGCTCGAGCTCCCGGCGGCGCAAGGGCCAGGACGCATCAGATCTAGGTGGCGATGATGAGCATCAGCGAGCGGGAGCAGGAGACCCTGGATTCTATCGGAGACGGCCTCGCCCGGTCCGCCCCGAAGCTCGCCTCGATGCTGGCGATGTTCTCCCGCCTGAGTGCGGATGAGGAGATGCCGGTGCGCGAGCCGGTCCGGCGTGCTGCCCGCGGCCTGGGAAGAGGCGTCGCCGCGACGGCCGGGCGAGTGGGCCCGGGCCGACTCCGGCGATGTCACCCCGAGCGGTGGGCGCTGCCGTGGCTGTGGCTGGCGGCCGTGGTCGCGCTGCTGGCCCTGGCACTGACCTTGAACCGCGGCACCGGAAGCGGCACGTGCACGGGTTCGCGAGTCACTGCCTGCGGACAGGCGCCCGCCTATCGGGGCATGGGCCTACCCGGCGGGCTGTGACCAGGCGAATGAAGTTCGAGAGCGAGAACGCGCGGGAGTCGGTCTAGGTGGCTAGCCCGGCTGTGAGTGCTTTGTGACGGTTCGCATGGCTTGCCGACGCCTCTGCACGGCGTCGAATCCCTTCGTCTGAGCGCCCAGCGCCGCTACCCGGCTTCACGCAGCCGCGGGAGCACGTGCCGGGCGTAGAACTCGAAGAAGCCCTCGAGCTCGCCGCCGGCCTGGCCGATGTAGACCTCGTCGAACCCAGCCTCGGTGTAGGCGCGCGGAAGCCGCCGTCGTGAAACTCCTGATTCGTGACGCAGGAGCGCCTCGGTGAGGCTGCCCGGCATCGTGGTGACGGCCAGCTAGCGCGTGCGGTCCTTGCCGCCCTTGGCCAGGTCACGCCAGTCGGAGACGGAGATCTCTACGTCGTAGCGTTTCGCCGCAGCCTGGATCTGCTTCCACGCCTGATCGCGCTCGGCGTCGCTGACGCCTTCCACCTGATCGAAACGGGCGATCGCGTTGCGCACGTGCCGGGCGTCGGTCAGCGGCTCCTTACGTTCCTTGGGGAAGGCGAACTCCTGGTCGGGCAGCCTGTCCTTGTCGGCGGTGCTCATGCCCTCCTCGCTTCGCGGGACGTTCTCGCCGTGCGCCCGGGCGCTTTGCGCCTCGCGGGCGCGGGAAATGTTCTGCCGGGCGGCTTCCTTTTGCCGGTCGGTGGCCATCACGCTTCCCTTCAGCCGGTCTTGGCCAGTTCACCGGTCCGGATACCCCTCATCGGCGGCCCCAACCGCAGCCGGTGAAAGATGCCCGCCAGAACGGCTGGTCCCCTGGACTCGCACCTGGCCGGGGCACGCGGCACGTCCGTTAGGCGGAAGATTGAAAAGGTCTCGAACGGACAGTGGTACGGCGACCAGCGAAGGACATAGTCCTAGTTGCCGGGCCGGTGACGCAGATCTAGTGTGAGGGGGCCCCGTGGCCGAGAACCGCGCGAGCAGGGACCGCAGGACTCCGCCTGCTGACTGGCAGGACTGGCAGCGGTGGGTGGAGGGCGTGGACTGGCCGGACTGGCGCTCCTGGCTCAAGCAGGTCGCTTCGACGGACTGGGCCTCGGGATCGTGGCCGCGTACCGGGTGGGAGCAGTCGCCCCAGACGGGCGAAATTCCCCTCATCCTGCGGGCATGGGAGGAAGACGAGCCCGGTGACCAGATCGGCCGGCATCTGGCGCAGGTCTGGCCGGCCTTCCGGCGGTGGTGGCGGGAAGGCGCCAATGCCCGCCCGAGCGCGGGAGAGGCCAGGGCGGCGCTCGAGGAGCATATGCCGGAACTCGTCCCCGCCTGGGAGCGGCTGACCGCCATGCTTCCCGATGACGCCGACGCCAGCCCCGCGCTGGCGTTGTGGAACCCGCCGCCGTTCCTGACCGGCTGCTCGCAGGCGGCGGTCCTGCCGGGCGGACCGGCCCTGATCCGCAACTACGACTGGGACTACCGGCTGTTCGACGCGGTGGTGGCCAAGACGGCGTACACCGGCCGCGGGGTGCTCGGCACGCTCGACTGCCTGTGGGGACTGCTGGACGGGGTCAACGACGCCGGGCTGGCCGTGTCGCTGACGTTCGGGGGACGGCCGCAGGTGGGCGAGGGCTTCGGGATCCCGCTGGTGATCCGGTACGTGCTGGAGGTCTGCGGCACTATCGAAGAGGCCGTGCGGGTGCTGCGGCGGGTCCCGGTCCACATGTCCTACAACGTCACCGTGCTGGACGGCTCCGGCCGGTGGGCCACGGCGTACCTGGCCCCCGACCGGCCAGCCCGGATCACCGACCGGGCTGTGGTCACCAACCATCAGGGCGAGGTGGAATGGGCGCCATACGCCGCGGCGATCCGCAGCGTGGAGCGCCAGGAGCACCTCGAGAAGCTACTGGCCGCCGGCACGGACGTCTCCGGCGTCATCGCCGCCTGCCTGGGCCCGCCGCTCTACGCCACCCGCTTCCACGAAGGCTTCGGGACCCTGTACACCGCCGAGTACCGCCCGGCCGAGCGCAGCGTGAACTATCACTGGCCGGAGAGGTCCTGGGAGCAGTCCCTGAGAACGTTCCAGTCCGGTGATTTCCAGATCGAACTCGGAACCCCGCAAGGCCCTCATTCACCCTGAAGCGGGCAGGACGAAAGGGATCGTGACAATCGACCCCGCCCCGGACTGCACCGTCGACAGTCACCCCTCTACCAGCAGCGCGCGCCGGTGAACAGGTTTGCCATGGCCACAGGGGGCAGTGCAATGCGGAGCCCCACGGAAGGACGGACATCGCGGCCACCAGTGCGGTTCCCGCTCCGGCGCGCCGGCGCTGGGACGGGTGAATTATGGTACGAGTACGCCTCACCGGCTCCGGCGGGCGGTGGCCTGGGTGAGCGGGGCGTCCCGGGGCGGAGGAAAGGGCAGCCAGTGGCGCGTGCGGCAGGCACCGAGCCCGGGTCGGCGGCGGCAGGTATTTTCGCCGCCGATGACGAGGTCGGCCGTGACCTGGCCGCGGTGGACTGGGCGGCCACTCCGCTCGGGCTGCCCGGGTGCTGGCCGCAGAGCCTGCAGACGGCGGTGGACATCCTGCTGTCGTCCCGCTTCTCGATGTGGATGGCCTGGGGGCCGCAGCTGACGTTCTTCTGCAACGCCGCCTACCGGCGTGACACCCTCGGCCGCAAGTACCCGTGGGCGCTGGGCCGGCCTGCCAGCGAGGTGTGGGCGGAGATCTGGGACGACATCGGCCCGCGCATCGGCACCGTCCTGGCCACGGGAAAGGCGACCTGGGACGAGGCCCTGCTGCTGTTCCTGGAGCGGTCCGGCTACCCGGAGGAGACCTACCACACCTTCTCCTACAGTCCGCTGCGCGACGACGCCGGCGCCGTGGTCGGCATGCTATGCGTGGTCAGCGAGGACACCGAACGCGTCATCGGCGAGCGCCGGATGGCGACCCTGCGCGACCTGGGCTCGGACCCGAGCGTGGTGCGCACCGATCAGGAGATGCTCGACTTCGCCGGACGGCAGCTGGACCGCAACCGGGAGGACCTGCCTTTCACCTTGACCTACCTGTTCGATGACGACGGCACCGCTGCCCGGCTGGCGGGGAGTACCGGTATCGCAGCCGGGCACCCGGCCGCCCCGTCCGCGCTCGCGGCCGGCGATCCGGACTCGGCGTGGCCCGTCGCGACGCTGCTGCGGGGTCACTCCGCGCTGGTGGACCTGGATGGCGTCCCGTTCACCGGCCTGCCGGCCGGCGCCTGGAGCGAGCCGCCCGCCCAGGCGCTGACAGTACCGCTGGCCCGCCACGGCGGCGCCCCGTACGGGTTCCTGGTGGCCGGCCTGAACCGGTACCGGCCCCTGGACGACGGCTACCGCGGGTTCGTCGACCTGGTGGCCAGGCACCTCGCGGCGGGGATCGCGAGCGCCCGCAGCTACCAGGACCAGCAGCGCCGCGCGGAGGAACTCGCCGAGCTGGACCGCGCCAAGACCGCGTTCTTCGCCAACATCAGCCACGAGTTCCGCACCCCGCTGACCTTGATCGTGGGACCGGTGCAGGAGCTGCAGCGCCAGCTGGCCGACGCCGGCCCGCAGGTGCGTGAGGAGCTGGAGGTCATCAGCCGCAACGGGCTGCGCCTGGGCAGGCTGGTCAACACGCTGCTGGACTTCTCCCGCATCGAGGCCGGGCGGATGCAGGCGAGCTACGAACCGGCCGACCTCGGGCAGGTGACCGCCGAGCTGGCCAGCGTGTTCCGCTCCGCCGTCGACCGGGCCGGCCTGGCCTTCGAGGTGGACTGCCCGCCGCTGCCCGAGCCGGTCTACCTCGACCGGGGCATGTGGGAGAAGGTGGTGCTGAACCTGCTCAGCAACGCGCTGAAGTTCACCTTTGACGGCTCCATCCGCATCGCCGCACGCGCCGAGAACGGCCAGGCGGTCGTCACGGTCGCCGACACCGGCATCGGCGTCCCTGAGCATGAGATACCCCGGCTGTTCGAGCGGTTCCACCGCATCGAGAACGCCCGCGCCCGCTCGAACGAGGGCAGCGGCATTGGCCTGGCCCTGGTCCAGGAACTCATCGCGCTGCACGGCGGCACTATCACCGCGTCCAGCATCGAGGGCGAGGGCACCACGTTCACCGTCTGCCTGCCCTTCGGGCACGCCCACCTGCCCGCCGGCGCCCTGGTCCCGGCCGGCCGCGCGGTGACGGTCTCGGCCATCGCCGATCCCTTCGTCCAGGAAGCCCTGCGCTGGCTGCCCGGGGTCAGGCAAGACGGCGGCGACGGCACCGGGGCGGGGCCCTGGCACGAGGAGGTTCTGCCCGGAAGTGCCGCAGGCCCCTCGGCACAGCCGGGCCGCGCCTTGCCCGCGCGGGTGCTGGTTGCGGACGACAACGCCGATATGCGCGAGTACCTGGCCCGGCTGCTGCGAACCGCCGGCTACCGGGTCACTGCGGTCACCGACGGGCAGGCCGCCCTGGGCGCGGTCCGCGCCCGCCTGCCGGACCTGGTACTGACCGACGTGATGATGCCCGGCCTGGACGGCCTGGGCCTGGTGGGCGCCTTGCGCGCCGATCCGCGCACCGCCCCGGTCCCGGTGGTGTTCCTGTCCGCCCGGGCCGGCGAGGAGGCGGCAGCCGCGGGCCTGGAGGCCGGCGCGGACGATTACCTGCCCAAGCCGTTCTCCGCGGTGGAACTGCTGGCGCGGGTGCGTTCGAATCTGGAGATGGCCCGGTTCCGCAACCGTGAGTCCCGGTTCCGGCGCGCCCTGATCGATTCCCTCCAGGAGGGCTTCTTCCTCACCGACGACGAGGGCACGCTCATCGAGGCCAACCAGGCGTTCCTGGCTCTGGTCGGCTACGATCCCGGCGGCCTGCCGTACCGGTGGCCGCACCCGTGGGTGCCGGATCCCGCGACCGACCCCGAGGCGCGCGCGCTGATGGATCAGGCCTTCACCGGCTACCGGCGGCACGGCGGCGGCCGCTACACGGTGCCGGCCCAGCACCGGGACGGCCACACCGTCTGGCTCGCGTGCAGTTCGGCCAGCCTGCCCGACCGCGACGGCCGGGCCCGGATGTTCGTCGGCACCGCGCGGGACGTGACATCCGAGCGGCTGGCCGCGCAGCGGGAGGCCACGCTGGCCGGCTTCGCCGCCGCGCTGGCCGCCGCGGGCGAGATATCCGACATGCTGACCACCGCGGCCCGCGAGATCGCCGCCGCGCTGCACGCCAGCCAGGCCACCATCGCCTTGTGGTCCAGCAGCGGCAGCCCGGCCATCACCAGCTGGCCGCGGCTGCCCCCGGGACAGGAGCCCTCCCCGGCGGTGACCGGTGCGCTGGGCGCCGCCCGGCACCAGACGGCCGCGTCAGTCGCCGTGCTGCCCGGCGACGACGGGGCCCGCCTGCTTGCTGCCCCGCTGGACGGGGCGGGCACCTCGGCGGTCGTGACCGGGTTCCCGGCGGCCCGCGCCGTGCGGGCCGAGGAACGGGAGCTGTTCGCCGCCCTGACCAGCCACCTGGCCCAGGTGCTGGCCAGGGCCCGGGACTACGCGCAGGCCCGCGCGGTCGCGCTGACGCTGCAGCAGGCCATCCTCGGTCCGACCAAGCTGCCGCACGGCTTCGCCGCGCGGTACGCCCCGGCGGTAGCGCCGCTGGAGGTCGGCGGGGACTGGTACGACGTGGTCCCTATGCCCGGCCAGCGGATCGGCGTCGTCGTCGGCGACTGCGTCGGCCGCGGCCTGCCCGCCGCGGCGGTCATGGGCCAGCTCCGCTCGGCCAGCCAGGCGGTGCTGCTGCGTGCCTCCGGCCCCGCCGAGGCCCTAGCCGACCTCGACACCTTCGCCGGCCGGATTCCGGCAGCCGAGTGCACCTCGGTCTTCTGCGCCGTCATCGACCTGGACGCCGCGACCGTGACCTACAGCAGCGCCGGCCACCCCCCGCCCATCCTGGTCAGCCCCGACGGCGGGCATTCCCTGCTCGACCAGGCGCAATCCCTGCCGCTTGCGGTACGCCCGGCCCGCTCGCAGCGCAAGCAGGCAGCAGTCACGGTCCCTCCCGGCGGGACGCTCATGCTGTATACCGACGGGCTGGTCGAACGGCGGCATGTACCGCTGGACGACGGGATCAGCGCCGCCACGGCCCTGCTCACCGGGCACGGCACGCAGCACCCCGATACGCTCGCCGACCAGGTCATGTCGGGCATGATGCCCGCAGCGGGCTTCGAGGACGACGTGGCGGTCCTGATCTACCGGCACCCGCCGGATCCGCTGAACGTGCACGTGACCGCGGCCGACCCATCGTGCCTGGCGGTCATCCGCGCGCGGCTGCGGCAGTGGCTGCCGCAGGCCGGCATCGGCGACCAGGACGGCACCGACATCCTGATCGCCATCGGCGAGGCGACTGCGAACGCCTTCGAGCACGCGACGGTCGGCCGCGGCGACGGGCAAGACGCCGTGCAGATCACCGTCGCCGTCCGCGTGGCACACGCCAGCGTGGAGGCGACGGTCACCGACACCGGCAGCTGGCGGCCTCCGCGAGAACAGCCCGGCACCCGCGGCCACGGGATCGCCTTCATGCACGCCCTGATGGATGACGTCGATATCAGCACCTCCGAGCGCGGGACGACCGTGACGATGACTAAGGAACTGTAGCCATGGCCGACCCCACCGCCTCCGGCGACGGCGCCGGCCGCAGCACCGCAGACGACGACCTGCAGGCACGTTTCGACATCGTGCCCGGCGCCGGGCAGCAGCCCGCCACCGTGCGCGCCTCCGGCGATATCGACCTGGCCAGCGCCGCCCGGTTCCAGGCCGCGCTCACCGAGGCCGCCGCCACCTCCAGCCAGATCACCGCCGACATGACCGCGGTCACCTACTGTGACAGCGCCGCTATCAACGCCCTGTTCACCGCGGCCAGGGACAGCCGTCTCACCCTCATAGTCCCCGAGATCGGACCGATCACCACCATGCTCAAGATCGCCGGGCTGGACCAGATCACCACGGTCATAACACCTCACTAGCCGCCCGGAGATTTAAGGGGCCCCGCGAACCCCGGCCAGGCCAGCCCCGCCGAGAAGCCGCCCCGTCCGGCGCGCCGCGCGAACGCTCAGGTCAAGTAACCAGCGAAGGCCCCATGTTCTTCTTGATCGTGCCGAGCAGCTCGTTCCACGACTCCTCGAATTTCGCCACGCCCTCGTCCTCGAGGACCTGGACCACGTCGTCGTAGCTGATGCCGAGGTTCTCCAGGTCGGCGAAGACCTGCCGGGACGCGTCGTAGGCGCCGTGGACGGTGTCGCCACGCAGCTCGCCATGGCCGGCCACGGCCCTGATGGTGGCCTCGGGCATGGTGTTCACCGTGTCGGCGACGACCAGCTCGACCACGTACCTGGTGTCGGGGAACGACGGGTCCTTCGTGGACGTCGAGGCCCACAGCGGCCGCTGGACCTGCGCCCCGCTGGCCCGCAGCGCCTGCCAGCGCTCCCCGGCGAACCGCCGCTCGAACAGCTCATAGGCCAGCCGCGCGTTGGCGATGGCCGCCTTGCCGCGCAGCGCCGCCGCCTCGGCGGTGCCCAGCTTGTCCAGCCTGGAATCGACCTCGGTATCCATCCGGCTGACGAAAAAGGACGCTACCGAGCGGATCTGGGACACCTCGCGCCCGGCCGCCGCGGCCTGCTCCAGGCCCGCCAGATAGGCCTCGATGACCTGGCCGTACCGCTGCAGCGAGAAGATCAGCGTGACGTTGACGCTGATCCCCTCCGAGATGGCCTGCGTGATCGCGGGCAGCCCCTCGGGCGTGGCGGGAATCTTGATGAACAGGTTCGGCCGATCCACCATCCACCACA
>Ga0335083_10002967_pt1 | contig 22204 bp, 18 predicted proteins | sample Lox_Sample_42_FD_206716 | JGI IMG/M metagenome (GOLD analysis project Ga0335083, IMG submission 206716) | Soil microbial communities from Loxahatchee National Wildlife Refuge, Florida, United States - Lox_Sample_4.2 | ecosystem: Environmental > Terrestrial > Soil > Wetlands | place: USA...
TCGCGACGCCATCGCACGCGACGATCACGTCGGGACGCGACCCGGTCGCGTCCCGACGTCCGATCGCCTCGGCCGGCGAGGCTGGCGCTCGCACGTCGGCGAGCGCCTTCACCTCGTGCTCGAACTCGACGCGCACGCCGAGCTCGTGCGCGCGCGCTTGCAGGATCTGCAGCAGAGCGCGGCGCTCGATCCCGCAGAAGCCGTGGCCGGTCGAGCGCAGCACCTCGCCGCCGACATGGATCTCGATGTCGTCCCAGCGCGCGAATCGCGCCGTGATCTGCGCGTGCGTCTCGCGATCCGCGGCGGCGAGGTGGCCGAGCGTCGCGTCGCTGAACACGACGCCGAAGCCGAACGTGTCGGCCGGCCGGTTGCGCTCGTACACGACGACGTCGTGCTCGGGCGCGACGCGCTTGACCAGGATGCCGAGGTACAAGCCGGCCGGGCCGCCGCCGATGCACGCGATCTTCACGGGGCGGTTGTAGCGTACAGTCTCGCGCGCATGAAGCGCTCGTTCGTCCTCCTGCTCGCGGCGTGCGGCACGTCGGCCGCGGCGCCCAAGCTCGCCGTCACGTCGCCCGCGTTCACCGGCAACGGCGAGATTCCCGCCGAGTACACCTGCGAAGGCGCGAACGGCTCGCCCGAGCTGGCGTGGAGCGGCGCGCCGGCGGCGACGAAGGCATTCGCGTTGATCGTCGACGATCCCGACGCGCCCGATCCGGCGAAGCCGCAACGCACGTGGGTGCACTGGGTCGTGCCGTCGCTGCCCGCGGCCGCGCACTCGCTCGCCAAGGGCGCGACGCCGCCTGCGGGCAAGAACGACTGGGGCAAGTCCGAATACGGTGGCCCGTGCCCGCCGATCGGCCGCCATCGCTACTTCTTCAAGCTCTTCGCGCTCGACGCCGACGTCGGCAAGCCGGGCATGACCAAGGCCGAGCTCGAGGCCGCGATGAAGGGCCACGTCGTCGCGGAGGGCGAGCTCGTGGGCACGTATCAGAAGAAGAAGTAGGAATTACCGCCAAGACGCCAGTGAAAAAGAGGCGCCAGCAGAACAGGATCGGGCCCGATCCTGTTCTGCTGGCGCCTTGGCGTCTTTGTGGCGCCTTGGCGGTAACCTTCTCCATGCAGCAGCCGCACTCCGAACCGCAGCCGCACGAGCTGCACGTGACGTCGCCGAGCTTCCGCCACGGCTCGGCGATCCCGGCCGAGCACACTGCGGACGGCGCCGACCTCGCGCCCGATCTCGCGTGGTCCAAGCCGCCTCCAGGTACGCAAAGCTTCGCGCTCCTCGTCGACGATCCGGATGCGCCGGATCCCGCCGCGCCCAAGCGCGTGTTCACGCACTGGATCGTCACCGGCATTCCCGCGCACGTCACCGCGTTGCACGGCGGCCGGTTGCCGCCGGGCGCCTCGTACGGCACGAACGACTACGGGCGCCGCGCGTGGGCCGGCCCGAACCCGCCGATCGGCCGCCACCGCTACTTCTTCCGCGTGTGGGCGCTCGACATCCCGCTGCACGCGCCGGGGATCACACGCCTGGAGCTCTACGCCGCGATCAAGGGCCACGTGCTCGCGCACGGCGAGCTGGTCGGCACGTACGGCGCTATGCGGTGACCAGCCCGTCGAGCGCGGCGAACACCGCGCGCAGATCGGGCCGCGTGTCGAGCACGGGCCGCAGCGGATCGCCGGGCCAGCTCGCGACGCGTTCGAGCGCGTCGCGCATGCGGAACTGGCGGGCGTCGAGCTCGGGCACGACCTCGTCCCAGGTCAGCGGCATCGACACCGGCGCGCCGGGCAGCGCGCGTACGCTGTACGGCGACACCAGCAGCTGGCCGTGCGCGTTCTGGCCCCAGTCGAGATAGACGCGGCCGCGGCGCGCCGCCGGATTGCGCGCGGTGGTCGCCATGTCCTCGTGCTGGCGCTCGATCAGGAGGCCGATCAAGTACGCGAGCTGGCGCGCCTGCTCGAACGTGCACTGCCCGCCGAGCGGGATCAGCACGTGCAGCCCGCTCTGGCCCGACGTCTTCACGTAGTTCGGCAGCCCGATCGAATCGCACAGGCGATGGATCGCGAGCGCGAGCGGCACGACGTGCTCGCGGGGCGCGTTCTTCGGATCGAGGTCGACGATCGTCCAGTCGGGATGCTCGAGGTCGGTCGTGCGGCTCGCCCACGCGTTGAGCGGGATCGACGCGAGGTTCGCGACGAACGCGAGCCCGTCGGCGTCGTCGATCAACACGTAATGGATCTCGCGCTGGCTGTGCTCGCTCCACAGCGTCACGGTGCGCAGCCACGGCGGGATCCACTCCGGCATGTCCTTCTGGAAGAACATCTCGCCGGTGATGCCGTCGGGATAGCGCGTGAGCACGGTCGGGCGATCCTTCAAGTACGGCAACAGCTGCGGCGCGATCGCGCGGTAGTAGTCGACGAGCTCGCCCTTCGTGATCTCGGGATACGTCTCGTCGGCGGGCCACAGCACCTTGTGCAGGCGCGTCAGCCGCAGCTCGCGCGTCGGCGCGTCGACCTCGAGCGCGGGCGCCGGCGCGTCGGGCTCGTGCGCTTCGCCCGTGCGCCGGATCGGCATCGTGCACTCGCGCGCGGTCTTGTCGCGGCGCAGCCGCTCGAACACCGGAAACCGCAGCGCGCTGTCCTCGGGCCACTCGCGGTAGCGCACGCGGCACACCAGCTCGGGCTCGATCCAGCGCGCGTCGCCCGAGCCTTCCGGGCGCGGGAACGTCGGGGTCCATTTCGGCTTGGCGGCGAGCTCCTTCGCGAGCGCGTCGAGCAGCTTGTCGTCGAAGCCCGAGCCGACCTTGCCGGCCCACACCCAGCGGTCATCCCGCCAGACGCAGAGATGCAGCGCGCCCAGCCCGATGCGGGAGCTCTTCGGCGGCGTGAACCCGCAGATCGCGAAGTCCGCCTCCGGATCGATCTTCATCTTCAGCCAGTCGCCCGAGCGCTTGTTGCGATACGGCGAGTCCTGCTTCTTCGCGACCACGCCCTCGAGCCCGCGCGCGACGACCTGCGCGAGCAAGTCCTCGCCGCGCTCCTCGACGTGCTCGCTGTAGCGGATCGGCCCGAGCTTCGGCACGATGCGCTGGAGCAGCGTCTTGCGCACGATCAGCGGCAGCGCGCGCAAGTCGTGGCCGCCGGCCGCGAGCAGGTCGAACGCGTAGTACACGACCGGCCGCGCCAGCGCGGTGCGCTGGATCTCGGACACGCGCGCGAGCTGGGCACGCTCCGACAGCGCGGTGAAGTCGGGGCGGCCTTCGGCGTCGAGCACCGCGACCTCGCCGTCGATCACGAGGCCTTCGATCGGCAGCGCGCGCAGCGAGCTCGTGAGCTCGGGGTAGCGATCGGTCGCGTCCTGGCCGCTGCGATAGCGCAAGGCCGCCCGACCGGCGCCGCCGCGCGCGAGCATGCGAAACCCGTCGATCTTGAGCTCGTACAGCCAGTCCTTGCTCGAGAACGGATGCTCGGCGGTCTCGCACAGCATCGGCTTGAGCGTCGCGAGCTCGACCGCGCGCTTCGGCACGCCGCGCGCCGCGAGCTCCGCGATCAGCGCGTGCAGCGCCGGCGCGCCGGCCGCGAGCTCGTCGACCGTGAGCCCCGACAGCACCGAGGTGTCGGCGAGCGCCTGGTCGGTCGCGAACGCGTCACGCTTCTTGATGAGCAGCCAGTCGTTCGAGCCGCGCCCCGATTGCCGGCCGCGCCGGCCCTTGCCGGTGTGGACGAGCGTGAACGCGCCGCGCAGCTTGTAACCGTACAGCTCGAACTTGATCTCGCCGTCGCGCAGCCCCTGGGCGGCGTCCATCAGCGGCCGGAACATGCCGCGGTCCCACGCGATCATCGGCCCCGCGCCGTAGTTGCCGGGAGGGATCACGGCTTCGAAGTGGACGTACTCGAGCGGATGATTCTCGACCTTGACCGCGAGCCGCTTGTCGTCGGGGTCGAGCGACGGCGCCTTCGGCACCGCCCACGAGCACAGCACGCCGTCGATTTCGAGCCGTAGATCCCAGTGCATGCGCGTCGCGTCGTGCTGGTGGACGACGAACATCCGCGGCCCGCCGGAGCGTGCGGCCGCGCTCGGGCCACCAGGGCGGCCTTCCCCCGTGCCCCCAACCCGTTCCTCCCGCCCAATCCCTCCCACCCGGCTGCCCATCGGTTCAGGTGTCGATCCCGCGTCGCGCTTCGCGCGATACACATCCAGGCCACGCTCGTCTTTGGGATCGCTCGCCACGGCTCGGTACAATTATCTTATGCCCGCACGCGCCATCGGCACCGCCACCATCTCGTTCGGACTGGTCTCGATTCCGACCAAGCTGTTCACGACCAACGAGACCAGCGGCGACATTCACTTCAACATGCTGCACGACGCCGACGGCGCGCGGCTCAAGCAGCAGTACACGTGTACCAAGTGCGGCGAGATCGTCGACCGGGATCACACGGTCAAAGGTTACGAGCACGCGAAGGGGCAGTACGTGATCCTGTCGGCCGACGAGCTCAAGGCGCTCGACGCGGTCGCGAGCCAGACCATCGCGCTCGAGGAGTTCGTACCGGCGGTCGCGGTCGATCCGCTGTACCTCGAGAAGAGTTACTACCTCGGGCCCGACAAGGGTGGCGAGCGCGCCTACAAGCTCCTGCACGACGCGATGCTCGAGACCGGGCTGGTCGGCGTCGCGTCGTACGCGGCGCGCGGCAAGCAGTACATCGTCGCGCTGCGCCCGTATCAGAACGGCCTCATCATGCACCAGCTGCGCTACGCGCAGGAGGTGAAGCCGTGGGCGGACGTGCCGGTGCCCGAGCTACCCGAGCTCAAGCCGGCCGAGCTGCAGCTCGCGAAGCAGATCATCCAGCAGATCGCGCACGAGACGTTCCAGCCCGAGAAGTACAAGGACGAGGTCCAGACCCGGATGATGGAGCTGATCCAGAAGAAGGTCGAAGGCCAGGAGATCACGGTCGCCCCCGAGGCACCGGCCGGTCAGGTCATCGATCTCATGGAGGCGCTCAAACAGAGCCTCGGCATGGCGAAGGGCGAGGCCGGCGAGCGCAAGCCGGCGATCGCCGCCGAGGCGAAGCCCGAAGAGGCCGCGAAGAAAAAGGCCGCCGGCAAGAAGAAGTAGCTAAGCTGCCGCGATGCCCGAGCTGCCGGACGTCACCGTGTACGTCGAGCGGCTGCGCGCGCTGACGATCGGGCACGCGATCGAGGGTATCCGCATCGCGAGCCCGTTCGTGCTGCGCACGGTGGCGCCGGCGCCGAAGGAGCTCGTCGGCGCGAAGGTCGAGTCGGTCGAGCGCCTGGGCAAGCGCATCGTGATCGGCGTCGAGGGCGCGCGCTTCATCGTGATCCACCTGATGATCGCGGGCCGGCTGCGCTGGAAGGAGCCGCGCGCCAAGCTGCCCGGCAAGCTCGCGCTCGCCGGCTTCGATTTCGACAGCGGCACGCTCGTGTTCACCGAGGCGAGCGGCAAGAAGCGCGCGTCGCTGCATGTCGTCGCCGGGCGCGATGCGCTCGCCGAGCTCGATCGCGGCGGGCTCGACGTGCTCGGCGCCACGACCGCGCAGTTCGCGGAGCGCCTGCGCAGCGAGCGCCACACGGTCAAGCGCGCGCTCACCGATCCGACGCTGTTCGACGGAATCGGCAACGCGTACTCCGACGAGATCCTGCACGCCGCGAAGCTGTCGCCGTTTCGCGTGACGACCGCGATGACCGACGACGAGATCGCGCGCCTGCACCGCTCGTGCAAGGACCAGCTCGCGCTGTGGGTCGATCGTCTGCGCAAGGAAGTCGGCGACGGCTTTCCCGACAAGGTCACCGCGTTTCGCCCCGAGATGGCCGTGCACGGCAAGTACGGTCAGCCGTGCCCGGTGTGCGGCACGAAGGTCCAGCGCATCGTCTATGCCGACAACGAGGCGAACTACTGCCCGACCTGCCAGACCGAAGGCCGGCTGCTCGCGGACCGCTCGCTGTCGCGCCTGCTCAAGGAAGACTGGCCGAGGACGCTCGAGGAGCTCGAGGAGCGCAAGCGCGCGTCGCGCGCCGATTAGACCGGCGGCCCGGCCCGTGCGTTGGGTACGGGACGATGAAGAAGCGACTCGCCGGTCTCTTGCTTGCCGCCGCGCTCGGCGCGTGTGGCCCCAAGCACGCCACCTACGTCCACACCAACGTCGCGCTCGGGCGCGTCGTCGTGTATCGCAACGGCGTCGCGTTCTACGAGCGCCGCGCGACGGTGTCGGGCGGCGTGCTCACGGTCAGCGTCCCGCGCGATCGCGTCGACGACTTCCTGAAGTCGTTGACCGTCGTCGACGCGCTCACCGGCAAGCCGCTGCCGATCTCGATCCCGCGCCAGCAAGCGGAAGACGGGCCATATCTGCTCATGAAGCTGCAGCTGCCGAGCATGGACAAGGCCGACGTCGTGCTGACGTACGTCACCGAGTCGCCGGCGTGGAAGCCGAGCTATCGCGTCGCGGTCAAGAACGGCGGCAAGGTGATGCTCGAAGGCTGGGCGATCGTCGACAACACGTCGGGCGAGGACTGGAACGGCGTGATGGTCGGCGTCGGATCGTCGTCGGCGCTGTCGTTCAAGTACGACTTGTGGAGCGTGCGCACGGTGCAGCGCGCGACGCTGCACACCGACGAGCAGTTCGCGGTCGCGCCGCCGACCGGCGTGACGCCGTTCGGGAGTCACGACGGCCAGGGTGGCGAAGCCGAGCTCGCCGAGCTCGGCGACGACGAGATCCGCCGGCCCGATGGCCATCCCGAGGCGAAGAAGGCGAAGGTCGCGGACAAGGTGTCCGAGGAGGACGCCGAGCTCGCTGTGGAGGCCACCGGCGCGACAACCTCGGACTACAGCCGCGGAGGCGGAAGTGGAGGTGCACCGGCGCCGATGTCCCCGCCGCCGGCACCGCCCGCGCGCCACTACCGCCCGCCGCCGATGAAGAAGGAGCCGCCACGCGCGGCGCCCGCGCAGCCTCAGCTCGACGAGAGCAAGGTCGCGAACGGCGATGCGAAGATGCGCGCGCTCTCCGGGCAGCTCGCGCACGACGACAAGAACGTCGTGATCGAGGCCTACGCGGACGGCAACTCCAGCGACGCCGCGCGCCGCGCGAACGACCGCGCGAACATCGTCAAGAACCAGCTCATCGATCAGGGCATCGCTCCGGCGCGCATCTCGATCAAGACGCACCTCGAGCCGGGCAACCGCGAGCGCGTGCGGCTCGTCGCCGAGGCCGCGCCCGCGTCCGACCCCGCGCAGGGCAAGGACGGCCGGCCGAGCGACGCCGATGCCGCGCCGGTCGGCGAGAGCAACTTCGCGAGCGAGGCGCCGATGACCGTCGAGAAGGGCTCGAGCGCGATGGTGTCGATGGTGCGCCACGAGACCGACGGCGAGGTCGTCTACCTGTACGACGCCGAAAGCGAGCGCGGCAACGATCGCTTCGCGTTCCGCGCGGTGCGCTTCCGTAACCCGACCGACTCGACGCTCGAGACCGGGCCGGTCACGGTCTACGGCGACGAGCGGTTCATCGGCGAAGGCCTGACCGAGCCGATCGCGCCCAAGTCGCTCGCGATCGTGCCGTACGCGCTCGATCGCCAGATCGTGATCGATCACGTCGACGACGATCAGGACAAGCTGTCGCGCCTGGTCACGCTCGAGCGCGGCATCCTGACCGCCGAGGTCCAGCACGTGCGCCACAGAAAGCTCGTCGTCACGAACCGGCTGGCGCAGCCCGCGAAGGTCTACATCCGCCACACCGTCGGCAAGGGCTGGAACCTGATCGCGGCGCCGCCGCGCGACGAGCGCGTCGGCGACTCGCACCTGTTCGAGGTCGATCTCGCGCCCGGCGCGACTCAGCAGGTCGAGATCGCCGAGACCACGCCGATCCAGCGCACGCTCGATCTCAACGCCGACCTCACGCTCGACATGATGAAGGTGTGGATCGAGACCCAGACCGGCACGCCCGAGCTCAAGGCGCAGCTCGAGAAGCTGCTCGGGATCCACAAGAAGCTCGTCGATCTCGCGCAAGCGCAGGAGAGCCTGCACCGCCGGCTCGACGACTACCGCGAGCGCATGGACGAGCTGCACGGCCAGATCCTGTCGCTGACGATGGTGAAGACCGGCGGCGATCTGATGACGCACCTCAAGGACAAGATGAAGGACATCTCGGACCGCGTGCAGAAGGCGACGATCCAGGTCGTCGACAACGAGGAGAAGATCATGCTCGCGCGCGTGCAGTTCCAGGACACGCTCGCCGAGCTGACGCTGCCCGATGCCGCCGCCGCCGGCGCGCCGGTCGCGGCCGCGGCGAAGTGATCACGGCTGATAGCGCAGCACGTAGAAGCCCTCTTCGGTTCCGACGGTCTGCGGCAACGGGCCGTCGCCGAGGTTCGCGGCGCCCTGATAGAAGCCGGTGATCCAGCGGGTGCCGGCGGAGTCGATCGCGAAGTCGTTGCCGAGCAGCCACGCGCCGGTCGGCGCCGGGTTGATCGCGCCGAGCGGCGTGCTGTCGGTCGCGAAGCTCGCCATGTAGAGGTTCGAACCGTACGGCGGGATGTTGTTGCCGAGCGCGTCGCCGCTCGCGTCGCCGTAGAGCAGGTGCGAGTACGAGCTCGCGAGCACGAGGTGGCCCGCGGGATCCCACGCGCTGCGCACGGCCTCGTAGATTCCGCCGCCGACCTCGCCGGGCGACTCGACGAGCGACCACGACCACCCGGGCTGGTTCGGCGGCGCGAAGCTTGCGGGGAACGTCGCGATGTACGAGCTCGTGGTGTTGTCGGACGGCATCGGCGCGCCCGGCATGCGATCGTCGACCTCGAACTTGCGGCCGGTCATGTAGAACGTGCCGGCCGCGTCGACGCGAAGCCCGTCGGCGCCGCCGTTGATCTCCGAGAAGACGCGGCTGGGACCGGCGGTGCCGGTCGCCGTGAACGTCGCGAGCAGCGTCATCGTGCTCTGCTGCGCGGCGATCGCGAAGCCATCGGCGGTCGCGGCGATCGCGCGTGCCCAGCCGCACTCGCCGAGATCGTGCGCCCACTCCGCGGCGCCGGTCGCCGGATCGAAGCGCGCGACGTAGCCGTGATAGGCGGGATCGGTGTCGGGCAGCGTCGTCGTGCCCCACGTGGCCGTGGTGTTGAAGAGCCCGGTCGTGTAGACGTGGCCGCCGGCGGTCGCGATGCCGAGCGGATCGAAGCTCGGGTCGGAGGTCGCCCACCGCAGGTCGCCGTCGGGCGTGAAGCTCGCGACGAAGCCGCCGCCGCTCGTCATGTGGCCGCCGCCGAAGTCGACGATCCAGCCCTGGCCGAGGACGTAGACGTCGTCGTTCGCGTCGATCGCGAGGCCGTTCGGCAGCGTGTACTGCATCGCGTAGCCGAACACGTGCGCCCACCGGAACGTGCCATCCGATGTGAAGCTCGCCACGAAACCGTCCGCGTTGCCGACCGGCGTGAACGTATGGCCGCCGAGCACCAGCGCGCCCTGCAAGTAGCCGGCGACGTAGACGTTGCGATGCGAGTCGGTGGCGAGCGCGTTGCCGGCGCCGAGCCCGGTGCCGAGCCCGAGCGCGCAGGTCGAGCCGGGGCAGGCCATCGAGCCGCTGCCGCTGCCGCCGCCGTCGCCGCTGCCGCTGCCGCCGCCGTCGCCGCTGCCGCCGCCGCCGCCGCTGCCGCTGCCGCCGCCGCCGCCGTCGCCGTGGCCGTCGCCGTCACCGCCGCCGATGCCGCCGTCCCCCGACGCGCCGTTGCCGTGATGTCCGCACGCCGCGGTGAGCGCGACTGCCAGCGCGATCATCTTCATACCGGAGGGACGCGACACGGCGCGGGACCGTCTCACACTCGCGACGTGCGGCTTGTTACATCCGAGCGCAGCCGCGCGCGGAGGTGCTAGCTTGCAGGGCGTGAGGTCCTGCGCCGTGCTCGCTCTGGTCGCCGCGTGCGGCGCGTGCAACAACCCGTCGAACCTCGGCCCGGACGCGCCGCCTCGGCCCGACGCCGCGCTCGACGCGTTCATGTGCCCGGCGAATCGCTTCTTCACCGGCCAGTACATCGACTGGGACTCGAACAACAGCAGCAACTTCTGCGGCATCTACAGCGCCACGTTCGCGGTGCACGGCGACGCGAGCAACTCCAAGCCGACGAACCCGAACGGCCGCTTCCAGATCTGCCTCGACAACGCGATCCCGTCGCAGATCGACATCACGCCGTCGACCACGGCGTCGCAGTGCACGGTGCCGGCGAGCACGTATCCGCTGCCGGGGCTGGCCATCGCCGATCCCGAGGTCATCACGACCGGCCAGCTCATCAGCATGCAGAACTTCACGGTCGCGCGCGAGGCCACGCTCGGCTTCACGGTCGACACGTCGAAGGCGTTCGTGTACGTCAACGTCGACGCCGTCCCGCCCGCCACGCGTGCCGCGGTGTCGATCACGTCGAGCTCGGATCCGGCGCAGGCCTACACGATGTCGACCGGAACGTGGGCAGCCGGGACGACCGGCGACGCCGTGTTCTTCCCGAACGTCGATCCGACCGGCGGCACGACGACGGTCTCGATGCCGGGCGCGACGGTCGGCGCGGGCTCGGTGCCGATCGTCGCCGGCACGATCTCGTACGTCACGATCGTGGCGATGTGAACGCGTCGTACTCGGCGACGTCGTGGGCGCAGAACACGGTGACGTCGGGGTGGTTCGCGCGCAGCTCGCGCAGCGCCGACAGCGATGCGCGGCGCGCGTTGCCATCGGTCTCGACCGCGCGCTCGAACGCCTGAAAGCCGAGCGGTACGCGGCCGCTGCCGTCGAGCGCGTGGCGGTGGAAGTACGCGTCGCCGGCGTGGACGAGCCAGCTGTCGCGATCGCGCACGACGATCGCGGAGTGACCGCGCGTGTGGCCGTGCATCGGCACGAGCGCGACGTCGGCGTCGAGCCCGCGCAGCCGCGTGACCGCGGGCAAGCCGCGCCAGGTGTCGCCATCCTCGCGATAGAGCTCCCAGTGCGGGCCGTGTGCCCAGTGCGCGCGCTGGTAGCGCTCGCGGTCCTTGAACGTGCCGCGCGTCATCGCGGCGGCGTGCTCGCGCGCGTGGAGGTGAACGCGCGCGTCGGGGAAGTCGCCGAGGCCGCCGGCGTGATCGAGATCGAGGTGAGTGACGACGACGTGGCGCACGTCGGTGGGCGAGTATCCGAGCCCGGTGACCTGCGCGATCGCGGTCTCGGCGCGATCGAGCGTCGGACCGCACAGGGCGCGAAAGACCGCCGGCAGGCCGGTCGCGCCGGCGATGTCGCGCGTGCCGAAGCCGGTGTCGACGAGCACGAGCCCGTCGCGCTCGCTCTCGACGAGCAAGCAGTGCGCGACCATGTGGCCGCGCGCGAGCGACGGTCCGCCCAGCATGAACCCGGCGACCGGGCACATCGTGGCGCAGTTGAGGTGGTGGACGGCGCGGATCGTCATCGCCGGCGAGCATATCGCGCTTGACAGCTCGTCGCCGGCGTACTATTTAACTTTCAGGTTAATAAACCAAACGGTTAACAACGATGCAGCCCGCTCGTCTCGATGTCACGTTCGCCGCGCTCGCCGATCCCACCCGGCGCGCGATCCTCGCCCGGCTCGCCCGCGGCGAGGCCTCGGTCACCGAGCTGGCCGCGCCGTTCGACATGAGCCTGCCGGCGATCTCCAAGCACCTCAAGGTGCTCGAGCGCGCCGGCCTGGTCGCACGCGGCCGCAACGCGCAGTCGCGCCCGTGCAAGCTGGTCGCACGCCCGCTCGAGCAGGCCGCGCAGTGGATCGAGCGCTACCGCCGGTTCTGGGAAGACAGCTTCGACCGCCTCGACGACTACCTGCGCGAGCTGCAGGAGAAAGACGCGAAACATGCCCGACCGAAATCCAAGTAACGAGCTCGTCTTCGAGCGCGTGTTCGATGCACCGCGCGAGCTCGTGTTCGCGGCGTGGACGTCGCCGGTTCACTTGCCGTGCTGGTACGGCCCGCATGGCTTCACGACTGCCGTCGAGCGCATGGACGTGCGCTCCGGCGGCTCGGCGCAGCTCGTCATGCGCGGCCCCGACGGCACGCGCTATCCCGACGAGCTCGCGTACGAGGAGGTGGTCGCGCCCGAGCGGCTCGTGATCGTGCATCGCGCTCATCGCGAGACCGCCGAGCCGTCGCCCGTCGAGTTCCGCCAGATCGTCACGTTCGAAGACCGCGGCGCGCGCACGAAGATGACGATGCGGCTCGTGTTCGCCTCGGCCGAGGCGCGCGACGCGAACGTCCGCACGTATCACTCCGACGAAGGCGGCGTGCAGACGCTCGAGCGGCTCGGCGCTCACGTCGGCGAGATGAGCTTCTTCACCGAGACCGAGCGGCCGACGATCGTGATGACGCGCTTGCTCGACGCGCCGCGCGGCCTCGTGTTCGGCGTGATCACGCAGCCCGAGCACCTCGCGCGCTGGTGGGGGCCGCGCCGCACGCAGCTCGTCACATGCGAGGTCGACCTCCGCCCGGGCGGCCGCTACCGCTACGTGCTGCGCACGCCCGACGGCCGCGACGCGCCGTTCTCCGGCGAGTACCGCGAGGTGTCGCTCGCGCGGCTCGTGTTCACGCAGAAGTACGAGCCGGCGCCGGGCGAGGCCGCGGTCATCACGTGCACGCTGACCGACGTCGGCGACAAGACGCTGCTCGAGCTCGTGCAGGACGCGCGGTCGTTCGCGCAGCGCGACGCGATCCTCGCGACCGGCGCGAAGAGCGGCGCGGTCGAGAGCCACGATCGGCTCGCCGAGCTGCTCGGCGAGCTCGTCGTGCACGGGCGCGAGCTCGTGCTCGAGCGCGAGTTTGCGGCGCCGCTCCAGCGCGTGTGGGACGTGTGGACGAACCCCGAGCACCTCGCGCGCTGGTGGGGGCCACGCGGCTTCACGACGAAGAACTGGCAGCTCGAGCTGCGCGCCGGCGGGCGCGCGAGCTACGTGATGGTCGCACCCGACGGCTCGGAGTATCCGTTCGACGGCACGCACGTCGAGGTCGTCCCGCGCGAACGCTTGGTCACGCGCGGTGTGATCCACGGCGGCGTCGAGGTGACGACCACCGTGGCGTTCGCGGCGCGCGGCGACAAGACGCTGGTCAGCGTGCGCCAGACGTTCTCGAAAGAGACCGCGGCGACGCGTGGCTCGCGCATGGGCTGGACGCAACAGCTCGATCGCCTCGGCAAGCACCTCGCCGTCTGACCCCAGGTGGTACGCTCGGCTTAGTGTCGTCGTGGCGCTGTCGTGTAGCCGTTGCCGCGCTCGGTGCGGGTTGCGGCCGCGTCCACTTCGTCGATACCGGAGGCCACAACGTCGTGTTCGCGACCAGCGCGACCTTCGGCGGCGACCTCGGTGGACTGACCGGCGCCGACGCGATCTGCCAGAGCGCCGCCGAGTCGGCGAAGCTCCCCGGGACCTTCGTCGCCTGGCTGTCGACCAGCACCGTCGATGCCGCGAGCCGGCTCGTCCTGCCCGGCACGACGACGCGGGCGCGCGGCTGGGTGCGAACCGACGGCAAGCCGGTGAGCGACACCGTGTTCGACCTGCTGTCCGGGGCGATGTACTACCCGATCGCGCTCGACGAGAGCGGTGCCGATCTGCGCGCCATGAACCACGTCAACACCGGCACGGTCGCGGGCGGTGCGCTCGATCCGTCCGCGACACAATGCAGCGACTGGACGGCTGCCGATGCGGCCCAGATGTACACGCGCGGCGATCTCGGGCGCACCACGCAGAACTGGACCAACATCGGTACGATCAACTGCGCGACCGGGCTCGGCCACCTGTACTGCTTCCAGGTCGACTACGACACGCCGCTCGCGGTCACACCGGCGGATGGCCGCATTGCGTTTCTTTCGGCCGGCAAGCTCGATCCGAGCAAGGGGATCGCGACCGCGGACGCGTTGTGTGCGAGCGAGGCCCAAGCGCAAGCGCTTCCGGGCACGTTTCTCGCGATGCTGTCGACGCAGGCCCAGGCGGCTGCAGCTCGCTTCGATGGCGCCCAGGCGACGTGGGTGCGCACCGACGGCATCGCGCTGGCGGCGAGCGCGGCCGCCGTGCTCGCGGCGCAGCTCGACACGCCGCTCAACGTCGATGCCGCGGGCGCCTACCACTCGGGTCAGGTCTGGTGTGGATCGTCATCGCCCGGTACACCCGCCGCTGCGGCCGACGATTGCGGTGACTGGACCAGCGGGGCCCCTGGCCAGCAGGGCCTCACCGGCGCGTCCAGCTCGTCGGCCGCCGCGTTCGGCGCCACCACGAATACGTGCAGCACGCCGCTCGAGGTGTACTGCCTGCAAAAGTGACCGGGCGAGTTACTGCGAGCTGTAGACCGCGTGTGCGCTGACGAGCTCGACTTGCTGGTGCCGGGCCGGGCGTGCATTGTCCTGCGTGACGAGGTCGGCCGCGACCATCACGCCGACGGTGGCCACCGCCGCGGCGAGCGCGGGCAGCGAGCGCGGGCGCAGCCACGACCACCGCGCGACCAGCCAGTCGCGCAGGTCCCCGACCAGCGCCGATAGCCGCGCGCTCGCCTCGCGCGGCATGAGGCGCGCGATCGGAAACTCCTGCGGACCGCGATCGAACACGATCTCATTATTAGTCGTCGCCGACGGCGCGGTAGCAGTTTTCGCATCTGGGCCGCGAGAGCGGCGTAGCGTGCGCCGCACGCGCGTGTAGGGCAGGGTGCGCTTGCGCGCGGTGCGCCACATCCAAGGCCGCGGAAGGCAGCCCGGTCCGATCACGGTACGCCTCCGAGCACCGGCGCGGCCTCACCGCGCTCGCCGAACGCGCCGTTCTGCTGGTAGCGCTTCTTCTGCAGCTTGTTGAGCGCGACGCGCGCACGCCAGCCGACGTACGCGCGCGCGAACGGCAGCGCGTTGCGGCGATCGAAGAACGGATTCTTGAGGCCGCCGATCGTGACGAGCGCGAGCACCTGCTCGGACACCGAGACCGGGCAGCCCTCGAGCCGGATCACGTCGCCGCGCAGCTTGCCGCGCGCCTCGGCGAGCTTCTTGAAGATGTCGTCGCCGCGCGCCGCGTGCGGATCCTTGGTGTCGCGCTCCTTGTAGAGGTTCTCGATCGCGACCGGCTTGCCGTGCAGCTCGCCGGTCCAGTGCGCGCAGTCGCCGATGAACACGACCTTCTCGCCGGGCTTGGCCGGGATCTCGCCGTCGTACGCGCCGAACACGACGTGCAGGTGCGGCATCTTCTCGTCGGTCTGCTTGTCGAACACGCGCAGGATCTCGATCGCTTCTTCGATCGCGCCCGGGCAGCCGCCCCAGCAGTAGTCGCCGTGCTCGGGCTCGGGCGGCGGGCCCGCGTACGCCGAGATGTGCGTGCCCTCGAAGTACTTCTCGACGCGGATGAGGCCGACCTTGAAGCCCTTGCCACGGCGCTTCGCTTCCTCGAGCGAGACGTCGCCGGTGATCTGGATGTTCGCGAGGTCGGGCGTGCCGAAGCCGTGCTCGGTCGCGAGCCGGATGTGATCGACCGACCGGGCGTCGACGCCGATGATCGCGCAGCACACCGCGTCGAACGCGACCTGGCTGTTGCCCATGATGACGAGGCCGAGGTCGAACGGCGTCGGGGTCAGCATGCGGCCCTCGCCGGCAGTGATCGCGTCGATCGCGATGAACTGCGGCTGGATGATGTGCTGGAGGTCCGCGATCTTCTCGTTGAGCTTGTGATCGTGATCGATCAGGCGATGGCGATCGTCCTGGATGCCGATGTAGTTCTTGAGCGAGAACGTCACGGTCGTCCACGGGTGCGCCTTGAACTTCGGGCAGTTCACGAAGAAGTCGGCGCGCGCGATCGGCTCGGGCGTGAAGATGTAGTCGCGCAGCCGCTGCGGATGCGACAGCGGGATCTCGACCTGCTGCTCTTCCTCGAAGTGATACTTCTTGATGCCGACCTTCTTCAGCATCGCGTCCCAGCCGCTCTCGCGAAACGCGACGCGGCTCGGCACCGTGATCCCGCAGCGCTCGCCGGCGGCGAGCTCCGTCATCTGCCCGCCCCCGACGTCGCGCAGCGCGCGCAGCACGCCCTCGCCGAACTCCGGCCGCGTGAACGCGTAGGGGAACATCGGACCGGCCGCGACCAGGTTCGGCTTGACGAGCGTGCGCCCGTGCGGCGAAAGGCCGAGCTCCTCGAGCCCGGCGCGGATGATCTGCCGGATCTTCTCGGAGTCGTACTCGCGGCAGGACCGGATGATGACCTTGGGCTGCGCCGGGATCCTCATGGGATGAGGGTAGCACCGCCAGCACCGCGAACTGCGAGCTGCGCAGCTCAGGGATGCGCGGGAGTTGGCGTCGGCGCGACAGCGGGCGCCGGAGCAGGCGGCGGCACGTCATCCGGCGGCACGGGCGCCGCAGGTGGCGGCGGCACGGCCGTGGCCACCTCGCTGCGCGCGATCCAGCCCTCGACCGCGGTGAGATCGTCTTCGGCGATCGTATCGAGCTTGTCTTGCTTCTCCTGGGTCTCGTACACGAGCTTCTGCAGCTCGTCGCCCTTGCCGTCCTTGACGAGGTTCGCCGTGGTCGGCCCGAGCTGCGCGTCCCATTGGCGCAGGCCGGACACGGCGTCGTGCGCCTCGTCGAGCGCGTGCTTGACGTCGCCCGGCAACGTGCGGCCGGCGAGCTCGCGCAGGATCGCGGCGCCGCGGCGGTCGAACGCCGCGACCTTCGCGTCCTCCTGCTTCGCGAGCGCGTGCAGCTGGTCTTCGAGCAGGGGCACGTTGTTCGGCTTCGAGCACGCGGACAGCGAACCGAGCGCGACAGCAACTGCGATGGCGAGCAGATTGGATTTCATGACTACGCGCCGGTCATCTCACTCGCGCGGGCTCGGCGCAAGGGCTTCGGCCTCGTCGCTCCACGCGCTGCCGTGCGCGTCGAGCTCGTCCACGTAGCGCACGAACTCGGCATAGAACGGATGATCGCCGAGCGTCGCGGAGTCGGCGACGACGAGCAGGAACCGGCGCGCGCGCGTCAGCGCGACGTTCATCCGCCGCGTGTTCGCGAGGAAGCCGAGCTCGCCGTGGTCGTTGCTGCGCACGAGGTCGACGATCACCGCCTCTTTCTCGCGGCCCTGGAAGCCGTCGACCGTGCCGACCTCGACGCCGGCCGCGCGCTCCTCGCGCAGGAGGTCGCGCAGGCGCCGCGCCTGCGCCGAGTAGGCGGCGATGATCGCGAGATCCGTCGGCCGCACGCCGCGCGACAGCAAGCGGCGCGCCTCGGCGGCGACGCGCTGCGCGTTGCCGGTATTGAACGTGCTCGGATCGAAGCTGTACGCGGGCAGGTTGTTGAGCGAGCCGCCGGGATCGAAGTCGGTGCGCTCCTCGATCCAGTCCTTGCCGGCGGTGTCGACGAACCACATCGGCTTGCCGCGCGCGGGATCGGGGATCACGCCGAGATCCTCGAGCACGTGGCGCGCGACCTCGGGCGCGGCGCGCAGCCGGCCCTCGTACATCGCGCGCGACGGGAACGTCATGATGACCTCGTGCATGCGGTGCTGCTGCTCGAGCATGACGACCGCCGCCGCGCTTCGCGCGACGTCGGTCGCTTCCGTGACACGGGGCGCGTCGCGATGCGCCGCGACGAGGCGCTCGAAGATCGTGGTCGCGAGCGCGGCCTCGGCGCGCACGCCGCCGACGATCACCGGGCCGAGCTGGTGCGGATCGCCGGCGAGCACCGCGACCTTCGCGCGCGACAGCGGCACGAGCAGCAGCGGATCGGGCGCCTGCGTGGCCTCGTCGACGACCGCGCAGTCGAACACCGCCTCGCCGAGAATCGGATGGTCGCAGCCGACGCAGGTCGCGAGCACGACATCGGCGCGGTCGACGATCGTGCGCTCGGCGTTCGCGATCTCGCGCGCCGCGTCGCGGTCGAGCTGGCGCGCCTCCTGCCACAGCGCCTTCGCCTCCGCGCCGTACTTGCCGATCGCGCTCTTGCGCAGCGCGCGAGCGCGGTCGCGCCACTCGCGCGCGAGGTCGAACGCGCCGTCGCGATCGATCTGCGCGTCGATCGTGAGCGAAACCAGCTCGGGCGAGACGCGCGCCGGGTGGCCGAGCCGGATGGCACGCACGCCCGCGCCCGCGAGCCGCATGCCGAGGTTGTCGACCGCGGTGTTCGACGGCGCCGCGCACAGCACGCGCTCGCCGCGCGCGACGCGCTGGCGAACGATCTCGACGAGCGTGCGCGTCTTGCCCGTGCCGGGCGGTCCCCACACGAGCGCGAGGTCGCCCGAGCGCAGCGCGCCGTCGACCGCGGCGCGCTGGCGGTCGTCGAGCGCGGTGTCGAGCGGCTCCCAGCTCGTCGCCGCGAGCGGCCGCGGCGGCTTCGCGAGCGCGCAGACCTCGCGGATGCGCGCGAGATCCGAGTTCGCGAGCGCGGCCTGGGCGCGCTGGATCGCGGCATCGCCGCGGTCGAACGTCAGCTCCGGCGCTTCGGGATCGAGCGCGTACTCGCGATCGACCTCGTCGACCGCGCGGTCGAGCATGAGCCACACGCTCTGCTCCTCGCGGCGCTCGAACACGCCGCGCACCGCGCCGGGCTCGTCGGGCTGCTCGGCCCACAGCCGCACCGGGTCGCCGGGCGCGAGCCGCATGTTGTCGAGGTCGATCGAATCGGGCACCGCGACGCGCACGCGGACACGGTCGCCGTGCGCGGACATCTCGTCGACGATGCGCAGGTGCGCGAGCGCGACGCCGAGCGCGACCCGCTCCGCGAGCGATCGCCCGCTGCGCTCCATCGCGATCCGCGCGCGCGCGGCCATCCGCTCGGCGCGCCAGGCGCCGGCGAGCGACGACAGCCAGTCGGTCGCGGACGACACGCCGGTAATGTAGCGTACTCGCATGATGACGCGGCTCTCGCTCCTGTTTCTCGTCGCTTGCGGCTCGTCGGTGCCGCCGGCTGCGCCCCCCGTGCCGGCACCTCCGCCCGCTCCCGTTTCGCCCCAGGAGGCACCCGCCGTGACAGACGAGACTCGCGCGCGCGACTTCATCGCGAAGCTCGCCCACCACGACTACGCCGGCGCCGCGGCGGCGTTCGACGATCGCATGGCCAAGGCGGCGTCGGCCGATCAGGTCGCCGCGATGTGGGGCAAGCTCGAGGCGCAGGTCGGCGCGCTCCAGCAGGTCGACGCCGTCGCGATGCAAGCCGTGCAGGACTCGCACGTCGCGGTCGCGAAGGTGACGTTCGAGCACGCGCCGCTCGTCCTGCGCGTCACGATCGATCCGCACGGCAAGGTCAGCGGCTTCTTCATCGCGCCCGGCGAGCAACCCGAGCCGAAGTGGGATCCGCCGCCGTACGCCAAGCGCGACGCGTTCGACGAGATCGACGTCACCGTCGGCAAGCTGCCGGGCACGCTGTCGCTGCCCAAGGGCGCGACCCACGTGCCGGCGGTCGTGCTCGTGCACGGCTCGGGTCCGAACGATCGCGACGAGCACATCGGTGAGCTCGCGCCGTTCAAGGATCTCGCGTGGGGGCTCGCGAGCCGCGGCATCGCGGTCCTGCGCTACGACAAGCGCAGCAAGGTCGATCCGTCGGGCATCCGCACGCAGCGCGACGAGGTCGACGAGGCCGCGCATGCCGCGGTCGCGCTGCTCGCGGCGCGCCCCGAGATCGATCACGCGCGCATCGCGCTGCTCGGCCACAGCCAGGGCGGTTACCTCGCGCCGCGCATCGCGAGCGAGGACAAGGCGATCAAGCGACTCGTGATCCTCGCCGGTCCGACGCGCCCGCTCGAGGAGTCGGTGCTCGCACAGTTCCGCTACATCGCGTCGCTCCAGCCCGGCGACGCGCAGCTCGCCGAAGCGATCCGCCAGGCCGAGAAGTTCGCGATGACCGTACGCTCGTCCTCGCTCAAGCCGGACCAGCAGGTCGAGACGCCGTTCGGCGGCATCGCGATTCCGGGGGCGTACTTCCTCGACGTCCGCGACTACTACCCCGCGAAGGTCGCAGCCAAGCTCGCGATCCCGATCCTCGTCTTGCAAGGCGAGCGCGACTACCAGGTCACGATGGCCGACGACTTTCCGGCGTGGAAGTCGGCGCTCGGCAAGCGCCCGCACGTGACGTTTCATACCTACCCGACGCTCGGCCATGCGTTCACCGAGGGCGGCCAGCCGCCGTCCCCGGCCGATTATGGAAAGCCCGGCCACGTCGACGCGCAGGTGATCGACGACCTCGCGGCCTTCCTGACCACCCCTTGACGTCATATATAGTCGCAGCCGCCATGCCCGCATCGACCGCTCCCGAGCGCCTCGTACGCAAGACGACCTCGATCGCGCAGCTGTTCGCGACGCGCGTGAAGGACACGCCCGAGCGCGAGGCCTACCGCTATCCGGTCGGCAGCGCGTGGCGGTCGATGACGTGGCGCCAGGCCGGCGACCGCGTCAAGGCGATCGCCGCCGGCCTGCTCGCGCTCGGCGTCTCGCCCGAGCAGCGCGTCGGCATTCTCGCGAACACGCGCGTCGAGTGGCTGCTGTGCGACCTCGGGATCCTGTCGGCGGGCGGCGCGACCACGACCGTGTATCCATCGTCGACCGCCGAGGAGTGCGCGTTCATCCTCGCCGATTCCGAGACGCGCTACGTGTTCGCCGAGGACGCGAAGCAGGTCGACAAGCTGCGCGCGCACCGCCGCGAGATGCCCGCGCTCGAGAAGCTGATCATCCTCGACGGCCAAGGTGACGGCGACTGGGTGATGACGCTTGCCGAGCTCGAGCAGAAGGGCGCCGAGCACCTCGCCAAGGATCCGCGCGCGGTCGACGACGCGGTCGAGGCGATCGAAGGCCGCCACCTCGCGACGCTCATCTACACGTCGGGCACGACCGGCAAGCCCAAGGGCGTGCGCCTGCTTCACGAGTGCTGGGCGTACTGCGCCGACGCGATCGACGCGTGCCGGCTGTGGGGCCGCGACGACGTGCAGTACCTGTGGCTGCCGATGTCGCACTCGTTCGGCAAGGTCCTGATGTGCGGCCACATCGCGTCGGGCTCGGTGACCGCGGTCGACGGCCGCATCCCGAAGCTCGTCGAGAACCTCGCGGTCGTGCGGCCGACGATCATGGCCGCCGTGCCGCGCATCTTCGAGAAGGTCTACAACAAGATCGTCGAGAGCTCGAAGCAGGGCCATCCGATCAAGCAGAAGATCTTCGAGCTCGCGATCGAAGCCGGCCGCGAAGGCTCGAAGGTGCGCCAGCAGGGCAACGAGCCGACCGGCCTGTTGCGGTGGAAGCTCGAGCTCGCGAACCGGCTCGTGTTCGATCGCATCAAGAAGACGTTCGGCGGCCGCGTGCGCTACTTCATCTCGGGCTCGGCGCCGCTGTCGCGCGAGATCGCCGAGTTCTTCCACGCGTGCGGCATCCTGATCCTCGAGGGCTACGGCCTCACCGAGACCAGCGCCGCCAGCTTCGTCAACCGTCCCAACAAGTACGCGTTCGGCACGGTCGGGCTGCCGATGCCCGGCACCGAGGTCAAGCTCGCGCCCGAGGACAGCGAGATCCTGATCAAGAGCCCGGGCGTGATGCACGGCTATCACAACCTGCCCGAGGCCACCGCCGAGGCGCTCACGGGCGACGGCTGGCTGCGCACCGGCGACATCGGCGAGATCGATCCGCGCGGCTTCTTGCGCATCACCGATCGCAAGAAGGACCTCATCAAGACCAGCGGCGGCAAGTACATCGCGCCGCAGGCGATCGAGGGCAAGCTCAAGGCGACGTGCCCGTTCATCAGCCAGGTGATCGTGCACGGCGACAAGCGCAACTTCGTCACCGCGCTGGTCACGCTCGACGAAGAAGCGACGATGAAGTGGGCGAAGGACCACGGCATGAACGGCAAGGGCTACACCGACGTCGTCAAGCTGCCCGAGATGAAGCAGCTACTCGAGCCGTACTTCGCCGAGGTCAACAAGACGCTCGCGAAGTACGAGACCGTGAAGCAGTTCGCGATCCTGCCCAAGGACCTGTCGGTGGATGAAGGCGAGCTGACGCCATCGCTCAAGGTCAAGCGCAAGGTCGTGGAGAAGAAGTACGCGACGCTGCTCGACAAGATGTACGAGGGCACGGTCGCCGACATGAGCGCGTGAATGAACGCGGTCGTGCGAGCGTTCAACCCGAACATGCGATTCGCCGTCGTCTTCGCGCTGGTGGTCACGTCTCGGGTCGCCGCGGCCGATCCGAAGGACTTCATCGACGACGCCAAGCTGCTCTCTCGGGTCGCCGCG
>Ga0335083_10002968_pt1 | contig 22201 bp, 18 predicted proteins | sample Lox_Sample_42_FD_206716 | JGI IMG/M metagenome (GOLD analysis project Ga0335083, IMG submission 206716) | Soil microbial communities from Loxahatchee National Wildlife Refuge, Florida, United States - Lox_Sample_4.2 | ecosystem: Environmental > Terrestrial > Soil > Wetlands | place: USA...
ACATGATCATCGCGCGCCTCCGCCTCACGATTGCCGCAGTCGCGGCGACTGCGGCGCGTCGTGGACCTCGACGATGTCTCCGGCCGGGGGCCGCCTCACGATTGCCGCAGTCGCGGCGACTGCGGCGGCGTGGCAAAGGTCGAGGAGGCCGCGTTCCAAATCCGCCTCACGATTGCCGCAGTCGCGGCGACTGCGGCTCGATAAGGAGTCCAGGGTCGCCGCTGGTACCGATCCGCCTCACGATTGCCGCAGTCGCGGCGACTGCGGCTTTACAGGCGAGGTCTGTCCCCACTCTTCGTACTGCCGCCTCACGATTGCCGCAGTCGCGGCGACTGCGGCAACTGGGACTGGACTACACCGAGGACGGCTACTGGGCCCCGCCTCACGATTGCCGCAGTCGCGGCGACTGCGGCTCGCTCCCTGGAACACCTTGAGAATCAACACCTGCCGCAACATATTGCGAGCGTGAGGCAGGTTGAAGCGTTAACACATAAATGAGTCGGGAATTAATCATTGCCAATTACCTGTATTTCCGGGCGAATTTACCGTGCGAGCGTCCGTGCAGGCCAGCGCCAGCATTTCCGCACTCGCACTGCCATCGCCGCATTCAGGCGCAGTCGTCGCGATGTCAAATAACAGCAATCATGGTTAGCCAATGGCGGAAGCTAACTGGTCGGTGGGCGATGCCCGGAATTATTCAACGCCTTCTGCAAAAACTTGCAAGCCTGAAAATCAAATGATTGTCACACGCGAGCGGACTTCGTAAGGCAATCCCATCGCGTCAATAATCAGGCTCGCGTCACTGCTGCTTGGACCGAGCGAAACGAATAATACTTGGTCTTCTTCGTGGTCGAGCAATGGCTGAAGTTCGGCTTTCAATTTTGCCAATCGCAAATCATCCAGTGGACATTCAAAAACGGAGTATTGCAGCCGCACGCCAAAACCCTCCAGCGAGCGCGCTACTTTCCGCAACCGTTTCGGGTCGCTGATGTCGTAGCTCACCAAATAACGGATGCGGCTCATCGCGTGACAAATCCGTGATAGGTCAAAGCCTCGCCGCGAACGAATCGCCACAACTGGCGCGCTTGCACTTCGAGCATTCGGCGATAGGCCATTTTGTAACTGAATTCCGGGTGGCTGACTTCCGTATCCAATCGCCGAAACCACGCTTCCCAAAATGGTCGTCGGCCTTTGTCGGTCAAAAATGTCCCGTTCGCGCTTTTGATGAAGTCCTCCGGGCCAAGTTCGCCGCGATTGATGAGGCTGATGGCCACGCTATCCGCGATGAGCGGGCGAAATTCCTCCATCAAATCCAGGGCCAGCGCCGGACGGCCATAGCGCGGCTGGTGCATGAAACCGAGAAACGGATCAAGTCCGACTGAATAACAAACGCCTGTCAATTCCTTCGCCAACATGGAATAGCCCAGCGAAAGCAAGGCGTTCACCGGATCACGCGGCGGACGGCGATTGCGCCCGCGCCAGTCGAATTTCCAATCTTCGCGTTGTTTCAGCATGGACTCGAACTGCTCGAAGTAGAGCGCCGCCGCGCTGCCCTCGATGCCGAGCAACGCCGTCAAGTCGCGAGCCGTTTCAGTCGAATCGCGGAAACTCGCCATCAAGCTCGTCACGCGGTCCGGCACGTCGCCGTTGCGCATGAGCATCACGCGCTGGTTATGAATCTTGGCACGGATGACTTCGCGCGCCAGTTGCAATCGCACGCCGGGCAATTCAAACAACCGATATTGCCCGCGCCTGGCGTCCACGCCGCTGGCTGGCAATCCACCCAACATGCCGAGAAACCGTCCTGCCGGCGAAAAATAGGAAACGTCAATACCCAATTCCAGGCACGTTGAAACAGCCTGCGCCGTCATTTGAACCGCGCCGTAGCAATAAATCGCCCGCACCTGCTGGCCGGGCAACTTGCGAACGTCCTCACCCTTCACGCTGACGAGCAATTCATCCCCGCGCTGGCCGATTTGCGCGCCGGGTGTCTGCACCACCAGCACCTCGCCGTCGTCGCCTTCGGGTCGCGGTGGTTGCAACGTCGGTTCTTTGTCCGTGGACTCGGCGGCAAAATCCAGTGCCTCAAGAATCCGGTCGCGGACGGCATCTTCGGATTGGGCGATGAAACTGAATTGAATCTGTCCATCGGCGGGCGGCGCTTTGCGCCGTTTCGACCACCAAAAAGATTCATTCGGAAGACATATCGGATAGGCGGAACAGCCAAGGCAGCGTGGATCATTTTTCAGCGGCGGCGGGCAATGGCCGGAGGCGGCGAGCGCTTTTGCATCGGCGATGGCTTGCCGGGTTTTCGCCAGCATTTCCTCATTGATTTCCACCGGCACACGGCGCTTGTCGGCGGCGTAGTAAATCACCGCGCCGGAAACTTTCACTCCATGTTCCTGCAATAGCAGGGCATACGCGCCAACTTGCATTGTCTCCGGCTCGCGCGCTTCACGTTCGCCTTCGCTGTTACGCCGGGCCGAACCCTTTTTGTAGTCCACGATTTGTGCGCCTTCCGGTCCGCCCTCCACCAAATCCATCACGCCAACAATGCCCAGCGATTCGCTTTCCAGGCGCAAGCTGCGAAGGTGTGTTCCTTCCGGCAGGTTTTCGCCCAGGGCTTTTGCTTTTTCTTCATCCAGCTTGGACGGTGCGTCCACATTGCGATGCGTGGTTGAACCTGCAACCGTATCGGCGCTTTCCTGAAAAATGTTTTCAACCCACTGGAAATAAAACAGTCGTGGACAATAAACGTAATTGTTGAGACGACGCACCGGCATCACCGGCTGGGATTCCAGCCCGGCGTTGACTTGAATCGGCGCTTCGCTCATGGCGGTTACATTGGCACGTCATCGTCGCCGCGTTCCCATTGTTCGATTCGGGCGCGGTTAAGTTCTTCGACGCGGAGCCAATCCTTGCCCTCACGCCGCTCATTTCCTTTGATCGTTCCCCAAAGGCCGCGCCCGCTGGCAAAATTCTGCCGGCCCGAAACTTCGGCCTTATCAAAGTCAGCCACGCCGCCGAGGTCTGAGTAGAAATTGGGTCTCGCTTCGGCAAGCAAATCCTCGCGGTGCTTCTCGTTCGGGACGATGATTTCCGGCGGCTTCTTTCCCCAACGCGCCTTCTCGCGAATGTTATCTGCACGGACAAGAAACTTGCCGCTCTTGTTTTCGCTGCGGACGCGCAAATGAATTTCGCCGCTCTCGGGTGCGGCAATGGCGCGAAGGCCGAGATTGATTGCCGCATTGATGTCCGCTTGAAACGGGTTGCCCCGCAGAGGAACAAAGATTGGGCCGCCAGCCACCGGCGCGAGAAGTGTTCGCCACTTCGGGCGCTTTGGGCGGTCTTTCAATAAATCTGCGTTCAATTTCTTCAGCATCCCGAAAAGTTGCTGCACCCGCTGACTTTCGCGGCGCTCTGTCTTGCTTAACTTCTTTGCGCGTTCTGGATCGGCCAACCGGTCAAGGTGTTTTTTCCATCGAAACTCTTTGGCATCCTCCGGCGTAAGTTCTACCGCGCGGAAGCCGGCAACACCAGTCAGCGAACAGAATTTCGAGGTGTCAGCAGGCCATTCCTCCAGCACGCGCAAGCCATACACCTCCTGAGAAAGCTGGATGAGTTTGTCGCGCAAGTGACGCCGACACCATTTCATCAGCCGCACATTTTCGCTACGGGAGCGCCCCTGACTCATCTCGTAGTATTTGAGGTTTTCGATAACCACGAAATCTACTGGTTCGCGTCCCGGGATGCGTTCGTATTCGCCGTGGATGTCATGCTTCTCGCGCTCCGCCGCGCTTGTTGTGTGTGGACGCAGGCGAACGCCCAAAGCTTGAGCGAGGATTAGATGCGCAGTTTGATTCACACGCTGTTCCTTGAGCGCGTCCAGTCGGTCAAGCAACTCTGGGCATGGGTCGGGCAATTCGATGCCGCGTTTGCTACGTCCAAGATTGGCTGGCGTGCCCGGTTCTTGGCGGAGGGCGCGGTTAAGTGACTGACATCGCTGGCGCAGAGATTCAAGTTGTTCGAGGCGCTTCATCGAGAGGCCGCGCTGTCCGGCGAGGAGTTTTGGCCGGTTATCCGTGCCGCGCTCGGTTTGTTGCAGAACATGATTCTGAGTGTCGTTCTGTCGCTTCACCCATTCCCAACGCCTGCCGCGCAATGGCTGGATGCGATCCGCGATGTGCACAAGTTCGCGCTTGATGATTTCGCGTTCAGACTCAATTTCCGCTTTGATGCGCGTTGCAACAGCGGCCCATGCCTCTTTCTCCGCCAGAGATTTAATTTCGTTTAGCCATTCGGTGCGCTCCAACAATTCCTGGCCTCGGTCTTTTTCAGCTTTCAACTCTTCCGCAGCCCGCATTGTGATGGCTTCAGCTATTTGCTCTTTGGTCCGCGTCCGGCGTTTCTCGAAAGCCGCCCTTTTCTTCTCATCTGGCTCATCGTAAGCGACGCAACTCCAGCTTTGCAGCCGCGCCAGTCGCGCCTGCGCCCTGCGGAGAGCGTAAAGCAGCCGGTCGTTGATTTCGGGAAAGGAATACCGGCAGTCGTTAGAGCCGAGCAATTTGTCCGGCTGAAGGCCGAGCGCGGTGCAAATGTCCCTCGACTCCTGCCATTCGCCGGGCGCAAGATTTCTCCCTCGCTCGCCGGACAATTCTTCCTGCGGTTCTGGATTCCCGTTGCGGAACACCTTGGCATCCTCGCCGGGTAGCCGCAGCATCCCGGTCGCCCGAACGGTGGCCCACCAAGTCTTGCTGCCATCATTGCCGAGCATTCGACTTTGAGGCTTGGGCGCATTGCCAGGCGTGGCTTCTAAAAGCGCAAACGCTCCCGCATCCCGTTGGCCCAAGTCCACCGAGAGGCAGAGGAATGGTTCGCTGCTTTCCCACCAAGGCCGTGATCGAGTATTTGCGTCCGGCGTGGATGGCCAGCGAAGCCAGGAAGAGTTTTTGAAATTAGGACCGAACTGATTGGCGTCCCAGCGTGCCGCCTTACCAAGTTGACGAGCCACAGCAGCGTCTTCAAGAGTGAGCGGAAAATTGAGCAGAATGCTTCGCTCGCCCGAAGCTGTTACTTCCGGCATCAACGCCACGGCCGTGCATTCGGCGAAAGTCGCCGGACGCAATTTGCCCTTTTCTTTCTTTACCAGTCCGGCTTTCAAACCGAGTGCTGCCATCATCGCCTGCTGCCATGCTGATTCCTTTCCTTCGGTGTCAGATTTGAGCTGGTCGCGCAACAAACGCGGCGCTCCAAATTGGATTCGCACCCAGCGTGGCGCCCACTTGCCATCCACCTTGTCCGCGATTTCCGCTTCCAGATAGTTTTTGTCGTGGCAAAGCCGGTTCTTTTTAGTCAGGTCGCTCACATCCGAAAAGTAAAACTGCCGCCGCGAATGGACGGCGTCAGCGGGAGTGAGTCGAATGGGGTCGCGCAGGCGTTCGATTTCCGCAAGTAACTCGCGCTCGTCGGTAAGAGCTTGAAGCGGGTCGGTGCAAAACTCTGCACCTTCTGAAAGTCCGGCAGCTTTACGCCACTGTGTAAGAGTTGCCGCGTCGGGTTCACGCCAGATAATCCAATTCGCTTCTTCCACGAGCGCGTCGAACAAAACCGGACTGCCGATGGTTTCAGCGTTCTCCTTTTTGTAATCGGTGAGTCGTCTCCACAGTTCCTCGCGCGCCTCGTTGCTGTAGCCTTGTCCTGGTTTCAATGCCTCGTTCCACAGCTTTCGGATGTCGCGAAAGCCACGAATCGTGCGTGGGTGCAGGCCATATTCCACCTCAACGCCTTCGGCCATCGAGTATTCCTGCGCGAGGTCGGAGCGCAAAAGTTCCTCAAGCCGCGCAATGCGTGGGTCGCCGGCAAGAACTGGTGGGCGCTGTTCATCTTCACCGGCAGCGCCTCCGCTCCATTTCTTCGTCTCTCCGCGTTGGTATTTGTGCTGTGCCAGTTTCTGGTTTCGGTCATCCTCGCGCTCCTTGGCTTTGTCATCCACTTGATGGATTGCTTTCAACGCTTCTTTGAATGCTGAAACATCGAAATCCAACCACTGTGGCAATCCAGAATCATTGCCGCCCCACTCCGGCAGACTGGTGAACGCGCGGAAGACGTAGCCTCTACGCCCACGCGCCAACTCAATGGCGTCGCCACCCAAACGTGTGAATAGAACTTCTGGTGCATCTGCCGTTTTTGGCTTTTTGGTTTTCGATGCTTCTTCTTTGGGAAACGAAACCTTGAGCAGTTCTGCTGTAAATGCGCTTGGGAATTGTTTGAAGAGCATGAATGCTTCAACCCTGTCCGCGATTCCACGATTGTTCGCCGGAATCTTCGGAAGAGAATCCGCCGCCATCGCTTTTATCCGTTGAGTGATGTCAGCCAATTCCTTTTCCGCAGTCGCGTGTTTTGAGAGCAAAGCTGAAACTCGGTTGCTCATTTCAGTGTCCGCCTCTGTGCCAAAAGCTTGCTGGAAGTGAATGACTGATTTCAGAAGCCGTTCGCGTGCGGGTTCGCCCTCAAACGGCTTTGCGCCTCGACTGAGATTTACGACCCAGCCAAGTTCAGCCTGCTCAGAAAATGATTCCAGCTCGGACTGAGTGGAAAGATTGTGGAGATCGGTCTTAAGGCGATTTTCTCCGCGTTCCCGCAGGTCAGCAGTCGCATCGAAAGGAAAACTGCCGGTGTATTTTGGGTTGCAGAAACGATCAAACATCCAACGACCTTGATTCTTGATTGGATTGTCTCCGTCGCAGACAAACAGCAATTCTGCAAAGGCCAAATCTTGTCCTTCACTGGAAGCTTCGCAACCTGCGCGGGCAGCGTTGAAGCAATCTTCTGGTGATGCGTCCTTGTTGCCGGGACTCAAGTAGGGCACAACCGAATCCCGCAACCCACGTCGCCACACTCCGCGGCGACGAAACTGTTCCCAAACGTAGAGTGGTTCTTCGCCATCAACAGTTGGTTTGGTTGTCATCTTTTCCCGCAAGTCGCGTTGTTTGGGGCACGAGTCTCCCGCCAGCGCGAGCAGGCAGAGGATGTAATAATTCACCGCGTGCTGAAACAATTCGTGGTGCTGCCAGAGCACATTAAGGTTCAATTCTTGCTTTTGGTCGTCGAAAACCTTGCTAACACGGCCTTGATAAATGCGGTTCATTTTGGATTGTTGATTGAACGTGGATGCCACGGCGGAATTTTCAGCCGGACGCGGCGGTGTGACACGCCGCTCAATGTGCGGTTCAACTGCCGCGCAATTTCCCGGTCAGAGCGCGTGCCGAGCAATTTTTCTTCATCCGCCGTCCAATCCTGCAACTTGGGATCGGCTTTGGGAATGTGAAGCAGTTCGCGGCGTTGGGTGACGGCGGCAACGGAACGACTAATCCGGCGGGCGACTTCCACATCCGGCGCTGTTCCGAGCAATCGGAGTTCAGCCGTCGTCCAGGAGACACGCGAATTTTTAGGACCGGCATACGCAGGAACACTCAGTGACCGGCGCTTGAAGGTCGCGACGTATTCAGGGCAGCCGATTTGTTCCGCCGCTTTCCGGTCGGACATGGTGCCCAGCAGGGCGAGTTGTTTTTGTGTCCAGACGTGGCGCGTCGGCGAAAGAATGCGCAGGCGGATGCGACGCTTATGAACAGAGACAACGCTTCGGCCAATTTGCTTTGCCACTTCCACGTCCGGCATGGTGCCCAACAATTTGTCTTCTGCGTGCGTCCACGGGTGAAATTCTGGATTGAAGAACGGGATGCCGAGTTTTAGACGCTTGTGACGCACATTTTTGACCGTGCGGCCGGTTAGCTCGGCCACTTTGCGGTCTGGGTAATGGCCAAGCATGGCAATCTCGCCGGATTTCCACTGGTGGTAATCGGGATGCTTGAACGGAATACCAAGCTGGCGTCGCCGATAGGCCACCTGATAGCGGGGTCGTTTGAGCAGCATGGCGACTTGTGCATCTGGCCTGACCCCGAGAAGTTCATCGTCTTTCGCATTCCATTTCTTGAGAAAGCTGATGTGCTTGCGATGCCGGCGGGCGGCAACCGCCGTGACGGTGCGGCCAAATTTTCTAGCAAGGGCGCGATCCGATTTGCTTCCCAACAACCGTTCTTCTTCCGCCGTCCAGTGACGGTTCTTCGGCAGTGCTATGCCATTGATACGGTTCATGGTTGGGACGTTTTGGCCAGTGGAAGTTTTATATCCGATTTGGCGAGCACACACTAGCCAGAAATGGTCACGCAATTGGTTTGGTTTTTCAGAACGGCGCGATTTTTTAACATTTTCCAAGTCACGCTTCGGTCTGGCGTTGGCGGCGGGAAGCGGCAGGCGGTCGGTGGAACGCCTGAGTGAAGCCGCGCGCCGGAGCGACGATGCCAATGACAGACCGAAGCGAACGCGACTGCGCTTTACCCTTGTCCGTTCGCGACGAGCGCGCGGTGGTCGCGGACAGTGAACCAAAAATCTTTTTCCACGCTGACCGCGTGAAGGTCAAGATTCGTCTGCACCTCGTTGCAGAGACGACGGAATTGGTCAGGAGGAAGTCGGACGAAAGATTGCAGGCTCGTCGTTTTGAAGTTTTGGCAACCTGCTGCATACCCCGTGCAATCCATTCTGAAGCATAGCAGAATCTGCCGGAGGATATCCTTGAAAATATTGTGACCAGCCGGTCTCTCTTGAAAGCGAGCGTGGCTTAATTTCGCCAAGACGTTTTCCACGCGACTGTTCGCGGGTAACAAATAATTCGTAACCGGCAGTCCTAATCCAAAAAAGTTCCAACGGCCCAAGCTGGCCGGATTTTCGGCACCAAGCGTAGTGAGGATTCTGGAGAAGCAATGCATCAAGGCGCGCAGCGACTTCACTTTGGACATCGCCTTCGACGAAAAGCGTGTAATGCAAACCTAGAGGGCCTTCGTCTGGTGCGAGCATTGCAAATTGGGGAGACGACGTGCCGAAGGCTTTATGAATGGCTTGCGCAACGAAATGTTCCGAAAGTTTTTCACCACAGTAGTCGGAGATATTTCCGGCGCGTCCAAGAAAACGCAGCGATGGCGTTAGGCCGACAAATCCTGTCACTTCAATTTGATCGTGCAAGCGATAGCGCCAAAGTCCGCCGCCCGTTGTCACGACCACTTCGTAAATTCTATTTTCTTTCAACTCATGCCCCAAACAAACCCGGCCTTCTTCGTCAACGAATTCAAAAAAATGCGAATGGATGGCGAGCGGAAACGAATTTGAAAATGGAATAGTCACAACACACTCCGTTGCCAGCAATCCCTTGGACTCGATGAACACGGCCGGGAAACGGCGTTCAAGGTCGGCCTTCGCAAGTTTTGCGTGTCCATCGCCCCAGCAACTAATGATCTCCAAATGCGGCCAAATGGTTTTGGGGTCCGCTGGATTTGCATTTCTCAATTGTCTCGCGCGTTCTGGCATTGCGTGGAGTTTCAGTGACCTAATAACCGTTGGCGGCAGCAAATTTACATAACGGCAAACGCCTGATTCGATGTCCCGCAACAAATCTTCCCAATACCTGGGCAACGCATCGAGTAGCAACGACAAAAACGACGGATGCCAAATTGAAATCAGACGCAAACTTTGTTGCCGCAAAAGGCACAAGAGAGTCAGATACCGGAATTGTTCCATGTCCGAAACCAGCCGCAATTCAGACGGCACAGCAATGATGGTATCCACAAGTTGCCTCCTTGTCCCGCCGAGGTAGGCAGTGTCGTCGTCGAATCCGATTGGCACAGTTGACGATTCGGAATCTTCAATCTTAATGGCAGGTGAAATTGACCAATATGCCGGTCCGAGCACGACAGATGGATGTGTGCGATAAAGGTCAGCAATCCAAGCACTGATGGCGTGATTAAATTCGCGTTGCAATTCCCTTGTGAATGGAATCAGTTTCCTCGCTCCACTCGACCCGCCAGTGGGAATGAAGTGGGTAACGGCGCCCGAAGTAAGCACGCGGTTTTCGCCGCGCCGGATGCGCTTAATCCACGGAGTCAAATCCTCGTAGTCGTTCAGCGGAACGCGGCGCGCAAACTCTTCGTAGTTTTTGATTTCGGCAAAACCATGCGCTTTGCCAAACTCGGTATCTGCGTTTCGCGCCAGATGATCACGCAGCAATCGCGTTTGAGTTTCAGCAGGATGATTCAATGCACGCCGAAAGCGCGCCCACGCCGGCAGATTTAAGGCCAACCACAATGAATTAGCAATGGCAGCACGCAAATTCATGCTCACGCTGTTTGACTATTCGCCTTCCGGCGGCGGTCAGATTTTCATCGGCCAGTTCAGTCAGGCAAACGAGTTCGTCGCCAAAAACATGACCGGGGTTTAGCTGGAGAAAAAACGACACATGCGGGTCGTCCGTTTTCCCGAAGGGTACTTGATTCAGCCCATCACGGAGTCGTTGCGGTTGGATGAAACGGACAATTCCTTTTTTTGAATCAAATTGCGCGCCGAATCGTTGCCGCGCCAGGAAATCCAGCAGGTGTTGCTGCGGCGGCGGCGGCGGCGCGTCAAATCGCGGATAAAATTCGCGCCAGAATAGCGGCAGAAATCGGTAGGTGCGGAAACCCGAAGTCAGCAACAACCAATAGTATTTGCCGCGTGGAAAGCTCGCGCGCAACTCGCGGACACACTCAATCCACGCCCGCGATAGTGCAGGTGTATGCCACGCTTCGGGCGCAACGATTGTGTCGCCTGAATAAACCACGCTCACCGGTTCGCCGACGAATTCGGTCTCGTAGGCCAGCAAAGTCGAAAATCCGACCAGACGCGAATCGCGTTCCAAGAGAACCACCCAACTTTTCTCCGCGAGGTCTTTCTGAAATTGCGCGCAGGTCACGCCGTCAAAGAACCTTGAAAGCAACGTGAACATTTCCTCCTCGTGAAAGGAATTCAATTCTGCGCGCGGCAAATAAAACGCTTTTATCAGTTCCGTCATAACAAGGCCACTTCGGGAAACATCGGGTTGTCATTGAGAATGATGCCAGTAGAGTTCGCCTCTTTCCAGCAGACTTTGAAAAGCCGGTTCTTGTATTCCCGGCATCGAAATTGGCTGCGCACTGTCTCAAGGCGCGGGTCGTTCAAGGCAAATCCGAGCGTGAGATAATCAAGGCCGCGAGTTGCCGCCTTTGAAAGCGATAGTTCAACGAGCGCAAGCAATGCTTGTTTATCGTCCGGCGAAACCGCGAGCGGCGAAAGAAAGCCATGTGCCAACGTTGAACCAACCGGCGGCAACCGTGGTGCTCTGAAAACACCGGAGAACAAATTCAGCCACGGGCGTGCAAATGTCAGTCGGCGGCTGTAACCACGAATCACTATTTGCCTGAAACGATGCTGATCCCAGAGTGCGCCGCACGCGACAATTTTTCTGTCGTTCATTAACAATTGAAAGTCGGCAAGCGGCAGGCCGTGACGTTCCAGCGAGAAAAGTTTCCTTTCATCCCAGACCGAAGACAGGTTGTGTTGTCTGGCGTGCGAGATCAGAAATTCCGCCAGCGCGGAAACATGTTCTTCCGAAGCAGCCGCAATTGTTCCCCGCCCAGCTTTCAACCGCGTCAATCGCCGCGCGTTTCCAGGAACTGCAATCAGCAGCGTTACAAAATCGCCCAACGGTTCATAAACGGGCATCCCGGGCAGACCGCGTTCAAGAAAACGCAACGAGCGAAAATTGTCGGCAGTGACGCTGGTAAAATAAAAATCAGCGGGATTGGAGCGATTCAATTCGCGGAAAAAGCGATAACCGCGACGCAGGAGATCGAATCGTCCCTGCGCGCTTGAATCCAGACGCAGTTCAGAAAGATAACCAACGCGGCAAACTTTGCCGTTAACAAAACGATCCCGAACTGAACATCGCCCCATGCCAACTAGCCGACCGCGTTCAAATGCGAGAATTATTTGGTTCTCCGCGCCGGCAATTTGCGAGCCGCGAAAATAATCGGGTTCGCGCTCGAACGAGAGGGCGATTTCGCCGCTCATCGGGTTTTCACGGAGCAGACGGCGAATCGCTGTGTCGTTCTCTTCGGCGGCGAGAGCGAACCGAGTCGCGGAGGTGGCCCGCGCTGTCAATTGGCTTTCAATAATTGTCCCTGCCATGATTCGTCTCCAAGAGGGTAATGGTCACGCATCGTGACGTCTGTCCGGTGCATTGCGTTGATGAGATAAAAATTTCGCCACATGAACCAGTCGCTGCGGTTCACCGGGTCGAGGCTGCGCTGAAAAATACTACGCCAGGAATAAAACTCGCGGCGGGCTTCGAGGCAATTGTGTTGAAGCGCTTCCGAGGTCATGCCGCGTGGTTGAAACGGAATGCGGTTGTAACTGTAGCGGTCATCGAGCCACCAATTTTCATAAAGCAGACGCCCTTCATTCTGCAAGCGCCGATAGAGCGGCGTGCCAGGAAACGGCGTGAGATGATTGAAAGCGGCGATGTAAAGGGCGTGGTCTTTCGCAAATTTAACCGTGCTGCGAAAACTTTCGGGCGTGTCGCGGTCGTAACCGAAAATGAACGTGCCATAGACGCGAATGCGATGCCGACGCAAATTCGCCAGCGCTTTCTCAAATCCGCCGCGCATGGTGTTGAACGATTTGTTCATGTCTTTTAGATTCGCAGGGTCCAGGCTTTCAAAGCCAACGAGCACGCCCTGACAGCCGCTAAGAACGAGCAATTCAAGAAACTCTTCGTCATGGGCGGCGTTGATGGACGATTGACTGACCCAGCGGACACCGGCGGGAACCAGAGCGCGGAAAAATTCTTTCGCCTGCTCTAGGTTCGACGTGATGTTGTCATCCACGAAAAAGAAAAGTTTGCGTTGGTGCTTCACTTGTTCGATTTCGGCGATAATGGCGTCCACGGGCCGGCGTGTTTGTGTGGCGCCGAAAACGGTTTGGACGGCGCAGAAATCGCATTTGAAATGGCAGCCGCGCCCGGCTTCGACCAAACCGATGGGCAAATATCGTTTGCCGCGAAAAATGGAACGGTCAGGTTTCAGATTTGCAAGCGTGGGCCGACCCGATTGGCGATAGAACTTTTCTAATTTGCCGTGCCGGGCGTCGTCAATCACGCGCGGCCAGAGCGACTCCGCTTCGCCGCAAACGACAGCTTCGGCGTATTGCGCGACTTCCTCCGGGCAAAGTGTCGCGTGAAAGCCCCCCATCACGACCGGCACCCGGCGTTTCCGAAATTCCGTCGCAATTTGATAGGCGCGTTTGGCCGTGTAAGTTTCAACGCTGATGGCAACCAAATTCGTTTGCTCGTCGAAGGGAATGGCTTCCATCCGGTCATCGTAGAAACAGACCTCGACATCTTTCGGAGTCAGCCCAGCGAGCGTCGCGGCGGGCAACGCTTCCATCTGCCAGGTGCGGATGTATTTTTGTCCCGGCTTGCGTCCGATGCAGGGATGAACAATGGTCAGTTTCATTACTGACTTAACGCTGGGGCCAATGCCGGTTCTGTGGTTGGAATTTTCTGGTGGGATGGCGCACGGCCAATGATCCAATCGCAATTGTAAAACCGGCTCAAATGGTGCGCGTAGAATCGGTAGCCGAGATTCGTGCCAAGTTTTACCGGCCACGGCGCGGGGGAATGGCGAATGCGCCGCGCAATGGAACGAAAACTATACGCGTGTTTCCACGCGAGTTCGGTTCCTTCCTGAAGTTCCTGAACGCTCAATTTCGCCGGACGAAAAACGACATGCTGGCCGTCGTATAATTCCCAATTTTTTGTCAACATGCGGTTCTCGGCGAGCAGCCGTTTGTAAAGCATCGTATTAGGGAACGGAGTAACAATGGCAAAACGCGGCAAATCAATTTTGGCCTGCACTGCAAACTCCGCCGTTTTGAGAAAAATGTCCGGCTCGTCATGGTCGAGGCCGAAGACGAAACACCCTTGCAGCGCGATGCCATGCTCATGAAGGCGTTCGACAACTTGAAAATACTTCTCCGGCGAATTAAATCCCTTGTGATTTTGCCGTAAGTTTTGCGGTGAAATGGATTCCAATCCCATCAACAATCCCTTGCAGCCGCTGCGCGATGCCAGTTCCAAGAGCTCCGAATCATCAGCCAGCAAAACGGTGGCCAAACCATACCATTGAAGCTTTAACGGAACCAGTGCGGCAAAAAGTTTTAGCGCATAGGCGCGGTCGGCAATGAGATTCAAATCAACAAAGATCAGCTTCCGCGCGCCATGCTGCCGGATGTCGGCGGCAACCTGTTCGACTGGTTTTTGAAACGGTTTTCGTCCCCACGCCGCCGGCACGACACAGAAATCGCAATTGTGGACGCAGCCGCGCGTCGCTTCAAAGACGTTGCTGGTCAAATAATGATGGCCAGGCAAAAGTTCCCGAAGCGGAAATGGGCGGTCGGCAAGGTCGAAGTCGGTTGACTGGTCGTAACGCGGTTTCAATTGGCCATTTACGAAATCGCGCAACAATTGGGGCCAAGAATCTTCCGCGTAACCAGTGACGATGGCATCGGCGTGAGGTTGCGCATCTTCGGGAATGAGCGTGATGTGCGGGCCGCCCAGCACAACGGCGATGCCGCGTTGCCGGAAATGATCGGCCAATTCATAAGCACGCATGGCTGTGCCGGTGATGACGGTCAGGCCGACAAGGTCCGCGTCCAAATCCAGCGGCACGTCCGTGATTCCTTCATCCAACAATTGCAAATCAACGGCCATTTCTGGCGGAATGAGCGCCGCCAACGTCGTAAGCGTCAACGGCTGGTAACGCAGTGATTTTTTCCAAATGCCGCTACGATGCCGGTAAAGCGGGCCTTTCGGAGAAACCAAAGCGATTTTGATTCGTGGTTTGCTCATCAGTCCTTCGCGTTTTCTGATACCAGCTATAAACTTCGCTTGCGATGGGTTCAAGCTGAAACGGTTTTGAAAATTTCAATGTTCGGCAACATTTTTTCGATGCGAGTTCAAAGTTGTCCACGCTCTGACGCCGGATTAACCTCCGCTCGTGCTTGCGCCGACAACAGAAGCAACGATTGATTTCTCGAAGCCGTTCCTTCCGCAGCGTATTGCACCGCTCTGCCACACGACGAGCTATGCTCGGCTTTCCGAGGCGCAGAAATTACGATACAACCAGCTTCATGCCCTTTATTTCAACGAGCAAACCATCTTTTTTGAGAGCCAGATGGCACAGCACATTTTGCGCGATTTTCTTTTGCATAAACTTCCCGAACGCCTGTCCGACGGACTCAAAACATTTATTGCCGAAGAATCGGAACACTCAAAAATGTTCCGCGAATTGAATCGCTCTTGTCGGCCGGATATTTACGCGCAGGGCGATTTTTATTTCGTTAGCGTTCCGTTGTTGCCCGCGGCGTGCCTGCGGCAATGGGTCAAGCACGCTCACTGGTTTCCATTTTTTCTCTGGATTCTTCTCATCCAAGAGGAGCGGGCTTTGTTTTACGCAAAGGAATTTTTGAGCGAAGGTGACCGGCTGGAATCGAATTTTGTCGCAGCACAAAGACGTCATCTGGCAGACGAGGTTGGACACATTCAATGGGATGAGGAACTTCTGGATTGGGTTTGGCCGCGAATGGGAGAGGCGTGGAGGAAATCCAACGCCAAATTGTTCGCATGGATGATGGGCGAGTATTTCACGACGCCAAAACGCAGCGGCCTGCGTGTTGTAGCCGAACTGGTAAAAGAATTTCCCGCGTTACAACCGCTTTGGCCGGAAATGCGAAGCCAAATGCTCCAGCTCTCGGATAATCACGGGTTCAATCTTTTGTGTTATTCGCGCGACGTTACACCGAAAGCATTTGCGCGGTTCGACCAGTGCCCTGAGTTTCATTGCCTGAGCAAAGTCCTGCCCGGATACCGCCCGTTGTGAGATTGGCCAAAACGGCAGCGATAATTTTTCGTGCCCGCGACTCTGGCCGCAAATAATGGTCTGCACCCCAAAGCGGATAAATCACGCCTAGCAAACCGCACGCATCGGCCAGCAACACGCCGCCATCAGTCGGTCCGTGTCTCGAAACGCGCTGGTAACACAATCGCATGAACCGATTGGTCAAATGACGCCGCAAGGGAAATCCAACGATGCTAATCAGACGAATTGATGCTGGTAATTTCAGTGGTGCCGAAAGCGGACTGTGCAATGAAGGTGCGAGTTCGCGTAGGAACGTAATGTTATGGCCCCGGCATTTGCAATAGAGCCAAGCAAGGAAAAATCGCGGCTTGGTGGCGAGCAACCATTCTGCAACTGGTGAGCTGTTCAATGTTCCACAAATGTTGATCCACGCAAAAACGTCGCGGAATTGTTCCTGCGCTTTCGGCAGACCGAGAGCAAATTTAACGTCTGCTCCGCCTTTGCAAAGCGAAACGAGAACTATTTTTTCACCGTGATGCCCGGCCAACCAGTCGAGGAGGGTTTTTGCATTTTCCGCCAGCGTGCCAGTGCTCGACAAGGGAATCAATTTGGCTCGTAATCCCAAGCGGGCGGCTTCTTCGAGAATCAGTTTGCCGTCAGCGCCTGAATCTGGATTTTCCTTGTAAAAGGCCGCCGGCACCACTGCGACGACCATGTCTTCCACAGAATTCTTCCGGCTTGGCACCTGCTCGTTAATCAGGCCGATGAAAGCCGAGTGCTGCGGTGATTTTTTGACCCGGTCGTAAAGCAATGCTGTTGCGAAATCCACTCCCTCGCGCTCTGAAATTTCACGAAGCCTTGCAGCGGTCAATTCCGAAAGCGACTGGAATTCTGGATGTGATGCGGCTCTTGCAATCAGAGCATCTTCTTTTTCGTCAAATGTCTGATTTGTTGCCAACGCTATACCGGAGTTGAGGCCGCACTCTTGCGCCGGATGCGGCCGATGAGCCAACCCAATACAATGCCAACGATAAAGGCAATGCAAGTGGCGCGAATGGCGTATTTCTTCATCATGTCCAGCATGACATTGTCGAAGATGTCGGTGGAAACATGGAGCGCAGCGACCAGCCAGCGGCCATCCTGATTGACCATCGTGGCCGTCCATCGCCCCTTCAGATCAAAACTTTTGCCGTTAACGAGTTTGAAATGTTCAACGGAACTGCCAAAGGCGATGCCGGTGCTGTCTCCATAGAGAATCGTCAGTTCATCCACGTTGATTGTCGCGTGAAAATCGGCGACGACCTTGTTCGGGCCGTTCATCATGCGGTTGTAGTAGTCGCGAACGCCGTCACGTCCTCGACTCACCGTGGCATCATGCCAGGTAACGACGACATTGGTGGTGAGATATGTCAGTTCGCGATCAATGTCGCCCTTGTTCACGGCATCCATGAGGCCGTCGCGCATTGCCCGGAGCGAGTTGTGTGTCGCCTCAACTTGTGAATCCGCCCTCGCGACTACAACTGTAAGACAAATCATGGCGAGCGTGGATAGAATTTGGATTTTTTTCATTTGTGTTCGGCGGCAAGCGCCGGTTGTTGTTCTGTGATTGGCGAATGTGGCAGAAGAACATCTTTTTTGTTGCCGTTCACGTCTTCGCCGGGCGACGAATGTAACTCCTCGGCAGTTTGTGGCAGGGCGATGACCCAATTGAAAAAATCAATCATGTCCCGGTCCTGCGGAATTGCCGTCGCAGGATTATAGCTGGTGCCGAGCAAACGTCCGGCTTCATCTTTGAGATAACCATAGGTGAAAAACCGCCTTACTGTCAGCATCAGCGGTTCAAAAACAGCGCGAGCGATGGGATTTTTCAGGCGTGGCGCAAAAACAACTCCTTCGCAGAGGGTCTTGTCGCCGTCGAGCGGTTGCGTAGCAATAATAAATCGGCTATGGGAATGGTCAAAATCGCCGGTGATAACCACGAAGGTGCCGCCCCAATTGGTGATGGTAATTTCCACGGTTCGGCCCGCAAAGATTTTAAGAAGTTTGTCGAGCTTGGTTCGTCCCAAAACTTCCGCGCGATAGCGATTGCGGCGCGCGAATGGGTGCGGGCAGTCAATTTGCGGCGGCGCAATCAGTTTGCGGTCATGCACGGCATCAAAATGTTGCGTATCGTATCCGTGGGCAGCGTTCGTGAACCAATTACAGTCGGAAACGTATGAGAAAATTCTCCCGGCGGAAAAATCGTTTGGGTCGGCATCGAAAAAGAACGGCAGCGGAAACAACGCCTTCGGGCCGTTGAAAAAGAAAACATAGCCATGCCGTTCCTCAACCGGATAATTCGTCTGGCGGGCAAAAGTTGGAATTGAATTTGTGCCCGGAATGTGATTGCAAACACCGTCTGTCCCGTATTTCCAATTATGAAATGGGCATTGAATAGAATCGCCAATCACAGTTCCGCAACCCAAATCCGCGCCCATGTGCGAACAATGCGCCGCCATGACGCAAACATTTCCGCTTCGAGTGCGGAATGCAACCAGTTGCCGTCCGAGAATTCGCTTGGAAAGTGGTTTCGATAATTCACTGGCGTGACAAAATAGATACCACGAGGCTGGGTGTGCGCGAAACCGATTCACGGGCGGAGGCGTTGCGAAATTGCCCGCTTTGACAAAGTCTTGGTTGTTAATGCGGTTGCTCATGGAGCGAAGCCGGTTGCTCACCGACCAAACCACGCTGACGTGCCTGACGCTAAACCAGCGCCGGCCGAACGACAAGCACGAATGGAGCTTGCATTGGCGTCGAACCAAATTAAATTTGCGGCATGGCAGATCAAGCTACCGTTTCAAGCCGGCTTGACAGAATAGCGGGTTTTTCTTGTCCCCCGGATATGCCCGTGCCGGACAAGTTGAATTTGTGCCTTTCAATCGCCGTTTTTGCCGGCGCGGTTTGTCTCATTTGGCTCGCTTCGATAGTGAAAGGCTGGTTGGCTGTTTTGGGCGTAGGAATTCTTTTTTCCTATTTGCTTTTGACCAACTACGCCCTGTTGCACGAGGCAACACACGGCAACTTGCAGTCCAACTCGCGTCGGAATTATTGGCTCGGCTTTTTGACCGGCCTGATGTTTCCAATTCCATTCAGCATGATTCGCATCACGCATCAAGGGCACCATCTCTACAACCGCACCGATTCGGAAATGTTCGATTTGTATTATCCGCATGACAACAGGGTGGTTAAATACATCCGCTGGTATGGGATTCTGCTAGGACTGTTTTGGCCGTTAATTCCGCTGGGCGCGGTGTTGTTTTCAATTTCGCCGCGACCGTTGCGGGAGAAGATTTTCGGCAAGCCGCAATCCACCAGCTATATGTTTTCCGATGTTGAACGTGCCGCCGTGTGGTCAGTGAGATTGGAATTGCTGGCGATTATTGCCTTCTTCATCGGCCTGCATTGGTTTTTGAATTTGCAGTGGACACACACGTTGGTGCTTTACGCCTGTTTTTCATTCAATTGGTCAACACGGCAATACGTCGGACACGCATTCAGCAAGCGCGACATTATTGATGGCGCATGGAATCTGCGGCACAACAAGTTGATGTCGTGGGTTCTGTTGCACGGCGAATATGACAAGACGCACCACCGGCGACCGGACGTTTCCTGGATTTATATTCCTCGATTGACGCCGGCGGATGACGAACGGCCAAGCTACGTCACACAGTATTGGCGGCAATGGCTCGGTCCACGTCCAAATACTGAACCTGCTCCTGTCGTTGGGGTCCCCGCACCAATGATGGCAAAGCAATGAGCGAAAGCTCGGAACCGTTTTGGGGCTGGCCGGGCTGGAAACATCTTCGATTCGCTTGGCTGATTTCGTTGGCTGGATTGTTATGGTTCATTTTGGTTTATGGCGGAGCGGACGCATTAACCGCCCATCGGAGCTTCAGGGTTCGCGTTTATTTTGATGCCGAGTTGAAAATCCCATTCGTGCCGGAAGCAGCGATTGTTTATATGTCCATTTATCCATTATTTCTCGCGGCTCCGTTCATTTTGCGAAAGCGTCGGGAATTCGTCGCGTTGGCCATGACCCTCAATCTAGAAATCTTGGTGGCCGGGATTTGCTTTTTATTATTTCCGGCACAGGTGGCGTATCCGCCGCCAACGAATTTCGGTTTATTTCCCGGTCTGTATCATTTCGCCGATCGGTTAAGCCTCACCTACAACCTTGTGCCATCATTGCACGTGGCATTAACGGCCTCCTGCATTGCTGTATTTGCGGCACGCACTGGCATGGTTTGGAAGACATTGTTTTGGATTTGGGCGAGTGCTGTGGCTGTTTCAACGCTCTTGATTCACAAACACCATGTGATTGACTTAATAACCGGATTCATGCTCGCATGGATTGCGGTCAAATTTTCCTATCTGCGGCTGCTAAAAAAATTGCCGATGAACCTCTCATGCGCGCCAGTCTAAAGGCAAAACTTTCGGAGCCGAGCAACAAATTGGAGGGCGGACGGGCGACAAGGCGAATTTAACGAATCAGAAGGCGGTCAGTAAGCACGCCAAGAAACACAAATCCGGCGAGCACGAGCAAAATTTTAATCCATTCCTGCCAAGTCATGCGAGATTCCAAGTCGCGGCGCGCCTTTTGCAACCGGATTCGTTCATCCTGAATGTCATCCCTGATTTTCTTCAATTCCTGTTTTGATTCAGCCACGCCATGCTCCAACTCAAATTTGATTTGCCGTGCCGCTTTCTCGGTTTCGGCCAAATGGCCGTGAGAAACGCTGATAGCCTTTTCCATCGCCTCTGCGTGTTTTTGAATGGCACGTTCAAACACTTCAATTTTGCCATCACTAGCAGCGCCGAAATTTTTGACCAGAGCTGCCGTTTGTTGCCGATATTCCGCCAGATGCAGTTCCAGCCATTTCCGCGAATCAATCAACGAACGCGGCACGCTGGCCGCTGCCCGCAACTGTGCGCATGTCAGTAGAGCCAGTTGCACCGGGAAACTGCTATCCGGTCCGATATTCCATTCGTGCAGCAGTCGGTGAACCCGATCCACTTCATCCTTTGTCATCCCGACACACAGCACCGCCAAGTCGTCCTTGTCCAAGTCCATAGTCTTATTCGCCCAGGTTGAGCATCGGTTGTTTGGGGCGCATGGGTCTTGCTTCTGGTTCGGGCTGCGGCTCAACCTCCGGCATCTGCTCTGGCGGCAGCAACAAATCGGCGACGGCATCGTATTGCCGGAACATCTGTTGCATTGCCCATTGCATCTCGCCGGCCAGCATCAATTCCAAATGCGGAGCGCCGGGTGTTGCCACTTCTGCAAAGCTCAATTTCCGTCCGTCCTTGGCCTCGGCACGTTTGATGGCCAGCAACGTGATGGAGGTCACGACCGGCAGCGTGATTTCCTTCGCCCCAAATTTTTTCAACTCGGCTTCGATGGAGGATTTTTTGAACAGGTTGGTTCTAACCTTGGCCGGGTTGTGGACAATGATGTAATCCACGCGGTCGCCTGCGAAATAAAACAGATCGAGCAAATTGTTCATGCTTTCGGTATCCTCGCTTGGGAACAAAAAGAAAGTGAAGCGGATGCCCTGCGTGGCGAGCGATTCGAGCAATTGTAATGAATCCAACGCCTGCACAATGAGGCCGTCAGCCTGCGCCCGGCAATCAACGACGTGGACCGGCACATTGCTGCGCGACACGGTGCGGAACAAACCGAGCAAAGTGGATTTGCTGTCTTCATCGTTGCCGAGAACGTAGGATTGCACCTGTTCGGGATGGCGGTCGGCGAAGGAATGGTGGCGGTCATCGAGGTCGGAGCCGTTCCAAGTGATGTTGTGGTAATTGAGCCAGGCGGTGCGGAATTCGGCCTCGAAACTTTTGCCGAGGCTGCCTTTGGATTGGGGATTGATGTGGATGCGTTTGATAATGTTGTTGTTCATGTGAAGTGGTCCATGTTGAATTTTGAAAGGTCGGGACGTTTGAAAGTGGGTTCCGGTGGCAACGGTGCCGGGCGGGATTGAGGCCGGCTGGCCTCAGCAGTTGGACGCACGGGCTGTGACTCGGAATGTTCGGACTGGCCCTCCCAATGCCCTTTGGCACGGCGCTGCAAATGACGCCGGTAAAATTGATGAACGCCCTGCGCGGTGATGACGCAACCCTTTTCATTGGACAATGCGCCAGCAATTTCCCGCCAAGTCTTGCGCCGCAGGCGCAGTTCGCGGATAAAATCCACGAACTGTTCAAGTCGGCTATGAAAGGCGCGTCCGCCGCCAGAGCGTGTTCGCCTGGCCGGTTGGTTGTCGCTGATGATTTCTGGATTCATCAACGCATAGTTTAGAAAACTTCCGGCTACTGCGGTTAGCGGATACGTGGCAGAT